>CAJIBX010000223.1_pt1 | contig 41431 bp, 41 predicted proteins | sample 9199471 | NCBI WGS metagenome assembly CAJIBX01 (sample SAMEA7708317, study PRJEB35096) | sediment metagenome | biome: marine neritic benthic zone biome [ENVO:01000025]; feature: sediment [ENVO:00002007]; material: shallow marine sediment [ENVO:03000034] sea grass bed [ENVO_01000059] ...
AGGCCGGAGAGATCACCCAACTGCACGAGCTCGAGAAGGATTGGCACAGCTACCTGAATACCGTACCCGTCAACGACCAAGACCGCGCCGTCGCCATGGTAGGCCTCAACCGCAAGAGCATCTTCTCGGCGATTTGCCCGCACCAAGTGGCACGACTCAAGCAGGCACTCTCGGGCGATGTGGCGGCCGCAGACCACGATCGCATGGTCGCTTCGTGCCGGGAGATTCTCGCGATCGACAATCGAGACACGGGCGTTCGCGCGGTGCTCGTCGGCGCGTTGGCGGCGCAGGGCGACCCCGACACGGCTCAGGCAGAGCTCGAGGTACTTCGCGATCATCTCGAAGCCCCCCAACCTACGGTCGCAAGAGCGCTCGAAAAGCTCGCCGACGCCCACTGGGGACGACAAGAACACGCCCGTGCGCAAACGCTCTACGGGGAGCTTCTCGAGCTCCCGCAGCCCGAGAACACCGCGCGGGCCCGAGAGCTCAAGGCCATGGCGATCGAGCTGGGTGGGCGTCAGGCCGAATTGATCTACGATCTGCTCGGCGGGAAACGGCCTGCGGGGGCCACAGCGGTGCACATCGCACGAGAGCTCGCACGCCTCCGCAGCGATGGGCTCGGGCAATACCTCGAAGCGCGGCAGCTGATCTTTCGGAATCGCTTCGACCTTGCCCTGCCGCTCCTCGAGTGGGCCAGAGAGCTCGGGTTGCCGACCGACCGGCTCCGGCGTGAAAACGATCGCCTGCTCGGACTCACGCTGTACGCGAATGGTCGGCTCGACCGTTCGGAGCGTGTGTGGACCAGGCTGCGTGCGAGCGATCCCGCCAGTGAGTCGGAGAGCGAGCGCTGGTTGAAGCGAATCGAGCTCAAACGCGCCGGCCTCTTATAACAGGCGGGGTTCATCCCGCCCGGATCTGCAAGCCGCGCGTGTCCTTTGAAGCCGGTGTCGCTCGACCGCCCAAGCGCGGTTCCGAACGAGACTACTGCACGGGCTCGCTGGTGACGGCCTTGAGGTGCGCCGCGATCGAGCAGTCCGCCGTGAGCTCTGGCCGATCCTTTGGCGAGCCACCCGCGGGGGCATCGCCGATCTGACTACGGGCCGTGATCAAGCGCCCTGTCGCCTCCGTTCGGCTTTGGAGCACCAACCGGTCCGTTCGCAGATCCCACAGGAATACATCGACCGGGTCCTTCAACCGGTCGTGGCCTTGAACCACGGCCAGCAAGAAGTAGTCCGGCCCCAGCAGAGCTTGAAGAGGCGGAAGCTCATTGGCGATCGCCAGCCGAAGTTGCTCCCGTCGCATGTTCAGTCGAAGCATGTCGTTCGTATCGTCGGCTTCGCTCAGCCACTTGGCCTCGAGCACCTCGGGGACCTCGTACAGGGCCGAAACCGGCGTGATCTGAAGCCCAAGGCAGGCGTCGATGGCGTCCCGTGGCGGCACCTGCAGCGTCTGCCGAATCTGCTCTGAGCTGCGCAGCTCGACCGCCCGTACTCGGGCGTAGAGCACCTTCTTGTCGTGAAGCTCGGAGAACCGCAGCTCCGTGTCTACCGCGCGCTTGGCGGCTCCCTGGCCCCCCTGAGAGGTCTTGTCTTCGATGACCGCCCGGAGGGCACTCAGCTCCGTTAGGCTCGGTCGAACCTGCTCGGCATGCAACGCCCTCAGGTCTGCGCGCGCGCCGTCGGCGCGGACCTTCTGCCGCCAGAAGTACGCCCCCAGAATCAGGGACACTACCGCGCTCAATACGAGCACCCTTTTCCATGGGAATTTCGGGCGGTACTTATTCCTCGGCCCCTGCTCGTCGTATTGCACGGGGCGTAGGCGCTCGTAGGACATGTGGAGCCTAACAGTTCACGGGTGAGAGTTCACAGCCAGCGGTCGACTGTCAACTGTCGACCAGGCGGGGACTAGTCTACTCGCCTTCTTGTTCGTTCACGGCAAAGCTTACGTTGCCGTAACCCGCTTGCGACGCGGAAAACAAGACTTTCTTGATCACTCGGAAGTCGATTTCCTTGTCGGCCTGGATGATCACCTGGCCGTGGAAAGGCTCGGATGCGTGAATCGTTTGCCACGCTCGTAGCTCCGCCTCAAGCCCCTGAATGAGTGGCTCGATTCGATCGACCTGCGCGGCCTGGGCAAGGGTCTGCGTGTCGGCGACACGCTCACCACCCAGGGTGACGACCTTCGCGTCAATCGCGATGATCGCACGTTCCGCTTCCAGTCGCTCCGTCGCCGACGCGTCTGGCATCTCGATGCTCGGTTGCTGTGCGACCAGCTCGCCCGATGCCGAGAACGACATCAGAAGGAAAATCACGAGCACGATGAGAAAATCGATGAACGGAATGAGCGGGATCTCGTGGTTGAGAGCCTTGCGCGCGTGACCGGCTACCCGGTTACGCACGAATCGAAGCGGAATGCCGTGAAGGAGAACTTTGTTTGGTTTCTTGATCGCCATCGTTCTACCTCAGAGAAAAGCCGCCCCGTCGGCCACGGAAAGCGCATCGAAGCCCGCGCCGGAAGCAGCATCCATAGCGCGAATGACCTCTTCGTACCGAACTCCGTCCTCGGGAGCCACGATCATGTCGTTGCGATCGTTCCAAGCTTGCTTCCAACGCTTGAGCTCCGTCTTCAGGGCATCCACGTCGTACTCGCGCGTCGCGCTGCCCACGACCCGTTGCTTGATGTCGATGCTCTCACCGGCGGTCGAACCGAGCACGTAACCCGTGTTGCGAACCTGCAGGATGAGCTTGACCTTTTCCTCCTCGGGAGGTGCGTCTTCAGCGGCCTGGCCCGCGACCTGTTGGTTGGCGTTGATGGTCGCGAGCTGATTCCAGACCGCGGTTGCGAGCAGGAACATCACGCAACAGAGCAGCAGGTCGATGAATGGGATGAGCGGGATCTCGTGGTTTACAGATTTCTTACCACCTTCTCCGCCACCCGTATCTATCGAGGCCATGCGCTACTCCCTACGCAGCCTGGCTGGGCAAGTTCTGCAGGTCGACCTTGGAGCGGTTGCCCACCACCAGGTTCAGAACCTGAACGCTTGCCAGATTGATGTCATCGATCAGGCGTTGCGTCTTGCCGTTCAGGATGCCGAGCATCAGAAGCGCGAAAACCGCGGTGATCAGACCGAACGCGGTGCAGTTCATCGCTTCCTCGATGCCCTTCGCAAGACCAGTGGCCTTGCTCGCAGCATCCGCCTTGGCGACTTCGCCAAACGCGGTGATGAGGCCGACGACCGTACCGAACAAACCGCAAAGCATCCCGACGTTGGCTAACAACGCCAGGTACGGAGTCCGCACCTCGATCTTCGGTAGCTCACGCAAGGCTGCTTCGTCCATCGCGGCTTGAACCTCCGCATCCGGTCGGTTCACCTTGAGCAAACCCTGCTTCACGATGCGAGCCAAGGGCGCGCTCTCCGCGGAGCAGACCTTGATCGCGGCAGCGACGTCGCCACCCGTGATGCACTTCTGCATCTTGTCGATGAACTCATCCTTGTCGATTGAGCTCTTGTACAAATACACCGCACGCTCGATGGTCACACCGATGGCGATAACCAAGCAGATCAAGATGAGCCACATCGCCCAACCGCCTGCCTCGAAATGATATGCCAGCTTGGCCATTATTTGCTGCCTCCTGAAAACTTTACTCTCAGGGTGTTCCTGTCACCCCATCCCCTGCTCGCTCTGGATTCTGCCAATCGGCGATGAACCCCCCGTAATGACAGGCATTCCAAAGGTTTGCCTATCAACTGGGATGATAACGGTTGGGTTTGGCAAGTCAACATACACCCGCGAACCGACAGAAATACTCGAATTTCCGCCGGCACAGTGTTGGAACCACGAGCGCGCACAAGCTTGGGTATCTCCATCGGAAAACGTCCACTGCGTTGACAAATTCAACGAGGGTGAGTTAGCTTGCCCATCGGCGACCGTCTGCAACGGCACAGTCGTAATGATTTCAAAGGATTCCAGCCGTCTCGCGCCTGGGTTGGGGGCCTTGTGGAGGGGAATGGTGCGATAGTGGGAAGAGGGGACATCTCGCCGAAATCAAAGGCGATTTGAAGGAGCCAAGATGCAGGAAATTTTCCACGCGCTCAAAGAAGGTGCGCCATTCTCTTACATCAATATCCTCGTCCTAGCGTTCGTCATCGCCGTCATCATCGACCGCTCGGTCTTCATCACGAGGAAGTACCAGAAGGTCAACAGCGCCGAGTTCATGAGCACCGTGCGAAAGCTCGTGCAGGCTGGCAACATCGATCGCGCGATCAAGCTCTGCGACGCAGAGCCGCTCCCGTTGCTCGAGGTCGTGAAGTCAGGACTCACCCAGGTGAACCGTGGTGAAGAGGCGGTCATCGCTTCGATGGAAGAGAAGATGGCCGAGGTCATGCCGCAACTCGAAAAGCGCACCGGCTCTCTTTGGACGCTCGCCAACATCGCGACGCTCATCGGCCTGCTCGGCACGATCAGCGGTCTGATTCGCGCCTTCAAGGCGGTCGGTACCATCGACGACCCTTCCCAAAAGACCGCCCTGTTGTCGGCCGGTATTGCCGAAGCCATGTGGAACACATTCCTCGGCCTGTTCATCGCCGTCATCGCGATGGTCGCCCACTTGATCCTCCACGGCATGACCAAGCGACACAAGGCCGACATGGAAAACGTCACCATGAAGCTCGAAAACCTCCTCACGCTCCGTCGCCAAGGAGGGTGATCGTGCGGCTGGTAGGGTAAGCGATGCCCGCGAGACTCACGCCACGTCAGCGGTCGTTGGTTCGAAAGAAAACAAAGGTCCACGACCTGGACCCCTCCGAGCTCGATGAAGAGCTGAACATCGTCCCGTTTCTCGACATCGTCATAAATCTCATCATGTTCCTCTTGATGGTGATCTCCGCGGTGGCCTTCTTTGCCCAGGTCGAAGCGTCCCTCCCCGAGTACCGCGGCGGCGGCGTCGGCAAACGCGCCGCTGATGAGCCATCGCTCAACTTGAACGTCACCATCACGCAAGCAGGCATCATCGTCTCGGGCACGGGCGGTAAGCTCGCGCCGGGCTGCACCACGACTGCACCCGGCAAAGTGATGACCGTCGCCAAGCGGGCGGACGGCCAGTACGACTGGGAAGGACTCACCAAGTGTGTTTCCCGCGTGAAGCAGGAGTTCCAAGACGAAGAGCGCGTGACGATCAGCGCCGACCCCGAAGTGGAGTATCAGTACCTGATCAGCGCCATGGATGCCGTTCGCAGCAAGGGCGACGATGATCTCTTCCCCGAAGTTCTTCTTTCGGCAGGTGTCCGCTGATGGCGAGCAAGAATACGAGACCCTCGATTGCGCCTCCGATTGAGCAAGAACCCGTCTCGATGTCACACGTCAAGCGGGTGATCCGTGCGAAGCTCCGTCGCCAAGAGGAAGAGCCCCACATCGGCATCAACATTTATCCCATGATGGACATGATGACGATCCTCCTAGTCTTCATGGTGATGCAGTTTGCATCGTCGACGGCGGCCGTGGTTCAGGAAAGCTCGGAGCTCCGTATCCCTTACTCCACCTCGAAGGTGGAGCTCGGCGAAGCGGTTTCGCTTCAGATCTCCAGAAGCGACCTCGTCGTCGATGGAAATTCCGTGCTCGAGCTCCGCAATGGTGTCGTCGATCCAAGCGACAAACAGGGCGGCGGAAGCGGCTTCCTGATCTCCGCCCTCTTCAAAGAGATGGGCAAGGTGCGCGATCTCAAAAAGCAGATCGCCCAGGCCAACCCGAGACGACCGTTCACCGGGGAGGTGCAGATCATCGCGGATAAGCGCACGCCCTTTAGAACGATTTCCGAAGTGATCTACACCGTTGGACAGACCGAGTTCAAACACCTTCGGTTCGTGGTGAACAAAGAAGGCAAGAAGAAGTAGGACCCTCTAAGGCTCGGCTTCTTCCAGGGCGTCGAGGTCGAGCTCCTTATCGCCTTCGAGCGAATCGAGGTCGAGCTCGCCCTCCTCACCCACGAGCGAGTCTAGATCGAGCTCTCCCTCGTCGGCTTCATCCTCGAGCGCATCGAGATCGAACTCCTGGTCTCCCTCGAGCACGCCGAGATCCGTATCACCCTCGTCGGCTCCGGTTTCGTCGACGCCGAGCTCTACTGCATCGGGGGACTCCAACAGGCTCGGTAACCAGGTGGAGAGGATGGGCACGTAGGTGACGAGGATGAGCGCTAGGCCCAGTAGACCGATGAAAGGCAAGACCGATCGATAGAGCTGCGTGATGGGTTTATCGAACCGGAAGCTCGAAATGAAGAGGTTGAGGCCGACCGGCGGGGTCATGTAGCCGATCTCGAGGTTGAGGAGAAACACGATGCCCAGGTGATAGGGGTCGACGCCGAAGCGCTCGGCGATTGGAATGATGAGCGGCACGACGACGACGATCGCCGAAAAGATGTCCATCAGCATGCCGACAACGATGAGAAACACGTTCAGCGCCACGAGGAACATGATCTTGTCCTCGATCACAGTTTCGATCATGTCGAGGATCAGAAGTGGAACACGCGCCTGAATCAGAAACGCCGTGAAGCCGATGGCCGTGGCCAGAATGGCGAGAATCGCACCGACCAAAGTCATCGAGTCACGAATGATGTTCGGGAGGTCTTCCTTGAAGCTGACATCCTTGTAGACCCAGATCTCGATGATCAGCACGTAGATCGCCGTGAACGCGGCCGCCTCGTGGATGCGCAAGAACCCGCTGTACATCCCCATGATGAGGGCCACGGGGAGGAGCACCTCCCACTTCGCACGCCAAAAGGTCTTGAGCGCGACCGTGCGATCGAAGTCGATGCGCGGCATCTCCATCTTCTTGCCGATGATCATGGAGTAGATCGCAAGAGCGGCGACCGTGATGATCCCCGGGATGAGGCCCGCCAGGAAGAGCTTTTCGATCATGACGCCGCCGACGACGCCGTACAAAATGATTGGAACGCTTGGCGGGAACAGGAGCCCCAGCGAACCACCAGTCGTGATCAAACCCAGCGAGAAGTTCTCTTTGTATCGATCCTGTATGAGCGCGGGGTAAAGCAGGCCGCCAATCGCGACGATGGTGATACCGCTACCGCCAGTGAACGTGGTGAAAAACGCGGACGCCATCAGGCATACGATGGGAAGACCACCCGGCATCCAGCCCAACCAGGCGCGCGAGAGCTCGACCAAACGCTTGGGTGTTCCGCTCTCTGCCATGAGGTAGCCGGCAAAGGTGAAAAGCGGGATGGTGACCAACAGCGGCGAGTCGGCGAATTTCTCGCTGAATACGTCATTGGCCGCGCCGGTGATGCTGGTGTCGGGAAGCGAATCGAACAAGATCATCGACGACGCGCCGAAGATCGCGAACAGCGGGGCACCGATGAGGGCCAGCACGATCAGAGCGAGGACGACGAACGTAGCCACTAGCTATACTTCTCCTCGCCCGCCCTCTTGGTGACGAACATGTAAGAAGCCTGGACAGCCCGTAGCAGCAACCGAATCGCCATGAACATGAACATCGCTGGCACGATCAGTTGAAGCGCGACGTCGGGCGTCGACATCTCTGCTCCGAACAGATCGAGCCCAGAGCGCACGATGCAAAAAGCATCGGGTCGGGACAAGCCTACTTCTGCAATGGTGCTCAGGGCAGCGTCGCAGATATGGACCATCTCGTCGTTGGCCCCCAGCACCGAGTAGTCGAGCGGGATCTCTTTGGCGTTGTTCAGGACGGACAGCCAGAAGACCCTTGCCAGGTAAAAACACACCACGCCTGCAAAGAGCGAGACGATCGCGCGCATCAACGCCTTGGCCTGTGGCTTGGCGATCCGGAAGAGCACATCGATCGCGATGTGCTTCTCTTCATGGGTGGCCAGCGCGGCGCCCAAGAATGCGAGCCAGAGCGTGCCCTTTTGAAGGAACGAGTCCGCCCACTCCATGTGCTCGAGCACGAGGTTGGCCCACGCAACGTCGAAGTTGGTCAGGTTGCGTAGACCCGCCTGGGTCGCCGCCACGACGACCATGACGAGCAACACGGCCGCCGTGAGGGCGGCCAAGCCCCGCGCCAGTCCTTTGTCGAGCCGACGCAAGGCGTTCAAAGGCTACTCTCCTGCCGCCGCCTGAACCGCCTGGAGGAGGCTCTTCGGGTAGATGCGTCCAGAGAGGCGAGCCCGCACCTGGTCGCCGGCCTTGTCCCATTCGGCTTGGTTGGCGCCAGCCTCGACCGGCGTGATGCCTCGTTTGAGAATCGTGGCGTAGGCCTTGTCATCGTCACGGCGAATCGCCTTGTTGAGCGCCTTGTGGGCGCGCACGGCCGTGCCCGTCAAAGCCTTCTGATGCTCGGGCGTCAGCGCGTCGAACTTGTCCTTACGAATGATCGTCGCTCCGACGATGATACCGCTGTTGTCGGCGGATACGTACTTCAAGCGGGTGTACCACTGGAGCGATACCGCTGCGAGCGCCGATGCGGGAAGCGTATCCACCATGCGGGTTTGAAGCGCGGGGTACACCTCGGGTACGCCCAACCGCACGGCATTCGCGCCGATGACCTTCAAGAACTCGGTGAAGATGAGATCGTCTTTCCACGCCCACGGACGCGTCGACTTGATGTCGCTTGGACGCTCGAGCTTGGTGGTAGAAAAGAGGCGGGTCTTTCCGACGTCGCCCCAACCGAGAAGCCTGTAGCCCTCATCGTCGAACATCTTTTCGAAGCGCGCGTTGAGCTTCGTCCGTACGTTGTCGAGCTGTTGATAGGTGAGCAAGATGCCGGGCACGGAAAGGACCAGCACCGGCCTGACCAACATGCCAAGACCCGTGGTGGTGATCGCTGCGCCGTCCATCTGGCCGGCGCGCATTTTGCGCACGAAGTCCCGCTCGTCCCCTTGACTCCCACCCGGATAGAAACGCAGCTTGAGCGTGTTGTTGGTCTCTTTCTGCAGGGTCTTGTTCCATGCGTTGAAGACCTTCATCCACGATGAGCCGCTCGGCGCGAGGGTCGCGATCCGGAGCTCGACCGCCGGCTCCGCGGCGCTCTGCGAAACCGTCCCGGGGAGCAGCAACATACCCGCTGCCAGGGTCAACACTAGTATGAAACGTCGATTGAGTTCTGATGTGCTCATGCCCAAACCTTCTGCAAGCTGTCTGGCTTGCCCCAGTCGGACGCCGCGGGGGGCCGAAGATTCACCGCATCTTCGTCGCAGTCAATCCGAAAGGGTAGGGTATTGTCCCGTTGTCGGCCTAGTGCTTGATATCCTTAGAAAAGTTCGTCCGCATAGTCGATATATAATTGGGCCCGCACCCGCGCGATGCGATTGGCGAGCCGTGCCTCCGGGAGGGGGTCCTCCGCCTCCATCACCTCGGCGAGCAAGCTATCGAACAGCTTTCGATCGCCCGTCTTGACCGCGTAGTACCTCGCTTTGTTCACGAGCGTGAGCAGTGCGCGCCGGTTGGTCTGCTCCAACGCGCGGTCGAAGTACTGTTTCGCTTTCTCGAGGTCGGCAGCGAGCTCGGATGCGGTCGCAACGCCCATGAACGTATCGCCCGCTGCGTTGTAGTACGTGGAATCGAGCCTTATCGAGTGCGCCACGTAGGCCTTGGCGTACGCGAGATCGGCGACGGCTTCCATGTCGTCCTTTGCCGAGTTGATGTAGGAGCCCCAAGCGTAGCCCGCCCAGAGCAACAGCTCCGCGTCCTTCTTGCGCTCGAAATTCTTCTCGAGAAACTTCTCGAGATTTTCGATGGCTCCGGACGATGCCTTGTAAGCGTCTCCCTGCGAAGAGAGATTCACCAAGTGCTGCGATAGATCCTTGGCTCGGAGGTAGAGCGTGCGCGCGCGTCGTCTTACTTCGTCCGCCTTGTCGTATTCGCCTGCGAGCTCGAGCCGCTCGGATTCCAGCTCGACCCATCCGTACGCGTAGCCCATGTACGCGCGCAGAGTTTGCATCAGCATGAGCTTGTTATCGGGAACGATGCGAAGGACGCCTTCGAGCTGAACGATGGTCGCGGGGGCGGCCTCGCCGGCGAGGTCGTAGTCCCAATGTTGCTCGAATGCGGGTGCCGCACGGTCGAAAAGGCCCGCTGTCGAGTCCGCTGTGAGCTTCGTCGTGTCGCAACCCCCGACGAAGGCGAACAGGACCAGAATCAGGCCCAACGGCTTGGAATAGAGATGTAACGGGAGCATGAGGTGCGTAGTACGAAAGGCGACACGATCTTGTCAATCCGAGTTTGCCGAGGGAGCGCTTGACGGAGGCCGCCAGTGCCTACAGGTTCAAGTTATGTTCAATAGTTTCACTACTGTGCTTATGTTCCGGCTTATTTTGTTTTTGGGGGTCATGACGCTGTCCTTGGGTCCGACACAGGCCGAGGCGTCGGTGGTCGAGGGGCTCGGGCTCGAAGAGCTCGTCGGTCAGGCCGATGAAGTCGCGCTCGCCGAGGTGCTCTCCAAAGAGTCGTTTTGGAAGGGGCGCACCATCATGACCCGGTACCGGCTACGGGTGAGCGAGGCGCTCAAAGGGCAATGTGCCAGCGGCGACGAAGTGCTCATCGAAACACCTGGTGGTTCCGTGGGCGACGTCGGCCTTGCGATCGAAGGCGTGCCTTCGTTCGAGGTGGGAGGTCGCGCACTGGTCTTCCTTCGCGGCCGCGCCGAGCACGTCCTGCGGACGGTCGGAATGGCCCAAGGCGTCATGCATGTCCGCTCCGAGGGGACACGATCATTCGTCTACCCTGACAACCGGGGCTTAGTCACCGTGCAGCGCACCGCGGCAGGTCGGCTCGCCAAGGTGCCCGCCGCCCTCACAAAGCGTGAGGCGCTCGAGGTCATGATCGATCGCGTCGTCGAGATCGTAAGCAAGGAGAAGCGCTGACATGAACCGCACTTCGGTCTTGCTTTCTTGTGTCCTGTTGGCGGCCGCGCTAGTTGGGCCGTCCCATGCGCGGGCGTTTTGCCGAATGACGACCGAGCAATCGGTGCAGTCCGGGCAAGGAGTGTCTGCTTGTAGCACCGGTGGAGTGCCCCTCGCCTGGGAGCGGCCGTGCCTTTCGTACATGGTCGACGTGCGCGCCTCGCAGTCGCTCGGTCTCGCGGCGGTCGAGGCGGCCGTGGACACGTCGTTTGAAACGTGGAGAAAGGTGACTTGTGAAGGCACACCGGTCGACTTCCAGCTTACGCCCTTGGTCTCTTCGACCTGTCGGCTCGCCGAGTTCAATACCAACGGCGGCAACGTCAACACGGTCGCCTTTCTGGAAGACTGGGAGGATGCCGACGGTGATCCGCTCGACCCCGCCGCTTTTGCGATCACGTTCGTCTGGCACAACCCGAGCACCGGCGAGATCTTCGATGCGGACATGCTGATCAATGAAGACCTCGGTCCGTACGCGCAGTGTCCTCCCGCCGGATGCCCAGAAGGCGACCCCGGTCCGGCCGACCTTCAAAACATCGTCACGCACGAAGTCGGCCACTTCTTTGGAGTCGGCCATACCGAAATCGATGACGAAACGATCACCATGTTTCCTTCCGCGAACCGCACGGACACCAGCAAGCGCGATCTGGCCGCGGACGATCTAGCCGCGATGTGCGCGATCTATCCTCCGGGCAGCCTCACCAAGTCGTGCAACGACGCCCCCATCGGCGGTCTCGATGCCAACTGCGAGGACAGCAGCAACGGTGGGGGCGGCAATGGTGGGGGCGGTTGCAGCATTCAACGCTCGGACAGCTCCGGCGTGTTGTGGGCAGCGCTGAGCCTCGGTCTTGGCCTCTTGGTCAGGCGACGCCGATCGCGCCACGCTACTCGGCGCGCTTGCGTATGACGAACTGGACTCGCCGATTACGCGCGCGGTTTCTTGCGGTGATGTTTGGCGCGAGTGGCCGATCGGGTCCGTAACCGCGCGCCGCAAGCCGACTGTCATCGATGCCGTGCGCGATCAACCACCGGCGGACCGATTCCGCACGTTTCTGGGAAAGCGCTCTATTGGTCGCGCGTGAGCCGCGATTGTCGGTGTGCCCCTGAACCTCGACGAGTTGAATTGCGCTCGAGCGTGACAGCGTGTCGGCGACTTCCAGGAGGAGCGGTTCGCTATTGGGTAGGATCTCGTCACTCCCTGTCGCGAAACTGATCTGACTGCGCAACAGGATGCGTCGTTTGGTCACCCGCACCTGTGGGTTCTTCGGGCGCCGTACCAAGCCGACTCCGAGGCGGGTCGTCTGTCCGGCGACCACCTCGAACTCGGTCATTTTGACGAAGTACTCCGGGGTCGCGACGAGCGCGCTGTAGCTCCCGGGTGGGAGGCCCTCGAGTCGAAGCGAGCCGTCCGCGCTCGACTCGACGCTGTGCTCGGCGGGACCCGAGATCGTGACGGGAACGCCCGCAGCGGCAGCCCCCGTCGAATCGGCCAGGCGCGCCTCGAGCGTCCCTTCCCGAACGTCGCGCTCTAGACGGCACTCGACGGTTGCAGCCTCCTCGGAGTCGAGAGTCGTCGAACAACGGCCTGAGACGTAATCCGCATGGGAGACCTCGAGCGCGATCTCGTCGGCCACCGGGACGACGATCTCGAAACCGCCCTGCGCATCGGTCACGACTGCGCTGAGCGTCGAATCGGCCACCCGCACAACCGCTCCCCCGATCGGGGCTGCGCCCTCGCCCTGCTCGAGCACGGCTCCGTCGAGCCTCACGAAGGCCGGCGGCGCGGGCTCAGGCGCCGCTGGCTTGGGCGGGGTCGGATCGACCGCATATGCGACACCGAGCCAGATCCGATAGGGCGCGGTGGGCGCGAGCTCGCGTACGAAGTCCCGGGTGCCCGTGAGCCCCACCTCGGTACCGACCAGCACGCTCAAGCCACGGGCGGGGGGAAAGATGCGAAGCGCCATCGTGAGGGTCATCGGAAACGCGCTCACGCCTTCGTCCGTCAAGCAACCGTCCTGACCAGGCGCAGGCACCGACGTGCAGGAAAAACCCTGACGGTTCACTGGGATCCCCCAAGCCCATTCGAGCAACGGGTGCAGGAAGACCTTTCCCGCCCGGAGCGGCGCTTCGAAGCCGAGCCCGATGTTGACGAAGTCGGTTCGGTTGATACCCAGCCCAAAGCGCTCGACCGCCGAAATCAGATGCCTCGTTTCGAGCGGGAGCGGCAGCGGATCGGGTAAGGCGCCGTAGCGCGCGGATTCGGTGTCGTCGACGAGATTGGCGGAGTTGTCGAACCAGTACTGGAGATTGAAACGCGCAATGAGCGGGACCCTCTTCTTTGGGAGGTGACGCATGTCCGCCGAGACGTTCGCTCGAAGCCCGCCACTGATCCCATCGGCCGCCGGACGAGCGGATCCCACCGAATTCAAAAAGGCGACCGTCCCGTCGCCGCCGACGGCGAGCCATGGCAACACCCAATGAAACCCTTTGAGCCCCAAGTAGATGTCGCCGAGTGTCTGCAGTAACTCCGGCGTGCCGGCGGTGTTCGACGTAGAGCTCAAGTAGAACGCACCGAACACCTCGAGGTGTTCGTGCGCGGCGTAACTCAGCGCCAGCGTGCCGCTCACGTGGCGTGTCTCGTCGCCCTCGACGATGAAATCCCTCAGGAAGAAGAACTCGCTCGCCAGCGCGATGCGGAAGGTGTTCTTCGGAGCGGCGGCAGCATCGACGATACGGATCCCGCCGACCGGCCCGAGAAAGGTGCTGTGCAAGCGAAAGAGCTCATCTCGTCGCTCCTCGGGCTCCTGACCGATCAGCGGGGCGGTCAGCAAGCTCAAGCCGCAGGCGACCGCAAGCCCCAACCGCAGCTGCCTACCCCACCTTGCCCCCCGCATGACGAACCAAACCCCGCCAAGATCATTGCATTTTGGGCCCCCCGGGGTCCAACGCGCCCGGGCTTACTTGGCGGCCACGGTCAGCTTCACCTCGCCCGAAGGCGGGATCATGACCTTACGGGGCGCCGCTGGCTGGCCCTTGGTGGGCTGAAACCGGGCCACGTAGCGGCCTCCCGGCACCCCGGTGATCACGCAGCGACCCCCGGCCGTACGGCAGCTGAAGGTTTTCCGGTCGGCCGTCGAGGTGAGCACCACCGTTCCATCGACGTTGCCCCCGGACGCGCTGCGTACCTGGACCAGGACTCTGGCATCGGCAAGAGCCGTCGACGCCGCGAGCAGGCCCACCATCAGCACCCCAGGCAGGAGCCAGGTTCGTAGTCCGGACCGGATTCGACCGTTCATCTCGGGCTTGGACGTGGCTCGTAGGCTTGGATTCATACGCTCTTCGCCGATCGCGCTACTCTTGCTCCTCGAGGTCCTCGCTATCGAGCGGGATATCGCTGTCACGGTCGTCGGGCACCGCCTCCTCCGAAAGGGCTCTGGCCTCGCCTGGCGTCGGCGGCCTTTCAGGGATCGGTAGGGTACCGGCATATTGGAACAGGCCCGTGCTCGGTGCCGGCTCTTGCTGCACCGACGACTCGTGCACGACCTCTTCGTCTCGGCCAAGAGATGGGCGCGTGAGACCCTCCGGCACAGGCTCGGCGGCGTCGTCGGCTACCATTGGCTCCTCGGACGAAACCTCGGCGTCATCCCAACTGTCCGAAAACTCGTCTACCGTCGGTTGACCCTCGGTGTCGGCCTGCTCGACATCGTCTTCGTGCACCTCGCCGCGTGTCCCGGTGGGGGGCTCGGAAACGCGCTGCCGCGTGATCACCAAGGACTCGAACACCGCCTCGTAGCGACCGTCGAAGTCGAGCGATTCGATCACGACGTCGTAGCGTGTCTCGGGAACGCGATCGGAGCCCCCGTCGACAGCGGCGCGGACCTTACCGATTCCTTCGAGCGCGGTGGACCCGTCAGCCAGTAGAACCGCAAACTCGATCGCGGAACCATCTTCGTACGGCACGGGGCCGTAGAGGATCAGTGTGTCTTGGTCTACACGGTCGACGAAGCCGTCGGAAAACTGACTCAGATCCTCGAAATGCGTAGGCACCGTGAGCACTTCGCTCATGTCTCCTCAGCCTCCTCCTCGAGTGGGCGCGTACCTTTGTTCTCGGCCAAGAGCTCCTCGACCCTGCGCTCGGCGGCATCGAGGCGCGTGGCGCCCTCCCGAGCGAGCCGGACCCCCTCCTCGAACACGGCGAGTGACTCCTCGAGAGGCAGGTCGCCCTCCTCCAGCCGCTCCACGACCGTTTGAAGGCGTTCCATGACCTGCTCGAACGGAGCCCCCTTGCCCTCCTTGGCGCGCTTACTCATCGCATCTGAACGATAACCCACAGGTCGCCGTGCGTCACCAAAGCCGATCGGTCCGGTTGAAGTCGGCCGAAGGGCGCAGTACGGGAGGGTTTCCGTAGACTGATGAGCGCTGCATCCCCCCAAGCCCCCTCCGTGGTGACTCCCGGCAACCACGACGGCGTCCACCTCGGCCACCGGGCGCTCGTCGATGCCGCCAAGAGGCGCGCCGACGCCCACGGTTTGAAGACGCTCGCCCTGTGTTTCGATCCTCACCCGACATCGATCCTGGCCCCCGAACGGTCGCCGGTGCTCCTGACGCAAATGGACCGCCGGGTCGAGATCCTCAAAGGCGCGGGTTGCGACGACGTCGCGGTGTTGCCGTTTAACGCAGAGTTCGCCAAGACGGCCCCCGAGGTGTTCGTCGAAGAAGTCCTGGTTGCTGTCTGCAACGCCAAGGGCGTCGTGATCGGTCCGGATTTCCACTTCGGTCGTGCGCGCGCGGGAAACGTGGACACGCTGCGTTCGCTCGGTGCCGAGACAGGATTCGAGGTCGACGTCGTCGAGCCGGTGATGTTCAAGGGCGAGCCCGTCTCCTCGACGAGGATTCGCCGCGTGCTTGCCAATGACGGCAATGTCGAAGACGTCGCGTCGATGCTGACCCGCGTGCACGACGTGGTCGGCAAGGTGGTCGAGGGCGACCGGCGAGGACGCCAAATCGGATTTCCAACGGCCAATCTCGACGTCGAGCCGGTGCAGCTTCCTGACGACGGCGTGTACTCGGTCGTCGTTCGGCCGCTTGAAAAGACCGTGCCCCTGCTTCGCGGAATCGCCAACCTAGGCATGAGGCCGACGTTTGCGGCAGGGCGTTCGGTCGAGGTTCATCTGTTCGATTTCGACGGTGATCTCTACGGTACCGATCTGCGCGTTGGGTTTGTCAGCCGAATTCGTGGAGAGAAAATATTTGACGGCGTGACACAGTTGAAGGCACAGATAGAGAGAGACTGCCTTCAGGCTAGACAGGACGTCGCAGAGGTCGATCAGGAGCTGCTCAGATGGATGTGACGCGGCTGTACAATCTGACCACGTTGGAGTTGCAAGACGAGGCTCAGCGACTCGGTATTCGCGACGCCAGAGCGCTCAGTCGAGCCCAGCTCATCCATGCCATTCGCGACCGCGCGCCCGCACAACGGGAGGGCTTCATCGGGAAAGTCTTCGGGATCGCGCGCCGCGCCATGAAGGAGGCCAACCGGTCACCGCAGCCCTCCCCGCCACGTCGGTCTGGTGCTGCGCCCGCCGGTGTCTTCTCGAGCCGAACCGCGACGACAGGAGCTGCGGCGACGCCAGCGCCAAGACATACGTCCGCCCCGTCTGCCTACGACGAGCCTTTCCCCACACGTACGATGGCCCGCATCCTCGCCGCGCAGGGTCACTACAAGAGGGCCCTGGCGATCTACGGCGCGCTCTTGAGGGACGATCCTCGCGAGGAGTCGCTGCGAGAAGAGGCCGACGAAGTCCGAAAAAGCGCGCACAAAGCTTTACGCGTGACCCGGAGCGCCTCATGATGATCGAGGGTGGTTCAGGGGATTGATCAGCGAGAGCACCACCGGTACCCGGTGGCCGTTTCGTGTGAAGTCGTCGTTCGCGGGGAGACGATGGACGCGGAGACGCGCAACCTCAGCACCGGCGGCGCGGCAATCCTGTGTGACGTCCCATTCGAAAAAGGAGAGGTGATCACGATCAGCTTCTTCCTGACGCAAGACGGGATCGAAGACCCGGAGCAACCGCCCTTCGAATCGTCCGCCACGGTGCGCTGGACCGAGACTACCGATGAGGACGACGAGCATCTCGCGGGTGTTCAGTTCCTTGCGCCATCCGAGGGCCAAAAACTCCAGCTCACTCGCTTTCTCGAGCAGAAGTAGACAGTCTCACTAGAGCTGCCATCGCGCGAGCACGAGAGGCTGCTTCGCCCGTCTATGGTTCAACGCCCCGTGGGCCAACGCGCCGATAAGCAGGCCGAGCAGCACGGGAACGGCGAGCTCCGTCAAGACCTGAAGGTCGCTGATCCAAAAGGTGAGCGCCGCAAGGAACAGGCCCATCCCCGCAAGCCAACCGATGATACGCTCATCGATTCGGAGCGAAGCTGCGGCCGATACCGCCAGGATGAGCTTCCCGATGAAGGCCGCACCGCCCACGGCGCCTGAACCCTCGCCGAACCCTGTCCAACCGCCTAGAAACAGTGTCACCAGCAGGAACGCCATCACGCTTCGGTACGCGAGCTGAATCGACCGGAAGTGGGCGTCGGCATCGTCATCACCGTTGCTGCGCAGGGTGAAGACGGCGACGAGGCATAAGAGGAACGCTCCCGGGTGGCGGAATACCCACCACTGCCAGGGTGCTCCACCCTGGCGTTCGACGATCGAGACGATATCGAAACTGCCGCCTACCATGATCATGCCGACCAGCACGAGGATGGCATAACCCCACGATGGCTCAGGAGACTCCAGGGCATGTCTGCGCTGCGCGAAACGAAGGAGCGCCCACACCAAGGCAAAGGCGAGAATCCACCAGCCGAGCTTCGGGAGCTCAGCGTGAGCCGCGCCGAGACCGATCAGCGCTGCGAGCATGATCGTGACCATACGCTCCAGCCACGCCGAGGCGCGCTGCTGGCGAATCAGACTGGGCCGCGATCTGCGTGGCGCGGGCATCCGGCGGATCAGCGCAGCCAGAGGTCCAAACAAACCGATGAGCGCGCCGAGGAGCACGAGGAGTAGGTTCTTTGCCTGCGAACGCTCGAAAGTGGCACGCGTACCGAGCTCGGCGCGAACGACGAACGTGCCTGGCGTCGCCGGACGCTGCACCCTCAGCGCGGCGCGCGAAGAGTCCTCCGGGGGAAGGAAGTCAGCCAGCGCGTAGAGGCGAACTCGATCGAGCGCGATGATCCGATCGCCTGGTCGAATACCGGCACGAGCGGCAAAGCTTCCCGGGGCGACGCCCAGCACTTCGAGACCGAGCTCACCGAACCCGCCCGGGGACAGGTCGAGGCCGAGCGATTGGGCGAGAAGCCTGGCGCGTTCGATGGACTCCGTGCGTCGCTCGAGCTGCTCCTTCGTCGCCGGCAGGATGTCGAAGCGCACCGGCTGCTCTCCAAAGATCAGCGCGCCGCGGGCCGTAGTGAAACCGACGCGCAGGTGTCCGACGAAGGTCCCGCGACCTCCGAGCTCCGCCAACCACGCGTCGGTGACGTCGATCGTGACCAGGCCCTCCGATTCGACTTCGCCGTCGGAGTGCGAACGGACGGCAAGCGGTGTCGCGCCGGGACGATGTAGCTGGCCCGTGAGCCATATGTCCGCCGTGCGCCCGAGCGGGAAACCCGACCCGCGCACTTTGAGTCGACCATCGGCCTCGAGGCGCTCAGGAGAGACCTCCGCGATGTCCAGAAGCGACCTGTCGGGCTCGACTGCACAGCCAGTTGCCAGCAGGGCGAGGCACGCGGCGATCAGGGTCCGATTCGACACACCCGACCTTTGTCGTCGGCAGCGGCAAACGTCAAAATTCCTACGGGGTGTCTTCGTTCGGAAGCGCGCGAGGGCGTGTCGGCGGCGCACCGACTCGGAGGACGCGCTCGCCTTGCAGATCCGCGCCGGATGAACCGGGGTCCTTGGGCGCGGGCAAGGCTCGCTCTCGGGATTCGTGCCAAGCGAGGCGCCTGGGTGCACTGCTGCTTGGCACTCCCGGGGTCCTCCTCCGTCGGCACGCCGCCAACACGCCCCGTGCTTGGCCGCCTCAGGAGCGGGAAGTCCGTCCCCACCACTGTCACTGATGCTGAGACTGTCACTGTAACTGCACCTGTCTCTGACTCTGCCACTGTCTCTGACTCTGCCACTGTCTCTGGAACTGTCTCTGTCTCTGAAGCCGTCTCGACCTCGGATTGACAATCCGTGCCGCGCAACGCACATCTGCGGCCTCTTCTGGGGCGGTAGCTCAGCTGGGAGAGCACCACACTGGCAGTGTGGGGGTCAGGGGTTCGATCCCCCTTCGCTCCACTAAACCGATAAGTGACATCCACCTTCGGGGGGCTCGGCTTGCACTGTACTCGTCCAGCCTGCTGGACTCGTACAGTGAACAAGTGCGATCCTCCTTCGCTCCACCGACCGCAATGCCGATCTCACAAAATCATCAAGCAGGTTCACCGATCCAGTCCCGGAAATGGACTCCCGGTGGCCCGGTCGCGGTGATCGTCGTGCTTGTGCTTTTTGGCTCGAGTCTCTTCACCCTGTGGCGTGTTGAAAAGGCACAGGAAGAAGTACGAGCCTTGAACGAAAGGGTCGTTCAGCTGGAAAGTCGTCCGGCAACGTCGGCGTCTAGGCCCGGGCAGCAGCCGAATCCGAACCGCCACAAGTGGCCTGCAGACGCGACAGAGTTCCTGACAGCCCAGGAAGTCAGTCGGGGGATTCGACGCATCAGTGCCTCTGAGTTCATCATCGAGCACGCGTTCTTCCAAAGACTGGTGAGTGGCAAAGTCGTCCTCGCGACATATGTGCGACTCATTCCCGAAACTGATGACGACCCACCCAGTGGCGTGAAGATCTACGGAATCAGGAGCGGCAGCGTCGTTGGTCGGCTTGGAATTGAGAACGGGGACATTTTGTTGTCTATCGCAGGACTGCCGGTAACTTCGAAACAAGACGTCGTGACGGCGTACGAGAGCCTCAGAGATCTTAATGACTTCGACGTATCCATCTTAAGGCGCCGCAAGGAGGTGACCATGAGGTACAGCGTCGAGTAGCGGCGCGCAGTCCGCGGGAAGCCGATAGCGGGCGCGTGAGCGGCATTTCGATCGGGGCGTCGCTCGATTGGCACATCTTGGCGCAGGCGAGCTGCCGCGATGGAGCGATTGTTCCGCTGGTCTGTATTTTGCAAAGCTGTGAGTCCATGAATCGCGTGAACTTCTGCTTTGCAATCTTTCTTACGCTTTGCGCCGCTTGTGGCTCCGCGGAGCCCTCGATGTCCGGCTGCTCACCTCTCGAGCAAGACATCGTCGACAAGCTTGCCATCTCCCTCGATGGCACTCGGTCAGCCAAACCCGGCGATACCTTCCGGCTCACGTTGGGAACCGCCGAATGTTGCAGCTACATCGAGCCACTCCCGGCCTGCGCTGACGTATCTTGGTCGCTCGATCAGGGCGCACCGGCTGCCATCGACCCAGACACGGGCGAGGTCACGATAGACTCCGACGCGGCCGATGATGCGGTGATCGTCGCGACCGCTAACGTCGAAAACGGTCGTAAGCTGGTAGCAGTCAGAATCTATGTCTACACGGACGAGACCGATCCGTTGTTTGGTATTTGGACGGAAGACGTACAGTTCGCATGCGACGATGGCGCAGAGCTCCAGCCGTCCTCGCCGATTGGAGAGCTCGATTTTCGAGCGGACGGCGGTGTCAACGTCACTTGGACGCCGTTTGAGACCTACGTCGACTATTGGTCAGACTTCGAGCTGGATCTCGAAGCGGAAACCCTGGCGCTGACGGTCATCGGCGGTAACTACGTCCCCGAGGACATCGATAGCGAGGGGAACTTCGAGATCGATGAACAGGGACGTCTCGTGCTCGAGGACATGTGGCTCGGCTCACCAGCCGGCAGCACCGCTCCCGCGAACTGTGGTCATCGCTTCGTTCGTCCGTAGCGGCTCACACTTCGTGCGGCATGCGGTCGCGTGGACTTTGGAAGTAGTGCATCGGCGAGTACAGCGCGAAGTTCGAAACGCGCGTCGTGTACAGGCACGCGTACTGCTCCACTTGGTCTCCAAAGCTCGAAACCTCGCCACCGGCCTTGAAGAACGAGCCCCAGAACGGATGAAACGCTTGTTCGACCCGTTCGGTGAGCTCCTCCTGCTCCGCCTCGATGTCCTTCAGTTGGGTGCGTAGACGATCGATGGCGCGTCGATGCTTGACGCGCTCGGCCTCGAGACCCGGCCCCGTCCGCGTATTGCTACGTGGGTCGAGCTCCCGCTCGACCTTCTTCAGGTATGACTGATGCTCGCGGAGCTCGTCCTGCAGCGCGATGCGGAGCTCACCCAATGCGTCCGTGCGGCGCACCTGCTCGGCCATCTCATCCTGCACGCGAAGCTCGGCGTTCATCTCCTGAATGATCATCGCGGTGCGCCATGCCGACTCCTTCTTGGCCCGGAGGACGTCGCCGTAGATGTGATCGCCCACGTACAGGACCGCGTCTCCGGGCATCCCAAGCGCCTTTTGCAGTACGCCAATGTTGCCGTTCACGTAGATGCGACCGCGGTCGAGGTGCTTGGCTGGCTTCGTTCCAGACTCGGTGACCTCCAAGAACGGCTGTCGGCCCGTGAAGAAGCCCGGCTTCCGAGCGTCGGTGATCACGAGATCGAAGTACTGTCGCCACGAGGGATACTCGGGCAGGGCCTCGTCCATGAGATAGGACATCATCGCCTCGGTATACTGAGGCCCCGAGTTGGTGAGCAAAAAGGTCTTCTTACCCGCGCTTCGAAACATGTGCATGGTCTGACCGAGGCGCGGGTCTTTGATCACGAACCGAGGGAGATCCGCGTACACCACACCCAAGATGCTGTCGTCTTGGTGCGAGAGATCGGTGCACTCGCGAATGTCCGCAAAGAGCTTTGAAAAGTCGACCTTCTTCGCCGATCGCTCGAAGTATTCGACGGTCGCCGCGTATACCGCGACTTCGGAGAGTCCGTAAAGCGTATCGACCCAGTGGTATCGCGTGGTCCCCGGACGAAGGCGACGGCTGTGGTAGGCGCGCCGCCGCTCTTCGCGCGTCAATGGGTGAAACCCGTGGTAGGCCGTCTTGACGTACCGATAGCGGTCCATCTTGAGGATGTTTCCGAGCTTGCGATCGATCAGTAAGCCGCGAACTGGAAAATCGGTACGGTACTCGATCTTGAGAAGCTCTTCCGGATAGCCGCGCTCGACGAGCTTCTGGAGGGTGACGTCGATGCTGAGCTTGTCCATTTCGTCCTGGCGATAAATCGCCAGGGTGTAATCCATGTCGAACCCGACGGCCTCGACCCGATCGAGGCGCGTGTTCCGGTTTGTGTAGATTCGACGAGCAGGCGGCGGCGGATGCGCGACCCCAGTACGCGACTCGATCTCCGGCAGTGGAAGCCGCTGCTGCATTCAGCTCATGATAGTAACAGACCGCGGGTCAAGAAGCGTAGACGCTGACCTGCTTGCCCTTTTTGCCGCGGCGCTCGAACTTCACGACACCGTCGATCCGAGACCAAAGCGTGTAGTCTTTGCCGACGCCGACGTTCTCTCCTGCGTGGAACGTTGTCCCGACCTGCCGCACGAGGATGCTTCCGGCTGCGACACGCTGACCGCCGAAGACCTTGACACCCCGATACTGAGGCTTTGAATCGCGGCCGTTGCGAGAGGAACCCTGACCCTTTTTGTGCGCCATGGCTCTTTACCCTTTGACCTTGTCGATGCGCAGCTCGGTGTAGGGCTGCCGATGCCCATAGCGGCGACGGTAGTTCTTGCGGCGTTTCATCTTGAAGACGATGATCTTCTTGGCGCGGTCTTGGGCGACGATTTCGGCCGTGACTTTGGCGCCAGAGACATGAGGCTTACCGACCTTGACCTTTGCGCCGCCGATCATCAGCACATCGCCGAACTCGACCTTTGCGCCCACATCACCTGGGAGCTTCTCGACTCGAATGGTGTCGCCCTCGGCTACCCGATACTGCTTACCGCCGGTTTGAATCACCGCATACATCGCTCAATGGTCCTGATCTTCCGCCCGAAAAAGAGAGGCGCAGTCTAGGCGCACTTCGTGCTCGGGCAAGCCAAAAGCAACGAGGAAAGTGATCACGCTCCGACGCGAACAGGGCCGAAAACGGCGTGAAATTCACGTCTACATGCCTTTCTAGGCATGAAAACCCAAAAAACGAGTCACTCGATCGGCTTCACGCCGAGAGCTTCCAGGGCATACAGGTTGTCGGGGTCGAGCTCCAGCGCGCGCTGGTACGCGCTCTCCGAAGACGCTCGCTGACCATCGATGCGATATGCCCGGGCTAGCGCGGCCCAGAAGTTCGCGCTCTTGGGCTCGAGTGTCACCGCCCCCTCGAACGCGGCGATCGCTCCTTGAGTGTCGCGCTGACGCAAACGTGAAGTGCCAAGGCCCGCCAGCACGCCGGCGTTCTTCGGGTTGAGCTCACTTGCTCGGACATAGGCTCGTTCCGCGGCCGCCCAGTCCCCAGCGCCGTACGCGGCACGAGCCTCAGCGCGTGCTGCGATGAACTCGTCTTGAGAATCGACGACGGGAATCGGCTGGATGCGCTTCACGGCGGTGCGTGGCTTCGTGGCCGCCCGTCGTGGACGGTCGGCCACACGAGCGGTGGTGTCGTCGACCTCACCCTCGGCGCTATCGGTGGAATCGGCGGTCGCGGTGGGCTCGGGTTCCGTGCCGGGCACTGCGACTGCGCCTGCGGCGGGCGGCTCGGCAGGCACCGAAGGGGGCTTGGGCTCCGGCAATGGAGGAGCCGCAGGGGCTACGGTGATCGGCGCCGCGGCTCGGCCAGGGATCCAAGCGAGCAGGTCGTCGGTAGAATACCCGAGCAAATCGTCGCTCGAGTACTCGAAGCCCCAATGGTGGAAAGCACCTGCGGCACCCCCAAGCAGGAGCAACAAGAACGCTGCCCCGGCCAAAGAGCGTTCGGGAGTCCGCGGCGAGATGAACGTCATCGATGCTTCGCTCGGTATTCCCTCGATGCCCGACATCTCCGAACCGGGTGCAGGCGCGTTGGACGTCCAGGTCGACGGTTCCGAGGCGACGTGCGGCATAGGTGCATCGACCATCTGCGGCGCGGGCGCGGTGCTCATCACCGCGGGCTGCACGGAGGGTTGCTCCTCGGCGTCGTGGTGCTCGTCGACGTCATAGACCCGAGTGGGCGCTTGATCCCAAGTCTGATCGGCGATCGACACCGCTTGGGTGCGCATGGCTTCGAAGTCGTCGGCATCGTCGGTCGAGGGATTCATGGCTTGCTGTGGCTCAAGAGTCGGCTCCGCGGGCGCTTGCCCTACAGGCCGAAGGTTGTCGAAATCACTGCTGCTCATCAGATCGGCGAGATCGAGCTGCATGGTCGCTTCGGCCGCAAAGCCATCGGCCGGCGGCGATGGCTCGGTCGGCTGGATCGCCTGGGCGGGGCCGATTCCGATCGCCGTGCCGGCGCGGGGCCGCCGACCTCGCGATCCGGGCTCGAGCGCGTAGAGCACTTCCGATACGGACACCGGTCGCCGTGCCGGGTCCTTATTCAAAAGGCGAACCAGGAGCTCGCGCAGCTGGGCATCGAGTCCCTGCGGAAGCGGCGGAATGGGCTGATGTACGTGTGCCTCGAGCAGGGCGGCCTCGTCGCCCGCGACAAAGGGCGGCCTCCCCGTCAGCAGCTCGAAAAGCACGCAGCCAAGAGCATAGAGATCGGACCGTACACTCGGAGGCTCCCCCACCACCACCTCGGGAGCAAGATAGGTCGCGGTGCCACGAATGCTCGGCTTCGACACGAGAGGTGCGGCGATTCCCGAATCGATGATGACCGCTTCGCCGCGACTGTCGCAAATGACGTGCCGGGGCTTGAGATCCCGGTGCAACAACTCGGCCCGGTGCAGGGCCTCCAGACCCTCGGCAACCTTCATCATGATCGCGGCGCTGGTCGTCGCCGTGGGCATGCCCTGTGATTTGGCAAGTCGCTCCAACGAATGCCCGTCGACCCAAGGGCGAAAAAGCCAGAGGGTACCGCCCACCTCGCCCCACGCGCTCGGAACAGAAAGCCTCGCCGAGCTGATCGAGCCCTGTCGATCGAGCTCAGCCGTGATCTCGAGACGATCCTTGTGCGCGTGGACCATCTCGGGATGCAACACCTTGAGTAGCCCCGACTCACGGGTCGCCCGATGCACCGCGCGAACCAGGACGCCGGTCTGACCCCGCGTAAGACGCGGGGCCGCTTCGAACTGCTGCGCGAGCTCGGCCGGAAGCTGGTCCACCTCGTATCCCCTCCTTGAATCGTAGAAACCCAGGGAACCCGGGTCAAAGAGCACAGCCCTTAGGAGTAGTTGCGAGGGCCAAAAACCTCCACGATCAAGGCGACCGCGACGGCACCGTACTCGAACAGCACGGCCGGAGTGCTCTCGAGCCAGATCCGCTGCGTGAACCACAAGTCGAGCGGCAGGTACGACACCAGAATGGCTGCGCTCCACACGAGCCCCACAAACCGACCGAGTGCCACCTCGAGCGGAAGGAGCCAAAGCAGGTACCAAGGATGCACCTGGGGCGCGAGGAGCAGTCCAAAAAGAAGAACCCATCGCGTCGCAATGAGAGCGTCGGTGCGCCGGTAGGCAAAACCGAGGCCCAGCGCGAGCACCGCGAACACCACGAGCGCCCGCGCCGCCACGGTGGTCGCGAGCTTGCGGTCGATCGCCGCGTCGTTGGTAACCTCCTTTTTGGGATTGAGCACCGCGCGCCGCGGGTCCCACGGCGTCCCGTCGAAGCGGCGCATGATCCCTGTGACGTCGATGTGGTCGATCGCTCGACCCACGCCGGCCTCGACCAATTCGTAAGCGCCGGCATTGCCCCGCCATCGGAGTGCGTATTGCTCGAGGCCACTACGACGCTCGCCTGCGGGTGAGATCAGCAGCAACGGAGCCACCACGAGCATTGCGAGGCCTACGGTCGCCGCAAACACCGTCCATCTCGTCCGCAAGAAAAGCGGCAAGGCGACGAACCCGACGAGCTTGATGGCGATGGCCGACACGGCGAATGCACCGGCGCGAACGTACTTGTGGTCGACCAACGCCCAAGCACAAGCAAGCAGCAAGAGACCCACGAAAACGTCGACGTGCCCGTTCATCGCGCTCTCGGTAACCGCCAATGGGTTGAGACCGAACGCAAAGACGGCTCCCGAGCCTTGCGCGCCCGCCATCTTTCCCAAGAGCCCGACGATCGCGAGGTGCGCGCCGAGCGCAAGGAGCTTGAAACCCAAGATGCTGCCCGTGAGCTTGTAGGCAAGCCAGAACAGCGCCTGGGCAAGAGGGGGATAAATCGTCGTAAGCGATCGATTGTTGAGTTGGTCCCAGCCCGCGTCCCTCAGCGAATACAGCTCCGGATGATCGGGCGCGTACCGGTATGGGCTCGAACCGTGCGCCCATACCCGCCCCTCCCACACGTACCGATAGACGTCGTCCGAAAGGACGGGTGGAGCGAGCAACATCGCGCCTCCGACCAGGCACGTGAGCAGCAACGCACGTCGTCTAGCATTCGCCGCCATGGTCGGGGGCTCTGCATACAGCATCCCCGCGTACGGAAGCATGGCGACCGCGACGAAGAGCACGACCGTGCTCGGGCGTGTTCCTAGGGCCGCAGCATACGCCGCGCCGAAGAGGCAGAGCGTAGTCGCACCCGAAAAGATCAGATGCATACTTGGGCGCTCAAGCGTGGTCGACGTCATTGGACGCGAAACCGCAAGATGGTCGCACGCTCGTTCGGTACCAACTCGTAACGGAATTGGCCTCTTACTTTGCGGTTGACCGCGACGGAGACCACGACGACCGTCGGCCCTCCGCCGGTGATGCACTCGCCCCAATAGCGGAGAGCTACCTCATACTCGCCTGGAGGCGGGCTGCGGTTGACCCACCGCGCGTTTTCGATCTGCGGATTGGCCATGGCCGACTCGCAGTCGCCTCGCCCTGAGTGATCGACGCGCCCACCCCCGGGCGATGTCGGCCTCTGGAAGCTCAACGTGTCGCCGAGTGGGTCCAGAACGTAGAGATCGATGTCGGACCCGGTATCCCATCCGATGGTGATTTGGATCGATCCGCCGCCGTAGCCACAGCCTTCGTCGATGACGCCGTCGCAGTCGTCGTCGGTGGCATTGCAGGTCTCTTCGAGTCCGGCATCACAGTCGAAGCTAAACCCTTCGGTCCCAGGACCCGCCTCGATGTAGGACAGCTCAGGAGGCTTGCCCGTGGGATCGAACTCGACGACCTCGTCACCGGACGTGGGTGTGGTCGTGACAGGCGTCGGGGCCTCCGTCTGGCCGTTGCAAGCAAGGGCCGCCGAACACGCCACCAACCCGACCCGCTGCCAATGCATCGCTCCGGGTACTACACCACGACCACGCCAACAAAGAAAGCCGGCGGCCATGAATTGTTGACTTTCGGGCTCGGTGGGATTGTGCTGTGGAAATGGACCCAGTCGCGCACCGTAGAACGCTCAGCGAAGCAGTAGACGAAGTTCGGCGACGCACTTCGATCGAACCCAGGGTCGCGTTGATTCTGGGGTCGGGGCTCGGGACTTATGCCGATGACCTCTCGGAGGCGACGGCGATTCCGTACCCCGAGATCATAGGCATGCCTCGATCGCTGGTGGCGGGCCATGCCGGCAACCTGGTCTTGGGGCGTAGGGCGGCGGTGCCGGTGGTCGCGATGCAAGGGCGAGTCCATCTTTACGAAGGTCACGACCCGCATGATGTGGTGTTCGGGCTTCGACTGATGGCCGAGCTCGGCGCGCAGACGTTGATCGTAACCAACGCGGCGGGCTCGGTGAATGCTGAGCTAGTCCCGGGTGATCTGATGGGCATCGAAGACCATCTCAATCTAACCGGCACCAGCAGCCTGGTCGGACCCAACCTGGAGACTCAGGGGCCTCGCTTCGTCGACATGAGCGCCGCGTACGATTCAACGCTTCTGACTTACGCCGAGGGGGCCGCTCAGCGCTTGGGCTTCGTCCTCAAGCGCGGGGTGTACGCCGGCTTGCTCGGGCCCGCGTACGAAACGCCGGCCGAGATAAGCATGCTTCGAACCTTGGGCGCGGACGCGGTGGGAATGAGCACCGTCCTCGAAGTCCTCGCTGCCCGGCACCGCAACATGCAGGTACTCGGCATCTCCTGCATCACCAATCTCGGTGCCGGTTTAGGCGATGGACCGCTGCACCACGACGAAGTCCAACAAAGGGCGCGTGAGGTGAGCGAGAGGTTCACCGCGCTTCTCGACGCCGTCCTCGAGGGACTGCAATGAGCAAGGCGATCGACTGGGATGCATTGCTGGAAGCGGCGCGCAAGGCGCGAGATCGAGCCTATGCACCGTACTCCGGCTTTGGCGTCGGAGCAGCGGTTGCAAGCGAGGATGGTGAGATCTTCAGCGGTGCCAACGTCGAGAATGCGACCTACGGCGCGACACTGTGCGCGGAGCGCGCCGCCGTGGCTGCGGCGGTATCCCACGGGGTGCGTCAATTCGACGCCCTGGTCATCGCTACCGATGCCGACACGCCGACACCTCCATGCGGGATCTGTAGACAGGTTCTGGTGGAGTTCTCGCAAGCCTGCCGAGTTCGTGCCTACGCAAAAGACGGCACGCACACCGAGTGGACGCTGAGCGCACTCCTGCCCGAGGCGTTTGCCGGGGAACACCTTCCCGGCTCCTAGCTACAGACCGAACAGGCCCTTCAGCCCACCGGTGGAATCCTCCGACTCGTTGGAACCCTCCGTGGGTGACGTCTTGACGGGACCGATCGCTTCGAGTCGTTTCTCGACCTCCGGACGATCGATCGCACCCTCTGGGGCAAGCTCGAGATACCGTCGGTAGTGAACGGCGGCTTGTGTCTTGTCGCCTTTCTGGTCGAACTTCTCGCCCAGCAAGAGCTGCGTGTCGGCCAGCCACCGCGGGGGCTCCTGCATCGCGGCGCCGAGCTTGGCAGCGCGGTCGACCGCATCGTAGCCCGCCGCCCTCTGGCCGCGATCGAGCTCGACCCGACCGAGGCGATACCACCAACGACCGTTGTTTGGATCGCGTGCGAGTGCTTCCTTGTAGGACTTCGCGGCTTCTCCGAAGCGGCCGAGCTGACTTTGACACTCCGCTTTGGCCGCGAAAGCCTCGGTACGATCCGGGTTGAGCTTGAGGGCCCGATCGAGGTCTCGGAGCGCATCCTCGACCGCTCCGGTGCGAATACGGATACGCGCGCGGAGCCAGTACGCATCGCCGAGTTTGGGGTCGAGCTCGATCGCCAATTCGATTTGGCGAAGAGCGTTCGCTAACTCGTTGGTTTCGAGAGAGAGCCAGCCCTCGTACAGGCGATAGGTCGCGTTGTTCCGATCGAGTCGAGCGGCCTTTTGGAAATGCTGACGCGCTCGTGGATAGCGGCCTCGCGCGAACTCCAGACGTCCCAAGTAGTGAAGGACCTCATGACTGTAGGGTTTTTCCTTTCGCGCCTCTTCGAGGATCGCTTCGGCTGCGTCGAAATTCTCGGTCGCGAGCAGCGCCGCTGACAAGCGAACCTTGAGGTCGAAATCGTTGGGATTGCTCTCGAGCGCCGCGCGGTAGTGGCTGACGGCTGCGGATGTGTCTTTGTTGGCCTCCGAGATGAGGCCCTTTTCGACTGCCAAGCCTGGATACGTCGGGTCGACTCGCTCGATCGAGCTGAGTACTTGGGTGGCATCGGTCAAGCGTCCCGCCAGGCGAAGACCGCGAGCCAGCTCGAATCTCACCGCGAGATTCTCGGGCTCCATGCGAAGTGCAGCCTCGAACTCTCCTATCGCGGCGGTCACCTCACCCTGAGCGAGCTGAGCTTGGCCGCGAAGTCGCCTCACTTCGGCCGTCATCGGTACGTACTTGGATGCCTTGGCCAAAACAGACAACGCTTCGCGCGGATTGCCGGTCCTTGCGAGATGCTGCGAGAGGCCGATGTAAGGACGAAACGCGGCGGGATCGATCTCGATGGCTTTCTTGTAGTATTTGATCGCCTTGTCGTCGCGATTTCGCGCGGCAGAGGTCTCGGCCACCCAGAAGGCGACCAGTGGATCGTTTGGATACTTTTGTTCGATGCCGCGAAGAACCGTGTCGGCCTGCTGCGAAAGCGCCATGCCTAGGAGCGCCTCAGCCGCACCGAGTTTCGCGCGCAGGAACAACGGTCGCTCCTCGAGTACTTTCTTCGGTGCCGCGCCTTCTTCCCCTTGGCCCTCCGGAGGCGGTTCCTCCTCTTCCAGACCCGCCGACATCAGTGCTTGAAATCGCGTGAAAGCGTCTTTGTAGTTGCCATCGGCGAGGAGCATGGTGGCGAGGCCATAGTTGGCCTCCAGGTTCTTTGGGTTGAGCGATGAGGACTTCGAGTACGCCTCCCTTGCGGCTCCTCGTCGCCCGCGCCGCTGCTCCACGTCGCCCAATACGCGAAGAGCCTGCGATCGTTCTTTGGCTGCCGCGGGTAGCTCCTGGCCGTCCACCAACTTCAGGCCGGCCGGCTCGAGCAGGAGCGCATGAGCTGCTTCAATTTTGCCCTCTCTCAGCCAGCGCTTTGCCACCGCGGTGCGCGCCGCAATGTGGTGCTGACTCAAAGTCACGGTCTCTTCTTCGGCGGATGCCGCCTTTTCGAGATCGCCATTGGCTCGGTATGCCCGGGCCAAGCCCCACTGAGCCCGCGCACCGCCGTGCTTCTTGAGTGCCGCTTGAAACGCCGCGATGGCAGTCAGCGGGTCGCTATTGAGCAGAGCAACTTCGCCGGCTACGAGCTCCACATACGGATCGGCGGGCGACTCGACTCGCGCACGTTGTACGGCTGCCATGGCGCCACCGATCTGATCACGCCGAAGTAAGTCGGCCGCGAACGCTGCCTCGATGCCCGGAGCCTCCGAACCGCGACTTTCCAGCGTGGCCCGGATCTCGTCCGCGCGACCTGCGCTTTCTGGGTCTTCACCGAACCGGATTTGGAACATCGATTCGTGCAGAAGACTCCGGGCCAGGAGCCGACGATTGAGGCCAGATGTCCGCCTGAGGCGCTCCAGGAGCGCTGTGCCCTCGCGAATGCCGCCGTATGTATCGAAGACCGCGATTTCCTCCGCGTGTGAGATCACTTGGGCGACGTGCTCGTCGTCGCCAGCCGAGGGCAAGAACCGTTCGAACCAGAACCTGCCGAACATGCCGTACTTGGTTTCCTTGAGCGAATACCCGACAGCTATGAGGATCGCGAGAATGACGAACACAGGCAGTGCGCGTTCGACCCAATACGGTAATCGAAAGCGCCGCCGACCTTTCTTTTCTTTGGGGCCTGCCAACGCATCCACGATCGACCCCGCGGTTGCCCCCGCGCCCGCCTCGGGCAGATCGGAGAACTCGAGGTCGTCGGCTTCTTCTCCGAGCGCCATATCGAGCTCTGGACTCGCGGATGGGTCTGCGGTGGGCCCGCCGCGGAGCGGGATGTCGGCTTCGGCTTGGGGGAGAAAGTCGGGTTGGATGTCTGGAACGCCGAGATCGGGAAGGTCGGCTGTGCCGCCGGCGCCGCCGCCTTCTGGCTGGCGGAAGTCGTCGAGCTCCAGATCGAGACCCAGATCCTCGGACGCCGGCATGAGCAGATCGTCCGCAACCTCGTCCCCGACGATGGGAGGTAGCTCCCCGGAGTGTGCCTCGGGGCTCGCCGGCGGCGGCGTGCCGCCCGCCCCGGGAAATAGATCATCCAGGCTCGTCGAACCGGGTTGTTCCTCATCTGCGCCGAAATCGGCGATCGCACCGGGAAGATCGAAGTCTGCCTTGGGCAACGGAAGATCGACCTTGTCTTCGAGTAGGGCCGGGAGGTCAGCGTCAGACCGGGCCATCGGTAGGTCGATCTCATCCCCGAGCGGCGTCGGTAGATCTAGGATCTCCTCGTCGGTTCCGAGTCTCGGCGCGGGCAGGTCGACCTCTTCCTTCGGCATCGGCAAGTCGATTTCGTCGGCACCCATCCCAGGCTGCTCAGGGTCCGTCAGGATGTCTTCGAAGTCGTCGAGCGGCGGCAAACTGATCGGTTCGGGGATCGCGCCTTCATCAACAGGAGGGATTTCTGGAACCGGCGCAGGAGGTGGCGCGCTTATGCCAACCCCCATTTCCGTCTTTTTGGGGGGACGACTCGACGGACCCACGCCGGTCTGGGTTTGCTTGGGTGCGCGCTGCTCGACTTCACCGCCGACCGAGCCATCGGCGTGGACCCGAAACACCTCGGTACACTGGGGACAACGCATGTTGAGACCCACCGAGGGCATACGCTTTTCATCCAGCTCGTACGACGCAGCACAGGAAGGGCACTGAATCTTGATCATCGTCTCTTGCTAGCTCCCCTGAATCCCCTGAAGACCAAGGGTAACACGCCCGAAAGGAGTCTGATAATCGGCGCAAAGATGGGAAATTGCAGTCATCTCGCCCGCAACGGCACGGCGCACGCACCGAGTCGTCTTGACGGTGACAGATCGGGGCGTTTACTGTGCGGGCGATTGTGAAGCGCACCGTCCATATCGAGATAGCTGGGGGACGCTATCGCATGACCTCTGACGCTGACGAGGACCACCTCCAGCGGCTGGCGGACGCCGTCAACGAGCGAGTCGCGGCCTTGGGGTCCAAGGCCGCCCGGACGGCATCTCCCGCTCAGCTTCTCGCCGTGGTGGCCTTGGGGCTCGCCGAAGACCTCGAGGTCTCGGAACGAAGGCGCCAACGACTCGAAGACCGCACACGGCAAGTCGTCGCTGCGGCGATCAGCCGCATCGACCGTCGCTTGGAAGCCGACGCCGAAATCGCTCACGACATCGAACAGCAGTGACCGGCATAGAGTACTCTGCCGAAGAACGTCAACTGCGCCAACGGGCGAAGGGCGAGCTTCGCAAGCGTATGAAGATGACGCGTGACGCCCTTCCCGCGGAGGCTCGACGCTTGCGGTCGCAAAGGATCGCCAACGCGGTGGTCGCGATGAGTGAGTTCCAAGCAGCACAAACGATCGCAGCATACAGCGCTATTCAAAGCGAGGCTGACGTCGTCGAAGTCGTCGAGCAAAGCTGGACTGATCAAAAGATCGTCGCGTTTCCACGCGCCAATCCAGAAACCAAGGAGCTGGTTTTTCATCGCGTCGAAGCCCTCGACGACCTCCGTCCTGGAGCGCATGGAATCCCTGAGCCCGTTGAGAGCGCGCCCGTAATCGAAAAAAGCAACATAGACTTCGCGCTCGTGCCTGCCTTGGCGGTGGACGCAAACGGCTTTCGCATCGGATACGGAGGCGGATACTACGATCGCGCGCTGCCGCACTTGGTCAACGCGTTTAGCTGCGTGGTGGCGTACGGCTTTCAAGTGATCAGTGAAGTCCCGCTGTTCTCCGATGACGCTGCCGTGGACGCGATCGTGACCGACACCGCCATCATCTACGTCGAACGGTAGCGCGCGCGTGCCGCAGGCGGGCAGAGTGGTATAGGCCCCCGATGGTCTCGGAAGCGGTCCAGACGAAGCTGGACACGTTGCCCATCTCGCCGGGTGTATACGTGTTTCGCGACTCCGCGGGGCGGGTTTTGTATGTGGGCAAGGCCAGCAATCTCCGCAACCGCGTGCGGAGCTACTTCCAGCCAGGCTCTAGCGACGTGAGAGCTTTCGTGTCGCGTCTCGAAAAGGAGCTGCGCGACATCGAAACGTTCGTCACCCACACGGAAAAGGAGGCAGCGCTCCTCGAGAACCAGCTCATCAAGGCGGACCGCCCCAAATACAACGTCAAGCTTCGAGACGACAAAGAGTACCTCTCATTGCGACTCAAACCGGAGGCGCAGTGGCCTCGCCTCGAAGTAGTGCGACGTCCCAAACCGGACGGGGCCTGGTACTTCGGACCGTACGACTCCGCCACAGCGGCGCGACAAACCCTGCGACTGGTCAATCGATACTTCCGGCTTCGAACGTGTACCGATCACGACTTCCGTACGCGTGTTCGGCCGTGCTTGCAGTATCAGATCAAGCGCTGTCCGGCACCCTGCGTGCTCGACGTCGATCGCGACGACTACCTCACGCAAGTCAAGAACGTATCCCGATTCCTCGAGGGGCGTCACGACGAGTTGATCGTCGACCTTCAGTCACGGATGAAACGAGCCTCGAGCAAAGAGGAGTACGAGCGTGCCGCCATGTTTCGCGACCAGCTGCACGCCGTCGAGCGGGTTCGACAGGAGCAGCGCGTCGCCAGCGTGAAGAAGCAGGACCAGGACGTCGTCGGTTTCTTCCGGCAGGGGGACCAGGCCGAAGTCGCGGTGCTACGGATTCGAGGCGGGCGTTTGTTTGGGGTGCAGACGTTGGGTTTGCGCCGTGTCGCCGTGCCCGATGAAGAGATGCTGTCGGACTTCTTGCGTGAGTACTACACCGAGGGGAGCCCCGTTCCGGACGAGATCATCGTACAACGATCCGTCGAGCTCATGGATGGTCTCGCCGAGGTCCTGAGCGAATCTCGGTCGCGCAGGGTCCGCATACTCGCTCCACAGCGAGGCGAAAAGCAGCGGCTGGTCGAGATGGCGGTGGAGAATGCGGAGCATGCGTTCTCGGAGAAGCGCCGCGCACGCGAAGACCTCGAGGGGAGGCTGCGAGACATCCAAGAGCGACTACGCCTCACTCGACCGCCGCGCGTCATCGAATGCGTCGATATTTCTCATACGGGCGGGGAGGAGACAGTCGCAGTGATCGTCCGGCTTCGTGACGGTGCGCTGGACAAGAAAGGCTATCGGAGCTTTCATGTGAAGACGGCCGCGGGCGGCGACGACTACGCGGCGATGTATGAAGTGCTTCTCCGACGGTTGAGACGCGGGCGCGACAACGAGACCGGATGGGAGCTGCCCGACTTGCTCGTGGTGGACGGGGGCAAAGGTCAACTCAATGTCGCGGAGCGCGCGGTATCGGATCTCGGTGCAGTCGAGGTCGAGTTGGCGGCAGTCGCAAAGGAGCGCGAGACTGCAGCGGGCGACCTCCAAACCGACCGGGTGTTTCGACCCGGCTGGAAGGACGCGGTGTCGACGAGGCGCGTACCTGCGTTGTCACTCTTGCTCCTCGCACGAGACGAGGCGCATCGAGCCTCGAACGCGCTTCGAAAGAAGGTCGGCAAGAAGCAACGCTTTCAAACCGACCTCGACAGGGTCCCTGGGGTCGGTCCGAAGACTCGAACCAAGCTGCTGACCGCCCTCGGCTCTCTTCGCGCGGTCGCGTCGGCCACTGAGCGAGAGCTGATCGAAGCGGGCGCGACTCGGCGGCAGGCAGAGGCGATTCGCACCTCGCTCGGAACGGCCCCGATTCGCTCCGACGAGATCCAGGCAGTCGAGGAAGAGGCTTTGGACAACGCGTTTCAGTAGTCGTGTCGTCAGGAAGCAGGCAGGCGTACTTCGAAGCACGCACCGCCTTGTGCACGGTTGCTAACCGTGATCGAGCCTCCCAAACGGTCCACCAATGTCTGACAGACGGCGAGCCCGAGACCGGTGCCCTTGCCCGCCGGCTTGGTGGTGAAGAATGGATCGAAGATCTGGTCGATCAGCGCCTCGTCCACGCCTGGCCCACTGTCGGCCACCTGGACGAGGACATCGGAAGCTTCGGACGCGCGCCGCGCCTCGATCGAAATGGTGCCCGTCCCCTCCATCGCATCCGCCGCATTGAAAAGCAGGTTCAAAAAGAGTTGGCCTAGTCGGTCGGACGACCCACGCACATGGGGTACATCGCTCGCCAGCTCTGTGTGGATGCGAATGCCTTCGAATCGCTTCTGAGGAGCGACGAGCCGAACCGTATCCGAGATGACCGTCTGAAGGTCGGTATCACCACCCTCTTCTGCCAGCGCATCGTGACGGGAGAAGTCCAGCAGGTCTCGAATCGTCAAATGGATGCGCTCGGTTTCCCGCTGGATGCGGTCGATGAACTCAGCCGCGTCCGCGGACGTCAGCTCTTGGCTCTGAAGCAGCTCCAACAGTCCCTGAATCGCCGCCAGTGGATTGCCGATCTCATGCGCTATGCCTGCGGAAAGGCGGCCCACGGCAGCGAGCTTCCCGGTTCGAATCAGATGGTCTTGCGTGTCCTCGAGCTCGGTCGTCGTGCGCTCGAGCTCATCGAGACGTTGTTGGAGTGCGACTCGGTCTTGGCGCAACTGGTCCGCCATTTGGTTGAACGCGGAAGAGAGGCGAGCGATCTCGGTTGCACCCTCGACGGGAACGCTCGTATACAGATTGCCGCGCGCAAGCCGCTCGGATGCCCCGCGAAGTCCATCCACCGGACGAACGATCAGATACGTGAGAAAGATGTAGACGAGCAAGAGGATCGCGGCACCGGTGACGCCCACGTACAGCAAGAGAGGATCCGAAAAACCTCCTCGCGGGATTGGCTTCTGAAGCCAAACATGAAGCTTTGCGTCGCCAGCGACGGAAACCACAGCCGAAGACGACCCCTTGGTCGCACCGCGGGCACGGATCGCTCCTGAAGAATCGACGAGCTGGGCGCCCTGGATCGTCGAGCGCGCGACCAGGGGCATGACCACACGATCGAACTGCTCTGCCGGTGCCGCACTCAGTTGTGTGGCGATGGTTTCGGCGACACGTGTGGAGATCGCAGTGTGTTCGTCCGCGCGCTGTCGTCGGTCGAGCTGCCGCGCCGCGAGGCTCAGCAACCCGAACGCGATCGCAAAGGCAACGCTCAGCACCAAGATCAGGCGGCCACGCAGGCCGAATCCGAAGCGTGGTTCCACGGTCACAGTATGCGCGAATGGCGGCACACACGGCCACTTCGGAAGCTCTTGACCTGGTTCGTTGTGCAGTGCATGTGGGATTCAGATGGCGGGAAAGCACTTGAGGGCGGCCCTGTTGTGCCTTGCAGTAGTGTGCGCGCCAAATCGCGCGGACGCGGACGGACGAGGTGACGGACTGTACGCCCGCTGGGATCGTGGCGTCACGCTCTCGGTCGGTGCGGGCGCCGGAGCCACCTGGATCGAGTCGGATGATGACTCGCCAAAGCTCAGTGTAGTTGGAGACGCACGCTTGTTGTTCATCGACGCGGCCGGACCCGTCATCGCAGGTCGATGGGCCCCGGACGATGGTCAGTATCTCTTCCTTGGTGTAGATATTCGACCCTTGTTTCCTGCACTGTTTTTCTTATACAAGGCCAGCTGGCGGGAGTTCTGGGATCTCTTGCTGCAATCGGTGAGCGTCGAGCTCGGCGCTGCGTTCATGATGGACGGCGAGCGAAGTGCGGGGTTCTCATACGGTTTCAGTCTTGGATTGCCACTCAGCCTCCCAAAGAAGGCACTTCGGGTCATGTGGCTGAAGATCGGTGCTCGCCGCGTCAACCTCGACCCCAACTTCCGCAATACGTCAGACGCGATCAATCTCAGCGAGTGGACGTTGTACGGGCTGCTAGCGTTCGATTTCGGCGTGGTGAAGCATCTTGGGTCTTGGGAACCCCCTCGCTACCGCGCCCGATGACCGCGGACGTGGTAGAAGGGAGCCGTGAGACGCACGAAGATCGTCTGCACTCTGGGCCCGGCGTCCTGCTCCGAAGAGCACATAGCTGCGCTCGTCGATGCCGGAATGGACTGCGCGAGGCTGAACTTCTCGCACGGTGATCACGAAAGTCACCTCGAACTAGCGCAGCGGGTTCGCAGCGCCGCTTCCAAGGCGCGCCGGCCGCTCGCAATTCTCGGCGACCTATCCGGTCCAAAGATGCGGATTGGCCACTTCGCCGATGGGGAGGTGCACCTCGAAAAGGGCGACACCTTCATATTGACCACACGCGACGTCGTCGGAACCGAGAGTGAGGTTTCGGTCAGCTACGCGGAGCTTGCACACGATGTAAAGCAAGGGGACCTGGTCGCGCTCGACGATGGTTGGATCGGCCTTCGAGTGACGAACGTGTCCGAAACCGACGTGACCACGGAAGTAGAAACCGGGGGCGTGCTCTCGGATCGCAAGGGCTTGAACCTCCCTGGGGTGGCGATAAGCACGCCAATTCTAACCGACAAAGACAAGGTAGATCTTGCGTTCGCGTTGAACGAGATCAAGGTGGATTACCTCGCGCTCTCATTCGTGCGCAGCGTACAAGACGTCCGTGACGCAAAGGCACTTGCGGGCACGACGCCGGTCATCGCGAAGATCGAAAAGCCCGAGGCGGTCGAGGCGCTCGAGGATATCGTCGCTGAAGCCCACGGCATCATGATCGCGCGCGGCGATCTGGGCGTGGAGATGGGTTCGGAAAAAGTGCCACTGGTCCAAAAGCGGGTCATTCGAGAGGCGAACCGTCAGGGCAAGATCGTGATCACAGCCACGCAGATGCTGGACTCGATGATGAGGAACCCGCGGCCGACCCGCGCCGAGGCTGCCGACGTCGCGAACGCCGTCATGGACGGCACTGACGCCGTGATGCTCAGCGGTGAGACGGCGGCCGGGCAGTATCCCATCGAGTCGCTCCAAATGATGGACAAGATCATTCGAGAGGTCGAAACGGATTTCATCGTCGACCTCACGCAAAAGCCTACGAAGAGCGAAGAGGAGGAGTGGCACTTCCCCGATGCCGCGGCGCGCGCCGCCACGCTCCTCTCGAGTTACCTCCCCCTCAAAGCCGTCGTCGCGTTTACGCATGACGGGCGAACGGCTGGGCTTCTCGCCGAGTACCGCCCGCGCGCGCCAATCTTGGCGATCACACCCGACGTTGGGGTCGCTCAGCGGCTAGCACTCGAGTGGGGCGTAATCCCTCGCCTCGAAGTCCCGCCCGAGTCGCTCGACGAGACGCTGCGCATCGCGACCTCGGTGATAGCTCGTGAAAAACTGTGCTCGCGGGGTGAGGCCTTCGCCATGGTCGTTGGCTGGCCCACCTCGGATCGAACCAACACGGTGAAGCTCCACCGCATGTAATCGCGGGCCGCTACCCGCCTGCCGCTCGTTACGCTACATGTGTCTGATGGCGACGCCCCTGCCAGAACAGATCGGCCGGTACCGAATCGAGCGGCTGCTCGGTTCAGGGTCCATGGGCTTCGTATACCTCGGGCGCGACCCTGAGCTCGGACGCCGGGTCGCGATCAAAACGATTCGGGACCTCCATCTCGACGCAGACGAACATGCACGCTTTCTACAACGATTCAAGAACGAGGCCCGGATAGCGGCCCAGCTGCAGCACCCGAACATCGTGCAGATTCATGACGTCGGCGAGGACGAGGATATTGGGCCTTACCTCGTGTTCGAGTACGTCCCCGGGTCGACGCTAAAGACAATCCTCAAAGACGGGCCGCTGCCCCCCGAGCAGATCGTCCAGATCGCCGAGCAGGTGGCGGCGGCACTCGAGGCGGCGCACGCGCAGAGCGTAGTGCACCGCGACATCAAGCCGGACAACCTCTTCGTCAACTCGGTAGGAGTCGTCAAGCTCGGTGACTTCGGCATCGCGAGGGTCCCGAATGCGGATCTCACCAAAGAAGGACAGTTCCTCGGCACCCCGTGTTACTCGGCGCCCGAAACACTTCGTGACAATCAGTACGGCCCCGAGACCGATCTCTTCTCGCTTGCCGCAGTGATCTATGAGGCAGCGTGCGGCCAGCGCGCGTTCGAGGGCACGGAGGCGGTTCAAGTCGCTCGAAATATTCTTCACAAAGACCCTATCCCGCCAAGCAAGGCGAACGCGCAAGCCCGTGTGCCGCCGAGAGTCGACGCAATCGTGATGCGTGGGCTCGCCAAACAGCCAGCGGACCGCTACGAGACTGCGGCCTCGTTCGCCAGCGCATTGAGATCCGCATACGGCCGGGCCGGCTTGTTACCCAGGGAGCAGACCGGCCTTGCAAGCGCGAGTGCGCCGAAGCGAAGCCTCTTGTTCTTTTTGAGCATACTGCTGATCGGCGCGATCTTTGCCCTGCTGGTGCTATCGCAATCGCCGAACACGCCGTTTGCCCTCCCGGGTATGGATACGACGGACGTTCGCGGCCTGCCGACCGACAAACCGCCGGTAGACCCTTCGCTCCCGGCCGTCAGGCCCGACGCAGCCGTCGTAGCGATCGAGCCATCCGCGGATGGGCTCGCGGAGATGACCTCTCATGAGCGCGAAGAAGCCGCGAAGGACGAGCTTTCCCGCGCGCGTGCCGCCCTTCGGTCCGGTGACCTACAGGCGGCCCAAAACGCGCTCGACCAAGCGGCGCGCTACGACCCCGGGAATCCCGACATCGAAGAGCTCCGAGCGCAACTACCGAGTCCCGCGCCTTAGGTTTCAATCAAAACCGCACGCCCAAGGCCTCGAGCTGCGCCTCGGCCTGTCCGGCCCAGTCGCGATTCGCTTTGGGACTCGCGGGACTCGGGTGCAGGATCGTTCCTACCTCGATCGTCCCGCCCACCACGTCCTGTGCACGACGTGTCGCCCATGCGCCGACGCCCACGACCAGCCGGGGCTTCAAGAGACCGATCGCGTCGCTCGCAGCGCCATCGCAGAGTTCGAGGAGTGGTGTTCGCTCGGCTTTTGGAAGCTTGTCGGGAGTTCGGTTGCGGCCGGATTCCTCGAGAAAGACGAGTGGACAGTAGTTGATCACGAAGAACCGCTCGAAAAACGCATCAGGTGTCCCAAAGCGGGCCCTCGCCCATCCCCAAAGACGCGACCCACTCACTTCGGACCGTGGGCAGTCGAAGCCGAGCACCGGTCGTTTCGGATGTTCGTCCGGCGGCCGACCAACGGAGCCCTCGATGCCCATCCAGTCGCGGACGAGGTGAACATCTCCGAACGGGACGCCGGTTTGCGCCATGCCAAATGGTCCAGGGTTCATGCCGAGGAAAACGATCTCTTTGCTGCCAGCGCCGAACCGCCGCACGTATTCCGCGTGCGGGGCCCATGCGTAGTCGAGCGGATTGTATACATGCGAGACCGGGTTCGAGAACGTGAGACCGTTCACGGCGCGACCGAGCGCTCTGGCGATCTCGAGGAGGGACATTACGTCTCTGTTAGCCGAAATAGCGCTCGCCGCCATCGCATAGGATGGTGACCACCCGTTGACCGGGCTCCATTTTCCCGGCGACCTCGAGGGCAGCATGCACATTGGCGCCGGCGGAGGGCCCCACTAGAAGGCCCTCCTCTTTAGCGAGACGCTTGGTCATTCGATCGGCGGCGAGATCGGTCACGGTGATGATGTCGTCGATCAGCTCGGTGTCGAGTACGCTCGGAATGAAGCCGGCACCCAGCCCTTGAATCCCGTGCAGGCCCGGCTTGCCCCCGGACAGCACGGCGCTCGCGCGAGGCTCGACGGCGACGATCTTCACGGCCGGGTTTCGCTTCTTCAAGACACGCCCCACGCCGGTGAGTGTCCCGCCCGTGCCTACTCCGGTCACGAAAGCATCGATCTTTCCACCGGTATCCGTCCAGATCTCCTCCGCGGTGGTTCGCTCGTGAACCGCCGGGTTGGCGGGATTGTCGAACTGCTTGCACATGAATGCCTTGGATGTACCGCTGAGGATTCTCTCCGCCTCGTCGACGGCGCCAGCCA
>CAJIBX010000102.1_pt1 | contig 41029 bp, 40 predicted proteins | sample 9199471 | NCBI WGS metagenome assembly CAJIBX01 (sample SAMEA7708317, study PRJEB35096) | sediment metagenome | biome: marine neritic benthic zone biome [ENVO:01000025]; feature: sediment [ENVO:00002007]; material: shallow marine sediment [ENVO:03000034] sea grass bed [ENVO_01000059] ...
CACAAGCCCGTGCGTGCGCTCAACGACGCCGACATGCAGGGGTGCGGGGTCGTGAGCGGTGAGGGCATGGAAATGGTGCTGACGCTCGGCACCGGCATGGGCGCCGCGGTGTTCACCGACGGCCACCTCGTTCCGAATCTCGAGCTCGGCCACCATCCGTTCAAGCCCGAACACACCTATGAGCAATATGTCTGCGATGCCGAGCTCAAACGCATTGGCCCCGAGGCGTGGAGCGAGCGCGTCGAAGAGGCGCTCGAGCAAATCGAAAAGATCTGGAACTACGACATCCTCCATCTCGGTGGTGGCAATGCGCGGCACCACCTCAAGTTCACGCTCCCGGACAACGTGCGGACGTTTACGTCGGCGGAAGGCCTGCGCGGCGGCGTCCGAATGTGGGATTAGCCGCTACTGCTCGGGTCCCAAAACGCCGGTTCCGACGCGCAAAATCTGGAGACCAAACAGGCTGGTCACGTAGATCGAGCAGGGATCGTACTCGCCCTGGCCAAACGCGAGGCTTGCGGCACTGGAGACGTTGCGGGCGAGCGTCGTGACATTGCCATCGGGAGTCACCTTCGCGATTTCGCCGACGAGGTTTAGCGCCACGTACACGTTTCCCTCGCTGTCGATCGCCACGCCATCGGGCGTCGAGCCCACGTCGAAGTCGGCCAGCTTGTCCGGCGGACCGGCTTGTCCATCGGGGGACACGGGCACGGTCCAAAGCCCCTCATCTTCAAATGTGGAGACGACGTAGAGGGTCTCTTGGTCCAAGGAAAACACCATCCCGTTCGGGGTGGGCACGCCGGTGAGCCACTCCGAGACGTCTCCATCAAAGGTGACCTCCGTGATCGTCGCCGTGAGGAAGGTGTCGTCAGATACCAAGATCGTGTTCCATGGTGTCACCACCACGAAATTGGGAAAGCCGAGATCCGGCGCGATCACCTCCGACATGCCTGTGGCGGGGTCGATCAACAATAGATCACCCGTCGCGATGCCCGCTGCGATGATCCCGCTAGGGTGGCTTGCCAGACCGAGAATGGACTCGGCGCTGGCGACGGCCTCAAAGGTGCCGTCCGGCATGAACTGAAGCAGCTGATCGTCGTCTTCGTCTTCTTGCGCGGAAGCGAAGAGGTTGCCCATCGCGTCGAATGTGATGCCCTCCGTAGTCGACGGCGTTTCGTCCCCAAAGGCTTGCACTTCGCCGACGTCGATGTCGTTCGCGCACTTGCGCTTCCCGTTCGAGCTCGAACCGCATCCAGAGAGTATCAGCGCGGTGGCAACGCTGACTATCGACCATCTGTTCATGGGGTGTCCTTCCTCGAGCGCGACGGCTCGTGGTCATCGACTCAGAAACGGGTTCAATCGCCGTTCTTCGCCGATTGTGGTTGCGGGGCCGTGCCCTGTGATTACGAGGGTTTCGTCGGGCAGTGTCAATAGCTTCTTTTCGATCGAGTCGAGGATCTGCGGCATGCTTCCGCCCCACAGGTCGGTCCGCCCGATGCTGCGCTGAAAGAGCGTGTCCCCAGCGACCAGTACCGGCCGGTCGCCCGCGACCGTCAAGCAGATGCTCCCTGGCGTGTGACCCGGCGTATGGAGCACCCCCGCCTCGACCGCACCCGCCGAGAGCGCTTCGCCCTCGTCGATGAAGCGATCGATCTCGGCGACCTCCGGCGCGCGAAATGGAGCCCCAAACGCATCGAGCTGCATCTGAAGCCCCTCGTACAAGAACAGGTCCTTTTCGTGAATCATAGTGGGCGCGCTCGTCGCTTCCTGCACCTCCCCAGTGGCGCCAACGTGGTCGAAGTGCGTATGGGTGTGGACGATTCCGGTGCACCGAAGACCGAGCTCCCTCAGTCGACCCAGGATGCGCGTGGCCTCGCCGCCTGGGTCGACGATGATGGCCGTACCGCTGTCCTCGTCACCTAGAATAACGCAGTTGCAGCCGAGAGGGCCCACGGAGAAATGCTCGACGATCATTGGCGGGAGTCTAGGACATGCACTGTGTTCGTGCACAAGGGGAACAAGCGAGGTAAACCCCCGCCATGGCCGAAGTCCCCCACGAAGAGGTCAAGGACGAGCTCACCATCCCCGAGCAGAACGCTCCCAAGAAGCGTCTGGTCGGCCTCATCGTCGGGGGAGCCCTGGTGGTCATCGCGCTCCTGGTGTTCGTGTTCGGTCGCGGTTCGGGCGAAGATCTGTACCGTACCGCGCCGGTCTCGGTCACGACGATCGCCAAGGAGATCCGCGTCACGGGTCACCTCGAGCTCACCAACGAGGTCGACGTTCCCGCGCCGGTCGATGGACAGCTCGTCGCTATCTTCGCGCAACCTGGAGACCTGGTGGAAGCGGGTCAGCTTCTTGCGCAGCTCGATCGCAACCCCGCCGAGCTCGCGGCGCACGTCGCGCGAGCCGAGCACGACGTGGTGCGTGCTCGCGTCGCGGAAGCCGCCGCCGCGCATCGGCGAGCGACCGAAGCGTTTCAGCGGACCAAGCGCCTCGCCGAAAAGAACTTGGCGAGTGACAGTACGCTCGAGAGGGCTCGCTCCGAGGCAAGCCAAGCATATGCAGCTTTGCAAGCGGCGCGCGCCGAGCGATCGGCCGCAGCGAAGCGCGCCCAAGTGCGTGAGGACGAGCGCGATCGAACCAACATCGTCGCCCCTCGCTCGGGATTGGTCTTGGACGTTCCGGAACGTACCGGGATGATGGTCGGGCCAGCACAGCGCCTATTTCGCCTTGGCGCGCCGCCCGATCACATGAACATCAAAGCGCCCGTCGGCGAGGCGGACATCGGCGAGACGACCGTCGGCCAGACCGCGCAGTTCGAGGTGCCCGCTTTTCCAGGCCGTATGTTTGAGGCGACCGTGCGGCATTTGAGCCCCGACCCGTACATCGAGGGGGGCGCGGTGTTCTATTTCGTGACTCTCGAAGCGGACAATCCAGAACGCCTGCTCTTGCCCGGGATGACCACCCAGCTCCGCATCAAAGTAGCCCAAGCCGACGACGTTCTCGCGGTTCGCGAGGCCGCGCTCCGATTCACGCCTGCGGGCGCTCCGCCGGCGCCCCCTCGGTCCCGGATTTGGCGAGTCAACGGATCAAACCTCGAGGAGGTGCCCATCGAAACCGGCATTTCCGATGGCGCTTTCACCGAAGTCCGCGTCGCGGAGGCCGATAGTGTGAATGAGGGCGATGCCATCGCGATCGGATTTTCCGGCGCGGCTCGTGACGAAAGCAGCCGTCCAGGTCTTTCGTTGCGGGGGCAGAAGTGAGCGACTTCCCCATCATAGACGTCCAAGACCTCGGGAAGACGTTCCCGAACATGCCCATACCCGTCCTCGACGATTTGGACGTGCAGATCGAGTTCGGTGAGATCGTGGCGCTTCGGGGTCCCTCGGGTTCAGGGAAGTCCACGCTGCTCAACATCATCGGTTGTCTCGACCGCCCCACTCGCGGGACGTATCGGTTGGGCGGTCGCGATGTATCCACGCTCAATCGGGTGGAGCAAGCCTGGGTCCGGCTTCACTACATCGGTTTCATCTTTCAGTCGTTCAACCTCATCGCAGATCACACCGTCCTCGAGAATGTGACCCTGCCGCTCTACTACGCCGGGTGGGCACGAGACGAACGCGAAGCGCGAGGCCGCGAGCTCATCGACCGCGTCGGGCTCGGTCACCGGGTGGATCAACTTCCGCCCAAGCTTTCCGGGGGGGAACGGCAGCGCGTGGCGATCGCCCGGGCGGTCTCGACCCGACCCAGGTTGCTCCTGGCCGACGAGCCCACGGGCGCCCTCGACACGAAAACGGGCAAAGAGGTCCTGAGTCTTTTGGGCGAGCTCCATGCCGCAAGCGCGCTCACCATCGTCATGGTCACGCACGACGCCGAAGTCGCCGAGTTCGCCCACCGACAGGTGTTCATGAGAGACGGTCAGATCATTTCCGCGGAGCAGGGCGATGCGGCACACGCGTAGCGAGGTCCTTGGACACGCGATCCGCACGGCGGTTCGTAACCCGGGGCGGAGCATTCTCACCATGCTTGGTCTTGCGATCGGCGTTGGAGCATTCATCGCCATGGTGAGCTTTGGGACGGGCGCGCGTCGCTCCGTGCTCGAGCAGTTCGAGGTGCTGGGTACCCGTGTGATCCGCGTTCGAAGCAACGTGGGGCGCACCGACGTGAGCGAAGGAGGCGCGCAGCCGCTCACCAATACCGAGGTCGCCGCGTTGCTTCGAGACGGCACCGCGTTTAGTCGCGTCGTGCCGGCAGTGACGCAGGTTCATTCGGTGACCAACGCGACAGCCTCGCACTTCACAAGCGTTACGGGGACGACGCCCGAGCTCACCGCGGTCAACGACTGGCCAACGCTGATCGGCGGCATGTTCGACGATGTAGATCTACAACAGCGCGCCAAGGTTGCCGTGCTCGGTGCCACGGTGGCTCGCAAGCTCTTTGGCTCCGCGGATCCCTTGGGTCAAAGCGTCAACATCGGCAGCAACCTTCCTTGTCAAATCATCGGGGTGCTCGCCGAGAAGGGCCAGTCCACCAGCGGGCGCGATCTAGACGACACCGTGCTCGTCCCGGCAAGCACGTTTCAGGCGTTCCTCGGCATGCCGAACGGCTTCACCGACATTCACGTCCAAGTACAAAGCCCGGGCATGCTGAATACCGCGATCGCCGAAGCGACGCGCATCATCAGGCAGTCCCATCGTTTGTCTGAGGGGGACGCCAATGACTTCCGCATCGGAAGCCCGGTGCAGGCCCAGCGGGCGGCGGAGGACGTAGCGGGAATTCTCACGGCGTTGCTCGCCGGTATCGCGGCCGTCTCGTTGCTCGTGGGCGGCATCGGCGTGATGAACATACAACTCGTGTCCGTTGCCGAGCGCACCAAAGAGATCGGCGTTCGTTCCGCGATCGGCGCTTCGCCTCAGCAGATCCTGAAGCAGTTTCTGTCGGAGGCTTTCGTGTTGTCGTTTACCGGCTCTCTTGCCGGTGTCGTGCTTGGCTGGCTCCTCGCAACGGTGGTTGCGCAAGGGATGGGCTGGGCTGAAGGCGTTTCTCTAGCGACGATTCTGGGCTCGGGCGCATTTGGCACGCTGGTTGGGATGGGTTTCGGTTACCTGCCGGCCCAGCGAGCGGCGCAACTCGAGCCCATCGACGCGCTTCGCCATGAATGAGGTTGGATCATGATCACCATCAGCAGTCCTCGAAGCTGTGCAATCGCATGCCTATTCACTCTCTTCGTCCCTGCCTTTGCGAGTGCAGAAGTCGTCAGGCTCGAAGACTTGGAGGCGATCGCGCTCAGAAATCAAACGCACCTCGCCGGCCTCAAGGCCCGCGCGCAGCGCAGCCTGGCCGAAGTCGATGTTCGGCGTGCCGCGCGTCGGCCCTCGGTGCGGCTCGATGCGAGCGGTCTCGGTGCTCCGGGTGGTGAGGTAGTTCAAATTGAATCGATCGACGGCAACGTGGTCAACGTTCGAGCGTCTCCAACTCTTCGAGAGGAAAACGCCTTCAGTCCCAACCTACGCTGGGAAGCAACGCTTCTCATCGACGCGCCGCTCTACGACTTTGGTCGAACCAAGGCTGCGATCAACGCGGCCAAGTCGAATAAGAGGGCGTCGCGTGCTCAGGCGGAGCTCTCGAACGAAGCGATCGTGCGGCGTGTGCGCGCGGCGTACCTCGATTGGTTGGGCGCGACGCTCATTCGTGACTTCGCCTTGGAATCGGTCGAGGCGGCCGTGGCGCAGCGAGAGCGTATCGCGGCCCGCGTCCAAGCCGGTGACCGGCCGGGCTCCGAGCTCGACTCGGCGCGATACGAGGAGATGGACACGCGTCTTTCCGCCGAGGAAGCACAGGCTCAGGTGTCTGCGATCAAACGCCTCCTCGAATCGGAGGTAGGCCAATCTCTGCCGGACGACGCCGAACCCGACAAGGCGCTCTTGCAGCGTGAGGCAATCTCGGTCGAGCCTGTTCCGGCGTGGGAGCTCGAGGACCTCGAGCGCCGCCGCAACGCCACCCGCCTCGAAGCCAAGATGTACCGCAAGAGCCGCGCGCCCCTGCTCGCCGCCGTCGGACGGACCGGTGTGAACGGCCTCAACGAGAACGTCTTTCCGAGCTATCGCCTCGGTCTCACTCTCGCGATGCCTCTGTGGGATGGCGGAGATGCGAAGTCGCGCGCGCGAACGTTGGAGGCTGAAGCGCGGGAGCTCGATGCGTTGCTCGAGGAGTCGAGAGCCGCGGTCCAGAACGAACGACTGCAGGCCCAAGGCGATCGCGTGAATGCAGAGAGGCAGCTCGATGTCGCAAACGAGCTCGTTGAGATCTGCCACACGCGCGTTGGGCACGCCCAGAACAGCTACGACCTCGGCGTCGGTGACCTCCATGAGATCGCCCAGGCGCGCGCAGCACTTCGGGATGCGCAATCGCGCCGCGCCATCATCCAGGTGGCGCGCGCCGATGCAGTTCTGCGATTGATGGAGTGACGCGAACGTGGCTAGCCGGTCGCGGCTTCGGCCTTCGACTGGCAGTCGCTACAGATCCCGTAGAGCTCGTGCTTGTGCCGCGTGAGGCGGAAGCCGTGTTTCTTGGCCAGGTCGTCCTGGAGCTCCTCGATCGAGTCGTCCTCGAACTCGACGATCTTGTTGCACTCGATACAGATCAAGTGATCGTGGTGCTCGTCTTCCCACGCGACTTCGTACCGGGAAACCCCGTCGCCAAAATGCCGCTCGTACGCGAGCCCGCACTCCTTGAGGAGCTTCAGCGTGCGGTAGACCGTCGCGTAGCCGATCCGCGACTCGAGACTGCGCACCTTCTCGAGGAGGTCCTCGATCGAAAGGTGCCCCTCGCTCTCGAAGAACGCCTCGGTGACTACCCGCCGTTGCTCCGTGGAGCGAAGCCCCTGCTTTTGCATGTAGTCGTTCAATCGCTCTCGGAGCTTGTCGACGTGTTCTGGGCCGTGTTCCGTCATGGAAAAATTCACACAGTGTCTCTACAAGACTGCTTCTAAGGTACCCTACAGCCGTTGTCCATCCCCCCCGAGGCGCACTCCGATCAACGGCGGTTTTCCGCTGGCCAGATGTTCCTGCGCGTGGGAGTGCCCGCGGCGGTCGGTCTGATCTTGTTCGCCGTCCTACTCGTCGAACAAGACCGTGGTCCTGGCGACTTGCAGCTCGCCGCGCCGTCGGTTGTCCGTCCGGGGGAATCGATCGCGCTCCGCTCCTGGTTCTTCGAAACCGAGCTCACCAAAGTGGGTGCGATGCGACAGCTGCCGACGACTGTCGCGCTCGTCGACAGGTGGGATGAGACCCGCGCAAGCGTTCAACTCGAGCCCTCTTCGGTCGGCGGGGTGGAAGGCAGTCTGCTCATCCCGCAAGACGTGACGGGGTGGCTTTCACTTGTGGGCAAAGTGCGGGCCGATGGCCGCGCGGTCGCGGTTCGTCGCCCTGTTCGCGTGACGAGTCGGTTGCCGGAGCCCCGCCCGCGCATGAAAGCGGGCTTCCGTCCGGGGCCGATCGAAAAGATCGTCTCACGCGAAGCGCCAAAGCACCTCGACGCTCGTGTGCAGGGCGGCGCATGCGTTCCCGAGCTTCCGTGTACGCTGTGGGTGTGGGTGGGCCCGCCTGCCGCGTCCATCGAGCTCGAGCCCGTGCGTGGTGTTCGCCACGAACCAAGGCGAAGCGACCCGACGCAAGACCTCGTCAGCTTTTCGCTCATCGCGGTCGGCGATGAGGCGCGCTTGGATGTGCTCGCATACGGCCCTTCGGGTTTGGCTGCCAAACGTCGCGTCGAGATCCCGCTTCGCGGTGGGGGCTTGGCCGCTTCGTTGGACCGTCGCATCGTGCCTGTCGGCGAGGCGCCGGTGCTCGAGTGGGTCTCCCTCGTGGACCGGCCCGTGGTGCTCGACCTCTATCACGAAGGTCAGTGGACGCGGGCGGAGTCCGCGGATGTCGGCGTCCGTCGAGCCGCCCTCGATCAGCTCACCGCGGGACGATGGCGCGTGCAGGTCCGTCGCGGCATCTTTTCGTCGAGTGATGCGGCTTCCTTGGACCTCATCGTTCTTCCCGAAAACGTCCCGGTGGAGGTCGCCCTCAACGAGGCGGCCGCCCATGCGCTTTCCGACGCCGATCGGCGCGGCCTCGATCCGTTCGCGATCGCGGTTCGCGATGGCTACCGACCTGCTGGTCCCGTAGACGACGTCGTTCGGTACCTGTCGTCGCTGGACGAGCTCACACCGTACGAACAGCGCCCCGCCACGAGCTCACGGCTTGCCGAAGACCCCGAGGCCGAAGCCCAACGCGCGCGTTGGCGGACTGTCGCCGCGATCGCCGTCCTGATCCTCGGGCTGCTGACCGCCGGGTTTGTCTTCGTCATCGGCATGAGACCGATCGCGCCTCCGGCTCCCCCCGGCGAGCCGATCGTCAGCCAGTCGGGGCCCTTTCGTGTCGCGCTGATGGCCGCCGCCGTCCTGCTCATCTTTGTCCTCGTGGCTGCGATCGCGCTTTGGCGCGGCCTTTTGTGACCGAATTGCGTGGGGCTCCGAGCAGCCTTAGATTGCAGTCAATGCGGGGTTCTTGGGGGAGAGCCGCCCCGATGGGATGATGAAGGAACGAAGCTGACGATGTTTCCCTGGATCGCAAAGAGAATGCTTGGCACCAAGCACGAGCGCGAGCTGAAGAAGCTCCGCCCGATGGTCCAAGCGATCAATGCGCTCGAAGACCAGATGAAGGCCCTCTCGGACGACGAGCTCCGCGGCAAGACAGCCGAGTTCAAGCAGCAGATTGATAACGGAGCTTCGCTCGATGACTTGCTCGTTCCCTCGTTTGCCGCGGTGCGCGAGGCCGGGCGTCGTGTGCTCGGCATGCGACACTATGACGTCCAGCTCATCGGCGGCATTGCGCTGCACCAAGGCAAGATCGCCGAGATGAAGACCGGCGAAGGTAAGACCCTCGTCGCGACGCTGCCCTGCTATCTCAATGCGCTCGAGGGCAAGGGCGTCCACGTCGTCACGGTCAACGACTACTTGGCCACTCGCGATGCCGAGTGGATGGGCAAGCTCCACAACTTCATGGGGTTGGACGTCGGCGTCATCGTTCCCCGCCAGAACAACCTCGCCAAGAAGCGCGCCTACGCCTGCGATATCACGTACGGCCAGAACAACGAGTTCGGCTTCGATTACATGCGCGACAACATGAAGTTCAGCATTTACGACTATGTGCAGCGCGATCTGAACTTCGCCATCGTCGATGAGGTCGACTCGATTCTGGTCGACGAGGCACGCACGCCCCTCATCATCAGCGGCCCCGGCGAGACCGCGAGCGAGAACTACAAGACCATCAACGAGCTCATCCCGAGGCTTCGCCGGGACGAGCACTACGAGGTCGATGAAAAGAGCCGTTCCTGCACGCTCACCGAAGACGGCATGGAGCAAGCACAGAGCATGCTTCGTGGCCTGGGTCTGCTTCAGGGGGACACGGGTAATCTCTACGATCCGGTCAATCTAGACACGCTTCACACCATGCAGCAGTGCCTACGGGCGCATGCGCTTTATCACCGCGACCAGCACTACATGGTCAGCCCCGACGGTAAGGTCCTGATCATCGACGAGTTCACCGGCCGCGTGCTTCCGGGGCGGCGATGGTCCGATGGTCTGCATCAGGCGGTCGAGGCCAAAGAGCAGGTCGCGATCCAAGACGAAAACATCACGCTCGCGACCATCTCATTCCAGAACCTCTTCCGCTTGTATCGAAAGCTCTCCGGCATGACCGGCACGGCAGACACCGAGGCGACCGAATTTCACAACATCTATAAGCTCGATGTGTTGGTCATCCCGACCAACGAGCCCATCGCGCGTACCGATCACGAGGATGTCGTGTACAAGACCGAGCGTGAGAAGTTTCTCGCGCTCGCCGATGAAATCACCGATTCCCACGAGCGTGGGCAGCCGGTATTGGTGGGCACGACGAGCGTAGAGAAGTCGGACGCCCTCGCGCACCTCCTAAAGAAGCGGAACGTGCCGCACCATGTGCTCAACGCAAAGCAGCACGAACGCGAGGCATACATCGTCGCCCAGGCTGGCACGCCCGGCGCCATTACCGTGGCCACCAACATGGCCGGTCGCGGTACCGACATCGTGCTTGGCGGTAATCCCGAGATGCTCGCCAAGCTGGAAGTGCTCGAAAAGGCTTCCGAAGAGGTCCTCACCGATGCGCAGCGGCGCGAGGCCGCGATTCGAGATGCGGTCGCGCACTACGAAGCCAAATGCAAAGAAGACGCAAAGCGCGTGAAGGAAGCCGGTGGTCTGCGCATCGTCGGCACCGAGCGCCACGAGTCACGCCGCATCGACAACCAGCTTCGCGGTCGCGCCGGGCGCCAGGGTGACCCGGGTGTGTCTCGGTTCTTCCTGTCGCTCGAAGATGACCTCATGCGCATCTTCGCAGGCGAGCGCGTCCAAAGCATGATGGACCGCCTAGGGATGGAAGAGGGCGTACCGATCGAGCATCGCTGGGTCACCAAGGCCGTCGAGAATGCGCAAAAGAAAGTCGAAGAGCGAAACTTCGACATTCGAAAGCATCTGCTCGAATACGACGACGTCATGAACCAGCAGCGCAAGAGCATGTACGCCCTGCGCAAGCAGGTGTTGCGCGGCGAGTACAAGACCATTCCCAGCGACGACGAGCGTGAGAGGGGGGTCGAGCCCGAGTCCCGCGTCAAGGCGGTCGATGAGACATTGCTCTCGCGCGCTGTCGGTGTCCTCGAGAACATGGTGAAGTTCCACGCCTACCCACTGCCCAAGGGCGATACCTCTCCAGAGGTGATGGCGGCGCACCAAAGGCGAGCGGTCGAAGCCGACCTGGCATCCCTCGACACTCTGCGCGCTGCGCCGCTCGAGCGCGACATCTACCACGGCTTTGGCTGTGCCGTGCCGCTCCACGCGTTCACCGAGGATCCCCAAGGCGCCTTCGACCACCTCAAGCACGCGGTGGGTCTCTCACTCACCGAGCAAAAAGAACGGCTCCTCGATCTCATCGACGAGATCGTCTCGACCATGGTCGACCACGCCTGCCCGCCGGGGAAGCACTTCGAGGATTGGGATCTCGAGGGCCTAGCAAAGGCCTACAAAGAGCAATTCGCGATCTCGGCGACCGGCATCGAGAGCATCACCGAACGCGATCAGCTCATGCAAAAGCTGTACGGTGACGCCGAGCGCGTGCTCCAGAAGAAGGAAGACGACTTCGGCACCGTGCACTTCATGCGCCTGTTTCGCGAGCTCTTTCTTCGCGAGATCGATCGGCAGTGGATCGAGCACCTTCAGGCGATGGACCATCTGCGCGACGGCATCGGCCTCCGCGGGTACGGTCAGCGCGATCCCAAAAAGGAATACAAGCGCGAGGGCTTCGACATGTTCCTCGAGATGACCCAAAGCATCGAGTCATCCGTGGCGCTCAGCATGTTCACGGTCGAGCGCGCCCGCGAAGAGGACCTCGAGGCATTGGAAGAGCAACGTCGTCAGGAGTCCGAGAAGCGGCAGCAGCAGCTTCAGGCCAGTCATCCAGGCGAGGGCGCCGACGGTCCAGGGCAGGCGCAGGGTCAACCCGGTCTCAGCCGAAAAGCGCGGCGCGCCGCCGCGAGACGCGAACGGCGCGCCGGCGGTCCGGCCCCAGGCCCGGCCGCAGCGCAAGGCGGCGCCCAGCAAACCGTGAAGCGCGATCAACCCAAGATCGGCCGGAACGACCCGTGCTACTGCGGGAGTGGCAAGAAGTACAAGAACTGCCACTACCGCAAGGACCGGGCAGAGGCATCCGCCGGCTAACGTGGACGTAGACGTAGTCGTGGTCGTAGACGACCCCGTCACGTGGCTGAAATAGCTCATCGACTGCGTTTCTGGGATAAGCTCCCCCCAACATGGCGAAGCGGGTGAAGGGGTTTCGATTTTCCGGCATGCACTGCGGCATCAAGAGCGGTGGGGCGCTCGACCTCGGCCTGATCGCCGCCGATCAACCAGCCGTGGCGGCTGGGGTGTTTACCCGGAATCGCGTCCGCGCGGCGCCCGTCGTCATCGCCGAAAAGCGACTCGCTCGCGGTCGATGTCAGGCCGTGCTCGTCAACAGTGGCAATGCGAACGCGTGCACCGGCCAGAAGGGGCGCGCTGCCGCGCTCTCGTCGACCAAGGCCATCGCGCGTGCGCTCGGATTCGACGATGCGCTTGTCATTCCCGCATCGACCGGTGTGATCGGCGTACAGCTGCCGAGACGCGTCATCGACAATGCTGCGCCTGAAGCGGTCCGAAAGCTGTCGGTCGCGGGTGCTGCGGGTTTCAGTCGGGCCATTCTGACGACCGATCGCGGGCCGAAGGTCGCGAGCGTAGAGCTCTCGCTCGGCCGCAGTCGTGCCACGGTGCTCGGCATCGCCAAAGGCGCAGGCATGATTCACCCCAACATGGCGACGACTCTGTCGTTCGTGATGACCGATGCGCCCGTACGGGTTGCATTTCTTCGTCGGGCCCTTCGTCAGGCAACCGAGCACACCTTCAATCGCCTATCCGTCGACGGGGACACCAGCACCAATGACGCGATCGTGGCCCTCTCGTCCGGGCTCGCCTCGTCCAAGCCGTTGGATGGCAAAGGCGCCGCCTCAAGGCGCTTCATGCAGGCACTCACCGAGGTCCTCGATCAGCTCGGACGAATGGTCGTCGCGGACGGCGAGGGCGCAGAGCGCCTGGTTCGCATCGAGGTGACCGGTGCCCGTTCGGAGGCGGCCGCGGTAGCGATTGCTGAAACGGTCGCCACTTCACAGCTCGTCAAGACCGCGATTCATGGCTGCGACCCGAACTGGGGGCGCATCGTCGCCGCCGCGGGGAGGGCGGGTGTGCCCTTCAACGCCGATCGGGCCGACGTCCGCGTGGGCGATGTCACCGTGTTCCGCCGGGGGGCCCCCGTCGGCGGAAAGATCACCGATCGCCGCGCCTCCAAGGTCATGAAGCGCCGCTCCTATGACATCGGCATCAAGCTCGGCACCGGCTCCGGGCGCGCCCACTACTACACCTGCGATCTCGGCCACGAATACGTCCGCATCAACGCGGATTACCGGACTTAGGCACTGGGCCCAGAGGTGGCGGGGGTGGGCGTGAGCGCCAGTGAGGCGAAACCTCGCGCGACACTGTCCGTGTTTCGCGCTCAGGAAATCCGGGGTAGCCTCCCCCCATGAAGAACTTCCAGGACAAAGTCGCGGCGATCACCGGCGCCAGCTCGGGCATCGGCCGCGGGCTCGCGAACGAGCTTGCGCAGCGTGGATGCGATCTCGCCTTGTGCGATGTAAACGAAACCGGCCTTCAGGAAACGGTGGAACAAGTACGCGCGTCGGGCGTCCGTGTCACCTCTCAGAAGGTCGATGTCGCCGACCGCGACGCGGTCTACGCATGGGCAGACCAAGTCGTGAAGGATCACGGTAAGGTCAACCTGATCTTCAACAACGCTGGAGTCGGGCTCGGCAGCACCATCGAGGGCATGAGCTACGAGGATTTCGAGTGGCTGATGAACATCAACTTCTGGGGTGTGGTGTACGGCACCAAAGCCTTTCTCCCCCACCTCAAGGCCACGGGCGACGGCCACGTCATCAACATCTCGAGTGTCTTCGGCTTGGCGGGCATTCCCACCCAAGCCGCCTACAACTCGGCCAAGTTCGCCGTGCGTGGCTTCACGGAGTGCCTCCGGGAGGAGCTCGACATGATGGACTGCGGCGTGAGTGCGACCAGCGTGCACCCGGGCGGCATCAAGACCGGGATCGCGCGCGCCTCCCGCCTCAATAGCAATATGCAGGACCTCGGCCTCAACAGCGATGTGAGCCCCGAAAAAGTGGAGAGGGGTTTCATCACCAGCTCGGACAAGGCGGCGCGCATCATCATCGGCGCGGTCGAGAAGAACAAACGTCGCGTGCTGGTCGGTCCAGACGCCTACGTGTTCGATTCGGTGGTTCGCCTTCTGCCCTCAGCCTATCAGCGAATCGCAGTCGGCTTCGCCAAGTACTCCACGAGATAGACTTGCTCTTCCCTCGCAATCGTACGAACACCCGCCACCCCGCCCAGTTGTGAAACTAGCCTTTTGCGATGAGGGCCCCCCATTCGCCCATCACCTGCTGGAGGCTGTCGCCGCGATAGGCGTCGATGATACCGACTCCCTCCAGGCAATAGATCGCCTGCAGCACGAAGGCGCGGAAGTCATCCGAGTTGCGGAAGGTGTTCAACTGATCCTGCGAGCCGCGTATCAGGATGAAGCCCCCGAGGTCTCCGCCGTGCGCCTCGAGGATCACGGGCTCGAAGCTCTCGATGTTCCCCTTGTCGACCTCTTTTGCGTAGTAGCTCATCGTGGAGACGAACAACTCCATCGCTCGCGTTTCGCGTCCCGTCTTAGCTTCTTTCCAGCCAACGATTAATCCTGCGTCTGCCATGATCGTACCTCCTGAAGCGCGTTACGCGCCTCCGTTTCCGTGCGATGCGGCGGACAGCATGGCGCCAGGGGAGGCATCAACCGTCGAGTCGTACAGGTGGACGTCCTCGGTATCCCCAATCTCGACGACCGTCAACAGTGAAAGCGGGGGTCAGTCGAGGACGACCACCATTTTCCCGGCGACGCGGTTCTCGTCCATCAGTCGATGCGCTTCCTGCACTTCTTCGAGCTGAAAGCGACGCGCAATCGTCACTTTCAGCCGCCCCTCTTCGACGGCGGTGACGAATTGCTGAAGTTGCTCCGGCGTGATGTCCGAGGAGCCCCCCGAATAGCTGGTGAGCTTGACCCCCGTGGGGATCTGTCCCATCGGCCTGAAATCGGGCAAGACCCAGCTCCCGCCTAGGATGCCGGTCATGCAGACGATGCCGCCCGGACGCGTCGCCTGAAGCGAATCGAGCAACGTCGTCGCGCCGATGAGCTCGAGCACACGATCTACGCCGCCAGGAAAGATCGCGCGCACCTTGTCCGCGATGGTGCCGTCGTCGACGACGACATGGTCGACGCCGCTGTCGTGCAGTGCCTCCGCCTTGCTCGGGTTTCGAGTCGTCGAAGCGACGGTGAGGCCGCGTTGCTTCGCGAGGACCGCGGTGGTCATTCCAATCGACGAAGTGCCGCCGCGAATCAGGATGTTCTCAGCGCGATCGACCTCCAGGCCCACGGTGAGGGAACCGTCCGTGGTTTGGAACATCTCGGGAAGCGCGCCCAAGGTGTCCCAGCCGAGGTCGGTCTCTAGTCCGAAGACGTGCTCTTCGGGGACCAATGTGTACTCGGCGTAACTGCCGTCGTACTCGCGGCCCATGCCGCCCATCATGGCGGCGACCTTTTGTCCTTCGACAAAGGACGTGCCCGGGGCGGCCTCGACGATGCCTACGCATTCGATGCCGAGCACCCGTGGGAAGACCACCGAGGGCGAGTCACCACGTCGCGTAAACCATTCCGAACGATTGAGTCCGAAGGCCTTGATCCGGATCAGTACGGAGCCCGGACGGGGCTCGGGCTTGGGGATGTCTCTCAGCTCGAGGCGCTCCGGCCCGCCGGCTTCTTCGATGACGATCGCTTTCATGGTGGTTGCTTCCTACCATAACTCTGACCGCTCGACCGCCGCGCGAGATTCCGATCGAAGCAGCCGCGAAACTGGCGATCTTCGGACCGGCATGCTCCACTTCCTTCGTGCGATTCCTTGCTTGCGTATCCGTCTTGTGGTTGGTCGCATCCGCGGCCGCGGCCGCGCCTTGCGAGACCGACCCGCGTCTCGAGCATGCCGCAAAGCAGCTGCTCAAGACCGACGCCCAGCCCGACTCGATCCAGTTGATGACCGTCGTTCGGACCGCCGGCTCGGAAGCGATCCCTGTCTACGCGAAGTACGGCCCGGTCATGGACCACGCGAGCTTCAAGGCTTGGCTCAGGGGCATTCGAAAGGAAGCCGAGGGGCCGCTCGTGTGTGGACGTGCCTCCGACGGAAGGCGCGCAATGTGGGTCGCCGGCGTTCGAGCCGCCCGCATCAAAGTGCTCGGCAACAACGAGGTCCGCTTCTCTCTTGCCAAAGGCTTTCGCGACCCGCGCCTCGTCGTGCGGGACGCGACCGGCGAGATCGTCGACCTTCCGCTCGGCGGTCGCGGTGCGCAAAGCGCGCAGATCCCGCCCTCCATGCAGGAACCGCTGCTCTTGCAGCTCGTCGCGACCGGCAAGCACGGCCCGCTTCCCGTAGCCGAGCGCTGGATTGGTGGCGCACCCAAGCTCGGGCCGGACAATATCGACCGAAGCGATCCCCATACGTGGATTCGGGCTTTGAGAAAAGCGAGAAAGGTCCCCGCCCTTCGTGAAAACCGCCTTCTGGCACGGGAGGCGAGCGCCCACGCGACCGCGGTCTGCGAGGCCGGCAAAGTCGCCCACCAGGTCGAGCCCGACGAAGACCCGGAGACCCGACTCAAGAAGCGCGGCGTCTCTGCCCGGGCCATCGGCGAAGCGGTGGCCCGCGCGCCGAGTGCCGAAGACGCGATGCGCTCGTTAGAGCGAAGCCCGAGTCACTTCGACACGATCACCGACAAGCGGTTCACCGACGTCGGCGTCGGCGGCACGACGGACGCGCACGGGCGTTTCTGTCTCGTCGTCGTCCTTGCGGCGTGGCCCAAGCTGACGCGTTAGTGCTGCCTGCGGTACAGGCTCACCCATAGCTGCGCCAACGAGACGGCGGCAATTGCGACACCGATCATGCCGACCGCGATCGCGGCAGTTCCGGGACCGCCAAGCACGGATGGATCTGACGCGACAGGCCAATGCGCTGCGGCGACGCGAGCGCCGATGTGCAACGCGTACATCGCCAAGAGCGCGTACGCCCAGACATGCGCTGCCGCTCGGGTGTTCCCCTCCATGAAGGACAGCATCGAGAGGATTGCGAGCAATCCGAGCGCCACCTTGCTGAGCGCCGGCGCCCACGATTGCCATGCCGAGTCGAGCATCACCAGGCTCCCCAGGCCGCCCGTCAACACGAACCATGCACCGAGCGCGATCACGCCACAGGCCACGGTGAGCCGCGCGAAGCGCGCTGTGCGATAATAGGCACGGAAGAGCAGGCTTCCGGCGGTCATGATCGTCGCCCCGCAAAGGAGCGCCACATCTCCCTCGAGGCCAGCCAGCATCTCCTGCCAAACGCCCATCGCTGCCGCGACCACGCCGATGGTGAAGATCCCGGCCGCTCGCCCCGCATAGCTGAGCGGCGTTGCCGCCAGTGTCATCGCGCCGACGAGAAGCGCCGAGGCGGCCCACCCGAGGGCGTGATTTCCGGCCAGCGCCAGGCTGGCCACGAGCCCGACCAGACCGAGCCCCCAGACCAACCGCTGCAGGGTACGCTGCCCCGGTTCGGTGGGCTCATTTCGCTCCCGAAGGAGATCCGAAGCGAGGACCGGCGGACCGGCGATCGCGGGCTTCGTCTCCGCGGGTGGCGGCGAGTCCTCGGCGGTATCGCTGGTTTCCGGCGGCGCGACCGCGGGCTCCGTTCGGCGTTTGCGCAAGGGGAGCACCGTCGCTTCCTCGTCCACCTCCTCGACGCGGGCGCGGACGACGCTCTGCTTGCCGGTCAGGGTTTCTGGGAACGTCTCCTCGGCAAGGGCCGTCGCCGCACCGGCTGCCGTCGGCACGCTCTGGGACGTGGACGTCGAGATCGGGATCACCGAGCTTTCCGGCCGGTCGGAGATCTTGTCCACCGGCGTGCCTCCGGGCTTCGGCGCCCCACAGGAACCGCAGAAGGCATCTTCGACGCGAAGGGTCGATCCACACGATGTGCACTTCGGAGTCATCTCTGCCAGCCCCGCTGGAGCCTAGATCATAAGAGCGAGTTGGGCGTCTCAGCAACTCGCCAGGTGTGGGGATGTAGGCACGCCCCTCAAACCGTGAAATCCGGGCCACCGACTATGACAGCAATGTCCTACCGAGAAGCCCGAGATCATGGCCTGGGCGCATCGGTTTCACGAAATCGCTGCGCTTTTCAGGCTGGCATCGGAGTTGCAATACCCCAGCCCACTTAGTTGGACCCGCGCCGTGCTTTCTTCAGCTTGCCCGGCATCTCTTGCACGGCGTTGGGTCTGCCTTTTATCTCTTACGGCTTGGCTTACTTTTATCTTAACTTTTGAGCAGTCCAATGGAACCAGGGTCCTTTGCGTTGGCACCCACTCTCACTGACGACTGCGCAAACAAGCGCACATCGATAGCGGCGCGGCGGCCGTAAGGCTCCGCCAGGTTTCGAACCGCGCTTCGGAACGCCTGTTCGGCTAGTGGCCCCTGGAGGGGCGCCCTAGTCGAGGGCGGACCGTTTTGCTTCGTGAAGGGCGTCCTTCGTCAAGAGTCGTTCTTTTTTCAGCCGCGCCAACTCCAGCTCTTCCTCGGGAGTTAGGTGAGGCCTGGATTCGCGGAGCGTCTGTACTTGTTCTTTAAGTTCAGCGTGTCTCCTCTCCAGGCGCGAGAGGTCTCGTTCCGGCAGCGGCTCGTGATTCGGCATATGGACTCCTGGGTTGGTGAAGGGTTCGTAAAGCCAAGCCCAATTGGGGTTGCGCGAAGGCGCCCATCACCCATCCTACCGATCGGCCCCTTTTGATCAAGGGGCTACTTAGAGGTGAATAATCGCCCTATCGGCCCCGTTGAATACCGGAAGTGCCCATGATTCGTCGCTTTTTCGCTTCTGTCCTCGTCGTGAGTCTGTGCCTGGTGAGCCCCGCGAGCGGGGACGCCAAGGGGCCGGACGCTGCGACCATCGTCGCCTTGGTTCAGCGCTTTTACGACCAAACCAAGACCCTTCGGGCCGAATTCGATCAAACGCGATACACAAGAATTTACGATCGTACCGACCGTGCCCGAGGGACGGTCGTCTTCAAGAAGCCCGGCAAGATGCGCTGGGACTACGACAAGCCCAACGGCCAGGTCTTTGCGGCCAGCGGCGACAGGATCGTCATCTATCAGCCGCCCGAACAGGGCGAAAAACACGGCCAACTCATCGAGCGCGCCATCGGCGAAGACCAACTGCCCGCCGCGTTCGCGTTTCTGATGGGGAGTGGCCGGCTCGAGGAGGACTTCACCTTTCGCCTGCTCGAGGTTCCCAAGGGTAGCTTCGCGGATGGCTATGCGCTTCAGCTCCTCCCCCGAAAGCCCACCCCTCATTACGAGCAAATCGTCTTTTACGTTCGCGTGGTCGAAACGAAGGGCAAGCGCGCGGGTGTGATTCAGCGCGTGCTCATCATCGACTCCACCGGGAACCGCAATCGCTTCGACTTCAAAAAGATGAAGTTCAACCGGCCGATCGGCGACGAGCGCTTCGCCTATAAGCCCCCCAAAGGCACCGTGATCGTCGCACCTTAGCCGCGTGTGACATGCGATCAGCGCGTTGCTAGGTTGTAAGTCGTCCTTGTGGGCGATGTCTTATGGTGGTTCCGACAGTGCGTATGCTGTTCGTTGGTGGCGCGGTGCTTCTACACGTCGTGCTGTGCGCGCCGCTGCCCGTAAACGCTCAAGCGGTGTTCTTCGAATCCGCCACACCCCCGACCGATTACGGGGTCGGTTGGACCATTAACGCCACCAGTTGGCGCGGCGCCTTGTTTTCCACCACCGAAACCCAACGGGTCACCGCGATGGGCGGGAGCTTCGGCGGCCCCGGTCCGCTGTTCCTCGCAGTGTTTCCAACCGCTGGAGGCTTTCCACCGAATCCCCCGAGCACTGCCGATGCGCATCCGGGTTCCCTCGAGATCGTCACTCCGGAGTTCCTCCCGACAGCAGATTTCAGGGTCGTGACCGACTTCGTGCTGCCCGCCGGTGACTGGGCGATCGTCCTCGGGAGCGGTGAAGCGGGCGCGACCGGCAATGGTCGAGTGGCATTCGAAGGTTCCGTCGACATTGGGTCGCCCGAGTACGTCCGCGCCTGGGACGACGGCATGGCGTTCGAGTGGCGGACCATCGCTGGCACCGGCCGCTTCTTTCTGGAAGGAGAGGTCTCGGCCGAGTGCGGTAATGGTTTGGTCGAGGACTCGATTGGGGAGGAATGCGACGATCAGAACGTCTCGAACCGAGACGCATGTTTGAACAGCTGTCGGTTTGCCTCGTGCGGTGACGGTTTCGAGTACTCAGGCGTCGAGGAATGCGATGATGGCAACACGCGCGATGGCGATGGTTGCTCCTCATCGTGCGAAGAGGAGTCCGTCACCGACCCCGACCCGCGCAACAAGCCGAAGCCGTCGAGCTCGAAGGGCTGCATGCTCGGAGGTCGGGGTGACGGTGCTTTCCCCGGGGCGCTTCTGATCGTGTGTGCGCTAATCTCGTGCGGACGACGAGCGAGAGACCGAGACGTCTCGAGCTAGAGGGTCGGCAGGGCGTCCCGACGCCGGCGTCGGAGCATCAGAAGCGCGACCACGCCGACGGTCATCGAAGCCGGTGCATCACGGGCCCCCTCGTGAGCTGCAACCCCGCAGCCCGAGGCGGAGCCCTGTGCCGTGTTGTTGCGAGGTTCGGCAGGCGCGTCAGGGAGCTGGCATGTGGCCGAGCAGCCATCGTCGTCGGCCAGGTTTCCGTCGTCGCATTCCTCTTCCGTGCTCCGATAGCCGTCTCCGCAGGAGGCCCTCCGGCAATCGTTGAGACATGAATCGCGATTGGAGGCATTGCCGTCGTCGCACTCTTCCAGCACGGGGTGTGCGACCCCGTCTCCACAACGGGGGCCGGTCAGCGCGATCCCCTCGACGAAAAACCGGAACCGACGGGAGGCAATAGGCCCGTTCCATCCGTGCGAGTTCTTGTTTACATACAGCGGTGTTCCGATTTCGGTATCGATATTCCGAATCTTTCCGCCGCTGGTCGCACCCGCCGCCCCGCTGCCGAAACAGATGTACCAGTCGCCTGCGGGAAGCATGAGCTCCGTGTCGAGCTCAACTCTCGTGTCGGGGAGATCTTCGGCACCGAGCGCGCCGGTTCCCGGAAACACCGGCGGCGCCACGAGCTCGACGAACACCGCGTCATCGATGTTCGGCGGAGCCGGTGGCGTGGTTCCATCCGTCGGAAAGACGGCGACGAAAAGCTCAGTTCCTTCGTTGTCCACGTGAACCACTCCACCGAGGGCGGTGACGAGATGATCTTCGGTGGTGGTGAAGAGCACCCCCTGCCAGAAGCGATTGTCGATGAAGGCGTAGTCGCCCGCCGCAGACATGGTGGGCGGCGATGCCGATTCGAAGATCGTCTCCTGAGCGGCGACCAGTCGCGGCGACAACGCGACCGAGACGAGCGCAACAACCGACAGGCATGCGCACTCGAGCCTCATGATCACTCCACGTTCATCCCGGGCTGCGACGCACCTGGTGGTTCGGTCCCTGGCTGAGACGGATCGATCGGCTCGTAGCCGGGAGGGCACTCGGGGGGGTCCGATGGATCGGGTGGCTCGCCGCCGTCAGGCGGATCGGAGGGGTCGGGCGGCTCGTCTCCGCCGGGCGGGTCCGAGGGGTCGGGCGGCTCAGGACACGTCGCGACGATGTCTTGTTCCCAGTTGCATGCGCCCAGCTCGTTGCACGAGATACGGATATCGTCGTTCATGTGGGGCACATCCCCGTCATCGAATCCGATGGCCACCATCATCAGTGGCACCAAAGAGCCAACGGACGGCACGGGGTCGAGGGTGAGATACAGATCCTCGATCTGATCGTCACCGTCCGTTCCTCCGCGGATATCGATCGGACCCGCGCAGCTTCCGAAGTCCGAGGCGAGCAGTCCTCGGCGTTCGAGGAGCTTGTCCTCCCCGTCGACGATGCCTCGCAGCTGTATCTTTGCGCTCATCTCCGGGATCTCGTCCGTGAAATAAAGATGACCGACACACAGGGCGGTCCGATGCATCGTTCGCGCCCTCGCAGGAATGGTTCCTGGAATGTAGATGCGTGCCGATTCGGACGTGACGCGGTACACCGCGAAGTTCCCTTTGCGCGCCACGTACTCGAGCCCATCTTCGGTGAGCTCCGCGCGGTCGGCGGGGTCTGTGAAGTTCACGCTAATTCCCGTCGGCTCCATCGGCGGAGGCTCGGGAGGTTGCTCCGATGGGACGGTCGGCACGCAATCCGGCGGGATCCCGCCATCCAGCTCCGACGACGGGGAATTGAGCTCGCTTGCGTCCAACTCGGGACAACCGACGATCAAGAAAAAAAACGCAGCCACACCGGCCGCGATCAAACGTTCCAGCACCATAGGCCCACTCCTCGGGCACACACCAAAGGGTCCCAACGAAGCTAGCAAACTCAGCCTGAAGGCCCAAACCAGTCGTGAGCTAGATCACCAACGCGACTACTCGACCGTAACCGTCTTGGCGAGGTTGCGAGGCTGGTCGACGTCGGTGCCTTTGTGGTCGGCGACGTAGTACGCGTAGAGCTGAAGCGGGACGACCGTCAAGAACGGCGTGAGCGCCCGATGCACCGACGGAAGCTCGACCGCATCTTCGCACAGCGGTTTTGCGCTCATGTCGCCCTGGGTGAGCACTGCGATCACCTGTGCTTCGCGCGCCCGCGCTTCTTGAAGGTTGCTCAGGGTTCGGTCGTAGTGCTCGTCGTTCGGCGCGAGGACGATGACCGGAACATGGGGGTCGATGAGCGCGATCGGCCCGTGCTTCATCTCACCCGCGGCATAGCCTTCGGCGTGCACGTAGGAGATTTCTTTGAGCTTGAGCGCGCCTTCGAGCGCGATCGCGTAGCTCAGTCCACGTCCCAAGAACAATACGTCGCGCGCCTCGGCGTGCTTGCGGGCGATCGCTTCGACCGAGGACGCGATGCTATCGAGAACCTCGGTCATCAGGTGTGGAACCCGCGCGAGTCCCTCGACGAGCGCTGCCGCATCCTCTTTGCTCAGCGTGCCGCGATGCTTGCCCAACCACAGACTGAGCATGAGCAGCGCAGCGAGTTGCGCGGTGAAGCACTTCGTCGATGCGACGCCGATCTCCGGTCCAGCATGAGTGTAGAACGCGGCGTCGGCCATCCGCGGAATCGCGCTTCCGTTGACATTGGCTATGGCGAGCACTTTCGCGCCCTTGTCCTTGGCTTCACGCGCTGCCATCAGGGTGTCGATCGTCTCTCCGGACTGACTGACCGCGATCACCAGGTCGCCTTCTTGGACCACGGCGGTACGCCCGCGAAACTCGCTTGCGAGCTCGACCACGGTGGGAATGCCCGCCAGCTCCTCGAGCCAATAGCGCCCCGCGATCGTGGCGTGGTGGCTGGTACCACAAGCCAGCAGGAGCACGCGCTTGATCGACTTGGCGTCGGCCTCGTCGAGCCCGAGCTCGTGCTCGTTGATGTCTCCGCGCTCCCGATCGAGTCGACCACGGAGCGTGTCTTCGATCGCCCGAGGTTGCTCGTGGATTTCCTTGAGCATGAAGTGCTTGTAGCCGTCTTTCTCGGCCATCACCGGAGACCAGCTGATGCGCTGAGGCACGCGTTCCACGGTTTCCCCGTCGAGAGTCGTGATCCTTACGCCGTCCGCCTTCAGCACGGCCATCTCGCCCTCTTCGATGAAGATCACGTTGTTCGTATACGGAAGGAGGGCGGGGACGTCACTTGCGCAGTACATGGCGTCCTCGCCCAAACCGACGACGAGCGGAGACGCATCTTTGGCGATGACGATCCGGTCAGGCTCGTCCGACGAAACGACCGCGATCGCGTACGCACCCTCGACGTGCTTCAGGGCGCGCCGAACGGCTTCGGTCAGATCCGCGCCGCCCTTGGTTTCGCGAAGCACGAGGTGCGCGATGATCTCGGTGTCGGTGTCGCTCACGACTTCGTAGCCTTCGGCTTCCAACTCCGCGCGGAGCTCGAGGTGGTTTTCGATGATGCCGTTGTGCACCACTGCGATAGGACCAGCGACGTGCGGATGCGCGTTGGGCTCGGAGGGACGTCCATGGGTGGCCCACCGCGTGTGACCGATGCCGACCCGGCCTTTGATCGGCTGCTCCTCCATGGCGCGCTCTAGGTTCACCAGCTTGCCGACGACCCGCAGCACTCGGATCTCGCCTTCGGAATGAATCGCGATGCCGGCCGAGTCGTAGCCGCGGTACTCCAGACGCTTGAGCCCATCCAAGAGTATCGGCGCTGCCTCTCGCTCACCGACGTGACCGACAATTCCGCACATGGGCTTTAGCCTAGCATGCCGCTGGAAAACAGGGCGCAGGGCGGTCTACTCAAAGCGCGCCTTCACCTCTCCGTCCGGTGCGATCACCCGCACTGGCCCAAACCGCTTGAGCGACTCCGCGAAGTCCGCCGCTTGCCCGACGACGACGACCAGCTCTTGGCTGGGTCTTATGTGCTTGCGCGCCATGTCCAGCGCCTCATCCCCCGTCACGGCACGGATCTCCGACCGGAAGTGGTCCCAGTAATCGTCGGGCAGGCCAAAGGTCCGGAGGTGCGCCTGCCGACTCGCGACTTCACCGACGGTGTCGATGCGCAGCGGGAAAGAGTCGCTCAGGAATCGCTTTGCATTCATGAGCTCTAACTCGCCCGGCGGTTCAGTGACGATGCGGTCCAGATGCTCAAAGAAGGCGCCGACCGCCTCGGTGGTCACCTCCGTTCGTACCGATGCGTAGGCGATGAACGCGCCTGGTTGCGCCCGTTCGGTCACTGCGCTGTAAGCACCATAGGTCAGGCTCCGCTTTTCCCGGAGATCCATGAACAAGCGCGAAGCCGCCGACCCCCCCAACACTTGATTGGCCACCATCAGCGGAATCCAATCCGGATCAGCGCGCTTGATCGCAAGATTGCCGAGGTAGATCACCGATTGCACCGACCCTGGCCGGTCGACCACGACGATCGAACGGCTGCTTCGTGCCGGGGGTGCGGCATAGTAAGGTTCCGCAATCTTGCCACCCCTCCACGCGCCGAAGACCTTCTGCACACCTTGCTGGACGCGTTCTGGAGTGATGTCCCCCGCGATGACCAAGAACGCGTTGTTTGCGACGAAGTGCTTCCGGTGCCAAGCGACGAGGTGCTTTCGCCGCAACTTGGCGACGGCCTGCGGCGTGGTGTCCACTCGCGCATAGGGATGGCTGCCGTAGAGGTTCTGGTAGAAGGCGCGACGCGCGAGATAGCGCGGTTCCCGCTCGGCCCTGGAAAGCCGATCGAGCTCACGACGCTTCAGCTTGTCGAGCTCTTCGGTACGGAACGCCGGCGAAAGGGCGACTTCGCCCAGGATCGCTAGCGCCTCATCGAAATGTTGGGACACGGCACGGACACCCACCTCGAGCTCTTCTTCCGTCGCGTGGGTCCACAGGTCGGCGCCTAGGAATTCGACCTGCTCTGCGAGCTCGGCGCTCGAACGCTTGGTCGTTCCCTCTTTGAGCATCGTGGCGACCAACGCCGAAAGCCCCGGCAAATCTCCCGGGTCCGTCTCTCGTCCACTTCGAATGATCAACCGTGCATAGACGAGCGGTAGCTTGTCGATGGCGCTCGCGTTGACTTCGAGACCGTTTTCGAGGGTCGAGCGCGCGGGCTTGGGAAGCGAGACGTCCTTGGATGGGCCCGGCTCCGGGGGGGCTTCCTTCACGACCGCTGGAATCGTCGGCTCTTTCTTGCGTCCGCCGCAGCCGACCGTGACTGCAATGAACAGCGCTGCGAGGACAAAGCTCCGTAGGTAGCTCATCGTGCCGCCTCCTCGTCGTCAGAGACCGCTCGGCCCGTTCCGCCGCCTCCCGCTGATGCATCCGGCCCAGGAAGAACGTCGAGCACCGTACGGTTCTCGGCTTTCAAATAGGTGGCCGCGACCCGCTTGATGTCGTCGCGGGTCACCTTCAGATACGCGTCGAGCTCTTTCAGCAGCAACTTGGCATCACCCCAATACAGCTCGAACTCCGCAAGGTGCATCGCTCGCTGCAAGTTGGACTGCAGGCCGAACACGAAGCTCGACCGAAGACGATTCCGCGCTTTTTCGAGCTCCCGCTCGGTGACTCCCTCCGTGGCGACCTTTTCAAACTCGGAAAAGATGATCTCCTGAGCCTCGCTTGGGTGATGGCCCCGCGCCATGACGGCCCAGGCGGAGAACAAGTCTGGCCCGCGGCGGTCGTCGGTGTTGATCGAGATCTCCTGACAGATCTCCTTTTCCTTCACCAGCGACTGATAAAAGCGCGACGACTCGCCATCGCCCAGGATCAGGCCGAGCATCTCGAGCGCGTAGTGATCGGGCGTCCGGCTTGGGGGGATGTGGTACGCCAGGTGGAATGCGGGAAGGGTGGCGTTGGCATCCCACATGGTTTCGCGCCGCTCCACCGTCTGCGGTTTGATCGGACCCGGTGCGTACGCCGGGGCCTTTCCCTGACCGATCGCACCGAAGTACTTCTCGATCAGCATCATCGCTTCGGCGGGGTCGAAATCCCCGGCGATCGACAACACCGCGTTGGCCGGGGAGTAGTACGTGTCGAAGAACTCCTGCACGGCCGATAGGGGGGCGCCCAAGAGGTCCTTCATGTCACCGATCGTCGAATGCGCGTACGGCCAGTAGTCCCCGTACGCGAGCTCGTTGATGCGAAGCATGCTCGGAACGTACGGTTGGTTGTCTACGCGTTGACGGCGCTCTTCCATCACCGTCTGACGTTGGTTCTCGAAGTTCTCCTGCGTGATCTGTAGTGACCTCATGCGGTCCGCTTCGAGCCAGAGCCCGAGCGCCAGCTCGTTCGAAGGGAGCGTCTCGAAGTAGTTGGTACGGTCGCCGCTGGTCGTTCCGTTTGCGTCTCCGCCCCGATTGAGGATCAAACTGAAGTGCTCGCCCTTACCGACGTTGGCTGAGCCTTGGAACATCATGTGCTCGAACAAATGCGCGAACCCCGAGCGGCCCTTCGCCTCGTTTCGTGCGCCAACGTCGTAGTACACCGCGAGCCCGACAGTGGGTACGGTCCGGTCCACGTTCATCACGACCCGGAGTCCGTTATCGAGACGCTGCCGCAAGACCACGAGTTGTGAAAGCGGCGTCGTCGACGGGGCAACGCCAGCCTGAGCCGGCGTATCGGCAAACACGAGTACGGTACACAGCAGTCCGATGAGGAATTGGGCTCTCAACATTTCACCCCCAGAACACATGTGAAGCACAAACGCTTCCGATGGGTCGCTACCATATCGGCTCTATAGGGCCAAGTGGTTGACGGGGCTTCCCTTTTTCCGAACACTGCCCTGCTCCGATGACTGCGGCCATCCTGTCGATTGGCACCGAGCTCACGCGCGGCGAATTGGTCAACACCAACGCTGCATGGCTTTCCGAAGAGCTGACCAAGCTCGGCTTCGAAGTGACGGAGCACGCCACTGTCGACGACGACCGCGATCGCATTTCGGACGCCATCGTCGTCCTCGCCTCGCGGCATCGGGTCGTCGTAGCGACCGGTGGTCTTGGGCCCACCAGCGACGACCTCACCACCGAGGCGGCGGCGCACGCGGCCGGCGTCCGTCTCTTTCGCGATGAGCCAACCGTCGAGGGCATCCGCAACAAGTTCGCGCTCTTTGGTCGCGTGATGCCCGAGGCCAACGCCAAACAGGGCGACTTCCCGGAGGGAGCTACGATTTTGGACAACGCCGTGGGCACCGCGCCTGGCTTTGCGATCCAGCTCTCGGAAGCGCGGCTCTTCTTCGTGCCAGGCGTACCGCGGGAAATGAAGTACCTGTTTGGCGCATCGATCGCGCCCGCCATCGCGGATCTGGCCGAGCGAACCACCCATCAGATTCACCTCCGTTCCTTCGGCCTGACTGAATCGGGCGTCGCCGAACGTTTGCGCGATCTCGAATCCGAGCACGAGGGTCTCACGCTCGGGTTTCGGGCGCACTTCCCGGAGATCGAGGTGAAGGTGCATATGCGCGGTCGCTCGGCTGCAGAAGCAGAGAGCAAGGCCGAGCAAGTGGCCGACCGGGTCCGGGATCTTCTCGGAGACGCTGTCTTCGGAGGCCGTGATGACGACTTCGCAGCCGTCGTCGGTGACCTCTTACGCAAACAAAAGCTGACTCTGGCGGTCGCTGAATCGTGTACCGGTGGACGCGTGGGCTCCATGCTGACGCGCAATCCAGGAAGCTCCGAGTACCTCCTGTTGGACGCTGTCGTCTACGCCAACTCCGCAAAAGAAGACGTCTTGGGCGTCAGTCCCGAGATCCTCCGCGCTCACGGCGCCGTCAGCGGCGAAACGGCCGCGGCCATGGCCGAGGGCGCGCTTCGCGTCGCGGGCGCAGACGTGGCTGTCTCGACCACCGGCATTGCCGGGCCCGATGGCGGCACGGACGAAAAACCGGTAGGCACCGTATGGTTCGGACTCGCCCAGAAAGGACAGCCGACGGTCACGCGGCATCGTCGTCTGCCGTGGGAGCGCGAACGCGTCCAGATCGTCTCCGCTTACATCGCGCTCGAGCTCATTCGGCGCGCCGTCCTCGGTCACGATCTCACCGAAGATTCGGCATGGCGCTAGAGACTAGGCACACGTTCTGTCGCATCTGCGAGGCGACCTGCGGCCTGACCGCCACGGTCGATGGCGAGCGAGTGGTGGACCTGCGGCCCGATGACGACCACGTCGTCAGCAAGGGCTACGCGTGCATCAAAGGCCTTCGCTACCACGAGCTCCACCACTCCCCGGACCGGCTTCGTCACCCGCTCAAGCGCATAGGCGACCGTTTCGAACGCATCTCTTGGGAGCAGGCGTTGGAGGAGATCGGGCAAAAGGTCCGCCGGCTCGTTGCCGAGCACGGCGGTGATTCCGTGTCGGCGTACCTCGGCAACCCGATCAGCTTCAGTTTGCTCCCCCCGATACTCACATCGGCTTTCTTGCAGGGGCTCGGCTCCCGGAATCTGTTCCAGACGGGCTCGCAGGACTGCAACAACAAGTTTGCCGCCGCCCAGCGGATGTACGGTTTTCCGTTCATCCAGACCTTCCCCGATATCGATCGCACCGAGTGCGTGATCATGATCGGCTCGAACCCCGCGGTGTCACGGGCGAGCTTCATTCAACTCCCCGATCCGATCCGCCGCTTGCGCGCGATCGAACAGCGGGGAGGGCGCGTGTTTTTCGTCAATCCGCGCCGTACAGAAACAGCCCGTCAACTCGGTACGCAGGTCTTCATTCGTCCCGACACCGACGTCTTTTTCCTGCTCAGCTTTCTTCATGAGGTCATCGCTCGCGGCGCAATCGACCATGCGCGCGTGGGCCAATACATGAGGGGACTCGACACGCTGCGCGCGGTTTGCGAGCCGTGGCCTCCGGAACGCACTGTCGACGTTACCGGCGTCACGGTTCACACGTTACGCTCCTTGGTCGATGCCTATCTCGCCGCCGACGGCGCGGCCCTGTATTCCTCGACCGGCGTCAATCAGGGCAGCCACGGGACACTCGCCTATTGGATCCAAGAAGCGATCAACGCCATCACCGGTAACCTCGACCGTTTGGGCGGCACCCTCGTCGGCCATGGCTACATCAAAGACTTCCCCAAGTACGCGAAACGCGGTGGCCACACCCTTCGCACGGACCTTTCCCGCATCGGGCAACTCCCCTCCGTGGTCGACACCTTCCCGGCGGGTATCCTGGCCGACGAGATTCTCACCAAAGGTCCCGGCCAAGTCCGCGCGCTCTTTGTCCTCTCGGGCAACCCCCTGCTCACCGTCCCAAACAGCAATGGCCACCTCGAGGAGGCGTTCCGGTCGCTCGAGCTGCTCGTTGCGATCGACATCTTTCAGAACGAAACCGCAAACCATGCGCACTACATCCTGCCCGGGACCAGCGCACTCCAACGGGCGGACCTTCCGTTCGTGTTTCAGTCGCTGATGGGTGCCCAGCCGGTTCCGTATGCGCAGTACACCGACGCCGTCGTCCCGGCCGAAGCCGAGCAACGCGACGAAACCACCATCCTCCTTCAGCTCGCGCGTGCTTGCGGCTCCCAGCCATTCGGCTCCCGGCTCGTTGCGGGCTTCTTCAAAGGCTGGATGTCCCTCGGGAGGCTTGGCTATACGCCCGAGCGACTCCTGGGTCTGGCGGCCCGCGCCTTCGGCCTAGGCTCACTCCGCTCGCTCCGAAAAGAGCCCCACGGTCGCCTGCTCGAGCCACTCCTGGGCAACGATTTCCTCGGCAAACGCGTTGTCACGGACGACGGCCTGGTCGACCTGGCACCGCCCGACCTCGTCGCTGCCACCGAAGACCTGGAGCGCATCTTCGAGCGCGAGCGGCACCAACGCCGCAGCCTCAAGCTGATCAGCAAGCGTGAACGCCACAGCCACAACAGCTGGTTGCACAATCACGAGCGCTTTGTCGAGGGGCGCCGTCACACCAACTACCTCTACATGCATCCGAGCGACGGCGAGCGCGCAGGCGTGCAGTCGGGCGACATCGTCGAGGTGCGGAGCGACACCGCGACCGTTCGCCTCCCGGTTCAGCTCACCGAGGACATGATGCTCGGTGCGGTCGCGCTACCGCATGGTTGGGGCCATCAAGACGCAACCGGTCTCAGCGTGGCGAGCCGGACCACCGGCGCCAACGTCAACCTGCTGGCCGCCGATGGCCCACAGCACCTCGAGTACTTTTCTGGCATGGCGCATCTCAACGGCATCGTCGTCGAAGTCGTCCGTGCGTCGAACGGTTAGCTCTGGCGGTAGCCGTAGAGCCACTGCGCCGTGGCTGTGCCGACGTTCTTGACCGTGTGGACCGCGCCCGCGGGGATCAAGATCTCCTGCCCGATCTCCGGCCGGCAGAGCTCTCCAGCGATCGTGACTTCGAGCTTTCCGGCGATGAGCATCAGCAGCTCGTCGACATCGTGCACATAGTCGATCCACTCCTGGCCGGGCGGATCGAGCCACAGGCCGCCGTGAAATCCCCGCGACCGCCACTCTTCGAGCACGGTGCCTTCGGTGCGCGGCTCGGTTGGCTCGTCTCGCTCTTCGGGGCTCCCCATCGATCGGCCGGTATCATATAACGTCACGTTCAGGGAACTTGATCTTCCAGACAAAAACGTCTAAACGGATGTTCAGGAGGAGCCATGACCGATTCGAACCGCGACAAAGCCCTTTCCCTTGCCCTTGGAACCATCGAAAAAGCCTATGGCAAGGGCGCGATCATGCGCCTGGGGGATGCCCCGGCCGCTACTGATATTCCTGTCATTTCAAGCGGTTCCATCTCTTTAGACCTCGCGCTCGGCACGGGTGGCTACCCGCGTGGCCGCATCGTCGAGGTGTACGGTCCCGAGGCCAGCGGCAAGACCACCCTCACCCTCCACGCCATCGCCGAATGCCAAAAGCAGGGCGGGATCGCGGCCTTCATCGACGCCGAGCACGCCCTGGACCCGGTCTATGCCCGCAAGCTCGGCGTCAATGTCGACGAGCTCCTGGTCAGCCAGCCCGATCACGGCGAGCAGGCCCTGGAGATCGCCGACACGCTCGTCCGCTCCGGCGCGGTCGATGTCATCGTGATCGACTCGGTCGCGGCGCTCGTCCCCAAAGCGGAGATCGAGGGCGAAATGGGCGACAGCCACGTGGGGTTACAAGCCCGGCTGATGAGCCAGGCGCTACGAAAGCTCACCGGCACCGTCCAGAAGAGCCGGACCACACTCTTCTTCATCAACCAAATCCGCATGAAGATCGGCGTCATGTTCGGCAGCCCCGAGACGACCACCGGCGGCAATGCGCTGAAGTTCTACGCCTCTCAGCGCTTGGACATCCGTCGCATCGGCACCATCAAGGTCGGTGACCAGGCGATCGGCAACCGCTCCCGCGTCAAAGTCGTCAAGAACAAGCTCGCTCCGCCCTTCCGACTCTGCGAGTTCGATATTTTGTTCGGCAAGGGAATCAGCCGCAGCGGTGATGTGTTGGACCTGGGGGTCGAGGCCCGCATCATCAACAAATCCGGTGCATGGTATAGCTACAAAGATGACCGCATTGGTCAGGGCCGCGACAATGCCCGCAACTTCCTCGAGGAACATCCCGAGATGCTCAAGGAGATCGAGCGACAGCTGCTCGAGCAACACGGCCTCGTCGCGAAGAAAGCGGAACCAGGCGAAACCCAGGAAGACGCCAAACCGGCAGCCGAGCCACAGGGTGCGGCCAAGCGTCCTCGCCCTCGCGCAAACTAGCGCCTTCCTCGCATCGCTCATCGTCGGATGCGGTGGCGCAAGCACGTCTCAGGTGCGGGGCACCCAAATCCCCGAAGGCGGTCTTGCTCTCCTCGTGCCCGAGGAAGCCACCGAAGTCTGGGTCTTTCGCCCAGCGGAAATCCTCCAGTCCCCCGCGTTCATGGCGCTCCTGGGGCCACTGATTTCCACCGACGGCCGCGCAAAGCTCGAGGCGCGTCTCGGCGCAGCATTGGACGACTTCCAGGAGGTGGTCGTCGCCGACAGTGACGAGGGCCGACTCATCGTCGTCCGCGGCAACATCGATGCGCATGCCATGGTGGAAAAGGCCGGCGAGCGCATGACCGACGTCGAGCGAAAGCGGGGCCCACCGTTCACGTACCGACGCGGGCATATCGGTGCACACCTCTGGGATATCAGCGCGGCCCGCGACGACATGCTCGTTGCGACGCGCGCGCGCGGTGAGCGTACCTCGCCCCCACCTCGCCCCCTTGCCCTAGCGACCGACGCGGACGGCTCGCCGTTCGACGTTCCAAGTATTGAGGCACTACGCGCGACCCACTCCCCGGCGCCGGTCGCGGGCTACATCCTTCATCCGATCAGCACCGCGGAGGCCTCGAATGCCGCCCTGCTGCTTTCCCGTCAGCGGGCGCTTGCGATGTCCATCTCCCCGCTCGATATCAGTCGGCTCCGGCTGTCCGTCTCGCTTCTGGGCGCGTTCCCGCCCGGAGCCGTGGAGAACTTCCGGGCTTGGGTCGGCTCGATCGCCCAAAGCCCCTTTGGTCTCATGCTCGGACTGCACAAAGCTCTGGAGTCTTTCGAGGTGGTGGCGCCGCACGACGATCGGATCGATCTCGACCTGTCGATCAATGCCGACCACCTCGGAGAAGGCCTTCGGCGCATGTTCGTCGCGAGCATCAAGGAGTTGCTAAACAACTGAAACAAAAGGACTTTTGGCAAATTGTGATATTGACGCGATGTCCGTGAGGTGCTATATTTACTTAGATCCTGCTGCATTGCAGCACACCCCACTCAGATGAACGGTTCCGGCCCGTGTTCCCGTCATGGGCCGAACCTATTTGGACCCCAAGGAGAGCAGGAATGGCGTTTGCCGTAGGCGACAAAGCAGTGCACCCCGCACATGGCGTGGGCGAAATCACCGCGATCGAGGAACGCCGGCTCGGAGCGGGCATCAAGAACTTCTACATCCTCAAGATCGCGAGCACCAAAGCTGATGGCAAGCCCGATACCGTCATGGTGGCTACGGACGCGGTCGACAGAGTCGGCCTTCGCTCAGTGATCTCCCGTCGCACCGCCAAGAACGTGATCGACGAGCTCAAGAAGAACGAGATCGCCGTCACCTCCCAGCCTTGGAACCGCCGCTTTCGCGAATACACCGAGATGCTCAACAGTGGGTCGCCACTCAAGGTGGCCAAGGTGCTTCGAGACCTTTCCCGCGTCCGGATTGAAAAAGGCGAGCTCAGTTACGGCGAGCGCAAGCTGATGGAACAGGCGCGCAATTTGCTCATCACCGAGCTCGCGCTCGCGCGTAAGGTCAAAGAAGAGACCGTCGCCAAGGACATCGACAGCATCCTGAACTAACCCGCGGCCCGCTCCCCGCTGGCCGCTCCCCGCTGGCCGCTCCCCGCTGGCCGCTCCCCGCTCCCCGCTGACCGCTCCCCGCTGGCCGCTCCCCGCTCCCCGCTGACCGCGAGCCGCTGACCGTGAACCGCTCTCCGGTTGCCGTGCGCCGTCTTGTCCCGCTCCTGAGGCGGCCAACCACGTGAGAGCGCGTTGCCGGGCGTGCCGACGAAGGAGGGCCTTCGCGAACCCAGTGCCGAGCCGGCGTCCTGCGCAGCGAGTGGGCGGAGGCCCGCGTGGGCTACGTTCCAGACAGCCGACGGGTCCCGCGAGCGAGCAAGGGCGTCGGTCGGCGCGGGACGCTGCAAGCCGCGCGTGTTCTTTCGGAGCCAGCGACCTTCGCTCGCCCACGCGCGGTTCCGAACGAAGATGCGCTAACCGTCGTTGCGGCTGGCCTTTTCCTGTAGGCCCGACTTTCCAAAACGACCCGACAGCTCGGTCAGCAGGTCCCTGAGCGGTACCTGACGAAAGAGCAGTCCGACGAGCATGTGGTACAGGACATCGCTTCCCTCGGCAGCGACGCGCTCTTGGGTTTCCTCTGCCATCGCCTGGGCGAACTCATCTGCTTCTTCGCGCATCTTGTCGCCGATCTTTCCCGCCCCGCCGTCGATCAACGACTTGGTATAGCTCTTTTCCGCCAGGGCCCTGGTCCGCCCACGCAGCCGCCGCTCCAGTTTGAGCAAGGTCGGTGCCGCGGTGGTTCCCGCCTCGACACCCCCGTGCGCCTCGAGTCGTTGATAGAAGCAGGTGTCCTTCCCGGTGTGGCAAGAAGGCCCCTCAGGATCGACCAGATAGAGCACGGTGTCCCCGTCGCAGTCGACCCAGACCTCCCGGACCGCCATCGTATGGCCGCTGCTTTCTCCCTTCTTCCAGAGGGAGCCGCGCGATCGGCTGTAGAAATATGCCAAACCTGTCTCAAAAGTCTGCCTCAATGCGTCAGCATTGGCATATGCGAGCATGCGGATCTCCCCGGTCTCCGCATCCTGAGCGACGACTGGAACCAGGCCTTCAGCGTTCCATGTGAGGTCTTCGAGCCTCATTTCACAGGGCACCTACGGTACCTCCGCTTGCCGCGCAACTCCGCGAGGGCTCGCCCGATACATCGCTCAGAGGCAGCAATGAGCCGCGAGCGTCAAAAGACAGAGCAACTCGAGCAGAAGTTTCAGCGGCTGCTGACCGAGCTTGCCGAGCAGGATGCGGAAGTCGCTGCGCTCTACGAGGAGTTCGACATCGATGGGGATCTCGTCGCGGATGAAAAGGCTCGCGTCGAAGAGGTTCTGAATGACGCCCCATCGGCTCCAGCTCCGCACAAACCAACGCAGCTCACGGTCGACCATCGATTCGTGTTGCGAGCCTAGGAAGAGTTGAGGGAATCAAACGATGACACAGGTAAACGGAGTAGGAAGCAGTCACGGTCCAGGGCACGTCCCGCAGGGGCAGGTTCCCAAGGGGCCGACGCCGGAGCAGGTCGCCGCACTCTTCGGGTTGGATCCGGCCACAGCCGCCGCATTGATCGAATCCGGCGGTGGAGTGACCCCGGAATTGATCATGGGTCTGCTCGAGAATCGCGTCGGCAATATCGATCAGCAGATTCAGGACCTGATGTCCAAGATCGACGAGCGCACGTCCCGAGCCAAGGAGCTTCAATTGAAGCAGGGCGCGGTGAGTGATCTCCAGATGGCTCTCGAAAGCCTACCGACAGAAGATGGCAAGGCGGTCATCCCAAACGACTTCAAGGTAAACGGCGTACCGCTCGAGAAGTTCTTGAGCGACAACGGTCTTTCCGGTCAGGTCACCCTCACGAAGGAAGGCGGTCAGACCAAGATCTCGAAGGATGCGCTTGGCACCCTCGCTGACAAGCTGGGGGAGCAACAGCGCGCCGCCAACAGCGGCAACGAGCTCGACATGATTCGTCTGCAATCGGCCATGCAGCAGCGCAGCCAGGCGATCACGATGGCGAGCAACATGATCAAGAGCATTTTCGACACGCTCAAGGCGATCGTCGGCAACCTACGATAACGGAGAAGGTAGACATGAGTAACGGAATCAATGGGCTCAATCAGGTTTCTGGGAGTCAGTTCATGGACGCCATCAAGCTCGTCAAGGGCCCCTCGATGAGCGAGGTTCAGGCAGCGACCGAAGCGGAAGCCAAAGATGCGATCATGAGCATCCTCGGTGGTGGCGCCGGCGTGAGCGCATCGACGCTTCTCTATCTGCTTCAGAAACGAATCAACGACATCGATGGCCAGATCGCTTCTTTGATGAAACGAATCGAAGTTCGCACGGCCAAAGCGAAGAAGCTTCAAGAAGTGATGACCAAGATGCGGACCGTGCAAGCTGCGCTCATCGCCAAGGGCGGCGACAAGGCCAAGAAGAAGCTGAACGAGTTCGACGTCGAGGGCAAAACCGCCTACGAGTACATCAAGGCCAACGGACTGGAAGAGTACTTCGACTACTCGTCCGGCAACATCGCCACCTACAGCAGGGCGATCGAGCTTGCTGAAAAGAACGATGGCGTTCTCACGAAGGAGATGTGGGACGCTGAGCTCAAGCGCCAAAGAGATAGAGCGAACAAACATGGCCGGCCGAGGAGGCGCAAAGACGCGGATCGGTTCGGCAAGCAGGCCGAGCAGTACCCGATCGATTTCTCAAAGGGCCCGGTTTCTGCCGAAGATCTTCGGCGGACTCACGCAAAGGCCAAGTTCAACCCCGACGCCAAGCTCGACAAGCACGCGGTCGACCAGAGCATCGAGAAGCTCCAATCGCAGATCCGGACGATCAACAGCGGTAACGAGCTCGACATGATCGAGCTCCAGTCCGCGATGCAGCAACGGAGCCAGCAGATCAACCTGGCCAGCAATATGATCAAGAGCATTCACGACGCGGAGAGGAAGATCACCGACAACACCCGATAGCAGCATCTTCGGGCGTTACCCGGGGGTCAGGTCTAGCGCCTGGCCCCTTTTCTTTTGTGTTCTGTTTGTCCCTTTTTGAGCAACCGGTCCGTGCGCAGGCCGATAGAGCGAGCAAATGAGCAATTCTCTTTTACAAGGCACGAACGATCTCCCTGGGCTTGCGGCCCTGTTCGGCATCCCGAAGTCCGAGCTACGAGCGCTTACGCAGCTCGCCACCAGCGAGCTTGCGAGCGGCGCCGTCGATCTTGCGATCGAAACGCTCACCGTGCTTACGGAGCTCGACCCGTTCTTTGTTCCGGCCTGGACGCTGCTCAGCGACGCCCATCGGCGCAAAGGCAACGACGAGTTGGCAGAGGTCTATCGTGAGTTCGCGGAAGGAATTGAAGAATGAGTGTTCGAGTCGAAAGTCAGGGGCCAATAGTTCCGGCCGCCCGCGACGCTGCCCATACACCTCTAGACAAGATGGTCGAAGAAGCTGTCGATCTCGCAATGGATGTTGTGCTGCACACAGACGTAGTGGAGGTGCCGTCGACGGGTTCAATCGACGTCGACCCACAGCTGATCGCGAGCCGGCTCGCAATGATCACCGACCCCCAGGCAATCCTGTTTGCTGCCCAGGCCCAACTCCGTGATACCGACGCGGCGACCTATAAGGAAATCGTAAAGGCCAACGAGGTGAAGGCCGAGTTCCATCACAAGCTCAAGATGGAGATGCTCCGCAAGGCAGAGAAGGCAGCGCGGAAGTCGAAGAAGCCCAGATTCCTAAAGAAACTGCTCTCCGCCGTGATGATCGCGGTCGGTGTGGTTGCCGCGGCCTTTACCGGTGGTGTGGCGCTCGGCTTGGCGATTGCGGGCGCGGTGCTGCTGTTGGCCGGAGATCACATCGTGAATGGCCTCGTCAAAGCCGGTATCATTCCCAAGAAGGCGGCGCCGTGGGTCGCGCTCGCCTTGAAGGTCGTTGGGGCGGCGTTGATGGCGGTCTCGGGCAACATCGAGGGCGTTTCGAACGTGGCCACCAGCGTGGCGCAGGTGGCGGGCACGACTGCGCAGGCGGTGCAGCAGACCACCAACACCATCAACATGATCGTCCAAGTCATCGGTGCCGTGACCAACTCCGCAATCGACATCCGTTCCGCCTATTGGACCAAGCAGTCCGCGGACGCCAAGGCGAATGCCGATGAAGCAAAGCTCGATCAGGAGCTCGCCGAGACCGCTCGAGACGAGGCGGTAGACGGTTTCAAGGAGTCCTTCGAGCGATTCAATCGCGTGAGCGAGCGGCTCGCTCGGATGGCAGAGGCCCAGGGAAGAGTCCGACATGCATCGACGCAACTACTAGCGTGATCGTTCGAAAACGGATTCAAAGGAAGGATTCGATATGTCCACAGTCAACAACGTGAGTCTAGAAGCTTCGGGCCAACCGCAAGTGGCAGAGATCCCGGCGGCCTCCGGCAGCTTCTCGAATCCCGAGGCGGTCATCGCCGCCGCTCATTTGGAGCTGGAGAAGATCCAAACCGCCTCTCGCAAGGACCGCAGGCAAGAGCGACGCATCGCCGAAAAAGAAGCCCGCGCCGCCATCAAGGAACAGCGAAAGGCCGCCCGGCTCGAAATGATCAAGAACGTCGTGATGGGTGCGATCAATATCGCGTTTTCGGCGCTCCCTGTCATCTCGAGCAAAGTGCGGGAGTTCTTCAAGAACTTGAAAGACGTTCTCAAGGGCACGGTCGTGGCACTCAAGGACGGAGTGCTCCAGGCGATCAACGGCACCTTCGGTGAGTTCATCGCGAACGCGAACGAGAGGGCCGGCGAGCACAACGTCAACAAGGAGAGTCACGATAACCGTGCGAAGGAAGACGACGAGTTCGCGCAAGAGGCGAAGAAGTACTCCGACCGCGCGGTGAGCCACCTCGACGCCGTCGCTCGCGCAGAGGAGAAGGCCCGAGAAGCAGCGATCTTCTAGTGCAAGCTCGGCGCGGGCCGCATGAGCGTGGACGGCCGGCCCTCGGGCTGGCCGTTCGTGTGTTTAGCGCTCGACACCCATCATGGCTTCCAGCGTGTCGCGCAATGCGTCGACAGTGTTGGCCTGCACATGGGTAGAGGCCGGATCAGACGTTGCGCGTAGGTCGCCGTCAGGGCAAAACAAGACCGCGCGTACGTTTCGGGTGCGCTCGTTCTGCTTCAAGGCATGGATGATCTGTGAGGCAGTCGGCGTTGCGCTGCTTTGTTCGACGACGACGGCATCGGGTACCCGGGCACCGATTTCGAGCAAGGCATCCATGGGCTCAGAAAACGCGGCGATTTCAAAAGAAATCTGAAGTATCGCGAGAACGCCATTTGCGAGCGAGTTGTCGCTGAGAAGGAGCACCACTCGGGGTTGTTGGTCGCTCATCTCCCCTGGGATCGGGTATCCGTACTTTCGCAGGAAGTCGAGCACGTCGTCTCGCCGAAAACGCAGGTGTCGTCCAGGCGTGCGGAAGTGCACGATCTCTCCGCGGTCGGCCCAGTTGTGGATCGTCTTCAGATCAACCTGACAAAAACGCGCGACCTGCGAAGCGGTATAGAGGTCTTTGGCTCGCGCCCCGCTCGGCATCTGTCTTTCTCGTAGCCAGTGAGCGATCGAGCGTAAAGGGTAGGCGACGACAATCCGGCGATTCTGCGATGCAGACTACAAATCAGCGGCGCGCCATTGCTGATCGATGAAGACCAAACGCGTTGGTCCGGGGAGTGCCTGCTCGGGCTCCGGATGTGCCGGATCGCCAGGCAGTGCCAAGAACCACTCGCTTCCTTCAATGACGACCTGGGGCCGCACGAGGGGCGGCGTTCGCGAGGCCGCTTCGGCGAGGGCTTCTTCGGGTTGTCCGAAACCGGCGAGCCACTCCAGCGTGCGCAGCGTGGGTGGGGCAAGCAGGATCTTTCCGGCGCGCATGTCTTCGAGCGCCGTCTCCGGATGAAGCCAGCTCGCCGAGGTCGTTTCGGTACCATCGTGAGTCGCTTCTTGCCCTTGTGGCTCCATGGCCAAGAAGAAGCGCGCGTCGAAGCGGTGCTTTTCGACTTTGGGCGTGACCCACCTCGCGTATGGCACGAGGGATGCAGCGTCGATCTCGAGATTGAGCGCGGACGCGATGTCCGTGAACGATGATCCGCTATGCAGTCGTTCGCGTTGTCGTGCGAGGTCGGTGTCGCGCGCGAAGTCGCCAAGCACGAGACCCGACTCTTCGAACGTCTCGCGAATCGCAGCGATCATCAAACCCGCGGCGCGCATTTGGTCGTCTTCACCCATGCGCGTTGCGATCGATGCTGGCGCCTCCCCTGACAGTCGTGAGAGCAAAGAAGGGTCCCGATCGGACTCGTCGAGCTTGCCGCCCGGGAAGACGTGCGCCCCGCCCATGAACCCACTCTTCTCGTGACGGCAGAGCATGAACGTCTCCAGTCCGTCGGCGCCCGATCTGAGCAGCACCACGGTGGCTGCGTCACGGATCGGCCGAGGACCTTCTGGACCCTTTGTCACCGGTCCTCAGCGCGAGACGAGCACTTGCGTCGTGGGTACGCCGATTGCGTGCGCGATGCGGGACAGTGTCTCGAGTGACGGGGTGTGACGGCCTGCCTCGACCCGAGCGATGTTTGGACGGTGAATACCCGTGCGGCGAGCGAGCTCGGCCTGAGTGAGACCGGCCGCTAAACGCAGTGCTTTGAGTCTTGCACCGAGCTCGCCGCCCTCGAGAGCCAGCATGCCGTCGCCGTTGGTGTGTGCGTGGGCTTCGGGACGAAGCGCTTCGGCATGCAGCTCACAATGTGCGCCGCTCTCGAGCTCGAGTGTGGCCGTCTGTGCGTTCTCCGCGAGACGAATGACCGCGATGGGCGAGCCGTCGTCTTTGGGTCCCAAAGGTCGCCGTTCGAGGACAGCGTCGCCATTCGCGAAAATCGCGAGCACGTCGTTGCCACAGGGCGAGATAGTGACGAACTCGAACCGACTGTCGCGCTCCGTTCGCAATCGGCGAGACAAGCTTGCCGCGATGCGTGCGATGTCGGTGGAGCTTCTTGCAACGAGCCCGTGACAGAGCTCTTCGATGATATCGTCGACGTCGCGCGTAGCCGGAGGCAGATGAGCGATGGGCATCGCGCCACTGGCCCGGACGAACCCAACGTAAGCGAGGAGCTCGTCCTCGTCGTTTTGAAACTTACGCAAGCTGACGTCGATGACGACTGCGTTGCCTTCGTGTGCCGCCCTAGCAATGTCATCGGGCGTGTAGCTTTGCGTTTGCATTCCGTGTTGTGACAGAGCGTCAGTCCACCGCTTTGCAAAGTCGGCACGGTCGGTCACTAGCGTCACAATCGCGGACATCATTCCTCCAGAGGCAACGAGGCGTGAGGTTTACACACTGAGACGCGCTAGCTCAACTGGAGAAATGAGAAAAAAATTTTTCGC
>CAJIBX010000043.1_pt1 | contig 40642 bp, 31 predicted proteins | sample 9199471 | NCBI WGS metagenome assembly CAJIBX01 (sample SAMEA7708317, study PRJEB35096) | sediment metagenome | biome: marine neritic benthic zone biome [ENVO:01000025]; feature: sediment [ENVO:00002007]; material: shallow marine sediment [ENVO:03000034] sea grass bed [ENVO_01000059] ...
CACTGCCTCCTACCACCCTAACGGGTAGGCCGGTGTCGCGAAACCCATAGGGCTCCAAGAGTCGTACAACGGTGAGCTGGACTACGTTTTCATTCCGCAATCGAGGGGCTAGCGGCCCGCGCCGAGCGCCTAAGTCAGCTTCGCCCGGGGAACGTCGACCACGGTCTTCGAAGCGCTCATCGCCGTGACGCCACCCGAAAGAATGAACGCCATGAACTCGGCACCGTCGGCATCGAGCGGGCGAACCTGCGACCGCGGCAGTACCAACATGTGGCCGGCGAAGTTATACGACTGCGGCAGATACACCGAGACGTGCTGGGAGAGCTGCGGGTCATCGAACCGCTCGCAGGTCATGAATCCCAACACCTTCACATTGGGGCTGATCTCGGCGACGACCGGCTTCTGAAAGCCGCGACGATCCCCCGCGAACGCACCCAACAGGTCGCGAAGTGAGTTGTACAGCAGCCTGACAATTGGCACCCGCTGGAGCGTACGCTCGAAAAACGACCCGATTCGGCCTCCCAAGACGTTTCCCGTCAAAAAGCCGATGAAGGTGATCCCCGCGATGGCGATCGCCAGACCGAGAAGGGGGATCTTCGTGCCCATCCAGCTGTCGAGTGCCCTGACGACGACCCAAACGATCCAGATCGTGATTCCGAGCGGAGCCACGACCAGCAGTCCTTGTACGAAGTTCCTTGTTAGCGCTCTCATTTTCCCTCCCGCGGTTGCGTAGCGCGCATTTTGCCTCAAACAACCGGTCCCATGGATCGTTTCTTCCACCGCATTTCGCCGGGCGCACGGCACATGCTGCTGAGCACGGTGTTCTTCAGCGCCATGAGCGTCTTCGCGAAGGTCGCAGGTCAACGCCTGCCCGTGGCTGAGGTGGTGCTCGCGCGGGTCGCGGTGGCTCTGGTGCTGTGTTGGTGGGCGCTCCGGGGGCTCGGTATCAACCCGTGGGGGAAGAACCGACCTTTGCTCCTCGCGCGAGGGATTTTCGGGTTCGGAGCCTTGTGTTGCTACTTCTACGCGCTTTCACAGCTTCCCCTTGCCGACGCGACCGTCATTCAGTTCACCAATCCGATGCTCACCGCGCTCTTGGCGGCCGTGGTGCTGCGGGAGGGGCTTAGTTTCACCGACATTCTTGCGACGTTGACCGCCATCGTCGGCGTGATTCTCATCGCCCAACCTTCGTTTCTCTTCGCGGATGGAGCCTCACTCGACCCGTTTGCCGTCGGGATTGCATTCGCCGGCGCGTTCCTCGCTGCCTGCGCGTATGTCGTGATTCGGCGGCTCGCCGAAACCGAGCACCACCTCGTGGTCGTCCTGTACTTTCCGCTCGTCGCCGGCCCGGCATCGATCCCGCTTCTGGCGGCGGGCGATGTGGTCGTGCCTTCCGGGGTCGACTGGCTCTTGCTGCTCGGGGTCGGCGTGATGGCCCAGCTCGGCCAAGTCCAGATGACCAAGGGGTACAAGCTCGAACCCGCGCGCTACGCCTCTGCAATCACGTATCTGCAGATCGTATGGGCCTATGCCTGGGGTGTGCTGCTGTTTTCCGAGTACCCCAACCGCCTGAGCTTGCTGGGTGCGGCGCTCGTCGTGGGCTCGGTGGTCGGCGTGATGCGACGCCGTTAGTTGGCTAGCTCGGCAAAGGGATCGGGCCCCGGCTCCAATTCACCGAGTGTCTCTGCGCCCGAGAGGTTGCTGATGAACTCGAAGCTTTTTCCGAAGAGCCCGTGACGGGTCGAGATCCTCGCGCCCGTGTCGAGCTCGGTCCAGCCTTCCCAGGTGTTCCCGATTCCGCCGATCGGGATGATCCCGACCCACATCTTCCAGCTTTCGGGTAGCCCGTCGGGTCCGGGGATCCACAGGTACGCGTCGCCCGGTGTCACCCCGCCGCTCGTGTATGTGAGCAGGAGCGCAGCGCGACCGTCTTCGGTGACCACGAGCTCACGCTTCGTGCCCGGGTCGAACAACTTCACGATCGGGTTCAACCAAAACGAGTCGTTCGCGAAGTACGCGTACGCTTTGTCGAGCAGCTTTGCCGCGCGCTTGCCCTCCACCTCGACATTGCGTTTGTACACTCGGCCGGTGCGGTCGGCAGTGCGCAGGAGCACCCGGACGTCGCGCCACTGGACGCTGACGAAACCGCGGCTCTTGTCCCAGAGATAGTGGTGCTGGCCAAAGAAGCTCCAACGGACGGCACCCGTCCGGTCCCACGCATCCCGATTGACCGCGGTCTCCATCTTGCGTGCCAGGCCGTCTGCGTCCGGTCCAGCCGTGCCGGAGGGCCTGGGCTCGCTGACGCATGAACCCGCGATGACCGCCACGAGGACCAAGACCAAACCCGTGACAGCTGTCCAGCGGAGCGCTCGTTTCATGAGTGGACTTGTAGATCGCCTGGCCAATAAGCGCTATGGGTAACGGAATGGCTGGTCGTCCTACAGAAGGTCTTCCCGAAATCGACGTTCGCGAGCGTGGTGCGCCCAAGGATGGCGCACCGCAGCACATGGACCGCCGGCTGTTCATGCAGCTCCTGGTCTTCCGCACGCCGGTGGGCTCCAAGGTGCAACTAGAGCAGAACGCGCTGGCGGAGGCACTCCGAGCCGGCGATATCCCTTCGGTCGTCTACGCCGACGTCAACGACCCCCGAAGCATCGGGCTCCTCACGTGGAGCGAGGACCCAGCCCTCTTCGTCGATGAGGTGCGCCCGCTCTTCGAGCGGGACGGCCTTCGCAACTGGGAGCTCCGGCCCGATTTGACGATGATCGGTCGCAGTTACAGCAGCGGTTATGAAGATGACCTCGAGTACTGGCTGCTTCGCCGCCCGCAAGAGACCGTGCTCAACGAGAAGTGGCCTTGGGCCGTTTGGTATCCGCTCCGTCGCACGGGCGCGTTCGCACAGCTTCCCGGCAAAGAAAAGGGCGCGATTCTTCGCGAGCACGCGACGATCGGGCGCGCCTACGGGGCCCAAGATCTGGCCCACGATGTCCGTCTCGCGTGCCACGGGTTGGATGTTAACGACAACGAGTTCCTCATCGGGTTGGTCGGTGCGACCCTGCACCCGCTCTCGCACGTGGTGCAATCCATGCGCGGAACACGGCAGACGTCCGAGTACATCCAGCACATGGGTCCATTTTTCGTCGGTCGGGCAGTCGCCCAACACGGGTCAGCGGGGTAGCCATGCCAGGCAGCTCATACGGCCAAGCCTTCCGCATCACCACCGCTGGCGAGAGTCACGGCCCCGCCAATGTGGTGATCATCGACGGATGCCCGCCCGGCATCGAGCTCACCGTCGAGGACCTGCAAGCCGATCTCGATCGCCGCAGGCCGGGTCAAAGCAAGGTAGTTAGCCAGCGCAAAGAACCCGACACGCCGGAGATTCTGTCCGGCGTGTTCGAGGGTCGCACGACGGGGACCTCCATTGCGATTCTGATCCGCAACAAGGATCAGAAAAGCAAAGACTACTCTGCCATCAAGGACCTCTATCGCCCCGGCCACGCCGACCATAGCTACGACGCGAGATATGGGCTCCGAGACCATCGCGGAGGTGGGCGAAGTAGCGCGCGGGAAACCGCAGTCCGAGTCGCGGCGGGTGTAGTGGCCAAGAAGCTTCTGGCGCAAGCCTTCGACGGCGAGGTCATCGGCTACGTTTCACAGATCGGCGACATCAAGGCGACGGTTCCCGCGAACGTCACGCTCGAGCAGGTCGAAACACTGGACAACGGTAAGCCCAATGTCGTTCGCTGTCCGGACCACGACGCGGCCGCCAAGATGGTCGCCCTCATCGACAAAGTCCGCAAAGAGCAGGATTCGATCGGCGGCGTTGCCGAGATCGTCGCGCGCAACGTACCCGCCGGCCTAGGGGATCCCGTCTTCGACAAGTTGAAAGCCGACCTCGGCAAGGCGCTCCTCAGCTTGCCGGCCGTGATGGGTGTCGAGTACGGCGCTGGCTTCGATGTCGCGCGCCTCCGCGGAAGCGAAAACAACGACGAATTCGAAACCGACGCAGAGGGTCGGGTCGTCACGAAGACCAACCGTCATGGCGGCATCCTCGGTGGCATCTCGAGCGGCATGCCTGTCGTTTTTCGTGCAGTCGTGAAGCCGACGAGCAGTCTTCCCCGCGAGCAAAAGACCGTCAGCAAGCGCGGCGACGAGGCGACGATTCAGACCAAGGGCCGGCATGATCCCTGCCTGCTGCCGAGATTCGTGCCCATGGCCGAGGCGATGGTTGCCGTCGTGCTCGCGGACCACTGGCTTCGGCTTCGAGCGATCCGCTAGTTACTTGCCAAGGTTGTACGCGATCACGACGACTGCCGCGATCACGAGCACCGCCGTCCAAAAGTAAGCCCAGCCGGAGCCCTCGCTCGTCTTCTTCTTCTCCGCGCCGAGGATCCGCCGAAAGCCGCCGACCATTCCGCTCATCACGCCATCGGCGTGAAGGGACTCCTCGGCTTTGGAGCTTCCGTGTTTGGTCTTCTTTCGCTTCTTCTTGGTTGCGCTTTTCTTTTGGTATTTCTTGCTCATCTCAAAGGCTCACGAAGATCTGGGTGAGAAGGGCATCGGCGATCAGGATCGATATGGAGACCACGACGACTGCGCTCGTGGTGGAGCGACCGACGCCCTCGGTGCCGCCGCGGGTTTGCAGGCCAAAGTAGCATCCAAGCAGTGCCATGATGAACCCGAAGAACGGCGTTTTGGCAAGACCACTGCCGAAGTCATCGAGCGTTACCGTATCCAGCGCCGTCGACAGGAAGAACGACATGGAAACGTCGTACGACACCGATGCGACGAGCATCGCACTGGCACAGCCCAGCAGGAATGCGATGAACATGATGAGCGGCATGATCACGATGCCGGCGAGCACGCGGGGCACCACGAGCTTGCGAATTGGATCTGCGCCGAGCGCTCGGATGGCGTCGACCTGCTCGGTCACCATCATCGAGCCGAGCTCGGCGGCGATGCCCGCGCCGATACGACCTCCAACCACCAATGCGGTGAGTGAGGGAGCGAGCTCGCGCGCCTCAGACACCGCGATGACGCGGCCGAGGGTATCCCTCGCGCCGAATTTCTCCATCGCAACCGCGAATTGGATCGTCATGACGACGCCTACGAACACCGAAGTCGCGCTTGCGATCGCGAGACTGCGTACCCCGAGTTGCTCCACCTGGTAGATGAACGCGTGGGCGTCGAACTTGGTCTTGAAGAGGGTGCGGAACGTTCGTGCCGCAAGCAGGCTTGCGCCACCGATATGGTCGACGAAGGCCTTGAGTTGCGTGATTCGATAGTCGAGCCATGCCGTGAGATCGCTTGGAGGGAACGAAGGGTGGGCACCTTGGGTCATGGCTAACGAGAAACCGTCCGAAACTGATCCGTGAGCAGGTCGAAATCGGGTAGCACCGCAAGGAAGTCGTCCCCTGGCGGTGCGACCAATGCGAAATCATAGACGCAGCCGTCCTTCTTGAGAACCTGGAGCACGAGCTCTCGTGGCACACCGTCCAGACGTGCCTTCAGGTGAGTTCGAAGCGCCTCGCGATCGTCCATCGGGACAACCTGTTGGTCGATGACCTCCCGCTCCGTGAATCCGAACAAGAGGTGATTGGTGAGCGGTTTGAGTGGAATATCGAGCCCGGGGTCACATGAAGAGTCGACATGCATGACGGCGGCGTGGGCTTGGTTGCGCCACGCCAGGTCGTTTTGCCCCTCGACGGACACTCGACGCCAATCGCTGGGCATCGGTGCGACGGCGTAGCTGGTTTGATCGCCGCGGAAGACGCCCTGATGAAGTGCGCCCGTTCCCCCGCAGCCAAGTGCCAGGGCGCCCAGCAGCAGCCATGGCTTTCGCTTCGTGCCCACCGTGGCCGACTCTAGCAGCGGCGGCCCAGTTGTCGATTTCGTGCTTCTATTGAGGGGATTGCGTCCACTTGCGGGCATGGCCTCGGTTTCCGCTACAATGGTAGGGTGAATCCGAATCGGACGGTTCGGCCGGCCAGGGGGGGGCCCCGAGGTACGGTGATTCTGGACCGACTCGTGCGTGACGGAAAAGTCCCAAGCGAGCGGTACGAGGAGATCGTACTCCACGCGGAGCGCGTGGGGGTCCCGATCGAAGAAGTGCTCTTGCAACTCGGGCTCATGAACGAGGCCGAGTTGCTGAAGTATCTCGCGGGCGTCTATCAAACCCGCTTTGTCAGCACCGAGAAGCTCGCCAAGGCCGCGGTGGATCCTGCACTGATCAAAGCCGTCCCACGCAAGCTTGCGGCGCAACTGATCGCGTTTCCGATTCTGTTCAATCCCAAGACCCGGGTCCTGTCGGTGGTTGCCGCTGATCTCACGGCGACCGACATCTCCAAACAGATGCAGTTTGCGACGAACGCGAGAGATGTGCGGGTCTACGTCGCGCGCGAGGCCGCCATCCGGGCCGCGATCGAGAAGTTCTACGACGGCCAGAAGAGGGCGTTTGAGTTGCTCAAACAAGCCGACGCTACAGCGACGAAGGCAAAGCGCAAGCGCGCGACCACCACGGAAGACTGGGCGCTGGTCGGTCGCGTCTTCGAGGAGGAGGGCGATCAGCTCATCCTTCGCAGCGGTCGAAGCGTGAAAGCTGGTTTCGGGGATTCCCCGGGGGTGCCGGCCGCGGACCAGGCGCCAGCTCCGGCGGCAGCGTCTAGCGTCCCGCCGGTTCAGGAGATGCAGATCTCACCCGACGCGTTTCTGGAGACGCTGAAGTTGCTCGTCACGATCCTCGAACAGCCTCAACCGCATCTTCGCGGCCATTCGGCGCGGGTCGCCCGTCTGTGCCTGCAGCTGGGCCGGCGGATGCGGCTTCCGCACCCGAATGTGCAAGGGATCCTCGCGGCCGCCTATCTGCACGACCTCGGACATCCGCCGGGACGTCACAATACGCCGCTCGGCGCCGCGATGTCCGAGGACCAGTTGAAGTCGGCCAAGCGCGGGTTTCTCGCGCCCGTTCAACTGATGGAGTCCGTCGATCTTCCAGAGATCGCGGTCACTACCTTAAAGCACAGGTATGAGCGCTTCGACGGTCAGGGTTTTCCCGATCGACTCGCTCGAAAAGACATTCCGCTTGGCGCCCGGATCCTATCGGTCGCGGAATGCTACGTGGACCTCACGCACGGCGCCGAGAACGCTTATGGCAAGAAGCTCACCGCGCAAGAGGCTTGGAATGTCCTGAGCGAATACAAGGGCACGCTGTTTGATCCCACCGTGGTTGATTGGCTCAGGCAGGAAGTCCTGAGTGAGGAGGGGCAAGACAAGCTTCTCGCCGATCGCTACCGGGTCCTGCTCGTCGACCCGGACCCCGAAGAAACGTCGGTGCTCGAGGTTCATCTCACCGAGCAGGGGTACGATGTCACCGTCGTGCGCGATGCAGCTGAGGCGCTCGGGCGTCTGCAAAAGCAACCGGTCGACATCATCATCAGTGAGGTGACGCTTCCCGGTGAGGATGGCTTTGCGTTCCTGCAAAAGCTTCGCGAAGGATCGCACCGAGAGGTTCCGGTGATGTTCTTGACGGCGAAGGGTGATCACAAGAGCTCGAGCCGCGGCCTCGATGGCGGCGCTGCCGACTATGTGATCAAGCCTGCCGCTGCCGAGGTGGTCGGCGCGAAGGCACGTCGGATCATCGAGGAGGACAAGGGCGTCGCGGCGCCGGGTCGCGGCGTATCGGGCAAGCTCACCGAGATGTCCCTTCCCGACGTGGTGCAGATCCTGTCGGGTGGCCGAAAGAGCGGTCGCCTGACGATTCGGTCGGGGGCCACCGCGGGCGAGATGATTTTTCTCCAGGGAGCCATTCACGATGCGAAGTTCGGCCAACACCAGGGTGCCGAGGCTGTCTACGCCATGCTTCAACTGACCGACGGGGATTTCTCGCTGGATCCGGAGGTTCCGGAGATCGAGAACCGCATCGGTCTCACGGCCGAAACCCTGCTACTAGAGGCGATGCGTCGCATCGACGAAGCCGCCCGGTGAGGTTCCGAGCGCCTGCTTTGAGCGCCGCGGTTCCTCGGATATCCTGACACTCGTGCGTGACTGCCAACAATGTGGTGCTCCAGTGCGGGACGGCGACCGCTACTGCGCGGCTTGCGGGGCCACGTTGATCAGCGGGGAGCGGTCCGGTGCGCAAGACCCACTGATAGGCCGCACCGTCGGCGGTTCCTATCTATTGGAAGAGATCATCGCGGTTGGCGGAATGGGACGGGTGTATCGCGCGGAGCAATCCACGCTTGGACGCACAGTCGCGGTCAAGGTGATCCATCCGCACTTGCTCGACGACGAGCAGACGGTCGCGCGATTCTACCAGGAGGCTCGTGCTTCGAGCCGGCTCAATCACCCCAACAGCGTGAGCGTCATCGATTTCGGACGCACCGATGACGGCATCTTGTATCTGGTCATGGAGTTCCTGTCCGGCAAGGATCTCGCGCTCGTCATGCACGAGGAGGGTCCGCTCGAGTTCGATCGCATTTGCCGCATCTTGGCGAATACGCTCGATGCGCTCGGCGAAGCGCACGAGCTCGGGATCGTGCATCGCGATCTCAAGCCCGAGAACATCATCGTTCGGCCCCTGCGGTCGGGCGAGGATCTGGTCAAGGTCGTGGACTTCGGCTTGGCCACGATCCTCGGTGGCGACACCTCGATCACGCGACCAGGCCTGGTTTGCGGGACTCCGGACTACATGTCCCCCGAGCAGGGGCGCGGCGAAGACGTCGACGGGCGGGGCGACCTCTATGCGCTTGGCGTCCTGCTTTTTGAGCTCCTCACCGGCCAGCTTCCGTACATCGACGACACGCCAACCAAGGTCGTGCTGCGCCACCTCAACGACCCCGTGCCCGATCCGCGCGTGCTTTCGCCTGAACGCGGCATTCCCGACTCCGTCGCAGAGCTGACGATCCACGCGCTGACCAAGTCGAGAGACCAGCGGTTCCAAACCGCGCGCGAGATGCAGGACGCGCTTCATCGGGTACTCGACGGCCTCAAGGCGGAGCAAGAAGGCGGGATCATCTGTCCCAGCTGCAGTGTCTTGAACTCGGTGCGTTCCAAGTTCTGTGGGGAGTGCGGCGCGAGGCTCTTGATCTCCGAGGCAGTGCCGCCAATGCCTTCATCGTTCAGGCCGTCTTTCTATCCGCCGTTGGGCTCGCAACGACCCTTCGTCGGTCGCGACCAGGAGGCGGCGCGTATCGAGCGATTGCAAGAAGAGGCGAAAGACGGTGCGCTCTGGGTGCACGTGCGCGGCGAGGCAGGCGTCGGCAAAACTCGGTTCCTCGCCGAGTCCGCGGAGCGGATCGCGACCATGGGAGCCCTCGTCGTCGGGGCTGGACCCCACCCGACGAGAACACCGGTTCCGTACTATCCGATCACTCGAGTGCTGTCGGAGCTCTTGCAGACCCCCATCGACGAGATGCCGCGCTTCATCGACGAGAGCAGCGGGTTTGGCGATCCGTTGGCCCGCGCCGGCATCGCCGAGGTCATGCGTCCTTCGTCGCTGGTCGGTACGGAGGGTCAATCGAGAAGCGGCGCGGTTGCCTCGGCCCTGGCCCAGGCCATGATCGACGCTCGCGAACGGACGAATGTCGACAGCATCTGCCTCGTGATCGACGACCTCGCTGAATGCGACGGGCTCAGCCAACGGGTGGTGAGCGAGCTCACCCGCGCGCTCGGCAAAGAGCCGGTTCTGATTCTCACAGCGGGGGTTGAAGATCGCAGCGGTCAGGCGAATGAAACGATCTTGCTCGCTGGCCTCGGTCTCGAATCGGCGCGGGAGTTCGTGTCTGCGGCCGGTCGGCTCGATGCCGCCGGTTCGCTAGATTCGCTCGCACGATCCGTCGGAGGCCACTTCCTACCGCTGTACCTCGAACAACTCGAGTCCTTGGGCGCTGGCGCAAGGGATGAGGCGTTACCCACCAAGCTCGCCGACGCGCTCGCACAACGTATCGAGCGGTTGAGTGTCGAAGCGGGTCGTTTGCTGCAGGTCGCGTCCGTGCTCGGAACGAGCGTATCGCTCGGGCTGCTTCGGCAAGTAAGCGGTGACCCCGAGCTCAACGGGATGGATGAGCTTGCGCGCAATGCGCTAGTACAAGTGAAAGATGGCCGGATGGACGTCGTGCACCCGTTCATTCACGAGCTGGTCGAAGCGTCGATTCCCGCCGAGGCTCGAAAGGAGCTTCACCGAATTGCATTCGCGGCCGTGACGGATCGGGAAGAGCCCCTCGAGGTGAGGGCCGAGCACGCGTTTCGCGGTGCGGATCCACTAGCAAGCTTGGTGGTGCTGGAACGCGCCGGTGACCAAGCGATGAGTCGCGGCGATGGGTTGACCGCGGTGCTGTTCTATCGCCGCGCGCTCGAGCTCTCGCGCCGGGAAATGTTTCAGCGCGGAGAAACGGTCATGGGCTCTGGAATGACCACCTTCAGTCGCAAGCTGGGCGAAGCCCTTGCGCGAGCGGGAGATCCGGCAGGGGCGGATGGCGTGCTCCGAGAGGCTTTGGACTTCACCCCTCCGCGCAGCCCCGACAGAGCCAGGCTGCTCTTGGCACTCGGAAGCGTTGCGCTTCGTCGCGACCGACCTCGCGACGCGATGCGTGAGTTCGGACGTGCGCTCGAGTTGGTTGCGGGCGTTTCTCCCAAGGTCGAGTCTCATCTTCAGGTCGCGATCGGACGCATTCGGCGATCCGGCGGCGATCCCACCCATGCGGCAAACGCGTACCGCCGAGCCCTCGAGCTGTTCGAGGAGCTAGACGCAAAGCCCGAAATTACCGCGCGCGTCCGCCTCGAGCTTGCCGACGCGCTGATCACCATTGGCGACGCCGGCTCCGCCTCGAAGCAGCTCGAGCGTGTGAAAAAGGAGGGTGAGCACATCGGTGCGCCCGAGTTGGTCGCACGCGCGCTCGGGACGATGGGTTCCCTCGACGAGTTGCAGGGGCGACGCGATCGGGCGCTCAAGCGGTATGAAGAAGCAGCCCAGCTGGCCGCGCGGGCGGGGGACGCACCGGGGCACCGGCGCTGGCGTTCTGCGAGCAAAGGGCTCGCTGCGTAGACAGTGCTATGCTCGCCGCCATGGCGAGGCTCGGAACCACCCTTTGCGCGATGCTCCTGTGCGCGAGCTGTGAAGGGCTAGGCGAGTTCACGACAGGCCCTGGCGAGGTTTATCGCGGTCCGATTGCGGGCGCACCGGAGGTCGACGACTGCCCGGCTGGCGTGACGGACTGTTCTTTCATTCGGCGGAGCTTTCCGGTGGACACCGTGCTCGACCTGACGTTCGAGCCGGAGTTGGCCGCCGTCGACCCCGGAACGATCACCACCTCGGGCGAAGCGTGCGGTCCGACGTTTGACGACACCCCGCTTCTTCCCATCGTACCGTTGGCGCACGACCAGCTCTCGCTCTACGATTTTCCCGGCAGCGGGCGGGCTCGAAACTACATCTTCGTAGCGCGCCCAACCGGGGGGCCGCTCGCGGGAAGAGACGCAATGGTTTTCTTGTCGCTCGTTCGCGGTGGCAACATCGAGGTGCGCATCATCGCAGGCCCCGGCAACGAAATCTGCGATCCTACGGACTGCGCGACCCTGAGCACTGGGGCGTGTGACTTCTTCGGTTTGTTCCAGGTCACCAGAGAGGCCCTCTAGTGCTCGTGCTCGGCATCGAAAGCTCGTGCGACGAAACCGCGGCTGCCTTGGTCACCGACGAAGGACGAATCGTCTCCGACGTCGTCGCCAGTCAGGTATCCACCCATGCACCCTACGGTGGCATCGTGCCGGAGCTCGCCTCGAGGGCGCACCTGCGTGCTGTGATTCCGGTCATCGAACAGGCGTTGAGCAAAGTCCCGAACGGGGTCGATGCGATAGACGCGATCGCCGTCACGCAAGGTCCGGGCCTGGTCGGGTCCTTGTTGGTCGGCGTGCAGACGGCGAAAGCACTTGCGTGGAGTTGGGACAAGCCACTGGTCGGCGTGAACCATCTCGATGGCCATCTCTTTGCGGTGTTTCTTCAGCGAGACCAAGACGCACGCGAAGTTCCTGGCTTCCCGTTCATCGCCCTGCTGGTGAGTGGCGGCCATACCGCGCTTTATCGCGTGGACGACTTCGATGCGGTGACGGTGCTCGGGCAGACTCGCGACGACGCCGCGGGTGAGGCGTTCGACAAGGCCGCGAAGCTTCTCGGCCTCGAGTATCCCGGCGGTCCCGTCATCGATCGCCTGGCGGACAAGGGCGACCCGCGAGCGGTCGAGCTTCCCATGCCCATGCCCAGCAGGAAGAGCTTGGACTTCAGCTTCTCGGGTCTGAAGACCGCGGTCTCCCGCCACATCAAGGCACACGGTGTGCCCCAGGATGAAGGCGCTCTTGCCGATCTTTGCGCCTCCTTCCAACGGGCGGTCGTGGAGGTGCTGGTCAGAAAGAGCGTTTTCGCATGCGAGCGGGAGGCGGTCGGCGATCTCGTGCTCACGGGAGGCGTGGCGGCAAATCGCGGGCTCCGGGCGCGAGCGAGCGATGCGTGCGAGCGTGCCGGGATCTCGCTTTTCGTGCCGCCGGTGAAGTCGTGCACCGACAACGCTGCGATGATCGCTTACGCAGGCGCTCAAGGGCTCAAACGAGGCGAGCGCGCGGACTGGGACATGGCGGTCTTTTCCCGCGATCCCGAGCGCCGGCGTGGAAAGTTCCGAAAAGACGGTTCACTGGTGAGCCGGCGGTAGATTTCGCAACGAACCCACGTTCGGGCCGATACCCCAACCAGAAACGGGGTATTCTTGCGCCCTCCCGATGAGCCAACAAAAGACCGAAGAACCGACTCCCAGGAAGCTCCAAAAAGCACGGGAAAAGGGCGAGGTTGCCAAGAGCCGCGAGCTCGCCACGGCGGCGGTGTTGTTGGCGAGCGCGACGGCGTTGTTCTTCAGTGCCGAGTACGTGCGGGAGATGCTGGTCGCCTGTTTCGACACCGCGTTCGATTCAGTCGCCGCGGATACGGCTTCGCCCACGGCGATTTTGCGGGCTGGGGCGTCGTTTGGGATTCGCGCCGCGATTCCGGTCCTGCTTGCGGCGATGATCGCGGGCGGGCTTGCCACCTTCCTGCAGGTGGGACCCCTGGTCAGCTTCCAAAGGGTTCAGCCCAAGCTCGAGCGCTTGGATCTGGTCAAAGGCTTTCGGCAGTTGTTCACCAGGCGCCAGTTCGTCGAGCTCCTCAAGACGATCTTCAAGATCGTGGTCATCGGTTGGGTTGCGTGGATCACCTTGCGCGACGGTTTGCGCGACATCGTGGGCCTGGCGAGTCTCGCTGGCTCAGAGGCGACGCTCGTCGCTTCGGGCTCCTTGGCGGTGAAGCTCTTCGTGAGAGTAGGCGGTGTAATCGCCGGCCTTGCAGTGTTGGACTTCTTCTATCAGCGTTGGCAGTTCCGACAAGACCAGAAGATGACCAAAGACGAGGTCAAGCGTGAGCACAAAGAGACGGAAGGCGATCCCCACCAGAAGCAGGAACGCGCTCGAGTCCATCGAGAGATCCTCGAACATGCGACGCTCGAAGACGTGCGTCGCGCGGATGTGCTGGTCGTGAACCCGACTCACTACGCGGTCGCCCTGTCATACGACGAAGAGGCAGAACAAGAGGCGCCTGAAATCGTCGCAAAGGGTCAGGACCACCTCGCCCGCCGAATGATCGAGGCGGCGCAAGAATCCGGTGTGCCGATCATGCGCGACGTTCCCTTGGCACAGAGCCTGTTCGATCTCGATGTCGGCACGGAGATTCCCGAGGAGCTTTACGAGGCCGTTGCCGCGATTCTCCACGCAGCGTGGCAAGAACGCGAAGGAGACGAAGGCTGATGGCCCCCCCAGCGAGCCCCTTCGTGGAAGTGGCGATTCCGGTGCCCTTGCGCCGCGTCTTCACGTACAAGGTGCCAGCGCAGCTCGAGGGCAAGCTCGTCGAGGGCTCACGGGTGGCGGTGTCGTTCAACCGAAGAAAGCTCGCGGGCTTCGTCGTCAATCCGCGCGACGAAGCTCCCGAAGGGGTCAAGCGTGTGCTTTCCGTCGCGGGACTGCTCGAGGCCGATCCGGTCTTTCCCGAGGAGCTGCTGACATTTCTTCGACAGGCCGCGAAGTACTACATGCACCCCATCGGTGAGGTGCTTCGCGCGGCGGCCCCCGCACTGCCGACCGGAGCAATGAAACGACTGAAACAGGACGGCTTTCTCGAGCAGCATGAAACGCTCCCCGGTCGCGCGGTCGCCCACAAGACAACGTGGATCGCGCGCCGGTCGGAGACCCCAATCGAAGGTCTACGACTCGGCAAGCGGCAGCGGGCGGTTCTCGATGCGCTCGACAAGGCGCGGTCGGCTTCCCTCGAGGCCCTCCGCGGGGTCACCGCAGATCCGCGAGCGGCGCTGCGCTCGCTTCAGGCCAAAGGCCTGGTCGCGGTCGAAGAAGTCGAAGTGCTCCGGGACCCGTTCTTCCGTGAGCCCGTCGAACCCGACGAGCCGCCCAAGCCCACCGAGGAACAAGCGCGCGCCATCGACGCGATCACGGCGGCGCTGAAGAACGAAGCCGAGGCATTTCTGCTCCACGGAGTGACCGGTTCGGGTAAGACGGAGGTGTATCTGCGCGTGATCGAGGAGGCGCGACGTCTCGACAAGGGGTCGCTGATTCTCGTTCCGGAGATCGCGCTCACCCCGCAGCTCGTCGCACGATTCCGAGCGAGGTTTGGTGATCGGATCGCCGTGCTCCATAGCGCGTTGACCGAACGCGAGCGCGAGGACGCATGGCGTGGGCTGCGGTCGGGGGACGTACGCATCGGTATCGGTGCGCGCTCGGCGCTTTTCGCGCCCGTGCGCGATCTGGGCGTCGTCATCGTCGACGAGGAGCACGACCCCTCGTTCAAGCAAGAGGAGGGGTTTCGGTACCATGCCCGTGACATGGCGTTGCTTCGCGCGAAGCTCGCTGGCGCGGTTTGTGTGCTCGGCAGCGCGACACCCTCCGTGGAGACGTTTCATCGCGCGATCCACGGGAAAACCACGCTCCTGACCTTGCCTGTCCGCGCGACGGGGCAGGCGATGCCCACAGTCAACGTCATCGACCTCAAGCGCCATCACAGCGGGCCAACGGGTCATCCGCTGGTTTCCGGTCCGCTGCACGATGCGCTTCGTGCGTGCCTGGACAAACAGGAACAGGCGATCCTCTTCTTGAACCGTCGCGGCTTTGCGCCAACCGTGCGGTGCGAAGGCTGCGGTGATCTCGCGCGATGCCCTGGCTGCAGCGTCACACTGACCGAGCACTGGCGACAAGGGCTTCTTCGCTGTCACTACTGTGACTTCTCGCGTCCGGTCGCCGACGGCTGTGCGAGCTGTGGCGCCCAGCAGCTGGTCCGTCTCGGGCTAGGGACGGAGAAGCTGGAGATGGCCCTCGAGGAAGCGTTTCCGCAGGCCCGCGTCGCGAGGCTCGATAGGGACACCGCCTTGACGACGGGAGTGGAAGATGTCCTGCGCCGCCTTCGCGACAAGGAGATCGACATCTTGGTGGGCACGCAGATGGTGACCAAAGGTCATGACGTGCCGGGCGTCACCCTGGTCGGCGTCGTGCTCGCCGACCAGAGCCTTGCGTTCCCCGATTTTCGCGCGTCGGAGCGCACGTTTCAGTTGTTGGCTCAAGTTGCGGGACGGGCAGGGCGCGCCGAGCGCCCGGGGCGCGTGCTCTTTCAGAGCTACCAGCCGGAACACTTCGCCATTCAAGCGGCCGCGACGCACGACTACGAACGCTTCTTCGAAGAAGAGCTCGAGGCTCGCCGAGAGCTCGGGTATCCGCCCTTTTCTCGGTTGGCTGCAATTCGTGTCGACGCGGGAAGCGAAGACCGCGCGCGACAAGCGGTTGCGATGCTCGCCCAGATCGCCGAGCACGACGCCGCGGTGAGAGATGGTGTGGTCAGCGTCCGGGGCCCGGCGCCCGCACCGATCGCGCGACTCCGCGGCCGTTACCGGTTCCGCTTGATGCTGCGGTCGCCCGATCTTCGCTCACTCCGGGCGATCACGTCGAAGATCGCCGCTCGAATCGACGAGGGCCTTGCCCCGGCGCGGGCCTCCGTCGATATCGATCCCGTCTCGATGCTCTGAATTGCCCCGCTGAAACGCGGTCGATCCACCCTTTAGGCTGGACTCGTGGGCATCAGTGAGAGTGTTGTTTTATACTCCTGGCAGCGTGTTTCTTACTGGGGATCAAATGGGGCGGGGCTCATTGCGGGCGTTTATCCCGCTTTTGATCGCATCTGCGGTCGTAGCCGGGATGCCCAATCCCACCGCCCAGGCCCAATCCGGCCAGTTCGACCTCGATCAGTTTCGACCCACCGAGACCGCGAAGGGTGGCTTTGCCGTCAGCACCGCCGACGACCTCGGACACCTGCGCTTCGGAGTCCAGGTCTATCTCGATTACGCCAACGATCCGTTGGTGTTCGAGACCGATCTCGGGTCGCCTGACTCCGAGAAGATCCAACTCGTCAGGACCCAGCTGGTCGGACACCTGCAGCTCTCGCTCGGCCTGATCGACCGCATCATCGTCTATCTAGGCCTGCCCTACCACATCATCGTCAAAGAGGACGCGAGCGATTTCGCCGCGGGCGGGCCGGGTTCGGCGATTCCAGGATTGGCCGCGGCAGTGCCGCGCGGCAGCGGGCTCGGTGATCTGTGGCTGGGAGCTCGGGGGCGGATCTACGGCGAGAGGGAAGACCTGGTCCAAGTCGCGGTTCAGGCCGCGTTGAATTTCCATACCGCATCGATCGGAGATGGAACCCAGAACTACCGGGGAGAAGTGGACGACAGCCCCTATCTCGGCGGTCATCCCGAAGTGTTGCTCACCTTCAACTTCGCCGAAGTCGTTCGGCTTTCGATGAACGTCGGGTACCGGATTCGAAAGAATCAGCAGTTCCTCAACCTCAACCTCGGCGACGAGCTGACCTATGGCGTCGGCGCGATCGGTGAGTTCCTCAACGGCCAAGTTGCTGTGATCGGAGAGCTGTACGGTCGAGTCGGCGTGAGCACTCGGACCGGGTCCACCAAGTTCGCCAAGCGCGAGGAAAGCCCGGTCGAGGTGCTGGCCGGCGCCAAGTATCACCACAAGACGGGCTTCACCGCGGGCGCGGGTGCGGGGTTGGGCATCCAACGGGGATACGGGGCCCCCGATTTTCGCGTTCTTGGAATGATCGCGTTCACGATGCCGCACAGCAAGCCGGTCGATACCGATCTGGACGGAATCCTCGATCCAGAAGACGCCTGTCCGACCGAGCCTGAAGACGTCGATGGCTTCGAAGACGATGACGGCTGTCCCGATCCCGACAACGACCAGGATGGGGTGCTCGATGTCGATGACCGCTGCCCGATGGAGTCCGGCCCGGTGCCCAACGAAGGTTGCCCCGAACCCGATCGCGATGGCGACGGCGTTCCGGATCGTGTCGACAACTGCCCCGACGAACCGGGTCTCGTGGAAAACCAGGGATGCCCCGAGAAGCAGTTGGTGCAGATCAAGGAAGACCGCCTCGAGATCCTCGAGCGGGTGTACTTCAGGACCAACAGCCAGCGCATTCTGCCCCGCTCGTTCGCCTTGCTGAACAACGTCGCCGAGGTGCTCAATGCCCACCCGGAGATCCAGCTCGTTCGGGTCGAAGGTCACACGGATGCACGAGGCTCGGCGAGGTATAACCAGCGGCTTTCGGAGCGGCGGGCCGAATCGGTAGCGCGCTACCTGATAAACCGGGGTGTCGGCGAGTCCCGTTTGGTTGCGCAGGGTTTTGGCGAGGAGGCACTGATCGTTCCCGATGCGACGACCAAGGAAGAACACGCGCAGAACCGCCGGGTGGAGTTCAATATCGGCGAGCGAGAGGACGTTGAGCAGAGGGAGTCGGGGCCTGAGGCCGACACGATCGATCGCTAATGGGAGAGACAGTGCATATGGGAAATCGGATACGCGTCTTGGGGGTGTGGAGGTGGCTGCTGGTGGCCATGCTCGTCATGCCCGTCAGGAGCGCCGAGGCCCAACCGGTCTTCCCGTGCAACAGCAGCATTTACATCGTGCAGGCGCCGCAGCTGAACTCGGTCGATACGTCGGTATCGCCGCTGGGCCTGACGCCGATCGGACCGCCGGCGCCTTCCGGAAGCTACAACGCGATTGGGTACAATCTGGTCGACGGATTCCTGTATGGGTACGGTGTCCTCTCACATTCGGAGTTCGTCCGGGTCGATGCCAACGGCGATGTGACGTTGCTCGGCGACGCGGGACTCCCCGGCTTCTACATCGCAGGAGACGTAGACCCAAACGGCATTTACTACACCATCACAGGCGCGAATCTGGTTCGAATCGACCTCAACGTGCTTCCGCTGAGCGCGACGACCATCCCACTCACGGGGGCGGCGGCGGGGGTCGCTGATTTCGCCTTCAACCCGCGCGACGGCAAGCTCTATGGAACGGGCGGCAACACCCTCATCATGATCGATCCGATCGCCGCGACGCGAAGCGCGACTCCGCTCACAGGTGCGGCCGGCGCGGGCACCAACACCGGCGCCGCGTGGTTCGATCCGTTCGGCGACCTCTACGTCTACAACAACAGCGGCTCGGTCTATCGCGTCGACACATCGACCGCGGAGGCATTCTCGCTCGGGCCTGCGGTCGCGGTGAGTCAAAACGATGGCGCGCGGTGCTCGGTGGGACTCGGCTTTCGAAAGGGGGTCGCGCCCGAGGTCGCGCAGCAGGGCGATACGGTTACCTTCACCATCGAGATCGCGAACGCAGCGGACCCGATCTCACCCGATCTGACGCTCGGGGTCGATGACTCGCTCCCGCCCGGCTTCGAGTACGTTCCCGGCACCGTGACCATCACGGGCAGCCTTGGGAGCCCGACCACGACGCTCACCGACACGACGCTCGACATCGATGACCTCGTCATCGCGCCAAACACCACGATCACGATCACCGTAGACGCGGTCATCCTCGACAGCACGCAGGCCGGAACCTATCCGAGTCAAGCGGTGTTGAGCGGTGTCCCCCCAAGTCAGGAGCCGAGTGGAATGCTCTTGTCGACTCCGCTCAATGGCCTGGAACCGGGTCCGACTATCGTGAGGATTCCGCCGCCGGACTTGGTCGTGGATGCGGTCGACGATACGAGCTTGGTGCACGATCCGCAGACGGGTGACGTCACCGGAACCGCCGAGGTGGTCATTCGCAACGCAGGCTTCGGAGAGCCCGCCGAGGGCTACGATGTAACCCTGTTCGCCGATGCCAACGGTGACGGCGTCTTCACCGACGGCGTCGACAACGTCCTTGGGACTCAGATGGTAGCGCCCGGCCTCGAAGTCGACGGCACGGAGACGCTGATGTTCGATCTCCCGCCGGGGACGACGCTCGACTTCCCGAATCAGCCGATCTTCGCCTTCGTCGATAGCGGTGAGATGATCAACGAGGCGGTGGAGGAGAACAACTACGGCACGAGCGCTGCAAGCTGCCCTCCTTTTCCCGTGGGCGGAGCGATCGCACCCGTGCTCGAATGGCGTTTCGACACCCCTGCGCTGGGGCACTCGATGCCGATGGTGGCCGACCTCAACGGCGATGCGATTCCCGATGTCGTCTATGTCGATGCGGATCCGGCAGGCGGCGTACTACGCGTCCTCGATGGGAGGGACGGTACCGAGACCTGGGTGGCTCCCCTAGGTGCGGACAACAACATCTCTCCGGCTATCGGCGACATCGATGGCGACGGGCTTCCGGAAGTCGTAGTGGCCTCGGTGCTCGGTAACCTCGTCGCGTTCGAAGATGATGGCACCCTCAAGTGGGTGAGCTCGACCACGATCGGCGGCTTCACATTCGTGACGGGTCATGGCCTGGGAATCGCTGACCTGGACGCGGACGGAACAGCCGAGGTGTACTTCGCGGCCAGGGTCTACGACGGCCCCACAGGCGTGCAGGAGTGGGGGTTCAACGGCTTCAACACCGGCGTGGCGGTTGACGCGACACAAGACGGGATCGCTGAGCTGTTGGCTGGCCCACGAGTGTACGATGCATTGGGCGCCATCCTTCAGATCGTGGGTGGAAACGGGTTCACCAGCAGCTTCGGCAACTTCGACGATGACCCCGAGCTCGAGATCGTCAGCTGGGGTTCGAACATCGTGGTCACCAACGCCGACGATGGCACGCAACTATGGGCGGTGCCTCGCCCCACTGGGATCAGTAATGCTCCCGCGCTGGTCGACATCGATGGTGACGGCCGTGTGGAGATCCTGCTCCCCTCTCAGACCGCGTTCTTCGCCTATGACGACGACGGAACCGTGCTTTGGTCGGTCACCGGAATCGGTACACTCAGCGAGCTCGGCGCGCCAACGGCGTTTGACCTGAACGGTGACGGAGCGCTCGAGGTGATGCATGTGACGGAGACCGCGTTCTACATCTGGGACGCTGCGAGCGGCACTGAGCTCTACACGATGCCGTGGGACGTCCCGGGCTGGGCACCCACGGGTGTCGTGGTTGCCGATGTCGATGCCGATGGGGTCGCCGAGATCGTTCTAAACGGTGGAAACGGTTCAGACCCGACCAACATCGGCGGAATTCACGTGCTGGGCCCCGCCGCCGGGGACTGGGGCGCAGCCCGCACGATCTGGCATCAGGACGGCTACTATCGCGACAACATCAACGATGACCTCACCGTCCCCGCGGTCCCCGGGATGCCTTGGCGAACCCACAACAGCTTTCGCGTGCAGCGAAGCGCGTGTTGGGATCTCGCGGTCGCACGGCTGACCGTCGACATCACGGATTTCCCCGCCAGTGTCGAGATCGGCCTTCGGGTGGGGAACGGCGGGACCGAGCCCGTCCCCGTGGGGACCCCCGTCGCGTTCTACGACGGCGATCCGAGCATGGGCGGCGTGCTGATCGGCACGGCGACGACGATGGGGGTGATCGTGCCTGGCGAGTTCGAGAATGTCACGTTCAGCTGGACCGCCCCGCCCGTAAGTGGCGATCCCTTGACGCTACCGGTCTATGTGGTCGTGGATGACGACGGCACCGGCGCGAGCGAGATCCGCGAACCGGACGAGGAGAACAACGCGCTTGGCTTGACCTATGAGCTGGCCGACAGCGACGGAGACGGTGTGCTCGACGTCTTCGATCCAGACGATGACAACGACGGTGTGCTCGACGTGGATGAGGGCGCTGCGACTGGGCTCGATCCCTCCAGCGACGAAGATATAGACGGCGTTCCGAATTACCGCGATGAGGACGTGCCAGGGTTCGTCGACAGCAACATGGATGGGGTCGATGACCGTGTCGATCCCGACCTCGACGGGGTGCCGAACCAGCTCGACCTCGACAGCGACAACGATGGCGTTCCCGACCTGGTCGAAAACGCGACGGCCGCTCTTGCGGACGCGCTCGACGGCGATCGCGACGGACTACCCGACGACTCCACAGATACCGATGGTGATGGGGTAGTCGATGTCTTCGATTCCGCGCCTGCGGATCCCGATGTCAGCACGAGCAACCTCCGGGTGACCGACACCGACGGTGACTCCATCCCCGACGTCTACGATCTCGATGCGGACGGGGATGGGATCTACGACATCGTCGAGGCCGACGGCGACGATGATGACGGCGATGGTCAGGTCGACGGCTTCAGCGACGGTAACGGAAATGGCTACGATTCCTCCGTCGATCCCGCTGACGGCGGTACGCCCTGGGCGACGCCAGACACCGATGACGATGGCGACTTCGATTTCCAGGACACCGATTCCGACGATGATCGCGTGCCCGACGCGACGGAAGGCCACGACGTGAACGCCGATGGTGCGCCCGATGTCCCTCCGAGTGGCATAGACGCAGACGGAAACGGTGTCGACGACGCCTACGACACGAACGGGACACCCGCGCCGCTGCCGAACCGCGACGGTGACGGCCTGCCGGACTACCGCGATGTCGACGACGACGGGGACACGATCGTCACGCACAATGGGACCAACCGCGACGAGGACGTCAACGGTGACGGGGACCCGACGAACGACGACAGTGATGGCGACGGCATACCAAACTACTTGGACAACAACGGGGGCGTATCGGGGGGCTCGCTCGGGTGTGGCGTTACGATGCGTGGCTTGCGGTACGCTGATGCGGCGTGGCTGTTGCTGACGGTCGCGCTTCTTTCGCGGCGGCTTCGGCGGCCAAGAACCCGAAGGTGAGCGCGGGACCGATCGTACCTCCCGCGCCGGGGTAGGTTCGGCCCATCATCGACGCGGTGGTGTTGCCCGCGGCGAAGAGACCCACGATTGGCTGGCCGTTCTCGTCGAGCACGCGACCGTGCGCATCCGTCACCAGGCCGCCCTTGGTGCCCAGGTCACCGGGGTAGATCTGCACCGCATAGAACGGTGGCTCTCTGACGGGACCGAGAGCGCAATTGGGTTTGACGGCAGGGTGGCCGTAATAGCGATCTTGGGCGCTCCACCCCCGGTTGAAGTCCGGGTCTTCGCCCGTCACGGCGTGTTCGTTGAAGCGCTCGATCGTCGACTGCAGGCGAATAGCCGGGACTTGGATCTTGTTGGCGAGCTCTTCGAGCGATGCCGCCTTGTAGAGATAGTGGCCGTCTCGGTACCTGCGGGGAAGTTGGCTGTCGGGCATGAACTTGCTCGGCGCAATCGGTCCGGTGATCGACATGCGTCGATACTTGGAATCAAAGATGTGGAACCAGCGCGCTTGGTCGGCGCCGTTCTTCTCGGCGTCGTCGTACATGCCCAAGACTACGTCGATGTACGGTGCGGCTTCGTTGGTGAATCGGTTTCCGTTTTGGTTGACGAAAATCCCATGCGGCAGGCTCTTCTCGACGACCAGCACCCAAGCGGCATCCGTTTTGGGGACCACGGCGACGGGTGTCCACCACGCTTCGTCCATGAGCGCGATTTGTCCCCCGGCGTCGATACCCATTTGTATGCCGTCTCCCGTGTTCGCCGGGCTACCCGCCGTCCATTCCGTGCGGATCGGCTTGCGCTGGTACTTCTCACGCATCTCTTGGTTACGCGCAAAACCACCGGCAGCCAGCATGACGCCCTTGCGAGCTCGAACGCGGATTTCCTTGCCCTCTTTGTCGACCACGGCACCGACGACGCGCCCGTCCTCGATGACGAGGGACGTCGCGCTCGCGTTCAGCGAGGCTGGGACCTCTCGGTCGAGCAGCGAGCGATAGAGCCGCCCCATCAGCGCGTTGCCTGCGCAGAGTTTGGTATCCCGGCCCCATTTGCGCCGTTTGAAAAAGCGAAATGCGTAGAGGACCAGTTGCCATGCCAGGAAGAGGACAGTCCGAAAGTCGAGCGCCAGCGCGGCCTGCGCCTCTTCGGCTGTGATCCCAAACTTGCCGACGATCTGTGATTGCTCGTGTGGACGCCGCAACTCCATGAGATGCTCTCCGAGCTCTGCGCCATCGAAGGGCACCGGATCCATGGAGCGTCCGCCCGGAAGCCCGCCTGGAGCCTCGGGGTAGTAATCGGTGTACTTCGCGAGCGAGCGGTAGCGCATCAGGGTGTGTGTCTGAAAGTAGTCGAGCATGCGGAGACTCTCCCGCAGGTACACCCGGAGCATTTCCTCTGGCACCTCACCCTTGGTGATGTGCTTGAGATAGATGAGGCCGTCCTCTTCGGAGTCGGCGATACCGACGCGCTTCATGTCGGGGTTGTTCGCGACCCAACAGACGCCGCCGGACATGGCGGTGTTCCCTCCGAACTGATCGGACTTCTCGAGCAACAGCACCTGCAGTCCGAGATCGTGCGCGCGGATCGCCGCCGCCATGCCTGCGGCTCCGCTTCCGATCACCAGTAGGTCGACTTCTTGATCCCAGCCCGACATGAATGCTTCCGGAGTCACTAGAACATGTTCTATTCTGCGGGTGGTGTCAATCGAGCGGGGTTGCCGTAGCGGGGGTGAAGCGCTAGAAAAAATAGGCACTTAGAAAAGTCAGGCATCGTGGCGATTCGTTCCATCCTTCACTATCCAGACAAGCGGCTTCGGACACCGGGGCAGCCGGTCACCGATTTCGGCCCCGATCTGCAGGTGTTGATCGACGATATGGCCGAGACGATGTACGCGGCGCCTGGGGTGGGGCTGGCCGCACCACAGATCGGGGTGTCCAAGCGGTTGTTCATCGTCGACGTCGCGGTTGGCGACGACGAACCGAGCGACCTTCGCGTGTTCATCAATCCGGAGATCGTCGACACCGACGGCATCACCACCTTCGAAGAGGGTTGTTTGTCCTTTCCGGGCATCCGCGAAGAGATCGAACGGGCCGCGGAAGTCAAGGTCCGCGCCCTGGATCGGCACGGAGAGCCGTTCGAGCTCCAAGCAAGCGGTCTGTTGGCGATCGCCATCCAGCATGAGAACGACCACCTCGACGGCAAGTTGATGGTCGACCGCATGAGCGTGTTGAAGCGCCGCATGGTTCACCGCGCCATGACCAAACGCGCCGCCGCCGCCGGCGTCGCCGAGTAAGGCCCCCCATGAGAGCGATCTTTTTCGGCAGCCCCGCCTTCGCGGTCCCCTGCTTGGAGGCACTGAACCGCATCGCCGACATCGTCGCGGTGATCTCCCAGCCCGATCGACCCGCGGGTCGCGGGCTATCGCTGCGTGCCCCCGCGGTGAAGACGCGGGCGCTCGAGCTCGGGCTGGCGGTGTCGCAACCGAGAAAGGTCCGCACTGCGGCGTTCGCCGGCGAGCTTCGGGACCTCGAGGCCGACGTGGGCGTCGTCGTGGCTTACGGACGCATTTTGCCCAAGGCCGTTCTCGACGCGCCCAAGGCGGGGTGCGTGAACGTGCATGCCTCACTGCTGCCCCGGTGGCGCGGCGCAGCACCGATTCAGTGGTCGATCGTCCATGGTGACGAGACGACGGGCGTCACCCTCATGCAAATGGACGAGGGGATGGACACGGGACCGATCCTCGCAGCGGAGTCGACCGCGGTGGGCAAGCGCGAGACGGCGGGTGCGCTCAGCGGGCGCCTCGCGACGATGGGCGCCGAGCTGTTGGAGCGTCAGCTCCCCCGTGTGGTGGCTCGAGAGCTCGAACCTCGACCCCAGGACGACGCCCTGGCGACGCTTGCGCCTCTTCTCAAAAAGACCGATGGACAGATCGATTGGTCCCGTTCCGCAAGAGAGATCGACCGCCATATTCGCGGGATGACCCCGTGGCCGGGCGCCTATACGCATGCCGGAGATCGCCGCCTGAGGGTGTTGCGAGCTCATCCCCTCACGCTAGACCCTGAGGGCAAGGCTCCTGGGACGGTCGTCGTCCTGGACAAGGAGGGCATCCTGGTCGCATGTGCCCAGGGCGTGTTGGCGATTGACGAGCTCCAGGAAAGTGGAAGAAAGCCTCTCACTGCGGAGCGGTTCGCCGCAGGACGCGGGCTCTCCCTCGGCGACATACTCGGCAACGAGGAGCAGGCATGAAGATCTATACGAAGACAGGCGACAAAGGCGAGACCGGTCTGTTCGGCGGAGCACGGGTTTCCAAGGCGTCCGAGCGCGTAGGCGTCTACGGTGAAGTCGACGAGCTGAACAGCACGATTGGGTTCGCACGCGCGTGTGACGTGGACGACAAGCTCGATGCGTTGCTCGATGGCATTCAGCATGAGTTGTTCCAGGTGGGCGCGGAGCTCGGCTCCGTCGCCGATCGCAAAGAAAAGCTGTCGATCACGCTCATCGGCGACGATCGCATCGAGGCGCTCGAGCGAGCAATCGACGATCTCGAAGAAGAGCTCGACCCACTTCAGGCTTTCATCCTTCCCGGTGGCAGTGCGGGTGCTTCGGCATTGCACATGGCCCGATGCGTCTGCCGACGCGCGGAGCGCGCCTTGGTCGGTCTCGAGCAAAGCGAGCCGGTTCGTGGGGAGCTCTTGCGCTATCTCAACCGCTTGAGCGATTTCCTGTTCACCGCGGCGCGCTATGCGAATCGCAAAGCCGGTGTTTCGGACATCGAGTGGCGCGGCTAGCGGCGGCGGCGAAGCGCGAACAAGAGCGGCAGTAACAGAACGGCAGGCACTCGGTCGTAATGGGCGATGCCGCACCCACTGCCCGAGCTTCGTGGCTGCGTTCGTGGAGTGGGTTCCGTCGTTGCCTTTTCGCGGATCCGAAGTGCCGGATCGCCAAAGAGCAGGTACACCCGGCGCTGCTCCAATCGGGCGCTTTTGACACGACGTTGGGCGAGCATGAACGCCTCGCCAAGGGTCTCGGTCTCAGACGCGAATGCTTCGGCGAAGAACCCTTCGCGCAGCTCATCGGTCTCGTGATGGTTGGACCAGCCGGTGGAGCCGATCACAGCCGCCGCTGCGCCGTCGATGACCAACCGTTCCGCTACCGACGTGAACCCGGGCACCTCGAAGCGCGCGATGTTGCAGGTCCATGCAGCCACGATCGGTCGTGACGATCCCTGAGCGAGATCACTGGTGTCCGACGAAAGGACCAAGCCGAGATCGCTCAGGCGGTCGAGGCCGCCATGACCGATGTAGTTGATCCATCGTACGTCCGAGCTCCAGAGCCCAAAGAGCTGTTCTCGAGCCGTCTCGGTATCGAGGGTGTTGAGGTCGATCTGCGTGACCGTGCGGTCCCCGAGCCATCGGTCCAGTGCGTTGGTCGCCGCTCGGAACTCCTCGAGGGCCGAGCGGTCCGTTGCAAGGACGACGGTCCCCTTTTCCAGCGATGATTCATGCTCGGCAATCGCGTCGAGCACGATCGTGAGCTCTTCCGGGGTCGACACCGGAAGCCGACCGATCGCGACCTCGGGCAGACCGTCGTCGCCGCTGAGGTCGGCGAGGAGATTGTCGGATCCGTAAAGGCCGCCGGGTGTCTCCGCGAGCGCGGCTGGAACCCAGTTGCCGCCGAGACCGAGCACGTTCCGGTAGTCCAGGGAGCCCTTTCCGACCAACACGACGAAGCGAGGGGGCGACTGCCAATTCGCCGCTGCGAACCGGAGAAACTCTCGAATCGCCAACGGGTCGGGCTCGGCGTTGCCAAACTCGAAGAAGATATCCATCACGTCGATCACCACCGGCTTGTAGCCATCCTGCGCCCGCCATTCGGCGAGCCGTTGGGCCCCTTCCCAGAACGGAGCCGCCGTGATGATCACGTAGTCGGACTCCTGCTCGGTCGACCGAAGTCCAATCTCGTGAAAGGGGATGAGCTCGGTCGGTGAACGCAGATCTGCCACAGTCGAGGCGACGAACTCGCCCGCGCCCTCGAACGCCACACCAAAACCGTTTTCGCCAGCGTCCATCGGCAGCAGGCCGAGCCAGGTGGGCCGGTCGGGATCATCCATGTCATACAGGTGCGCCTCCGCCTCGCCAAAGCCGTCGATCGTGTTCGCACCCGTGCTTGATGCGCTGAATCGCGCGGTCTCGCCTTCGAACGACGCGGGCCGGACGTACGCCACTTCGACCGCGTCGAGGTACACGATGCTGAGCTCCTCGGTCGTCGTCGCCCGGAGTGTGAGCGTGTTGGTTTCGAGCAACAGAAGCTCGTCGAGTGGAAGAGTGACACGATGTGCAGTGCGGCCCAGCAGGGCTACTTCTCCAACGAGAACATCGTTCCACCAGGCCTCGACGCGGTGTGGACGTGGACCGAGCTGGGTCGCCGCGTAGAGCTCCAACACGAGCGATGTTCCCTCGATTGCCTTTGGTGTGTCGACGTCGACCGTAACCGCATCGTAGGCCGGGTCTCCCCCGATGAGCGCTTTCCAGAAGAAGATATCTCCGCGCGGGTCGGGCGCGGCGACCGTTCCCGCAAACACGTCTTGCTCCCTGCGGATCGTGCTCGTGAAGGTATGCGGGGCTTCGGGCGCGCTCGTTTGAAGCTCCGCCTGGGGCATTCTCAGACCCGGTTCGAGCCGAAGCACATGGACCGCGCTAGCTAGGAACGGGCTGTCGGTCGCGCGGGCTACGAACTGAAGCGCTTGATCATCGTTTACCGCGTGCCATCCGATATCCCGGCCTTCCGATCGAAGGGCGACGTTTCCGTTTTCGATGGCGTTTTCGATGCTCGATGCATCGACCTTCAGCGTCGACGCCAGCTCCTGTGCGGTGACCCTCACGACACCGGGGGTGTCGATCGTGATGAGCACAGCGTCGGGAGCGTCGCCCTCCACACCCTTCCTTGCTCGGCGCGATGATCGCATGCTCGATGCTTCACGACGAACGAGGCTGACTTCGTTTGGTCGTCGCGCGAGCTTGCCTACCTCTGGCATCGAGCGCGAGGCCGACCTGGCGGGCGCGACCCAAAACGGTCCATACCGCAGCGTGTCGCCCGAAGTGGTGATCTCCTCGAGCCTGTAGGCGTGGCCCGCGCGCGGATTCGCTCCGGGGTCGGGGACGCTGTACTTGGCTCCGAAGGGCGAGCCTTCAGGCGAGGCCGCGACCCTTCCGACATGTTGCCAGGTTCCTGGGCGCGGGCCCTCGCGCAGGAGGTCGAAACCCGCCGTGCCGGCCTCGGTGCTGGTCCGCCATTGGACTAGGACTCCCTGTCGAGACGGGCTCGCACTGAAATCGCTGATCGCCGCGTAGGTGATCGTCTGGCAGTCGGTGAGTCGCTCCGAGGTCCCTGGGACTTCCTCGACGCAGGTGTCGTTCCCCGCGCCTCCGTCGAGGTTATCGGTCCCGTTGCCGCCGCTCAATGCATCGCCACCGTCCTCCCCGAAGAGATCATCGTCTCCGTCGCCTCCCCACAGATTGTCGCTCTGCGTACCTCCGTTGAGCGTGTCGTTTCCGTCACCGCCCGAAATGATGTCGGCGCCGCCGTCCCCGTTCAAATCGTCGTCTCCATCGCCCCCGTCGATCGTGTCACCTTGGTCGCCGCCATTGATCGTGTCGCTTCCGGCGTCGCCGTTCAGGATGTCGCTGCCGCCTTCGCCATTGAGCTCGTCGTCTCCCGCACCGCCGTTCAGCGTATCGTCTTGATTTCCACCATTGAGCTCGTCGTCGTCGTCGCCCCCGTTTAGGGTGTCGGCACCGTTGTCCCCGTCGAGCGTGTCTTCGCCCGCGTCGCCGTTGAGTAGATCGTCGCCCGAGCCTCCTGTCAACTCGTCGTCGCCGTCACCTCCGTTGAGGGTATCGTCGTTATTGCCGCCATCGAGGGTGTCTTCGCCCGCGTCGCCGTTCAACACATCGTTTCCGCGGTCTCCGATCAGGTCGTCGTCCCCATCGCCTCCGCTGATCGTATCGTTGCCCCTTCCGCCGTTGAGCTCGTCGTTCCCGTCACCTCCGACGATCGTGTCATCAGCCTTGCCGCCGGTGATCGTGTCCTTGCCACCTTCGCCGTAGAGTGCATTCGCGCCGTCGCTGCTCTCGATGTCGTCGTCCCCATCGCCGCCGCAGACGTAGTCATCGCCTTTCCTCGCGTCGATCGTATCCTTGCCGTCGAAACCGTAGATGCAATCGGCGCCGTTCGTCCCGGTGATGTCGTCGTTGCCTGAGGTGCCGGCGATGTAGTTGCTCCCCGCAGGGCAATCGTCGGGCACACCGTCCACGGGGTCTACGTCTGCGGTGGAGCACTGCGCGCTCGCCCTCTCCGAAAGTCCGAAAAGAGCGCACGCCACCATCACGACGCAAACCCGTTGCATTATGATATGATTGCAAGATTCTATTTATCCCACAAACGAGGGAAGGGGATGCCGAGATCGGAGGTAACTATGCAGAAAGCAAGCGCTTTCTTTCTGCGAGGGGGATACCTCAGGGGTGGTTCTCAGGGCCTTTATTGACCGGGATTCAGCGGATCAGGCGCCGGGCTTCTTCGGCGACGCGCTCGGCGGTGATCCCGAAATGCTCGTACAGCGTCACATAAGGAGCGGAGGCGCCGAAGCGCTCGAGGGTCACGTAGGCGCCGTCCGGGCCTGCCCAGCGATCCCAACCGTGCCGGACCCCCGCCTCGACGACGACCCGCGCCGTGACCGATGGAGGGAGCACCGAGTCACGGTAGCTCTGGTCCTGCGCTTCGAAGAGCTCCCAGCAGGGCATGCTGACGACGCGCGCCTCGATGCCGTCCCGGGCAAGCGCTTGCTGAGCCGAAAGCGCGAGGTGCACTTCGCTCCCGGTCGCGATCAGGATCACTTCGGGTTCGCCGTCGGCGTCCTTCAGTACGTAGGCACCACGTTGGGCGCCGTCCGCAGGCGCGACCTCGGTGCGGTCGAGGACTGGCAGATTCTGTCGGGTCAGTGAGAGGGCGGCGGGCCCGACCCTTTCCAATGCCGCTTTCCAGCATTCGCGCGTCTCGTTGGCGTCGGCTGGTCGAAGCACTGCGAAGCCTGGGATCGCGCGGAGCGCCGAAAGATGTTCGATCGGTTGGTGGGTTGGACCATCTTCACCGAGGCCGATGCTGTCGTGCGTGAAGATATAGCGCGTTTCGAGCTTCATCAGTGCGGCCAGTCGAAGGGCAGGGCGCATGTAGTCGCTGAAGATCAGGAACGTTGCGCCATATGGGATCACGCCACCATGGAGGGCCATCCCGCTGATCGCGGAGGCCATCGCATGCTCGCGTACGCCCCAATCGACATTGCGCGGTACGCCTTCGCTACCCGAGGCAAAGTTGGCCAATCCCTTCATGGCGCTCGCGTTCGAACCCGCGAGGTCCGCCGATCCGCCGACCAGACTCGGGATCCTCTCCGCGAGCACGTTCAACACCTGCCCGCTCGCCTTGCGAGTCGCCAAGCCTTTTTCGTCTGCGGCGAACGTAGGAAGATCCTTGTCCCACCCGGCGGGTAGAAGTCCAGAGAGCGCTTCCTCGAGTTGCTTCGCCTCTTGCGGGAACTCGTCCTGATAGTCGGCGAGCATCGCGTTCCATTCGTCGTACGCCCGTTCACCCGCGTTGCGAATCGCCTGAGTGGCGTCTGCCAAGGCAGGCGGCACGTGAAACGGCGTCGAAGGCCAGCCCATCGCGTTCTTGGCCGCCGCGACCTCGTCCTCGCCGAGCGGGGCGCCGTGCGCCGCGGAGGTATTCTGTTTGTTTGGAGCGGGGTAGCCGATGATGGTCCGAACCCGGATGAAGCTCGGACGGTCGTCGGCGACCGCGGCTTTGGCGGCTGCCTCGAGCGCTCCCAAGTCCTCGCCATCATCGACGCTCTGGGTGTGCCATCCATAGGCGGCAAATCGCGCCACGACATCTTCCGTGAAGGTGAGGTCGGTGCTTCCGTCGATCGTGATCTTGTTGTCGTCCCAGAACACGATCAGCTTGCCGAGCTTCAAGTGGCCGGCGAGCGATGCGGCCTCGGATGCGACGCCCTCCATCATGTCGCCGTCGGATGCCAGCACCCATGTGCGATGGTTGAAGAGCTCGTATCCGGACCGGTTGAAGCGCGCCGCGAGATGGCGTTCGGCCATCGCCATGCCGACCGCATTCGCCAAGCCTTGGCCGAGCGGGCCGGTGGTCGTTTCAACACCCGGAGTGTGGTGTGCTTCGGGGTGTCCGGGCGTCAGGCTTCCCCATTGGCGGAAGTTCTTGATCTCTTGAAGTGGCAGATCGTAGCCACTCAGGTGCAACAGACTGTACTGAAGCATCGACGCGTGGCCGCACGACAGGACAAACCGGTCGCGGTCGGGCCAGCTAGGTTGGGCCGGGTCATGACGGCGAAGCTTGGAGAAGATCAGCCAGCCGAGGGGCGCCAAGGCCATCGGTGTGCCTGGATGTCCCGAGTTGGCGGCCTGCACCGCATCCATGGACAGGCCGCGAATGGTATTGACCGCTACGGCATCGAGGTCTTGGTCGCGAGGCATCCTGGCGTTCTCCTGACGAAGTCGCGCCCCATGTAGCAGGGCAACCGTCGCAAGGCCATGACCTCTGTGCAGGCTTTCAGATGTCAACTGGACATCGTGGGCGATCGCCCCTAAACCAGCCACCCCAACGCCAGATTGCTTACCCCCCTTGTCGGGTTTGGCTTCGTGGCAGAGGACACAATGCCCAACGTATTCGTGCCCAAAGAACGGCAACCCGGCGAGACGCGCGTCGCGTGCACTCCGGAGACCGTCAAGCGTCTTGTCAAAGAGGGCCTCGAGGTGACGGTCGAATCCGGCGCGGGTGAAGCCTCCAACTTCAGCGACGAGACCTACCGTGCCACCGGTGCCACCGTGGCGAACGAGTCCGAGGCTAGGACAGCGGCGAGCCAGGCGGACATCGTGCTGAAGGTCGCGCCGCCAACCGCCCAAGAGATCGGCCAGCTCAAGCAAGGCGCACTCCTGATCGGCTTCATCGCGCCATACAAGAACCTCGACACGGTGCGCGCACTCGCCAACCGCAAGGTGAGCTGTCTCGCGATGGAGCTCATTCCCCGCATCAGCCGCGCGCAATCGATGGATGCGCTCAGCTCCCAAGCGTCGATTGCGGGTTACAAAGCGGTGCTTCTCGCTGGCGCTCAGCTCGACAAATACTTCCCACTGCTGATGACCGCGGCCGGCACGATCCAACCAGCAAAGATCGTAGTGATGGGCGCAGGCGTTGCCGGGCTCCAGGCGATCGCGACGGCCAAGCGGCTTGGCGCGGTCGTCGACGTGTCGGACATCCGGCCCGCCGTCAAAGAGCAGGTCGAATCGCTTGGCGGCCGCTTCATCGATTTTCCCATGGATGAGAGTGGAGAGGGTGAGGGCGGCTACGCCAAGGAGCTCACCCCGGAGCAGCTCGAGGCTCAGCAGGCGGTGGTTCGGCAGAAGGTGGTCGCTGCGGACGCGGTCATCACCACCGCCCTGGTCCCTGGACGGCCGGCGCCACGGCTGATCACCGCCGACATGGTCCAGGAGATGCGACCGGGCGCTGTCATCGTCGATATGGCGGTCGAGCAGGGCGGCAACTGCGAGCTCTCGAAGAAAGACCAAACCGTCGTCGAGCACGGCGTGACAATCATCGGTCACGCCAATTTGCCAGCGACGGTACCGGCCGATGCAAGCCTTCTCTACGCACGCAATGTTCAAGCGCTCTTGCTGCCCGCGATCAAAGAGGGCGAGCTCCATCTCGATCTCGAAGACGAGGTAATCGCTGGGGCGCTCCTGACCCACGCCGGTGAAGTCCGACATGCACCGACGGCACAAGCGCTCGGCCAAGGAGGAACTCAGTCATGACGATGGGACCGTTGCTGATCGGGATCTACGTATTCGTCTTGGCAGGCTTCGTGGGCTTTGAAATGATCACCAAGGTTCCGCCTACGTTGCACACGCCCTTGATGAGCGGCGCCAACGCGATCAGCGGAATCACCATCGTCGGCGCGGTGGCCGCCGCGACCACGAGCTCCGTGACGGTCGCGAACGTACTTGGATTCTTGGCCATCGTGACTGCGACGATCAATGTCGTCGGCGGCTTCTTGGTGACCGACCGAATGCTGCGAATGTTCGGAAAGAAGAAGAAGAAATGAGCGGCGACGTCATCAAGTCGGTGATCGTTCCGATCATCTATCTGCTTTCGACCGTTTTCTTCATCTTCGGGATCAAGCAGCTCTCCAAGGTGCGCACCTCGCGACGAGGCAACACGCTTGGCTCGATCGGGATGCTGTTGGCGCTGACCGGCGCCCTTCTCGAGCTTGGCAAGGTCGACTACCAGTGGATCATCGTCGGTCTCATCCTTGGCGCGATCATCGGCGCCTCCTTCGCGATCTACGTGAAGATGACGGCGATGCCGGAGATGGTGGCGCTGTTCAACGGTTTTGGCGGGTTCGCCTCGGCGCTCGTCGCGACGTCCGTCTACTGGGACAAGGTCGTGCAGCAGCAGCCCGCGGGTGTGGTCTCCGGCATCCTCGGCGGCTCTCAGGCGATCACCGTGATGCTGTCGATCTTGATCGGTGGCGTCACGTTCACGGGAAGTCTCGTCGCACTGCTCAAGTTACAGGGGCGACTCAAGAAGGGTCAGCCGATCATACTTCCGGCCCGGCACGTGATCACCGTGTTGTTGCTGGTCGGTGCTGTCGTTGCCGGCGTGATGGGCGTCACAGGAGACGCACAAGCGTCCGTAACACCGGTGTTGGCGCTGGCGGCGATTGCGTTCGTGCTTGGCATCCTGCTCACCATTCCGATCGGTGGCGCGGACATGCCGGTCGTCGTCTCGCTGCTCAACTCGTATTCTGGGCTTGCCGCATCGATGGCGGGCTTTGTCATCGGCAATCCGCTCTTGATCATCGCGGGTGCGATGGTGGGGGCAGCCGGCCTGATCCTCACGCAGATCATGTGCGTCGCGATGAACCGCTCGCTGATCAACGTCCTCGCTGGCGGCTTCGGCATGCAGGCGCTGGCCCCCGGCGCCAAGGCAAGCGACGAGTACACCACCGTCACCTCGTGCGGACCCGAAGAAGCGGCCATGGTCCTCGAGAACGCGGAGTCGGTCATCATCGTTCCCGGCTATGGCTTGGCCGTCGCGCAGGCGCAGCATGCGGTGCGAGAGCTCGCGGATCTGCTCGAGGCCCGCGGTACCAAGGTCCGATATGCGATCCATCCCGTCGCGGGCCGCATGCCCGGCCATATGAATGTGCTCCTCGCAGAGGCCGACGTGCCCTACGAGGACCTGGTCGAAATGGACGCGATCAACCCTGATTTCAAACATACGGATGTCGTGATCGTCCTCGGTGCGAACGATGTCGTGAATCCGATCGCCAACAAGGACCCAAACAGCCCCATTGCGGGCATGCCCATCCTCAACGCCCACGAGGCGCGTTCGGTATTCGTCGTCAAGCGGAGCCTCAGTCCGGGCTATGCCGGCATCAAGAACGAGCTCTTCGAGTACGACAATGCGATGATGATCTTTGGCGACGCGAAGAAGGTCCTTCAGGGCCTGATCACTGAGGTCAAGGAGCTCTAGGCGTGGTTCAGAGGTTGTCCTAGCGTGCTACGACAGACTCGCGAGGGCCGCGTCGTAGTCGGGCTCGTCGGCGACTTCGGTCACGAGCTGGCTGTGGATGACCTTGTCGTTTTCGTCGAGGACGACGACTGCGCGGGCGGCGAGGCCCTTGAATGGGCCGCCTTGGATCTCGACGCCGTAGTCACGAAGAAAACCGCCCCGGAAGGTCGAGAGAGTGATCGCGTTTTCGATGCCCTCGGCGCCACAGTACCGCTGCTGCGCGAACGGGAGGTCCGGGCTGATCACCAACGCGACCACGTTGTCGATGGCGGCCGCTTTCTGGTGAAAGGTCTTGGCCGCGATCTTGCAAACCGGCGTGTCGTAGCTCGGGTTGATCGTGAGGATCTTCTTTTTGCCCGCGAAGTCACTCAGGGACTTCTCGCTGAGATCGCCAGCGACGAGAGTGAAGTCGGGCGCTTGGCTTCCTGTCGCGGGGAGATCACCGTTTGTCTGCGTTGGGTTTCCCTTGAGGGTAATCGTCGCCATGCTGGCTATGCTCCAGTCGTTACGAGGGCACGGGTGCTCGGGCGAGCACGGCGAGTATAGGGATCTCGCCTTGGAATGCCCAGCGTCACCTTGCACCAGGAAATGAATTTCATTATCAATAAGGGTCAAATGACCCTTGCCGCCGTAGAAGTCGGGGGCTCAGCCGTCGTGGAAGCCTTGGATTGCCCACGATCGGTGAGCCGTCGCTTGATGGAGATGGGCCTCCTTCCGGAGACCGAGGTCCGGGTGGTGCGGGTCGCGCCTCTCGGTGACCCGATCGAGCTCCGCGTCCGCGACTACTCGCTCTCGTTGCGTCGCCGTGAAGCGGCAGCGATTCGCGTCAGGCTCACTCCCCGATGACGACCGCGCAGGCAACCGTCGAGGCGGCCGCGGCCAAGGTGCTGATCGTCGGAAATCCCAACTCCGGTAAGAGCACCCTGTTCAATGCGCTCTCCGGGGGTAGTGCGCATGTCGCGAACTACCCGGGTGTCACGATCGATCGCTCCACGGCTCGTCTCACGGTTGGGCACCGTGACGTCGAGCTCATCGATGTGCCCGGGACGTACAGCTTGAGTGCGCAGTCTCCCGAGGAACAGATCGCAGTCGACTCGGTCTTCTCGCGTAACGAAGACGTCGCAGCAGTGGTGTGCGTAGTCGACGCAACCACGCTCACCCGCGGCTTGTACCTCGCGCTTCAGATCATCGAGGCGGGAGTGCCCACGATCATCGCGTTGAATATGATGGACGTGGTCGCAAGGAGCGGGGTGAGGATCATCGAAGAAGAGCTTGCGCGCCGGTTGGGCGCTCCCGTGGTGCCGGTCGTCGCTTCGAAGAGAAAGGGGCTCGAGGACCTGCGCACGCAGTTGGAGCGGACTCTCGTGCTCGCCGAGCATCCTCGGCCCGCCACCGTGCCTTACGGCCCGGCGATCGAGACCGATATCGAATCGATCATGCCGGAGGTCCACAAGTGGGTCGGTGACCATGCCGAGGCGGAGGTTCGGGGTCGTGCCCTCTGGTGCCTGCTTTCCCTTGGCGATGATGAGCTCCAGGGCATTCCCGCCGAGCTTCGCTCGCGGGTCGGCGCGCGGATCGCCTTAGCCGAAGAGCAGGGGCGTGACCTCGATCATGAGATCATTGGGGCGCGTTACGCATTCCTGGATGAGCTCGTCCGAGCCTGCACTGAAGAGCCCGAGGAGGAAGCGCCCAACTGGTCCGAGCGGATCGACGCAGTGTTGACTCACCCGGTGTATGGGCTCCTGATTTTCGCGATCGTGATGGCGTTGATCTTCGAGGCGCTCTTCTCATGGGCCGAGCCGCTGATCGGGGGAATCGAGACCTTGATCGCGACGATGCAGGACTGGGTCACGGCAGCGCTTGGCCCAGGCCCGCTGCAAGACCTCATGGTGCACGGTGTGATCGCCGGCGTAGGCAATGTGCTGGTGTTCGTCCCACAGATTCTCATGCTCTTCTTGTTCATCGCGTTCCTCGAGGACTCGGGCTATCTCGCCCGAGTAGCCTTCGTCATCGATCGGGTGATGTCGGGAGTGGGGCTTCACGGGCGCGCGTTCGTGCCGTTGCTATCCGGATTCGCCTGCGCGATTCCCGCCGTGATGGCCACCCGAACCATCGAAAGCCGACGGGACCGCCTCATCACGATGCTCGCGGTTCCACTCATGTCGTGTAGCGCGAGGCTGCCCGTGTATCTCCTCGTGATCGCCACGGTATTCGTGGGCACGACGAAGGTGTTTGGCGTCTTCAACGCGGGCGCTGTGGCGCTATTCGTGATGTATGTGCTTTCGGTGGTGTTCACACTTGGCGCCGCGGCCGTGCTCCGACGGACTGTGCTCCGCGGCCCAAGGCCCGTGTTCGTCCTGGAGTTGCCCGCCTACCGCTGGCCGATCGCGCTCAACATGTGGCTCAGCGCGTGGCGTCGCCTCAAGTCCTTTCTCATCGATGCGGGGACCATCATCCTAGCTCTGACGATCGTGCTGTGGGCCCTCCTGTCGTACCCACAGAATGCGCAAGTTAGCGAGCGCCATGCACAAGAGCGGGAGACCGCATCCGAAATGCTTGCTGGCGAGGAGCTCGATCAGGCGCTCGCCTCGATCGATGCCGCTGAAGCCGCGGCGCAGCTGCGGGAGAGTTTCGCGGGCAAGACGGGCCAGCTCATCGAGCCCGCCATCCGTCCACTTGGGTTCGATTGGCGCCTCGGGGTGGGCATCATCGGGGCATTCGCGGCGCGAGAGGTTTTCGTCTCTACGTTGGGGATCGTATTCGGCATCGGGGAAACCGATGAGGAGAGCACGCCCCTGCGGCAGGCACTGCAGGACGCGAAGCATGGTGACGGCACGCCTCTGATGACGCCTCTCACCGGAGCCTCGCTGATGGTGTTTTTCCTATTGGCGTGTCAGTGCATGAGCACCATTGCGGTCGTTCGACGCGAGTCGGGATCGTGGAAATGGCCCCTGCTGATGTTCGCCTACATGAGCACGCTCGCCTATCTCGCCTCCTTTGCCGTGTATCAGGGCGGCCGCCTGCTAGGATTCATGTGACATGGATTGGCAGGAACCGGTCGCTTTCCTCATCGTCGCGCTCGCGGTGTACTACCTGTGGTGGAAGATGCGAGGGGGGCGTCGGGGGCGGGGAAACAAAGGCCCAGATGTGAAAGTCTCGGATTTGAGACGTAAATCCAGGCGCGACTGAAGGTCCAGTTCGCCGCGTGCGAAATCATGATTAAGCTGTAAGCGGGGCCGGGGCCCCAAATCGACCGATCGATGAAAGACCCACTCACAAGGCGTTCGCCCACAATCCAAAACCTACGGAAGTTTCGGCAGAGGCTTCTTCGGAGCAGCGATCCGTGGCGAGACGCCGCACGCAAGTTTCGTGTGCGGCGCTTTGCCGGCTCGCAACGGTACGTAGACCAACTCGACCATCTCCGGGTAGCCCACCTGACGGACCTCCACGTTGGCCGGGTCACGCCGATGGCCGTTCAGAACGAGGCGGTTGCGATCACCAACGCCGCGAATCCGGACGTGATCGCGATCACGGGCGACTTCGTCTGCCACAGTCAGCTTTATCTCGACCAGTTGAAGAGCGTCATCGAGTCACTCGACGCACCGGTGGTGTGCGTGCTGGGGAATCACGATCATTGGGCCGGTGCGGAAGAGGTGCGGAACGCGCTCACGAAGGCGGGAGCAGAGGTGCTGGACAACGCGCACACCACGATTTCCCTTCGGCATCAGACGTTGCAGATCGTCGGGCTCGACGACGCCTATACCGGACATGCCTCGTGGCGAGACGCGACGAAGGGGTTGCGCAAGGATCTTCCGACGATCGCTCTTTCGCACATCGCGGAAGAGTCTGAAGCGCTCTGGAGTCAGGGCGTGCCGATGGTGTTCTCAGGGCATACACACGCCGGGCAGATCACGGTCGCCCGCTTGCACGAGCTGTCCGTGGGGCGTCTGGCTGGCCATCGTTACATCCATGGCCTCTACGGCACCCGTCGCAACGAGCCGCCGCCGGCCGGTGCCGTGTACGTGGGTGCGGGAGTGGGTGCTGCGGTAGTTCCCATGCGGATTGGCGAGCGCGCGCAACGCGAGGTCACCTTCTTCGAGCTCGGTCAGGAGCTCGGCGCGTTTGATGAGCATCATGAGGAGCAGGAGGCGCACCCCGGGCGCAAGCCTTCGGCGCGCACCAAGGAGCGCCGCGCGTATGCCGTCCTTCGCAAGAGGATGCGTCGCGATCGCCGAAAGGCACCGGCCGAAAACGGCTAGTGCCCGCCGTGGGCGAGGAAGGCTTCGGCCTCGAGCGCGGCCATGCAGCCGGTCCCTGCCGCTGTGACGGCCTGACGCCACTTCTTGTCTTGGACGTCGCCCGCCGCAAAGACGCCGGGCACGTTGGTCTGCGTGGAATCGGGCTTGGTGATCAAATAGTCCTGGTCGTCGGTCTCGAGTTGGTCGTTGAGGAACGTGGTGTTGGGGAGATGGCCAATTGCGAAGAACAGGCCCGCGGCTTCGATGTCTCGTTCTTCGTCGTTCTTGAGGTTCTTGATGCGTACCGCCTCGAGGAACTCATCGCCGAGGGCTCGGGTGACGACCGAGGACCACAGGAACTCGATCTTGGGGTTATCGAAGGCGCGCTGCTGCATGATTTTCGACGCGCGGAGCTCGTCTCGGCGATGCACGATGTAGACCTTGGAGCCGTACTTGGTGAGAAAGGTCGCCTCTTCCATGGCAGAGTCGCCCCCGCCGATCACCACGAGCGGCTTGTCCCGAAATGCGGGGAGTGCGCCGTCACATACCGCGCACGCCGAGATGCCGCGCTGCCAGAGCTCGCCCTCGTTGGCGCCGGGGATGTCGAGACGCTTGGCGGTCGCTCCGGTGGCGATGATCAGCGTTTCGGCGGTGCCCTCTTGGGTGTCTGTCTTGTATTTGAACGGGCGTTGCGAAAGGTCGACTTCATTGACCGTTTCGGTGTGGATGGTGGTGCCAAAGCGAATCGACTGAGCGCGAAAGCGGTCGGTGAGATCCGGGCCCATGACGCCGTCCGGAAAGCCGGGGAAGTTTTCGACGTCGGTCGTGGTGGTGAGCTGCCCTCCCGCCGCGACGCCTCCAGCGAGAAAACCTTCGAACAACACGGGCTTCAGCTCGGCGCGGGCTGCGTAGATGGCGGCCGTATGCGCGGCAGGACCGCTACCGATAATCACCACTTTGTGCGTCATGTTCCGCCCTCTCTAGCGCTGTCGGGCGGTCGTGCAAGGCTTATGCATCTTCGTCCGGAACCGCGCACCGGCGGTCGAGCGACGCCGGCTCCAAAGGACACGCGCGGCCTGCAGATCCGGGCCGGATGAACTGCAGGCCGTGGGCCCGCGCAAGCCGCGCTCACGCTCATGCCAAGCGAGACGCCTCGGTATGCTGCTGCTTGGCATTCGCGAGGTCCTTTTCCGCCGTCGTCGCCTCGACCGTCGCCGTGGTTGGCCGTCTCAGGAGCGGATGAGCTCGGCGACGTGTTCGCCGATGGCGAGTGCGGCGGTGAGGCCCGGGGACTCGATGCCGATCAGGTGCACTGCGCGTGTGCCGGCCGCATCGCCCTCCGCGTGAATCACGAAATCATGCACGGGACCGCCCGGGGGCTGAAGCTTCGGACGGATGCCTGCATAGTCGGGGGTCAGGTGCTCGGGGAGGATCCCCGGCAGGTACGTGGCCACGCTCTCGGCGAACGCCTCGGCCCGCGATTCGTCGACGCGATAGTCGATCTCGTCGACATACTGCGCGTCCGGTCCCGCACGCATCTGCGCCCCGAGATCGCGCGTGAGGTGAATGCCGAGGCCC
>CAJIBX010000005.1_pt1 | contig 39606 bp, 34 predicted proteins | sample 9199471 | NCBI WGS metagenome assembly CAJIBX01 (sample SAMEA7708317, study PRJEB35096) | sediment metagenome | biome: marine neritic benthic zone biome [ENVO:01000025]; feature: sediment [ENVO:00002007]; material: shallow marine sediment [ENVO:03000034] sea grass bed [ENVO_01000059] ...
GTGCTTGGACATGATCGCTGTCAGGTCCGTCCCCCACCAAACGCAACTCCGCGTCGACGCCATGCTCGACGAGCTTCGCAACCGCCTGAAGCAATCCATCAAGTCCCTTTTCCCTGGCCAGCCGCGCGACCGACAGCACGCGAAGTCTAGGGCTTCGGCGCTCTGGAGCTGCTTTCGCGGCACCCCTCAGCCGGTCGAGGTCGAGGCCACAGTGGGTGACGAAAAGCTTGTCCCAATGCTCAGGTGTCGAGTACCGCATTGCTTGAGAGCGCGTGAAATGCGCGCAACACGGCGCGAAGTCTACCGCCGCGATCTTCTCGCCGATCAGCAGGCCTGCGGGGTAGTCGAACTCCGACACCCCGTGCATGGAGAGGCTCCACGTCAATCGAAGGTACCGAGTCGCCAAGAGCCCGACGATCGCCGCAGCATTTCCGAAGTGGTTGTGAAGGTGGTCGATATTGCGCTTCTTCAACTCGCGCGCGAGATACATCGCCTCGACGAAATAGAAGAACGACCACGCGAACCCCCGAAGCCCCGGAACTCGGTGCCGAACCGCCAGACCAAGCACCCTGAAAAAGCGCACGGGCGCCGTCACAAAACAGGCAATTATTGCGACAAGAATGTCTGCTCTGGGGGGCAAAACATACCAAGTTTGCCTGTATTCGACTTGTTCGATATCGGACTGTCGCTCGACCTCGGCTGGCTTTCGAATGCTGAACGTCTGCACGTCCCAGCCGCGCGCGCGAAGCTCCGCCACCTCACGCCGAATGAAGGTGTGCGAGGTCGCGGGATACTGGCTGGTAAGGTAACCAATGCGCACGAGCTTCACAGCTCGAAGTCACCCTGTTCGAGGATTTCCGTGATGCGATAGAGAAACCCGTTGGCGTGGACGCCATCGACGACGCGGTGATCGTACGTGAGCGCCATGTACATCACGGGGTGAATCGCTAGAAGGTCTTGATCGACCACGACGACCCGCTTCTTGATCGTGCCGAGCCGGAGGATGGCGACATTGGGCTGGGAGATGATCGCGCCGCCGACGAGGTTTCCCTTGCGGCCGGGATTGGACACGGTGAAGGTCTTGCCGGAGAGATCGTCCGGTGTGAGGTCGCCGTCCCGTGCGCGTGCGGCGAGGTCGGCAACGGCACGGGCGATGCCACGAACAGTGAGGTCATCGGCGTGGCGAATCACCGGGACCACGAGGCCCTCCGGGGTATCGACCGCGACCCCGACATTGACCTCGGCGAGCTTCACGAACGCATCGTCGAGCACGCGAGCGTTGAGCTCGGGAAACTCCTTGAGCGCCCTCGCCGTAGCGGCGATCGCGAATGCGAGATAGGTGAGCCCCACGCCCTCTTTCTTGTACTGGGCCTTGTGCTCGTCGCGGAGGTTCGCGGTCTTTTCCAGATCGCACTCGGCGAAAGTGACCACGTCCGGGGCGGTCCGCTTCGAGAACACCATGTGGTCGGCGATGATCCGACGACGCCGGGTGAACGGCACGACCTCGTCGCCGTCCTTGGGGACGTACGGCGGCAGACGAAAGGCTCCTCCTGGACCGCGCGCCTTCGCTCGCGACGGCGACGGCGCCGGCGCTGCAGGCGGCGGCGGAGGTGGCGGCGTCGCAGCGCGACCGCTTTCGAGCTCGGCCTCAGGCTCTGGGGTTGCCCCTTCGAGCGCGCTCATCACATCGCCCTTGGTGATTCGTCCGCCTTGACCGCTTCCCTTCAGTTGAGAGAGCTTCATGTCGTGCTCGCGTGCCAGCTTGCGGGCCGCTGGCGAAGCGGGCGCCATGCCCGAGATGGGGACCTCGCTGCCCGAGGAGGCGGTCGTCTCGCTGACCGGTGCGGGCGCACTTGCGGCCACCCCGTTTTCGTCGATCTCGCACAACGGACCCCCCACCTCGACGATGTCGTCTTCGGAGGCCAGGAACTTCACGACCACGCCCGTAACAGGCGACGGAAGCTCACTATCGGCCTTGTCGGTGAGGATCTCGACGATGGGCTGGTCCTTCTGGACTTGGTCGCCCTCCGCCACGAGCCACTTCCCGACGGTGCCCTCGACAACGCTCTCGCCCAGCTGAGGCATCGTGACTTTGGTCGTCATCGGGCCCGAAGATAGCCCATTTCTCCGTAGGCGGTAGCGGGACGGGATATTGCAGGCTCACTGAACAGAGAGCACGCTTGGGGCATGGGTGAGCCTGAAGAACGGATCTCGCGGGGTGACCGACGCTTCGTCGTGCGATTGGTGATAGCCGGCGTCATCGCCCTGTTGCTCGGGGTGTGGGGACTGCTCGTCCTGGACGAGACGGGGTTTGGGGACTGCGCCGCCCGGGGTTTCAAAACCGTCACCGACACGCCGAACGAGGACTAGCGAAATCGACACGATTGTGAGTAGAGTCCGCCCCGTGCTGGATTCGCTCGACCGCGAAGAACGACTCCGACTGATGAGGTTTGTGTGCTCCTTCGCGTGGGCAGACCTCGAGATCTCCGTAGCGGAGCGTCAGCTCGTTCAAAACATGGTCGAGCGGCTCGAGCTCGAGGAAGACGAGCGCGCACAGGTCCAGGAATGGCTCGAGGTGCCGCCCGAAGCTGATGAGGTCGACCCGGAGCAGATCCCGAGAGAGCATCGGCAGCTGTTCCTCGACGCGGCAAGGATCATGATTCTCTCGGACGGCAGCATCGAGGAGGAAGAGGCCGAAAACCTGGTGTTGCTCGAGCAATTGCTCGCATAGCGACCCAAGTTGCGGCCTTGCGGCGTAAGCCGCGGGCTACAACTGGCACCACCGATCGAAGACGTGGTATCAAGGGCCACCTTTGGCATGGGAGGGGACGATGTTGGGTAGTACGCACACTTGTATTCGAGGGTTGCTCTTCGCAACCTTGGCCGCGATCTTCTGTTTGGGCTTCACAGAAACGGTAGAGGCTCAGGACATCCCGGACGCGGTCGCACCGCCGACCACGACCGCGGTCGAAGGAGGCACGACCGAGGCCAACTTCGAGGAGGCGCCCGCGCTCAAGGACGAAGCCACGCCCGAGGCTGAGCCCGAAAAGGAAAAACCAAAAGCCGAGGTCGAGTGGATGCTCAGCGCCGGTGGCTCCTTCAACACCGGCAATACCGAGGCGTGGACCCTCAATGCCGGAACGAGCTTCAAGCTGGTCAAAACGGACCACCAGCTGACGGCTGGCGCGCTCTTCAACTTTGGGCGAGCCAACATCCAGGGCGACACCCCCGATTTGGGCTACCAAACGACGGTCAAGAAGTTCCTCTTCAACACGCGGTACGACTACTTCATGACCGACATGGACGCCGTGTGGGCCTCGATCGCCGAGCGTTGGGACCCCTTGGCAGGCTTCGACACGCAGTTGATGGCACAGGCCGGCTACTTGCGCGCCTTCATCAAGGAAGAGAATCACTACTTTGCCGGCCGGATCGGTTACTCGTACACGTACGAGAACTTCTCGTCGTTTTCCGCACTCGCCGCCAACAGCAACAATATCCACGGTTTGCTTGCGGCGCTCGACTACGAGAACAAGCTCAACGAACACGTGACGTTGCTGTCCAACATCGTCACGATCTACAACCTCGCACGGATCGACGAGCAAAACGCGGACGCATTCGAGGATATCCGCATCTTCTACAACCTCGCGCTCCTCGCCAGCATGACCGACAAGCTCGCCTTCGAGGTTCGGTTCTTGCTGCTCTACGACCGACTCCCACCGACGCCTGAAAAGACGGACACCACGACGCTCTTCAGTCTCGTCTACACTCTGCTATAAGCCCGAGCAGAGGAAAGCATGGACATGAACGCCGACAAGTACATCGGTTTGGCGATGGAGTACGCGCCCAAGGTGTTGGGAGTGCTCCTCGCCCTCTTCGTCGCGTGGATCATCGCTGGCTGGGCCGGTCGATTGGTTCGCAAAGGTCTCGAGAAGCGGGAGTTCGATTCGACGCTGACCCGCTTCTTCGCCAACATGACTCGCTACTTGATCCTGATCGCAGCCGTCCTCGGCTGTCTCGGGGTCTTTGGCATTCAAACCGCGAGCTTTGCCGCCGTTCTTGCGGCCGCGGGCTTCGCGATCGGCATGGCCTTTCAGGGCACCCTCGGCAACTTCTCCGCCGGTGTCATGCTCTTGGTCTTCAGGCCCTTCAAGATCGGCGACCTGGTCAAAGTCGCGGACGTCCTCGGCATCTGCGAGCAGATCGACCTGTTTACCTGTGAGTTCAAGACACTCGACAATCGAAAGCTCGTCATTCCCAACGGCGAGGTCTTTGGCAAGACGATCGACAACTACACGGGCTATGACCTGCGCCGCGTCGATGTCGATGTGGGCTGCGAATACAGCGCCGATATCGACAAGACGCGCACTGTTCTCGAGGCTGCGATCCAGACGGTTCGGGGCATGCTAAAAGACCCAAGCCCACAGGTATTTCTGGCAGGCCTCGGCGCTTCGTCAGTAGATTGGCAGATGCGGGTATGGTGCAAGACCGAAGACTACTGGGACGTCTACCAAGCGACGATTCGCACCACCAAGAAGGCACTGGACGACGCCGGAATCGGCATTCCGTTCCCACAGACGGATGTGCATTTCGATGACGAGGTCGTCAAAGCGTTCGCCAACTGAGCTCTCGGTTTCTAAACCTCGAGCCTCGATCCCGTTTCGAGCGAAGCTCACGGTCATCGCGCTTCTCGCGGTACCTCTGTTGCTTCTCGTTGGCTTCGTTATTCTGGAGATCAGCAGTGACAACATCGGAACGCTGAGTCGGGAGCTTCAGCTGTCCCAAGGGCGAGACCTAGCCAATACCATCGAGGGAGAGTTTCGAGATGCGCAAGACGCTCTGGACGCAGTCGGTCGCGTGCTGCTCGACGAGAACTTGCCGCAGAATGCCGCGGTCGACCTCGCGATCAATCTCGTGGCCTCGCACGAAACGCTGGACCACGTCGCGGTCTACTCGGCTGACGGCGGGCTAGTCGATGTCATTCGGGAGGAACGGGCAGCGGAGATCCGAGTCCCGGAGAAGCTCGATGAGGCCATTCTAGAGGAGACGGCGGGCGAGAATGTGGCTACGGGGAAGGCTGTCGAGGCAGCGGATGGAGCGAGATTTCTGATCGCGATTCCTTTGCGCGTGGGCGATCGCATCTCGGGGTACGTGGCCAGCATGGTCTCCCTCGAAGGCATTCAGGCACGAAGCGAGCGCTTGGTTGAAGGTTTCCCCAACTCGCTCTTCGTCGTGGACGATGAGCTTCGTGTGCTCGTCCATTCGGATGCGGGCAAGGCGCGTGGACTGCCTTCGGCCAAGGGAGTCGGCGTCTTGGAGGGCGTGGACCCTCGGGTCCTGGCGACGAACTTCGAGAAGTCGGGGGGGTTCATTGGAGAAGACGGAATAGCGATGGTGGGCACCCTCATCGCTCTCGACACCCGACCGTGGGCTATCGTCGTGCAGGTACCGGAAGAGATCGCATACGCATCCCTATTCACGATGCGGAAATGGATCATCGGAACGACCATCGCCGCTACCCTGCTCGCGCTCATCTTCGGATTCCTCGGAGCACGACAGATCACCCGGCCGATTCGCCAGCTTTCACAGTTCGCCGAAGATCTCGCCGCACGGCGATTCGATCGTCGGGTAACCGTCCACACGCGCGACGAGCTCGCCATTCTCGGAGATGTCATGAGCTCTGCCGCGGCCGACCTCCAAGCAAGCGAAGAAAAGATTCGAAAAGAGGTCGCGATCCGGGGCGACCTCGGCCGTTACCTGCCCGCCGAGCTGGTCGACAAGGTGGTCCGGCGGGAACAGGACATGGGGCTCGGAGGCCGTCGCTCGGAGATCACCGTCCTCTTTGCAGATGTCGTGTCGTTCACGCCGCTCGCCGATACCCTCCGCGCCGAGCACACCGTCGCCCTGTTGAATGAGCTCTTCACGATCCTGACCGAGATCGTGTTTCGTCACGAGGGGACTGTCGACAAGTTCATCGGCGATTGCGTCATGGCGGTCTGGGGTGCGCCGGAGCCCCAAAGTGACCACGCCGAACGCGCCCTTGCCACAGCGGAGGATATGATGCGCTGGCTCGAAGCCGGGAACCGGGGCTGGCAGGAGCAATACGGCGCGACAATCGAGCTTGCGATCGGGATCAATTCCGGAGATGCCGTCGTAGGCAATATCGGCTCGGAGACTCGGATGCAGTACACGGCCGTGGGCGACGTGGTAAACGTGGCGGCCCGTCTCGAAGCGATCGCGCGGCCCCAGCAGATCCTCATCAGCGAGGCGACTCGACAAAGCGCCGGGGATCGCTTTGAATACCGCTCGCTGGGCCCGCGTCAGCTTGTCGGGCGAAGCGAACCGGTGCACCTCTTCGAAGTGACTGTCTGAGCTCATCTGCGATGATCGAGATGCGAAACTTGCAACCCGGGACAATTGTCGCCGGGCGGTACAAGGTCGAACAACGGATCGGCCTTGGCGGGATGGGGACCGTCTACCGCGCCGAGCAATTGGGCCTCAAACGCCCAGTCGCGCTCAAGGTGATCCTTCCGGAATATGCGATCAAGAAGCAGGCGCGAAAGCGGTTCGAGCGGGAAGCTCGCGTGGCGGCCACGCTTCATCACCCGAACGCGGTCGAGATCTACGATTTCGGCACGCACGAAAACACCCTTTACCTCGCTATGGAGATCCTCGACGGTGATTCGCTTCGGGCGATCGTCGATGAAAATCTTCCACCGCTCAGTGCCCGCCGAGCATGCCAAATCGCCGGCGACGTCGCGGACGTTCTCACTACCGCTGGGCCGGCGGGGTTAGTGCACCGAGATCTCAAACCCGAGAACATCATTCTCGACAACTCGCAGGGCACCGAGCGCGTCGTCGTGGTCGATTTTGGGCTGGCGTTCATCCAAGAAGACGAGGACCGCGGGCGGATGACGCGCGAGGGCCTCGCCGCCGGCACGCCGGACTACATGTCGCCCGAGCAGGCACGCGGGACCAACATCACGCCCGCATCCGATGTGTACGCCCTGGGTTGCGTTCTGTATGAGATGCTGACCTCGCGCGTACCCTTCGAAGGTGAAACCTCCGTCGTTCTGTCTCATCACCTCTTCGCGCCACCAAAGTCGATCCGACGAAGGTATCCAGAGCTCGAGGTGCCCAGTGCGCTCGATGAGCTCGTGCTGCGCATGTTGGCCAAGGCTCCAGACGAACGCCCTGGCGCACGCGCGATTCGCGATGCCTTACGTTCGCTCGATCCGCTTTCCTCGCAGCGGACAGGGCAGACGGAGGACGGTCGGTTGCTCGGGAGGGCGGCGCGCATGATCTCGCAACCGCCACCAGCGAGCCGAGACAGTGGCGATTTCACATCGGGCGCCATTGCAAAGGTCGCGCTCGTGGGAGACATCGACGAGGAGCTCGAGCTCGCACTGCGTGTGAACGGCCTGGACCCGGTCCGTCTGCCGGGCGAGATCCGGAAGATCCCAAGCGAGGCTCGCGCGGTATTCGCACCTGGCGCCGAGCCGAGCACCGTCGAGACGCTCTGCGCGAACGGAACGCCGGTGGTCACCGACGCCCCGACGTCGGACGTGAAGCGGCTCGCAGAAATGCTTCGCGCAGGAGCGGCCGAGGTTGTGGTACGACCTTCTCAGCCGGACGAGGTAGCCCGCAAAATCTGGCGCGCCATTCGGAAGGCGGGAGAGAAGTATTGAACGCCGTTCGACGTCTCTTTCAGGTCTCGATGGGAGTCCTGATCTGGTCTATCGCCACCCCCCACGGGGCGACAGGGCAGCGCACCGAGACCTTCGAGTACGTGATTGAAGAGGGCGACACCTGCGCCAAGATCGCCCGGAAGTTCTTCGGCCCGCGGCGCTGGGACATCATTCACAAGTACAACCCCAACATGGGGCCGACGCCTCATCGTCTCGTGCCCGGACAGAAGCTCACCCTGCCCCGCCCCGACGAAAGCGCAGACGCCGAGCTCACCGCAGTGCAGAGAGCGGTGCAATCGCGAGAACCAGACAAGACGGACTGGAGACGCGCCAAGAAGGGCGACGACCTGTACCGCGGGTGGAGGGTCAACACGCTGGAATCCTCGGCCGCAGAGCTCACGTTCCGCGATGAGTCCATCGTACAGATGCGCGAAAACACGCTGGTCATCATCTACGGCGGCAGCTCGCAGGCCGCGCGAAGGCAGACCAGCAAAGCGGAGCTAGAACGGGGCGAGCTTCGCAGCAGGCTGGGAGAGCTTCGCCTCGAAGTGACGACGCCGAGTGCCACCGCAGATCTAGAAGGCGGCAGCTCGCTCGTCAGTGTCGACAAAGCGGGCGCGAGTAGGCTCTCCCATCACGAAGGCGTTCCCGCAAAGCTCCGAACCAAGAAAGGAAGAGCTGTGAGCGTCAAGCCAGGGTTCGGCTCCAAGCTCGCCAAGGGGGAATCGCGACCAAGTAAGCCGCGACGTCTTCCACCGGCGCCGGCATGGACCTCGACCAACGACCGAGTGTTCACTGGTCTGGCCGGCATCGGCGGATCGATCGCGGCGCAGTGGAAGGAAGTTGGCAAGGCGGAGTCGTATCGCGTCGAGATCGCGAGGAGCAAGACGGGGAAGCAACTGGTCGCTTCACTGACCATTCCGGCGACTGTGAGGCAGTTCGAGGCCCATGGTCTGCCGGAAGGTACGTACTTCGCGCGGGTGTCTACGGTCGACAAGGCGGCGTTCGAAAGCCGCCAATCGAGGACCTTGCGAATGGTTGTGAAGCTCATGGAAGTGCTGTCTCCCGGCGCGAAGAAGCCGCTCAAGGGAGGCGGTGCCGCCGACGTGTCCGAGGCACAGAAGGCTCGGACGCTCGTGGGCACCCAGCTCACCTCCCCGGACGGTTTCGCCTGTGCGGTCGGAGACGCCAAGCGGGCCAAAACGATCGCTCTCATGAAACCGGGCATGTCTACCATCACCTGTACCGGCCCAAACAACGTCAGCGCCGAGATCTTCTCGCTCGAGGTGGTGGCGCCTCGGCTCGTCTTGGCCGATGAGAGCGTCACGCCGACGTTCAGGCGTGGCGAACCACAGCGGCTGTCGCTTCAAGTACAAAGTGCGCTGCCGCTTCCCGACAACGCGCGGCTCAGCGCTCCAAAAACCGTAGAGCTGCGAGACAAAGGACTCTCCGGTGATGCTCGCACGGTGGAGCTCGTCGCGAGCGATGCCACTCCGGAACGATTTCCGATCAGTCTGGTCGTCGGCAGTGGCGACGACATCGTCACACTCACCCAGCTCGAGCTACACGTCGAGGATGCGGGGTCCGGGCAGGTCCCGGCACCACCGTTCGAGCCCCAGTTTGCGCCGAATGAAGCACTAGGGCTCGCGCTCAACCCGAACATCCTCGCGCTCAGAAACGACCGTCGCGAAGGGTCGGGTTTGTTCGTGTCGGTGTCGTACAACGGCAAGCGCGACAACCGATACGGGCGCGCGACGTACGGATTCGAGGTGGCTCCTTCCAACCGCATTCGCCTTGGTATCGCAAGCGTCGCGGACTTCGCCGAAAATGGCACAGTCCCGGCCGCTCGCGGAGACCTCGATCTGTTTAGCTGGATCAGCTACCGCTTCGTGCGCGATCGCGCGCTCTCACTCGATGCCGAAATCGCGGCGTGGTTTCCCACTACGGACAACGCCTCGAGCATCGACCGCGTGCGCCTCGTACCCTCGCTGCACTTTTCGTGGGACATCGACTCGAGCGTGCTTCTGCGGATGCGCCAAGGCGCGATCCTCAACATGGGCTCGGGTGGACCGTTCTTTTGGGCATCGGCGTACGGCGCCGACATCAAGATCGTGCGTTACTTCGCGTTCGCAGCCGAGCTCGATCTCATCGTCGGCAAGCTCGAGGACACTGCGGTCTCCGATGTCGGTTTGGGCGCAGGCTTCAGCGCGCTCGCGGGCCCCGCGTCACTTTACTTGATGGCGCGATACGGATTTGGAGACGACATCGAGGATCTCGTAGGACGGATCACTCTTTCCTTCGCGATTCGGCTGTCGTTCCGTTGAGCTCACTGTGGTAGCATTGCTGGCGGCATGACCCGCCTGCTGACGCTCGTGCTGATCGGAGTGACCGTCTTCCCGGCGATGGTGCGGGCACAGGTGGGAGCAATCGCGCCGATCCGCGACACGGAGGGCGGTCCTATCGGCGCCCGGAACATCGAAGACAGGTTGCGGTGGAGCTTCCCGGTGCTCTGGGATCAAACGATCACGGTCAATAGCTTCAACGAAGACTCCCAACTCACCTACGACCCGAGCTACATTTGGTGGTTCACCTTCCGACCGCGCTACGAGCTCCGTGATGATCTCTCGGTGGGAGCTCAGTTCGGTTTCAGCTACGAGTGGACCAACACGCCCGCGGCCGATTTCAACCGGCCGGGCTTCTATGGAGGCGAGGTGTTCTGGGAGGATGTCAGGCTCGACGTGACATACACACTCCCATGGAACCCCGGCGAAGTTCACTTCGAAACCGGCTTCAACCTCCGGCTACCGGCCTCCAAGCTGAGCCGCGCTCGTGAGCGCATCCTATCGCCGGGCGTGGACCTCGATGTGAGCAGGCGGTTCGACGTGCTCAAGGGACTCGTCCTCACGGGGCACGCCGAGTACTGGGGTTGGTTCGCCAAATCGAACGTGGCTACTGTGGACTTCAACCAATACCCGTGCCGACTCGCGCCGGGTGGAGGCGGGCCGCTGCTCGACAACTGCGTTGGCGAGAACGCCGCGATCAGGCACTGGATAGCCGCAGCATTTGCGGTAACCCTCGAGCCGGTCAAGCGCTTCAGGCTTGGGACCGGGTTCACCGGGCTATGGGGAAAGGGCTTCCCGCTCGCGGAAGCGTGCACTGAGACACTGACCGGTGAAGTGTGCGTCGGAGACAACAGCGCCAACTCCCGGTGGAACACATTCGCGAACTTCAGCTTCTTTCTCTCATACGACATCGCGAGCTACCTGAGGACGATCGTCGCCTATGACACGTGGTCACAGCAGCCCGATTCGGACGGCGATCGCGAAAACGTGTTCTACAATGAAAACACGCGCATCGTGATCAGCTTCGAGCTGCGACTTCAGAACCTCTACAGGGTCGCGCGCGACCGACGTAGAGCAAAGCGCGCGTCCTCCGTGGTCGCGAGCGCGGACTGAGGCGACTCACTCTATCTTCTGACAGTTCTCGTTGACCGGAGGCGCGTCCTCCGATTCGGGCGTCATCGGGCCGGTGCCTCCCAGCTCGCCGCGCATTGTGGATGTGAGCTCGCGTAGCTCGGCGATCTCGGTGATGGTCGTGGCCCCGCCAGTAGCCGTGCGGTCGTACGTCCCCTCGATGTCGACGGTGTAGAGACCAAACCGTGGCTCGAAGCCTTCCGCCCACTCGAAGTTGTCGGTCAGGCTCCAATGATAGTAGCCCCTGATGTCGGCACCCTCTTCGCGAGCTTGCCAAATCTGCTCGAGCGAACGTGTGATGTGCTCGGCACGGCGACGTCCCACCGTGGTTGCGACTCCCGATTCCGTCACCGTGAGCGGCATGTTCGGCCAGAGCTCCGCGTATTCGGAAAGAATGTCGTAGACGCCGGCCTCATGATACGCGTATTGCATCGTAGGAATGCACTTGGTGGCGTCCTCGATATCGAGGCACGGTTGAATGCCCGGGATCACGACGCCCGAAAAACAAGGAAGGCCCCCGACGAGCCCGATCTGAATCGCGGCATCGGCGGTCACTCCGGCTCGGAAGTAGTACTGCACGCCGAGCCAGTCGATCTTGCCTTCCCACTCGGGACGCTCTTCGGAGGGATCGATCTCGCGATTGATATCGATGTCGAAGGTTCCGTTGATGACCGAATCCGCGAACAGCTCATTGTAGATGTAACGCATGGCCTCGGCCGCTGCGACATCGTCCGCATTGTCGCTGAGCGCGCCGTTCCGAGCAGGCACCCAATCGACCACGTTCAAAGCGAACCCCACGAGTGCCGCTTCCCCGTCACCGTCGGCATCGATGGTGTCGTTGGCCTTGATCGCGTCGTACATCGCGATGTGTGCACGAATGTAGCGCTCGAGCGCTCTCATGAGCTGGGTGACGCCACCGTCGGTGGTGAGCCCGAGGATGTTTGCTCGCCCCGGAGGGAAGAAATCGGCGCCGTAGGCGGCGATGAAATAGTTGACTGGCTCGTTCAGGGTGCCCCATTCGTCGACCCGGTCGCCGTACTCGGCCGCCAAGAGGCCAGCATACTCAGCGATCTCTGCGATGATCTCCTCGGCACCGGCAACGTGCGCCCAGCCGCAGAGGTCCTCGTCGGAGAGCGCCTTTGCGCCTGCGGGGCACTTCTCGCGCCGCAGCGTATCGTCGACCCAGCGTGGACTCGAGAAGTGATGCAGTGTGATGTTCGGCTTGATGCCACCCGCGACGAGTGCATCGATCACTCCGTCGTAGAACTCGAGCTCGGCGTCGTCGATCGCGTCGCGGGTCGGCTCGATTCGGGACCAGTTGGGATTCACCCGATACGCATCGAGATTCATGTCCTCGATGAGCATGATGTCCTCCATCGCGCGGCTGTAGCCACGAATCGCCTCGCCGACGAACTCGGTGCCTGCTCCGACTCCATCGGGTGCTGGCTTGGTGAAAAGATACCAATCGAGCTCGGGAACGCTTTCCTCGATCTGTGCCGCAGCGGTCGACACACCGATGGTGAAGCTCCCCTCACCCGCGGCCCCGCCAATCGGTCCGGGCTCCGGAAAAACGATACTGTCACCGCCACCACCACCGCAACTGCTGGTCGCAGCTACGAAACCAATCAGAAGCAAACGCATCATCGGCGGAAGCTATGATCAAACGAGCCGATGGACAACCGGCCTAGACGGCTCTGTGGTTCTCGAGAAGCACCGACATCTCAGGACGCGCAGCGGCAAGGCTTGCCCCGATGCCGACGACCTGCATCGGGTCCAGGTCGTATCGTGGAGTTTTGCCGAAATACGCCTGGATCGTCTCCCGCAGGCCAGGCAGGAGCGTGCTTCCTCCAGCCAAGAAGACCGCATCGATGTCGCGGGTATGAAGGCTCGCGGCGCTCAATACCTCATCGCACAGTGAGAACGTTCGTCGAACCAGCCCGTGGACGAGGCTCTGGACTTCGTCGCGCGTGATTACGGCGTGCTGAAGCACATCCGGAGCGGCTGGATCGACCGCGGCGAGGTCGATCGTGGCCGCGTTCGTCGTTGCGAGCTGGCACTTGGCGTGCTCGGCCGCCATGAGAAGACGGCCGAAGACCACGGGATTGCTGCGCAAGTCCCAGCCGAACTCCTCGAGCACGCGGTCGACCACATCGAGCGAGATCGCCCGGTCGACATCATCACCGCCGAGGTACAGGTCGCCACGATCAGCGAGGACTCGAAAGGGATGCTCATCGCAGTTGACGATGGCGATATCGAACGTGCCTCCGCCGAGATCGTACACCGCGGCGTGTCGAAGATTGCTTCGATCGAGATATGCCAGCGCTGTGGCGACCGGCTCCTCGATCAACGAGACGGAACCGAACTCCGAGGGAGCGACCGCTTGCAGCGTCGCTCGCCTGCGGGCCTCGTCGAAACCGGCGGGTACGGTCACGACCGCGTCCGCGCCACGAGTTTCGGTCGATGAGCGCCGACGCAGCGTTCGTATGACGTGCGCCCCAACCTCGACGGGACTGACCTTTCCCGCGCGTGTCATGAAGCCGACGCCGCCGCAAGAAGTGCGAGCGTAGTCGTAGTCATAGTGCTCACGGAACTGGACCGCGTACGATGAAGACCACGGAACACCGATCAAGCGTTTGGCGGAGACGATCGTGTTCTTCGGATCGATCGGTCGTCTTCGGCGGGCGAGGCGTCCGACCAGTGGTTCCCCGCTTGGCGGATACGCAACCACGGAAGGCAAGATGAAGTCGACACCTTCGCTTCTCGGCATCGCCAGGGCACGGCCATTGCGCGCGGCCACGGTGTTCGTGGTGCCTAGGTCGATTCCAATCGTACGTCGTGATGGTCCCGACATTGGTGCCGTGAGCCCTAAGGGGTAGGGCCCTCCTTTGTGCCCTTTTGAAGGAGATCTGTCACGACTAATCGCAGAAAAACGCGCGCATTGGTGCACTGGCGCACCGTTCGAAAACGTGGTTCACTGAAAAGTGAAACGTGTTCTATTTTGAAATGGCGGAGAAATAGGCTGAATTAGAGGCAGAACCGGCATGTCCTCACCAGTTTATCCGCTCAAGATTGCGGGGATCATTCAAGAGACGGCCGACAGCCGTTCGTTCGTGTTGGAGGTGCCTGATCACCTGCGAGAGGTGTTCGCGTACAAGGCGGGGCAGTTCCTCACCTTCGAGATCCCGTGGGACGGCATGCGCATCAAGCGATGCTACTCACTCGCGAGCGCGCCGGAGACCGACCCCTGGCACAAGGTAACCGTGAAGCGGGTGGACGACGGCCGTGTCTCGAATTGGTTCAACGATGAGCTTCAGGTAGGCGACACGATCGATGTCGAACCGCCGGAGGGCCGCTTCCTACTTCATGCGGACGAAACAAAGCTGGGAGTCGTTCTGTTCGGCGGAGGCAGTGGAATCACACCCGTGATCTCGCTCTTGAAGTCGGCGCTGCGCACGACTGAGCGGCGGGTGAAGCTCGTCTATGCCAATCGAGATAAAGACTCGATCATCTTCAAAGACGAGCTCGAGCTGTGGAGAAGAGCCTACCCGGATCGGCTCGAAATCGTCCATCATCTCGATACCGAGCGCGGTTTCCTGACAGCGAAGGACATACAGCAACTGATGGAGAACTGGGAGGAATCCGAGTTCTACGTGTGCGGGCCCGGACCCTACATGGACGCCTGCGAAGAGGCGTTTCATGCCGCGGGCGTTGACCCATCCCGAACGAAGTTCGAACGATTCGTATCGCTTCCCGATCCGGACCGACGGGAAGACACGCAAGATGACGAGCCAGTCGCTGCAGGCGATGTGCCGGCCACATTCACCATGACGCTCGAGGGAGAGACGCACGAAGTGCCACTGACTCCCGGCGACACCCTGCTCGAGGCCGCCACCAAGGCTGGGTTCAAGCCGCCGTCTTCATGCGAGGACGGGTACTGCGGCTGTTGCATGGCGCTGATCAAATCCGGTTCGGTGAAGATGAAATCGACCGAGGCCTTGACCGACAGTGACCTCGAGCGAGGTTGGATCCTTTCCTGCCAGGCGCGCGCGGACAAAGACGAACAGCTCGAAATCGACTACGACGCCCAGTACTAGTCGTCTGACCCGCCCATGATGCAGACCGTTTCTCGCTAATTACTGGCTGGTTTCGGACGTTGATTCCCGCGGGCGGTCCTGCCGGCACCACTCGCTCCAGGACCCGACATAGAGCCGCCCGCCGGGCTTGCCGGCCGCCTCGAGTCCGAGCAGGACATGGCAAGCCGTCACGCCTGAGCCGCAGTAGCAGACGACATGGTCGGGCGAAGTCTCGCCCAAGACAGCGTCGAGATCGCGCGCGACCTCGGCGATGGGTCGAAATCGCTTGTTCGGTTCGAGTTGCCTCTGCCAGTAGAAGTTGGTTGCGCCAGGAATGTGACCTGCGACTGGATCGATCGGTTCTGTTTCGCCGCGGTGCCGTTCAGGAGCTCGCGCATCGATCAAGCTCCAAGCGGGGTCGTTTCGAATCCGGTCGACGAACGATGCATCGACGACGGGCCATTCGGTGACGCTTGCGGGATACGGCCCGCGACCCCCTGGTGAGGCGCCGGTGACCCCGCTGCATGAGATCGCATCCCAGCCGCCGTCGACGACAAAGACACGCTCGTGACCGATCGCGCGGAGCATCCACCACAGACGGGCGGCTGCGTTGCCACCCCCGAGCGCGTCGTAGACCACGACGTCGGTCTCGGGACCGATGCCCCACTGCCCGACCCGCGCACACCAGTCGGCGATCGAAGGCAGCGGGTGCCGGCCGCCGTCACGCGGGTCCGCGGGAAGTGCCGAGAGCTCCGTCTCGAGGTCGACCCACCGGGCACCGGGAAGATGAGCCGCCGCGAAGGCCTCCCTTGCGCCCGCGCCACCACGAGCGTCTAGGATCACGGGGCGCTCGAGCCTGCTGAGCTCCCCGGCGGCGATGAGAGGCGACCTCATTCCACGAATCTACTCCATCCCTAAGGAGTAAAGTGTAAAGCAATACTTGACACTTCTAAAGGCTGCCCTCATGCTGATCGACATGGCAAGTGGGCAAGCGCTCGCGATCGACCGCGACGAATGGCGCTACAAGATGAAGGACCTGTGCGACGCGAGCGGTCTGCCGCGCCAAGCGATCCACTTCTACATTCAGCAGGGGCTGCTTCCGCCGGGAAGAAAGACCGGACGCAACATGGCGTGGTACTCGGAGGAGCACCTCACCCGTCTCGAATGGATCAAGAAGCTGCAGCACGAACGCTTCCTTCCGCTCAAGGCGATCAAGGCCCTCCTCGATGGCCAAGAGGACATCTTCTCACCCGAACAGCACGCCTTCCTGGCGGGCGTCAAAGAAAAGCTCGGCGCCGAGTTCCAGCCGACCACCCCTCGGACGGAGCGCATCGAAGCCGATGAGGTGCTCGCGCGCACGGGCGTCGACCGTGAAGATCTCGATCGAGCGATCGAGATCGGACTCATCGGAGGCGTTCGCGATGATGAGGGTCGCTTGCATATCGCTGCCGCGGACGTCTGGATGTTCGAGCTCTTCGCCGAGACTCGACGGCTTGGTTTCACTCGCGAGCGCGGCTTCGAAGTCGATGTGCTTGCGATGTACCAAGACCTGATCACTCAACTGCTGCAAGAAGAAGTGCACCTTCTATCGTCGCGCTTGAGCGATCTCCCGCCCGATGAGGTCGCTCAAATGATCGAGCGTATCCTGCCGATTATTCATGCGTATCTCACGCGCATGCACACCACGCAGATCCGCGATTTCTTTGCCGATATGTTGTGAAAGGACGAGCCCAATGTTGAACGAAAAGCTTCTCGAGATCCTGCCGGCGCCGGTACGAAAGAAGATAGAACCTGTCGCAGAGGCGATTGGGGTCTTGACCGAAGTGAAGAACCCAAAGGTGCTCGCGTCGCTCGCTCCTGCGGGGGTGCGGGGAATGATTCTTCAGAAGGGCAAACAGGGAGGACCCACGAAGATCCCCGCGCGCCACGACGCGCTCTTCGATTGGGAATACCCGCATGATCAGCCCGCGATGCAGAAGCTCTACGAGCGCGCGAAGAAGCTTCAATGGAACGGCTCGACGGACCTCGACTGGAAGATCGACGTCGACCCCGAGAACCCCGAGGTGCCGATCATTCCCAAAGACTTTCTCGGCATCGACAAGATTCAGGAGCTCGGCGTTCCGATGACGCCAAAGGAGATTCAAAAGGCCCAGTCGGACACCGTCACGTGGATGCTCAGCCAGTTCCTACACGGAGAACAGGGGGCCCTGTTTGCCGCGGCGCAGGTGACGGAGTCGGTCCAGTTCTTCGACGGCAAGATGTACGGCGCGACGCAAGTGATGGACGAGGCCCGTCACGTCGAGGTCTTCCACCGCTACCTCGATACGAAGCTCAACAAGCTCTACGACATCAACGACAACCTCTTCGTCATCATCGATGCGCTGATGACCGACTCCCGCTGGGACATGAAGTTCCTCGGGATGCAGATCATGGTCGAGGGCCTTGCGCTCGGTGCCTTTGGAACGCTCTACAAAATGACCCGAGAACCGCTCCTGCGAGAGATGCTCAAGCGGGTGATTCAAGACGAGGCTCGCCATGTTCATTACGGTGTGCTCGCGCTCCGAGAGCACTTCACCAAGTACCTCACCGAGTCGGAGCGACGCGAACGGGAAGACTGGGCGTTCGAGGTCGCAATCCTCATGCGCAATCGTTTTCTCGCGTACGAGATCTATGAAGAGTCGTTCGAAGGCGTGCTGACGCGTGCGCAGTGGCGCGAGGTGATCAACGCCTCGCCCGGGCTCGAGATCTTCCGTCGCGAAATGTTTCGGCGACTGGTACCGAACCTGCGGGAGATCGGTCTACTGTCGGACCGAATCAAGCCCCACTACGAGCGCGTCGGCCTGATGAAGTACTTCGAAGGCAAGTCAGCCAAGGACTTGGACGAACACACCATCGTCACCGACCTCTCGGAAGACCCACGCCGCGCCGCGTAACGAGCTCATGCGGGACCTCCCCGGAGGAGCCGATGACCCAACTCTATCTTGTGCTGACGATTCTCGGGTTCGCGATCACTGCAGTGATGGCCCCAATGTACTCGTTGGAGAACCCGGATAACGTTCTATTCATCACCAATCCGAAAAAGACTATCGAGTTGATGTTTGGCGATTCGGGAACGGCGGCGATCAGCGCAGACCTCCTATGGGTGTTCCTCGTGTTTTGCGTCTGGGTGATGTGGGAAGGGCGAGCCCGCGAGATGAAGCGGCCATGGGCGTACGTGGTGCTTGCCGCCTTGTTCGGTCTTTCCGGACCCTTCCCGCTCTTTTTGTACATGCGTGAACGAAAGCTCGAAGAGCGACCTAGGCCTCTGTGACTACCGCCAACAGTGCGTCCGCGTCGACCTGATCTCCGGCGGCGACGTGAACGTGCTCGACGACGCCATCGCTTGGCGCGGTGACCGAGTGTTCCATCTTCATCGCTTCCATGATCAACAGCACCTGGCCTGCCTCGACGGCATCGCCTTCGTTGACGCGGAGCTCGATGACCTTGCCGGGCATGGGCGCCACGCATCCGCCGGGCACCGACTCCGCGGAAGCGTCGGGGAACCGGGGCAGCTCGAAGAGGGCCAGGTTGCCATCTCCTCCGTGGATGTAGTGCGTGCCCCCGTGCTCGACGACGCGGGCGCGACGACGGTGGTCACCTTCATCGAACACGAGCTCGACGCCGTCCCAGGAGACGATCGTAATCGAAAGCGAGCCGTCCCCCTCGAAGAACAGGAAGCGGCCGTCACCCAAGTGCCGATAGCGAGTTTCGATGAGCTCCGCACCGACCTCATACTGCACCACTTGCGGCGTGAAGAAGTTGTTGCGCCATCCGGAAGGGACGTGAGGAAGCAGGATTCGCTCTTCACGTCGTCGCTCGTGGGCGGCTAGCGCCGCGGCGTAAGCGGCACGCCGAACCGCGTCAGGCGAGGCGGTGGTGCCGAGCTTCTTCGCCATGTGCGACTCGATGAAGTGCGTGTCGAAGGCCCCCGAGATGAAGGCGGCTTCATCGAGGACGCGCAAAAGGAAGTCGCGATTGGTGCGAATGCCCTGGACGCTCAGCGACCGCAATGCCTGCCGCATGCGCTGAAGCGCTTCGGGGCGATCGGACCCGGACGTGATCACTTTGGCGAGTAGCGGGTCGTAATGAACGCTCACCGTCGTGCCTTGCTCCACGCCGCTGTCGACGCGCAGTCCCTCCGCCGGCGGCAAGTGCCAATCGACGACCTTTCCACTCTGGGGTAGGAAATCGCTTCCGGGATCCTCAGCGTACAAGCGAACCTCGATCGCTGCGCCTTCGAACCGAACTTCGTCCTGCGAGAATGGCAGAGGCTCTCCCTGAGCGACGCGGATCTGTTGTTCGACCAGGTCGAGTCCGGTAACGCACTCGGTAACGGGATGTTCGACTTGCAGTCGGGTGTTGACCTCGAGAAAGTAGAAGTTGCGGTCCGCGTCCAAAATGAACTCCACCGTCCCGGCATTGCTGTAGCCGATCGCCTTTGCGCACTGCACGGCGGCATCACCCATCGCCCGACGCAAGGTCTCATCGAGCGCCGGGGAAGGCGTTTCTTCGATGATCTTCTGGTGCCGTCGCTGAATCGAGCACTCGCGTTCGTTCAAATGGACGACGCTGCCGTGAAGGTCACCAAGAATCTGAATCTCCACGTGGCGGGGTTCATCGATGTACTTCTCGACGAGAAGCGTGCCATCACCAAACGCGTTTTGGGCTTCGCGCCGGGCGGAGGCTATCGCATCGGCAAGCTCGCCCTTCTTTTGGACGAGCTTCATCCCTTTGCCTCCACCACCGGCGCTTGCCTTCAACAACAGGGGAAAGCCGACTTCTTTGGCTTTCTTCTCGAGAACTTCTGGCTCTTGGTCTTCGCCGCTGTAGCCCGGGATGATCGGAACCCCGGCGTCCTCCATCAGAGCTTTGGCTTCTCGCTTGGAGCCCATCGTGCGGATCGCCTCCGTCGATGGACCGATGAAGGTCAAACCCGCAGCCGTGCATGCTTCCGCAAAGTCGGCGTTCTCGGCCAAAAAGCCATAGCCTGGATGAACAGCATCGGCCCCGGTTTTGAGGGCAGCATCGACGATTCGGTCAATGCGGAGATAGCTTTCGCTGCTCGGGGGCGGCCCAATCCGAATGGCCTCGTCCGCCTCCGAGACGAACGGCGAGCTCGTGTCTGCGTCGGAGAACACCGCCACCGTGGAGACGCCCAGCCGTCGGCACGTATGCATGATGCGCCGCGCAATCTCTCCGCGGTTGGCAACCAATACTTTGCGAATGGGCCTTTGCATCAGTGCCGGAACACTCCCCATGAAGTCGTGCCCTCGACCGGCGCGTTATATGAAGCCGAGAGGCTCATCGCGAGTACGGTGCGGGTGTCGCGGGGGTCGATGATGCCGTCATCCCACAAACGGGCGGTGGCATAGAGCGCGGTCGATTGCTCGTCGATCTGTTTCTCGGTCATCGCTTTGGCGATCTCGAGGTTCTGCTCGTTGACCTCCACGCCCTTCTTCGCAGCGGCCTCACGCTGAATGATGTCGAGCACGCCGGCCAACTGCTTGCCACCCATCACCGCGATTTTGTGATTTGGCCAGCTGAACAAGAAACGCGGCTTGTAGGCCCGCCCCATCATCGCATAGTTCCCAGCGCCATAGCTCGAGCCCGTCATGATGGTGATCGCGGGAACCGTGCTGTTCGAAACCGCGTTGATCATCTTGGCGCCGTTCTTGATGATGCCTTCCTGCTCGTATTTCTTGCCGACCATGAAACCGGTCGTGTTTTGCAAGAAGATCAAGGGCACATCGCTCGAGTTGCAGAGCTGGATGAACTGCGCTCCCTTGTTCGCCGATTCGCTGAACAACGTCCCGTTGTTCGCGATGATGCCCACCGGGAAGCCGTGAATGTGGGCCCATCCGCAGATCAGCGTCTTGCCATACAGAGGCTTGAACTCGCTGAATCGGGACCCGTCGACGATGCGGTTGATCACCTCGTGCTGATCGAACGGGACCCGCACATCGGCCGAAGCGATTCCGAGAAGCTCGTCTGGGTCGTAAATCGGCGGATCGACCGGACGCGGTTTCGCGCTTGCGGCTTTGCGCCAGTTGAGATGCGTCACGATCTCTCGTCCCAGACGAAGCGCGTCGAGCTCGTCCTCCGCGAGGTAGTCCGAAACGCCGCTTATCGAGGAGTGCATCTCCGCACCGCCGAGGTTTTCGTGGTTTGCCTCCTCGCCGGTAGCCATCTTCACGAGCGGCGGACCCGCGAGATACACTTGCGCCTGCTGCTTCACCATCACCACGTAGTCACTCATCCCCGGAAGGTAAGCGCCACCGGCGGTAGAGCTCCCAAACACCAAGCAGATTGTCGGGATGCGCTCCTGAGAGCGCTGGGTGAGATCGCGAAACCCTGCCCCACCAACGACGAAGATCTGATCTTGATTCGGTAGGTCGGCACCGGCGGATTCGATGAGACTGATGCCGACCATGTGGTTCTGGCGGGCAATTTCGGCCAGCCGTCCGCTCCTGAGCATGGTGACTGGTGTGACGGCGCCACCCTTCGCGGTAGCCTCGCTCGCCACGATCACGCACTCGACCCCGCTCACCAACCCGACGCCACCCACGACCCCTGAACCGCTGGTCTCCCCGCGCATCCCGTGCCCGGCAAGCGCGCCGATCTCCAAAAAGGGGCTGTCTCGATCGAGAAGCTTCTCGATGCGCTGGCGTGGCAATAATCGACCGCGCTCGAGATGGCGCTTGCGGTACTTTTCACCGCCGCCCTCATTCGCTTTCGCAAGAGCCGCCTCGATCTCCGAAAGCGCCTCGAGATTCGCCTCTCGGTTCTCCCGATAGGTCTCGGCCCGGGTATCCACCCGCGACCGGCATACTGGATATGGCTGCTCGCCCTTCATATCAGGCCCGTTTCGAAAAATGAATGGCCATTCATTTCTGATCATGCATGGATCGGGGGTCGGCGTCCAGCCCAAGGACGCGCCTCCTCGAGCTGCCTTGCAAGCGAGAAAAGGGTGCTTTCGTCACCGAATCTCCCGGTGAACATCGTCCCGATTGGGAGCCCCGCCTCGTTCCAAAACAGGGGCACGCTCATGCTCGGCCGCCCGGTGAAGTTCGCTACTTGGGAAAACGACGCGAATCGGAGCGTCTCGATGGTCGCAGTCTCGATGACGCCAGGAATCTTGAGCGGCGCCTTGAAGCCGGTCGCAATGAGCAACCGTTGAAGTGCCGCGTCGGCGATCGACGGCTCGAGCGCGCCGATTGGGATGGGCGGTCGGCTCAACACCGGAGTGAGGATCACGTCGTACTGCGCGAACTTTCGGATCAGACGTCGCCCCTCGGCCTGGAGGAACCGTTGGCTGAGCACAGCATCCTCGCCGGTCACGCCTCGACCCATCATGCGCGCTGCCCACGTACCGAGCTCGAAGTCACCGCGCCGGGCCTTCCTGTTTCGAACTCGCTCGGCGTCGGCCATGTCAGCCGCGATGTTGGAGGCGTACACGATGACGAACGCTCGACTGATCGCCTCTTTGGGATGGTTGGGCTCGACCTCTTCGACTTGGTGCCCGAGCTCTTCACACAGCCGGGCGGCATCTCGGACAGCCGCAATGCAGTCCGGATGTGTTTCGACGGGGAAGGCCGGCTCGGCGTGAAAAGCGATGCGGAGCTTACCGGGCACCCTCTTCGCCGCTTCGAGAAACGTACCGGTCACCGGTGGCGCGTAGTAAGGCGCGGTCGGCTCGGGCCCGTGAGTCGCATCCAGCATCGCCGCGCTATCGCGGACGCTCACCGTGATGACATGCTCACAGACGAATCCGCTCCAGTTCTCACTTGCAAATGGCCCGGCGGGGTTTCGGGCACGGGTGGGTTTCAGCCCGAAGACGCCGCAGCACGATGCCGGGATACGTATCGAGCCCCCTCCATCGCCGCCGGATGCCATCGGAACGACCCGCGCCGCCACCGATACCGCAGAGCCTCCGCTCGAACCGCCGCAGGTGCGTTCGAGATCCCAGGGATTGCGCGTAGGTCCGTTGGCTTCCGGTTCGGTGTGGGGGAGAATCCCGAGCTCTGGAGTCGCGGTTTTCGCAAACGGTACGACGCCGGCATCGAGCCAACGGGTATAGAGGGTGGTCGGCTTCTCTGGCACCCAACCCTCCCAAAAGCGTGAACCGTTCTGCGTGGGCACTCCTGGGATGCATTGGATCAAGTCCTTCACCAAGAACGGCACGCCCTCGAACGGTCCGGACGGAAGCTGGCCCTGAGCTCGTTCACGGGCGAGCTCGAACATCGGCGTGACGAGCGCATTCAACTCCGGGTTGACCGCTTCGATCCGGGAGATCGCCTCTTCGAGGAGCTCGGGGGCGCGAACCTCCCCCTGCTTCACCAGCTCGGCCAGCCCAAGGGCGTCGTAGCGGTCGTACTCGGGGAATCCGGCCACTTCGCGGGCAGTCCTATCGCTTAACCGCCGAAGAAGCCAGGGGGGCGAGAACGGGGCCGCATTTCTGTGGTGGAACTCACATTTGGTGATCAAACGAACAGTCCTGTCGGAAAAGTTAATAAATATGGTTGCTAATTTTCCAAGCTGATGGTACTCCAACGAATAGAGGGGCGGCGTTGCCCCGGCTTTCTTAGAGGCATCAGAGCCAAGGATCGGGCGGGGACGGTGTCTCAAAAAGCGGACCTACTGGAGGACTTGGCTTTGGAACCACGGACGACATCGGGGCAGGGCATGTTGAACATTGACGAAGCGATAGACGCGGTACGCGCGCAGGGTTGGATCACCTATGGGCAGGCAGTCGAGGTACTGCTGGCGATCGGACCCACACCAGGAAACGTAAGGCGGTTTGTAAGGAAGCTCGAGCTCGCCGCCATCGACGTGACGCACCAGGAGGGCAAGAGGCGCCGTTCCGACAAGCGTCGACCCGCCAAGGTGCGCGAGAAGAGCAACGTCCTGTCGGCCGAGCCGGTTCAGACCTATCTCGACTGGATGGGCGCGGTCAGCCTCCTCACCAGGGAAGGCGAGGTCGAGCTCGCGCGGCAGATCGAGCATGGTCGCCAAGTGATCTATGACGCACTCCTCGCCGCCAAGTTCCACCTAGAAGAGTGGGCCCCCGTTCGCGAGCGTGTCGATCTCGACGACCTCGCCGTCCGCGAGGCTGTGATCGAACCGGTGGTGGAAGAGCTCATCGGACGACTCGCCGACTATGTCGAGGCGCTCGACCAAGGGGCCGCCGCAAAGAAGAAGGCGGAGGCAGAGAGCGGCAAGTCGGCGTCTGCGCTTCGCAAGCTACATGAGACCGTATCCGAGTCCGGCATCAAGGTGGAGCGCGCCAAATCGGAGATGGTCGAGGCCAACCTCCGTTTGGTAGTCGCGATCGCCAAGAAGTACCTCAAGCGTGGCCTTCCCTTCATGGACCTGATCCAAGAAGGCAACATGGGTCTCATGCGCGCGATCGACAAGTTCGACTATCGTCGTGGCTACAAACTTTCGACGTACGCTTCCTGGTGGATTCGCCAGTCGATGGCTCGGGCCACGACGGACCAGGCCCGCACGATCCGTATTCCGGTGCATGCCTGCGAGCTTCTGACCAAGGTCACCGGGGTGATGCGACGGCTGACCGCTCAACTGGGTCGCGATCCAACCGCCGCGGAAATCGCGCGAAAGATGAAGCTCCCACCGGAACAAATCGCCAATCTGCTGATGATCTCACGGGACACCGTCTCGCTCGAGATGCCAGTCGGCACCGACGGCAACAGCGAGCTTCGTGACCTGATCGCCGACGAAGAGGCGGCGTCGCCGATGGATTCCGTCGTGGGTGAGGATCTCTCGGAGACGGTCATGCGCGCGCTGGAGACATTGAACCCGCGCGAGCAGCGGATCATCCGGATGCGCTTTGGCATCGGCGAAAAGGAAACCCACACACTAGCCGAGATCGGTCGTGAGTTCGGTCTGAGCCGAGAGCGTATTCGCCAGCTCCAAGCGCTAGCTCTGCGGAAGCTGCGAAACGCCCACGGCGAATCGGCGCTCAAGCAGTTCGTCAGCGCCTAACCTGGCCACGCGGTTCGAGGCCGGCGGCGCGATACACCGCATCGATGACCTGCATGTTGCGGATGGCATCGTCGATGTTGGTCGGGAACGCCGTGCCGCTCATGACGGCATCTCGAAATGCCGTGAGCTGATAGGTGTACGTCGGGGTGCGGTCAAAGCGCTCTTTCCGCCACGCAGACTCTCCGGTGCGCCTCCATTTGAAACTGTGAAAGAACTGAGGGACCACTGGATTGCGGACCTTGACCTCGCCACCCTCGAGCTCGATGCGCGCACCGATCTTCACGAGCTTGCTCGACCACAGGGAGCAAGTCATCTGGCCGGTGGCACCGTTCTCGAAGCCAAACTCGGCCTGCATGAACCGATCGACGCCTTCCGAGGCAAGGCGCGCAGACGCCGATACGACGTGGGGTTCTTGGCCAGAGAAGGTCCGGAGCATGTGAATCGCATAGCAGCCGGTGTCCATGGTGGCGCCGCCTGCGAGGTCGAGCCGGTAGCGAATATCTCCGGGCAGAGGCAAGGGAATGCACATCGCGGTCTCCACACGTGTGATCGAGCCCAGCTCCCCGCCTGTAGTCAGCTCCCGCGTCCGAAGTGAGAGCGGATGATAGCGATAGTGAAACGCCTCCATGACGACTTGCGTCGAGCGTGCGGCTTCGGCGCGGACCTGCTCGGCTTCGTCCGCGTTGGAGGTAAAGGGCTTCTCGCACAGCACGTGTTTTCCCGCTCTCAGCGCCTTGATCGTCCACTCGGCGTGCAGGCTGTTGGGAAGAGGATTGTAGATTGCATCGACGTCGGGATCGGAAAGCAGCTCGTCATAGCTGGCCGCAACGCGCGGAATATGATGCTTGGTGGCGAACTTCTTTGCGCGCGCCGGGTCCCTGGCAGCGACGGACACGACTTCGACGTCGTCGACCCGCTTTGCCGGTGCGATCAGCGCCATCGGCGTGATGCGCGCAGCACCCAGCGTCCCTATGCGCAAGGACTGTGGCATGCGTCCTCGCTCAACCCAGCTCGCCGTCTCTGGCTTTGCGGACCCACTTTTGCACGACCTCTTCGATCACGTTGAGCGCCTTGTTCTTGAACGGGCGCAGAATGAGCGGAACGCTCATGTCCATCACGAGCTGGTTGGGCTCGAGGTCGACGGTGGCCGTCGCGTGGATGCCTTTGACCTTGAAGGACACCTCCGCGTGGGTGTCCGACTTCCACTCGGCCCTTGCGTCGTACTTCTCCCACTTCTTCGTGTAGCGTTCGATGGCGCCTTCGGCAGCCTTCTTGGCCAGCTCCGGGGAGAGATCATGTCTGACGATATGCTTCATGAACCGGGCGAGCCTTACCACGATCGCGCGCAGCTAGGCAATCGGGAGCGCGGCTTCCGCCCACCCGGCAAGCGCCGCCACGTCGGCCAGGCGGAACGATACCTCGGGAAGCCGCGAACCGGCGGGCTTCGGATCTAGCCGCGATACAAACGTGCGCATTCGTTCGAGCTTGGCATCGTTGGCCGCAACCCCTTCGGTACGCAGCGCCGTCAGCTTTTCCGCAAGCGCCCGAGGCTCCCTTGGTTGACTGCTGGGTGGTTCCAGCGGTCGCCCGAGCATGCCAGGCTCGTGCCGATACCCGCGGTTGAACACCACTGCGTCGACCGGCAACTGGCGATCACGGAGGTCGCGATACACGCCTCGAGCGATCACCAGCTGCGTCGTCACGGCGTTTGTGATCAGCACGAAGCCAGTTTTGTCCGAACGCAAGGCATCCCGAACAACAGTCGAGCGGGCATGAAAGCCGTCCCGAAGCGCTGACATCTCCGATAGGAACCCTACCAACGAAGAGACGGTCGAGCCGCCTGCAAGTGTCTCGAGTAGCCAGTGGGTCGCTGCGCCACCGCGTGGGCTTCCTTGTGCTTGGGCAACTCCACCAAGGAACCACGTTGCGACGCGCCCATCGAGGAATCGGACCAATCGAGCAGGCGCATCGAGAATCTCCACGGCGCTCTGCGCCGGTGGCGTATCCAAGATTATGGTGTCCCACCGATCATCGTTGAGCGCCTCATAGAGACGTTCCGATGTTGCATACGCGTGGGACCGCGCCAGCGTTCGCGAAAACGCGCGGTACGTTGGGTTGGCGAGGATGCGCCGAGCGCGCGTGGGATCGCCCGCAATGCGCTCGATAAGGCCATCGAAGCTGCCCTTCGTGTCGAGCATGGCCGCGAATAGCTCGCCACGACCCGTCGCAGGCGACGAGACCTGGCTAGGGCGATCGTCGAGCTCATCCAACCCGAGCGCGTCGGCGAGGCGCTTTGCCGGATCGGCCGTGACCACCAAAGCTCGCTTGCCCTGTCTGGCGGCTGCGACGCCGATCGCAGCCGAGAGCGTCGTCTTGCCGACACCGCCACTCCCCACACACACGATCAGGCGGTGCCCGCGAATGATGCTCGCCAGAGTCATTTTCCTCCCTCTTCGATGCTCCGTGAGAGCGCGTGAATCACGTCCAGACACAAACCGCGATGTTCGGCGAGCCGCATGGTTGGAAGTGGGATCTCGCGACCTAGCTCCTCGAGGCAGACGACGGAACGATCGTAGCGAGCCAATATTTCCTGCCCCAACATCGCATCGGCTTTCCAAGCCTTGTCGTCCTGATCCGAAAGACGATCGAGAGTGATTCGTTCCTCGGCGATGAATGGCGCACCAGGTACTCGATTGATGAACAGACACCCGAGCGGCAGATGCTCACGGTCTTTGAGCGCGTGGTACAGGCGCACCGTCTCGACGACAGGTAGGTCTTCGGGCAGCGTCACGAGGTGCAAAGCCGTACGAGCGGGCTCGTGCAAAAGCGCAACGGAGCTGGCGAGAAGGCCTCGCAGCGGACCGTCCCGCGCCACATCCTCGAAGGCATGAGGCAACTCGAAGAACATCGTGGCGTGACCCGTTGATTCGAGGTCGACGAGAAGTGGATCCCACCGAGCACCCCCCTGGCCGGCGACGAGTTCGGTGATGCGATAGAGGGTTGCGAGCTCGTTGACCCCCGGCGCGGCAAACAGGAATCGGCGCAGGACCTGGTTGCGCACGATGCCCGTCGCAAGGCTGCGCAGCCGAAGATGCTGGGACACGTAGTCGATGAGCGCGGGCTCGAGCTCCATGTGCGCGGCATGCACGCCCTCAGCGACGAGAGTCGGTTCGTACCCTACCTTGGTGACTCCAAACAATGCCTGGGCGGTCGACCGATGACCCACTTCGAGAATCAATGGACGCTGACCTCGACGTGCCGCAGCGAGTGCGACGGCAGCCGTCATGGAGGACTTCCCAACGCCCCCTTTTCCGGTGAAGAATTGAACCGACCGACGAAGCGAATGCCTCACCATTTTCCACTAGCAGCGCCGCAGCGTGGTATCGAGTGGAAATGACCTCGGTCTCCGCGTGGATCCAAGCATCACGACCACTTGCTCAGGTAAACATCGCCGCACCCTTGCTCATCGCCCAGGCCGCGGCTTGGCACGTCGACCACATGTTTTCGATTCGCGTGTTCGGTGCGCTCCTAGCTTGGGGCGTTCTGGACACGCTCTTCATCGTGTACGCGAACGACTACGCGGACCGACACACCGACACCGGCACCCGCACGTCGGTGTCTGGCGGTTCGGGCGTGATCGTCGAGGGCAAGATCGCGGCTGCCCAACTTGGAAGGGCGGCGATCTTGGCGGCGGTCGCGTTGATGTCGTGTTCGGGATTGCTCGCGTGGTGGGGCCGGCCCTGGGCGCTGGCGGGTGGTGTGGTCGCGATCGCGCTCCTCTGGGCATACAGCTTTCGCCCGCTACGCATGTGTGATCATGCCGGCGGCGAGCTCCTGCAAGCCGCAGGCATGGGGCTTGGGCTGCCATGGCTCGGTTACTACGCACAAACGGGAGTGCTCCTCCCGCCATGGTGGCTGCTCGTGCCCTGTCTCGGGCTCGGTTTCGCATCGAACCTGCTCACCTCGATTCCGGACGTCGAGAGCGACGCCGCAGCGGGCAAGCGCACCTGGGCCGTTCGCCACGGAAAGGACAACGCGAAGTACGTGAGCGCTGCGTTCATCGTGAGCGCCGCCATGATGGCGGTCGCCGGCACACCTGGTCTGGCCCCTCAACAACAAGTCGTGATCGCCCTACTCCCCGCCGTGATTCTCGTCTCCACTCTGCGGCGACGGTCCGGCTATGACATGGGGTTCGTCTGGGTGGGTGCGACGGCGCTCAACTTGGTGTTCGTCTTATGGGGCGCATTCATGGTGCTCGGCGGAGCTCGGTAGGCCAAGCGCCAGAGCGCGCGTCGAGCGGAACTCGTCATAGGCGCGCGTCCAATCCGGCTGAGCATCCGCGTTCCACGCCTCGACGGGCATCATGCCGCGCGCCGCGAGATCACGATAAAGCCGCGCTTCATAGACAGGCTGACGCGAGAACGAGAACGGATTGCGCCACGCATCTGCGGGAATGGGCGGATAGCGATCGTGGCCTTGCGCGATCATCTCCAACAGCTCCGACGCGCGGTCCTTTGACATGCGGAGGAACTCGAGGTCGAACGGGAGCGTGTCGGAATCACACAGTCCGCGCGACCTCCACCGGGCCCAGTCGAAACCATAGGTGAAATCATGCGCGTACTGGAAACGAATGGCGGACCGCGCACCGTAGAGCTCCATGAGTGATACGACGAGCTCACTCACTTCTGCCAAATAGCCCACGTAGTCGCCCGATGTGCGTGCCGCCCGAACGACGGCGGCGACGAAGTAGTCGAAATCCCAGAACAGATTGGCAGGAAAACCCAGAAGCTCTGCCTCGCCGATGTCTGCAAGACAGGCAGCGAGCAAGGGGGCCTCCTCGCTTTCGGCATGCTTGGTTACGAGCGTGGTGAGCCGCGTTGCACGACCCCGTCCCGGACAAAGACTCGACGCCCCCTGCGGCAACGCGTCCAGCGCAGTGTCGAACGCTTGCACGCGTGTCAAGGGTGAAGCGTGCGTCGCCGGCGCCGCGGTCATGCGACCCCCCGAATGAAGAGCATCATCGCCAGCCAAGCCCCTCCATGCCACACAGCGCTGTGAAGATAGCGCTTGTACGCACGCTGGGCGACAAACGCGTTGGTGACGGCGCGGTCGCTCACTGCACGCATTCCAAGGAAGTTCCAAAAGACCACCAGCAAGGGGATGATCAGGGTCCAAAACGGCAGGATCTCCGGACGGACCGCGGCCGTGACCAACCATACGGTGATGCCGCCGAGGACCGCGCCCTCGGTGAGTCGTCGTGCCCAGGCATTCCCCAGTGTCGAAGTGACGGTTCGCTTCCCGCCGAGACGGTCGCTCTCTTCATCGGAGAGCCCACTTGCGATAGCACTCGCAAGTCCCAAGCACGAGAACCCGAGCAGTACCGGCCAACCGGAGACGCTTCCCGACTGGAGGTAGGCATTGAAGAGCGGCAACGCGATGCCGACGCCCAACATCTCGAGCAGCTCTCCGCCCCCGCGGTAGTTCAACTCGAACGGTGGCAAGCTGTAGGCCACGAAAAGCCCCATGCAGATGGCAGCTGCCAGGCCAGCATGGGATCGGCCGACGTAGACTTGGGACGTGAGCGCGACTGCAAAAGCGAACGCTCCGCAGAGCAACGCCGCCAACAGCACTTGATCGTTCGTCAGGATGCCGTCCGGGATGGTTTTTGCAGAGCAGTCTTCGGGAAACATCCGACGCTTGAGGGCGTCCACGTCGCGATCGCCCCAGTCGTTCAGAAGAAGGATGAAGCCGACGCCAAACGCAGTGAACAGCGCACCAAACGCGAGCGCTACGCCGTTGAATAGGCCCGACTGCGCGACACCGAGCGCCTGGCCGAGCAACATGGGCACTAGCAGCTTGGGCCACGCGCTCGGCTTCAGCGCGTAGAGCCAGCGAGCAACGGGGGTCTGAGGTAACGCAGAGGTCGCCACTTCCCCATCGGTAGAGCGATCGAGTTCGATGTGCAAGGCGCTCAGGGTTCTTCGTCGAGCGAGGGCGGTGGAACGCTTCCCACCTGCTTGGCGCGGATGCGCCAGCGGTTCCTCGCCATCGCGCGCATGTCCTGCACGGCGTCTGCCTCGTCGACGATCTCGAGCCCGATCAGCGTTTCGATGACGTCTTCCATGGTGACCACGCCGTCGACTCCGCCGTATTCGTCCACGACGATCGCAATGTGCTCGCGATTGTTGAGTAGGCGTTCGAAGAGCGCGGGCAGTGGCAATGCTTCCGGCACCACGGTGACCTCACGGCCCAGCTCGCGGATCGGCACATCTAGCTCGTCGCGAGCAGCGGCAAGCAGCAATTCGTCTTTGAGGACGATTCCCGTCACCTCGTCGAGTTTTTCTCGCCAGATAGGAATCCGTGAAAACACTTCGGCTCCACGCTCCCGGATCGCATTGCGGACCGAGGTTTCCTCGTCGAGAGCAAACATGACCGTTCTGGGAGTCATGATGTCGCGGGCTCTCAGAGAACCGAAACGAAAGAGATTCTCGAGGATGCGCGACTCGGATTGATCGAAGACGCCCTGCTCCTTCCCAAGACGCGCCAGAGCAGCGAACTCTTCCCGTGAGAGCTTGTGTTTGACCTCGCTCCGTCGGAGTAGACGGGTGACTTGCTCCGAGAGCCAAACGAAGGGTGACAACAACCAAATCATCGGGGGAAGCGAGGCAGCAACGAACCGCGTCAGTCGGCGCCAGTAGACCGCGCCGAGGGTTTTGGGAATGATCTCGGAGCCCACCAAGATGACCAACGTGAGCACCCCAACGGCGATCGCTCCGATCTTTGAACCCCAAAGGCGATGGGCTTCGGCACCCGCGCCGGCGGCGCCTACGGTGTGAGCGATGGTGTTGAGGCTGAGGATCGCTGCGAGTGGCCGATCGATATCCGTTTTCAGCTTTTTGAGCGTGCCGCCAAGCTTCGGTTGATCTTGCGCCGTCCTCGCGAGGTAACTCGGAGTGATGCTCAAGAGCGCTGCCTCGAGAATCGAACAGAGAAACGAAAAGCCCAGAGCGATGGCTACGTAGGCAACCAGAAGTGTCATAGGGCATCACTCACGTAGCAACTCGCTGCGTGCTGTGATCAATCGGGCACCGCGTCCGTAGGTGACATACGACCAAACCCACTCGAAGAAGACGATAAAACGGTTGTGAAAGCCAATTAAAAAGAGGATGTGCACGAAAGACCACGTCAGCCAGGCTAGCAATCCGCGGAGTGGCGGTAGCCAGCTCGCTTGGGCAACCGCGCGTTTTCGGCCGATGGTGGCCATGATCCCTTTGTCGACGTACTTGAAACCCTTCCGCGGTTTGTGGCGGAGGTCGTTCTTGATGCACTGCGCGACATGAGCACCCTGTTGCATTGCGACCGGTGCGAGGCCCGGCAGCGGCTCCGAGTCGCCCTCCGGTATGAAGCACGCTGCATCGCCTACGGCGAAGACGTTGCGGTGTCCCAGCACCGCGCAATTCTGGTCGACGCGAATGCGCCCCATGCGGTCCAATGCCACGTCGAGTTCTTGCGTGAGTGAAGCGGCCTGGACCCCCGTGGCCCAACAGACGACCGCGGAAGGAATGAAATCGTCGCCCACTCGTACGCCAGCGTCGGTGACGTCGGTAACCGCGCGTCCAAGGAGCACCTGAACCCCAAGCTCCTCGAGTTGTGCCTTCGCGCTTGCCGACAACTTCGGGAGGAACGGCGTGAGGAGTCGGTTGGCCATCTCGACCAACACGACGTGAACGTCCGACGGATGGATCCGTCGGAAGTCCTTCGCAAGCACGCGCTTGCCGAGCTCCGCGATCGCCCCTGCCATCTCTACGCCGGTCGGCCCGCCACCGATGACTACGAACTTGAGCAGCGCGGCGCGCGCATTCTCATCGGGCTCCCGTTCTGCCGCCTCGAATGCAAGGAGAATACGCTCGCGAATCCCGATCGCATCGCGCACGCTCTTCAGTCCGTGGGCATGCGCTGCCCAGTCATCATGACCGTAGTAGTTCGTCCGGGTACCCACCGCGAGGATCAAATAGTCGTAATTGAGGGTCATGCCGTCGGAAAGCAGCAGCGTCCGATCCGGAAGTCGCACAGCCGCGACCTCGCCGAGAAGAACCTGAACGTTTTCGTAGCGCCCAAAGACCGACCGAATGGGAACAGCGATTGAGCCCGGCGATAGCCCCGCCGTCGCGACTTGGTAAAGCAACGGCTGGAAGAGATGATGATTCTCTCGGTCGACGACGGTGACTCGGACCGGTGCCTTAGCCAGCGACTTGGCCGCGCGAAGACCGCCAAACCCGGCCCCCACAATGACGACGTGAGGAAGCTCAGACACCGCCTCATCCTTTAGAACATGCGAGCGCGGCCGGCCAGCTGGCCCTGTTCCTCTTCTCACCAGGCTGGGATATGCTGAGCGCCCCACCCGTTGAGCGAAGGAGTCCCCCGATGAGCGATGTCACGATCTTTGGTCCGCCGCAGAGCAGTTATGTCTGGACGACTCGACTCCTATGCGAGGAAAAGGGAATCCCCTACGAGCTGGAGCGGCAGTTTCCTGGCTCGGACGAGAACCTCGAGATGCATCCGTTTGGGAGGGTGCCCGTCCTGCGACACGGCGATTTTCAGGTTTACGAAACGAGGGCGGTGACCGGGTACCTGGACTCGGCCTTCGACGGCCCGGCCTTCACTCCACCAGACATCATGCAAAAGGCACGCATGGAACAGTGGATCAGTGCGATCAGCTGCTACTTGTACGACGACATCATACGGAAGTACGTGCTCCAATACCTCTTCCCCCGCGGCGAGGACGGCGAGCCCGATCGCGAAACGATCGAGGGCACTCTCCCGAACGTTCGACGCGACGTCGAAGCGTTCGAACGAGGGTTCGACGGGCATCCGTGGCTCGCCGGGCCAAGCGTCAGCTTGGCGGATCTCTTCGCGCTGCCGATCTTCACCTACGTCAGCAATTTCCCGGAAGGCCAGGAACTACTCCAGGGCAAGCCCAATCTGCAGCGCATGATCAACGAGCTACAGAGCCGTCCGAGCTTTGACCGAACGGTTCCTGCGCCGCCGGACCACGCTTGAACGGCCCGTGGTGGCGCAGTGCTTCGACCTGCTGTTGCACGGCCACAGCTTCGCGCGGCAAGAACTCGGCAATCGCTTGAGAGAGAATTGGATTGCCAATCCAATGACTGCTGTACACCAGCGTTGGCAAGAGACCACGCCGGAGCTTGTGCGTACCCTGAGCACCCGCCTCGAAGCGGGTCATTTGTCGCTCGATGGCCCGTTCGATCAAGCGGTAGTAGCAAAGCTCGAAATGAAGACCGTCGTGGTAACCCGTGGTTCCCCAATAGCGGCCGTACAGATGCGCCCCCTTTTCGAAGTTGAGTGAGGCGGCCACCAGTTGTCCATGTTGCGTAGCGCGCACCAAGACTGCCCGTTTTCGTAAGCGATCGCTCGCGAGCTCGAAGAACTCGCGCGTGAGATACGGATATGAACCTTTGCGCGCGCAGGTGTCGCGGTAGAGCGCTTCGAAGCGCGTCCAGTGCGTGGCGTCGAGGTCATCGCCGGTTAGGGTCTCGATCGTCAGGCCATTGCTCGCGATCGCTCGGCGCTCCTTACGGAGCTTCTTGCGCATGGACGAACGAAATCGGTCTACGAAACCATCGAACCCCTGGTAGCCTTCGTTCTGCCAATGGAACTGAAAAGACAGGCGCCGCTGAAAACGCCCATCGAGATCGACCCACCGTTGCTCCTGCTCGGTCAAGAAGAGCAGGTGAATCGACGAGGCGCGGGTTTGTGCGAGCGCTTCGAAGCAGCCATCGAGAAGACGCCGAACGACTTCGGCCTCGCCGACGTCCGACAAAAGCAAAAAACGCCTTCCGGTGACCGGAGTAACCGGGACCATCGATACGAGCTTAGGGTAGTACGGCTGACCCAGGCGCTGCGCGGCATCTGCCCATGCCCAATCGAAGATGTACTCCCCGTAGCTGTGAGTCTTGACGTACAGTGGAAGTGCACCGATGAGCGTTTCGCCGTCCCATACCGTGACGTGCAATGGCTCCCACCCCGAATCGAACCCCACGGAGCCACTGTCCTCGAGGGTGCTCAGGAAATCGTGCTCGACAAACGGATCGTCGTCTCCGACGAGGCGGTCCCACGCATCTCGGTCGACGTCGTGAATGGAGGAGATCAGCTGTATGCGCACGAGAATGACAAGTTTGGGCCGTCAGGGGGCGATCGTGCAACCCGTGACGATGAGCTTGCGCTCGATGAGAAAGCCACCCTCGATCACGTCTCCCGGTTGGAACTCGCCGGCAGGTTGTCTGAAGGTCGCGGTGAATTCGTGACTGTCCAGGTCTAAGCTGAGCTCCATCGCGTGGAACCCGAGGTACTCGCGTGTGAGCGGGTACTGGCACTTGTATGCGCATTCCTTGGCGCTGAAGATGACCTTCGCCATCGTGCCGCGCTCGTCCGCCGCGAGCGATTCGAGCCAGCAAAGCTCTTCGGGAACGCAGATCTTGTTGATCAACGTGTCGCGCAATGAGTCGGCCTGCTCGACGTCCAAACCAATCGAGCGCGCCTGATCGCGTCGGGCGACCGCAACGGCACACCAATTGTCCGTATGGGAGATGCTTCCGGTGAAGCCCTCAGGCCAGATCGGGGCGCGATCTTTGCCACTCGGGATGGGAGTATCGGTATCCAGACCCAGCCGACGAAGTGCTCTGCGCGCACACAGCCGCCCGGCCGCGTATTGTTGGCGTCTCTTCGTTACAGCGCGCTCGATCGCAGACTCCTCGCCTGGAAGCAGCGCCTCCAATGCACCGTCGAGTGCGCGAGGGTCCGCCTCTTCGATTTCGACCTCGGACGAAAAGAGGCTGCGGGCCAATGCCTGGGGCATCACTGGGCGATCGCGCGGCTGAGCGAAACGATCGCCGCCGCTTCGGCCAGGCTGATGATGGGCGCGATCGCGTTGAGGAGCTGTCCGGTGCTCGCGATCCAGCTCTCGGTCACGTAGATGATGTCCCCGGGAGCAAGCACGACGTCCGGTGTGTTGTTGTTGACGAGATCTTTGACGCTGGCGACATAGACCTTTGGATTGCGCAACGGGCCACGGACGATTCGGATGTCGTTGCGATCGCCACGCACGCTGAGACCGCCCGCCCGCGCGAGAGCCTCGCTCAGACGCATGCCGCGCCGGTAGGCGAGCGGCTGGGGATCGTTGACATCGCCAATGACCATGATCAGTCGTTCGGTGCCGGGCGGGACGTAAAGCTGGTCGCCTGCTCGGACGCGGATGTTGTGGCGAGGATCGCCTTTGATCGCCTCGGGAAGACCCACGGGAACGGCCTTGCCCTCTCGCACTAGACGTGCTGCGTCGAGGTTTGCTATCACCGTCTGCTCGCGATCCGAGTCTGCAATCGCAGGCCCTCCAGCGGCAGCAAACAGATCTGCCAAACGCATCCCGGGATGAATGGTGACGCGCCCAGGCGTTTTGACCGCACCGAGCACCGTCGCCGCGTGCCCTGTCGCCTTTTCGATGATCACGTTCACACGGACGTACGGTTCGTACCGGCGCAGTGCCTTTTCGATGCGCTTCTCGCCCTCGCTCAACGACAAACCGCCAACCACGATATCGCCGGCGAGAGGCACGTGCAGTTGGTTCTTGGCGTCGACGATCAGGCCCTTATAGACTCGGGTGTTGGCCGATACAGTTGTCAGCTGGATCACATCGCCCGCCAATAGCTTGAGGGGTTCAGCAGGATCGGAATCCAGCCCGGGCAGAGAAACGGGTTCGGGCTCGGAGAACTCCGCATCATCGAGGGGCTCCGTAGGCGCGTCCGGCAGCCGGTTTTTCACGCAGCCGAAGGCGAGAAGCACGAGTCCGATGATGGCCAAGCAGCGCACAAAAAATTTCGTAGCTCGCCTCTTTTGACGATGCAATTGGAAAAAGATCTCCCGAAGGGTCATAGTACCCTTCGAGTACCCCCTAAAGAGTTGTAAATGGGCCCCTCTGAAACCAGTTTGCTTACCACGCGCGCGACTCCTTCCATGGCCACGAGCCCGGGCAGAACGCATTGGGGACGGGGTGCGTCTTCGCTGGGTATTCTCGTTCGTGTTGTCGATGCTGCGTTGATCTTCGCCACGTTATGGATCCCGACAACGCTTTACTCACGGTCATGGGGAGATACGGAATGGTCGGCGGCAACGGTCGCCGCTGTGCTCTACGTCCTCGTAGGGCAGTCTTTTCGGCTCTACGACCGCTGGCGTGGCGACAAACTCAAGCAAGAGATCGCACATGCATTGATCGCCTGGTTCGGCGTGGTGGTTCCACTGCTTCTGTTTCTCGGATTCCTGTCGAAGAGTGCGCCGGAGTTCTCTCGGGTGGTCACCGTTGGTTGGTTCCTTCTGGCGCCCACCTCGATCGTGATCTGGCGCACCGGTCTGCGCCTATCGATCCGCTCCCTCCGCAAACAGGGTTACAACACCAGGGTTACGGCGATCGTGGGCATGACGCCTCTCGGGCAAAAGCTCGCTGAACAGATTCGCGAGAACTCTGCGCTCGGACTCCGCTTGGGTGGCTTCTTCGACGATCGACAGGAGGAGCGATGTCATCCTATTTCGGACCAGCTCGGCTCTCGCGTGGGAAACCTAGAAGCCGTCGTCGAGCGAGCACGGGCGGGTGAGATCGACCTCGTCTACATCGCGCTCCCGCTGCGCGCCGAACCCAGAGTGAATGGTCTGCTACGGAAGCTGAGCGACACTACGGCGACCGTGTATATGGCCGCCGACTTCTTTGCGTTCGATCTATTGCATGCAAGCTGGGGTTCCCTCGGAGATATCCCCGTCGTGAGCTTGCATGAGACTCCATTTTATGGGGTGGATGGCTGGCTCAAGCGGCTCGAGGACATCGTGCTCGGCTCGATGATCCTCGCCCTCATTTCGATTCCGATGCTCATCATCGGCATCGGCGTAAGGCTTTCCTCCAAGGGTCCCGCTCTTTACCGTCAACGGCGCTATGGGCTCAACGGTGAGGTCATCGACGTGCTCAAATTCCGGTCGATGACCGTCACGGAGACCGGAAATGAGATCACCCAGGCCACCAAGGACGACCACCGGATCACCCAATTTGGCGCCTTTTTGAGACGCACATCGCTCGATGAGCTGCCCCAGTTCTTGAACGTGGTAGGCGGGAGCATGAGCATCGTCGGTCCGCGCCCTCACGCCGTCATTCACAACGAGCTCTACCGGAAGAAGATCCAAGGCTACATGCTCCGGCACAAGGTAAAGCCGGGAATCACGGGCTGGGCGCAAGTCAACGGCTGGCGCGGCGAAACGGACACCCTCGAGAAAATGGAGCATCGAGTCGAGCACGACCTCGCGTACATTCGCAACTGGAGCCTGCTGTGGGACTTGCAGATCATCCTGATGACCGCCTTTGGTTCCGGCGCCAAAGAGAACGCGTACTAGGATGTGCTGTCGCATGAGTTACGTGAATGCCAGGCAATGACTTCCAATTCTTAGATCCTGACGCTTCGAAGAAGCGTACCGGCGCGGCGGTCGACCCATACCGGGTTGGTCGTGCATTGTGGCGAGGGAAGTGGTGGATCGTAGGGACGGCCGTAGTCGGGCTAGCGCTGGGTCTTGTCGCGGCAAAGACGCTCGTGAAGAGCCCATTCGAGACGGCTGCCCTGCTCAAATATCAGGCCGCTCTCGCTCATGTTGAAGGACTAGCTCCGCCTGATCTCGGCACGTTCGGAGCGGCTACCCAAGCGTTGTCGATGCAGTCTGTTCTCGCAGAGGTGAAGAACCGAGTCGGTTTCACTGGCGATCTGACCGCACTGTCTAGAATCGTCGAATACACCACCGATTCCCCCAACCAGGTGGTGCGCGTCCAGGTGTCGGCTGACAGCGCAGAAGGCGCGGCCGAGCTTTCAAAGACCGTGGCCGACGTGTTCATTGAGCATCACGAGAAGCAACAACTGGGCCGGATTCAAGCGGAGATCGCGGTCGTCAACGCGAGATTGGCAGCTGCAACCGCGGAAGCAGAGAGAGCGCGCGATGCCTATCAAGTGTTTCGTGAAGAGCACGGCATCGCGGATGTAGGCGCGGAGCAAACAGATGCGAGGGAGTCCGCCGCCAAGTTGGCAGCGAACGCCGAGCTTGCCACGTCGGAGATCCGCGCCCTCGAAGCACGCGTCAAAGCCATCGAGGCACAGCTGGCGCAAACCCCAAAGACGCAAGTCGTAGTCGGCGGCAGGTCCCCCGAGCTCAGTCAATACCGAAAGCTCCGGGTCGAGCTAGCAAAAGCGCGAAGCACGTACTCCGCGGAGCATCCGCAGGTACGTTCGTTGGAAA
>CAJIBX010000139.1_pt1 | contig 38972 bp, 31 predicted proteins | sample 9199471 | NCBI WGS metagenome assembly CAJIBX01 (sample SAMEA7708317, study PRJEB35096) | sediment metagenome | biome: marine neritic benthic zone biome [ENVO:01000025]; feature: sediment [ENVO:00002007]; material: shallow marine sediment [ENVO:03000034] sea grass bed [ENVO_01000059] ...
GGAGAATGCCATTGGGGGCGCCGTCTGCCGAGAGACTCGTGAAGGTGAGACCGCTTGCACCGATCGCGCCGTCAACGACCCTCAACGCCCTGCCGGTCGTAGTGTCGATCGTGTTGTTCGCTCCGGTCACGTTGATCGTTCCACCGCCCGCGACATCCAGGCCGGCACCCGAAGTCGTGTCGATGTCCAGGCCCCCGGAAAAGGTCACCACACCCGAATTGGCGTTCAGATCGACGGCAATCGCGGCACCGGTATCGAGAGTCACCGAACCGGACACCGTGATGCTCGCCGACGAGTTATCGACCAGGATGCCCGTTCCGGTGGTCGTTCCCGTGATCGAGCCATTGCCAAAGGTGAACGTATCGGCCTGACCGTTGAGCTCGATGGCGGTTCCCGTCCCCGACAGGACTACGTTGACCGAATCAAAGCTCGTCAGGCCGCCCTGTCCGTTGCCGGAGATGCCGCTGTTGCTGCTGGCAGCGATGTCGAAACCTTCGAATGTGTTATCGTTGGCAAGGTTGATCCCGTCACCACCGCTGGTTGCGATCGTCGGTGCTGTGCCGGCGGCGAGGCTTAGCGAACCCGCGCTCAGAGCGACGCCTTCACCGGTGACCGTCTGCCCGTCTAGTGGGTTGAGCGGCCCGCTGTAGGCGCCCGCGCCAGTGTGAATGTAGACACGATCCCCCACCTGCGGGCTCGCGCTCCCGTTGAAGGCGGCGAGTGTTTCGAAGGGTGCATCGGAGCGCCCATCGTTGGCGCCTCCGGTCACACTGTTGTCGATAAACCAGATCACCGGGCCCGTGACGGTCACCGTGACCGTCGCCGAGGACGAGGCCGAGCCGTCGGTCATGTCGTATTGGAAGGTATCCGCACCCGTGAAGCCGGCAGGAGGCGTGTAAGAGAATGTCCCGTCGGCGTTCATCGTAACCACCGCGCCTGCGCTCACACCGGACGTGCCGGTTACGGTGAGCGAATCACCTGGCAGATCCGCGTCCATGTCGTTGTCGAGGACGTTGCCACTCACCTGCACCTTGGCCCGCGAGCTCACGTCGATACCGACCTCGAGCAGGGTATTCGCGACGGTTGCGAAGTTATCGTTGATCGCGAGTGGCGGATCGTTGACCGGGGTCACCGCAACCATCACGAGCCCGGTAGCGCAAGCCGCGGTAGGGGTCTCGTCGTCGCATACCTGGTATTCGAAGTTGTCCTCGGTGCTTTCGCCGCCGCCATGGGTGTAGACGAAGCTCCCGTCCGCCAAGAGCGTGACCATGCCGTAGGTCGGTCCACTCACGGGCGTTGTGATCATCGAGAGTGTCAAGTCGTCGGGATCGCTGTCGTTTGCCACGAGATTCGGAGCGCTCACGACGCCTCCCTCGGCCACATTCACCATCTCACCCATCACGAGCGGCGGATCGTTCAGTGGGTTTACCGTGATGGAGACAGTCGCCGTCGCCGAGTCGAATGCGCCATCGTTGACGCGAAACGTGAACTCATCCGAGCCATTGAAATTGAGGTTCGGCGTGTACGTCACATTGGGCGGACTTCCACCGAGTGATCCGTCGCTCGGCATATCGACGATGTCGAAAGTCAGGGGGCTCATTTCGAGGTCGGAACCGGTCACAGTGATCGGCACTGGAATATCCTCATCGGTCACCACGGACTGGTCGTCGGCGACCGGCTCCGCGTTGCCCGAACCGATCACGATCGTGTACGTGCCGGCATTGGAATCATCGATACCGTCGTTCGCCTGATAGGTGAAAACGACGGTGCCGTCGGAACCAGACGGAGGGGTGTAGGTCAGATCCGGTGGTGTCCCCGTCAAGGAGCCAACGGCGGGCTCGTCGACGACCACGAAGGTCAGCTCGTCGTCATCGGCGTCGGTTCCTTCCAACGTGAGCTCGAGGACCTCGTCGATCTCGATCGATCGCGTGACGTCGTCGACCTCCGGCGGTGAGTTCTCACCGCCGTCGCCCCCATCAACAGAGCCGTCCGGCGGCTCCCCGGAGCCACCGCAACCGATCACGACAGAACAAAGCGCTAAGAAAAAGCGAGCGCGCTCATAGTGGCGCATCAACAAACCCCCCGCATAGTCTGGGGATCCCTCAACTGGGCCATCCCCGACTCAGGGTAGCGGCTCTGCCGGGCCGCGGCACGGGTGCGCCAATCACCCTTTCGGAGCGAGCGATCAGATATGGTTGGCGGGCGGCGGCGCTACGACGGCGCGAAACCCGACGCGATCGGGGTCGAACCACCGACTGAGCTCGATGCGATTGGCCACGCCCAACCGACGGTACACCTCCTTGAGGTGCTGCCTGACGGTATGCGCGCTGATGCCCAGGAGCTTGGCGATCTCCTTGGCCGTCGCTCCGACCGCGGCGTACTCCGCGATCTCGAATTGGCGCGGACTAAGCACATCCCCCAAGTTCGGCGTCAGGGTTTCGCGAGGATAGATCCGCGCCGCGTAGAGGTGCCCGGGCCCGATCAAGACCTCGATCAACACGCGCTTATCCCTGGCGACGACCCATTGGCGTTCGGTGTGAGACGCAGCCAGGGCACGCACGGCCTCTCCGATCGTCGAAAGCGTCGGCGCGTCGAGCTCCGCGCGGAACGAACGGGTGCAGGCCACCACATCCCCCCTCGAGTCGAAGGTCGCAAGCGGACTCCGAACCGCGTCCATACTCAACTTGCTAACGCAAAAACCGTGCCGTCTACAATTCGCTCAACTCTGGGGGTTTCGCCCGACGTAGTGTCCTCCACAGAGGACAGACCCCGTCCTGGGCGTAACGCAGGACTTCAACTCTTGTTCAATTAGGCGCGACGAATTCCGTGCGCTTGAATCAACCGGTAGAGATACGAACGGGCCACATCGAGCCGGCGTGCGGCCTCACTGATGTTCCAATCGGTCTCGTCGAGCATAGACGCAACCACACGGCCACGGACCTCGTGTAGTTGCGCCTGAAGTGAGGGTACGACGTTTACCTCGTTGTCGTCGGTTGTCGCGTTCGGGAAAATGTGACTGGGTTCGACGAACTCCGCGTGCGCGACCACAGCATTGACCACACCAGCTTCGACCGCGTGCGCTAGCTGACGCACATTCCCAGGCCACTCGGCCAGATTGAGCGCGGATACGGCGGCAGGCGAGAAAGCAAGGCCCTCGAAACCGTGTCGCGTGCAAGCCTGCTCGAGAAACTGGTGGGCCAACGGCACGACATCTGCTGCACGCTCGCGAAGAGACGGGACGCGCGCTTCGAGGACCCGCAGGCGATAGAGCAGATCTTCCCTGAATCGACCGGCGCGGACGGCTTCATTCAGATCCGAATTGCTTGCCGCGAGAATGCGTACTTTGGCAGTCCGCGATTCGGCGTCACCCAATCGGTAGTACGTCTTGGACTGAAGCAGCTGAAGCAGTTTTGCCTGTGCCGGAAGACTGAGCTCGCCGATCTCGTCAAGGAAGAGGATGCCTCCCTCCGCCGCCCCGACGCGACCTATCGACCCGGTCCGTGGTGCCGTGGAGTGACCACCGGGAGCTGAACCGAAAAGCTCGTTCTCAATCAGGTTCTCAGGCAGGGTCGCGCAGTTGACCTCCAAGAAGGGTTCGGTGGCGAGGCCGCTGTTGGCATGCACGGCCCGAGCCAGCATGGATTTGCCTGTACCGGAGGGTCCCGTGAATAAGATGCTCACGTCTAGAGGCGCAGCCAGAGCGAGCTTCGAGAGGACGTGCTTCATCGCCGGGCTTCTCGCGATCAAGTCGGGGAAAGGCAACAGATGTGAAACGTCCTCCGCCCGACGTGCACGCGTATCAAACACCAGGCGTTCACAGGCGGGAGTGAGGCACCGGGCAAACAACTCCACGAGACACTCGTCCCGGTCGTCGAAGGGACCCGCTTGCTCCGCACCTTCGAGGTAGACCACGCCAAGAGAGCGTTTGGCGCCGATCGGAGCGCACAGCACGGCCTGTATTTGCTGCGTACGAACGCTTTCAAACTCGGAGAAACGCGGATCGAGAGCAGCCGACGCCGTGTGCAGTGTTCGTCCAGTGGCGAGCGCTTCCGCTACGATGCCACGCGAAATGGCACTGCGTACTCTTTCGATCTGTTCTTCGTCGTAGCCCTCGGACGCAAACCACATGGCTTCCGACGCAAAGGTCGGATCGCAAAGCTCCATGTAACCGTGACGGGCCTGAATGACATTGACTAGAAGTCTCAGCGCCTCGGGAAGAAGATCTTCAGGGGATTCGTGCTGTTGAAGTCGAAGAAGCCCAAGAAAGAAGTCTCTTTCAATCGTAAGACGGCGGGTGTCACGCGGAGTGTCGAGTCGGTGCATACGGAAGCCGTAATCTAGCTTACGCTCAGTACCTACATGAGTCATCCCCAAACCGAGGGATACGCCCCTCGGTTGCCGACAGCAAAGCTGTTGTGAGGCCGCAGGTCGTGGTCGGTTTGGAATAGAGGGGGAACGCATGCGAAGAGTGCGAGTGGCGATCTATGGGGGCGGCATCGGTGGACTAAGTGCCGCCCATGAGCTTGCCAAGTGTGGGTCGCACTTCGAGATCGACGTCTACGAAGCGGGCCAGTGCATTGGGGGAAAAGCGGCGAGTCAGTACATCGAGGGAACAGCCGAGCCCGGTCGCCGGGATTTGCCCGGAGAGCACGGCTTCCGTTTCTTTCCAGCCTTTTACTACCATCTCGACCGCACCATGGCCGAAATACCATGCGGCGTCGGGAGACACGTGAGCGACAACTTGGTCGGAAGTGAAAGCTTCGCGATAGCCAGAAACGGACGCCGACCCGCAGTGGCTCAGCGACGAGTGCGAGACGACGTCGATACCGTGGCCGGCGCCGTCGAGCTGCTCTACGCCTGGTACTCGCAGGAGGCACTGGGACTGTCGTCCGCGGATCTGACGAATCTTGTGTACTCGGTGACGAAGTTCATGATGTCCTCGGAGGTCCGGCGCGCTCGTCAATACGACAGACTGAGTTGGTACGAGTTCTCGAATAGCCATTCAGATGGCCTGTCGGACGACTATCGTTCTTTGGTTTCAAGTCTTCCAAGAACCATGGTCGCGATGGACGGAAGGAACGGTAGCGCCTACACCATTGGCAAGGCCGGCTCGCAGCTCTTCTTTCTCGATCCGATGCGTGCGAACGGTGGCGTCGACCGAGTGCTCAACGGGCCAACCTCCGAAAGCTGGCTCGAGCCTTGGCACCGATATCTTCGTGCACGGGGTGTGCGCTTTCATCACGGGGCGAGACTCGAGCGTCTCAGCGTCGATGAACGTGAAGGCAACTGCTTCGTTGCCGGGGGTCACCTGATGGGTGGCGAATCTATAGACGCGGACTTCCACATCTGTGCGCTGCCACTCGAGGCCATGATCCCTCTTATCGATGCAGATATCGCCGGTCTCGCTCCAAGCCTGGGAAGGGTTCGAAAGCATTTGAGCGAGCAGACCGCTTGGATGGTCGGTGCGCAGTACTTCCTGAGGCGCGACATCAAGGTTGCCCACGGACATGTGATCTATCCGGACTCGCCATGGGCTTTGAGCTCGATTTCGCAGGCGCAGTTCTGGAAGAGGTCTGGCGGGCCTATCGAGGACCGCTATGGTAGCGGTGAAGTTCGCGGAATTCTGTCGGTAGACATTTCCAACTGGGATGCGGTTGCCCCACGGTTGGGTCGACCCGCCAAGGACTGCACACGACAAGAGATCCTCGACGAGACGTTCAGGCAGATCTTGGAGGGCCTAAACAACTCAGACGCGCGCACACTCGATTGGGACGATGTTCTCCATCGCCATCTGGACAGCAACATCGAGTTCGAACGGACGGACGGCAGGGCATCGGGGAACAGGACCCCGCTCTTGGTGCACGCGCCAGGAACCTATGAGTATCGACCATCATCTAGAACAGAGCTCCGGAACTTGTTCCTCGCATCGGACTACGTGGCAACGCATACCAATTTGGCGACGATGGAAGGAGCGAACGAGGCCGCTCGTCGTGCCGTTCGGGGAATCCTTACGGAGCTCAATTGGAGTCGAGAGCTTCCGATCGTGCGAGACCTCCCAGAGCCGGTGGTGTTCGAACCGTTCAAGCGCCTCGACTCGTGGCTGATGCAGCACGAAAAGAGCTTTGAACACGTTTTTCGCTTGCAAGCTATCGAGCTCTCCGAGCTGGTGGAAGCAGCGCACCGGCTCTCCCAAGGGGTCTCGATTCCAGCGCTCCGCCGATCGGTGGGCAGGATGCGGTCAGGGCCCATGAAGGGAAGGCGTGATGCCACCAGGACGCGCGCTACCTTGCGGCATTTCGCAAGCGCGCTGACACGGGCCGAGGGACTCGCCAGTAGGCGTACATTCCTAGTGCCCCGGGGACGCAAGTCGGGGCCGGTCAGACCTCGGCGTACGCGAGGGGAAGCAAACACTGAGCGAGCGGTGTCGGAGCTGCCACCTCCGGGCTGAAACACGACCCCCCGACTCCGGCGAGTCGTTGCAAGTGATAGTCGGCGGCCGCCGAGAAAAGCGACATGTCGACTGAAGAGAACGCAGAGCGCGCACGACGCAAGAGGTCAAAGCATTGATCCGGTTCTTCGGCCTTCCAGGCTCGTCCGGCATCGAGTGCATCTGCAAGTGCCGAACACCAGGGCATCTTCTCACGTCGCAGCCGGCGACTTGCAGCCTTGGCCACTCGACACAGCTCATCGACCTCGGCGACGCCCGCCGACGCGGCGAGCGCAGTCGCTCCATCGAAATAATTCCATAGTGCCCGAATGACTTGGTTATGCACCAGCAGTGAACTGCGAACGCGAGGGCTTTCGCTCTCGAACCGGCTTCGCGCCAAAGTCACGTCACCTTCGAATAGATCCGCCTGGACCTCGCCTATCATTCCGAAGAAATCGAGCGGCGAATAAGCAAAACTCGACCATTCCTCTCGAGCGTTCTTGGCCATCGAACGAGCGATATCGGGCCGCGCCTTTGCCAGCCAAGTAAGGTTCGGAAACCCCACCCGAACACAGGTGGAGGCGAGCAAATCGCCACGCATGCGGGCGTGCTCCATGACCTTCGGCCGAAGGGATTCAATGGCTGCAAGCTCACCCATCATGCTCAGGCTCCACGATGAAAACAGATAGGCGCTCGAGAGCTCCCATCCGGCACCCACGCAATGGTTCTCTATCAGGTCCAGCGCGCCCTCACACAGACTTACAGCCTTCTGCCACTGACCAGAGAGAAAAGCCGTGCTAGCGGACGTCGTGTGCACGAACGCCAACAGATTGGGATCGCCGATTTCTGCAGCGACCCTAAGGCTATTGTCTGCGAGCGCATGTCCACGCCGGCGCAACACGCGCACGCCCGGAGCGGCCAAGTAGCAACTCTCGGTAGCCAGGGCTCGCGCGCGATGGATCGCATCGTCAGTCCTCAGAGCTCGCGCCACGTATTGGGCCTGGTAGAAGGTTGAGGCGGCGTTGTCGGCCCAAACCAGCCCGACCGTGGCCGCCCAAAGCGCGTCGAGTTCCTCTCTCGAGTTGTCTGTGAGTGGCGTATGCTTGCGGCTGACGAGGTTCTTCAGCCACGTCTCCGCGCGCTTTCTCATCGTGAAGAGCATCAAGCCTCGGTTGGAGCCGGGCATCTGCGCGCCAGTTGGCGGAAGAACCTTCGATAGATTGTCATAGCCTTGCGCTAGGTACCCGCTTCTCAGAAAGGCATCCGCCGAGCGCCTGAGGAGATGTCGCATCTGCCTCTCATTCGCGCGCTGGGTCGCCAAGCACTGAGCCGCAGATTGGTAGCTCTCACCCGCCAGGTGGCCTTCGCCAGCTGCCTCGTGCGCTGCGCCGAGCTTCTCGTGGACTTGCCAAGTATCCTCTCCCCGCGCGCCGCTCCGAAGAGCAAGATTGTACATCCGACATGCCTGATCAAAGGCGAGCGCCTCCATGAAACGGTCGCCCGCCTTGATTGCGTACGTTCGCGCCCTGCTTGGGTGGCCAGATTCATGCCAGTGCCAAAAGACCGCACTGGGATCTGCAGACCGCGTGCGGCTGAGCTCCTCTGCCAAACGACGATGATGCTTTCGACGCAGGCCTTCAGGGAGCCGGTTCACGATCGCCTCACGTATGCGGTCATGGTACGGGACGATGGTTGCGTCAGGGCTCAAAGCGACTCGCTCGATCAGATGTCCCGCGCGCAGCAGAGCTTGTATCGCCGCTCCGGGAGCAGTTAGGTCCCCAGCTTTGGAGAGGACCTCCAGTGAAACCGGCGTCATTGACACGCACGACAGCTCCAAAAGGCGATATGCCTCCCCGTCGTCAGTAGCCAAGCGCTCCTGAAGCATGCACGCGAGTACCTCCTTTCCCGGTACGTGCGTCCGATTACTGGCCGAAGCCCAATGCCGAGCAAACTGCAGCGCAAGGAAAGGATTGCCGCCACTTTGTTGTGCAATCCATGTCGTCGCTTCCTCGGAGTGATGCTCATCCGAGCTTTGCTCGACCAGTAGACGCGTCTCGTCCTTTGTGAGTGGCTCGAGCGGGATTCGCACCACGGGCACTTCGCCCCTGCTAACCGAATCGACGATCAGCTTCGAGTCCGTTTCCCGACAAGTCGCAATGAGCAAGAGAGGCACCTGCTGAGATAGCGTGTCCGACCAAAACCGTAGACTGTCACGGTCCGACCATTGCACATCGTCAAGCCAGACCACCACACTCCCCAGTCTCGTCATGGAGCGAAGAATCGAACGCAACGCTTCGAAAGCGCGTCGTCGTCGTTCGCGGGGATCGGAGGCGACAACACCGGAAACGCTCGCAAAGGCCTTTACCCGTGCGAATACGGGAAACGCTTGCAAGAGGTCCCCTGCATTCCTCGGCACACAACTCGCGACATCCTCATCGCGGAGCTGTGAAAGCTCCTGACTGATGGCATCGACGATGCCATCGATACCGGGCAATGGGACGGTGGCGACCGGAAGGCAGCGGCCCCGTAAGACGAACGCGGACGGATCGCCCTCGAGATGATCGCAGAAGGTGCTGACCAAGTGGGTCTTTCCGATCCCTGAGGGACCTGAGATCTCCACGAGCGTACCGTTTCGCAGACGGTGACCGAGGGAGACCTCCATCAACGTCTCCATGACCTGCTGACGTCCCACCAAGAATCGAGGGTGTAGAATCTCGTTTCGCCGCGTGTGTCGTCCCGCGTACAGAGCCTTTCGTATCTCAGCGGCGCTCGGCCTCGCACGAGCATCCGGGCTGGTCATTCGGGCGATGAGCTCCGAGAGCCAGTCCGGTACCTCACGAGGAAGCTGAGGTGCTCCGTCTCGCTTGAGCCGGTCCAACCGAATCAGGTTGTGCGCATCGAAAACCCGTTGCCCGGTCAAGCACTCGTGGATCATTAGCCCGAGCGCGTAGATGTCCACCGCTGAGCTCGCTTCCCCGGTCCAGATCATCTCGGGCGCCATGTATGGGGCCGTTCCCGCAACCTCTCGCAATGAGCGACGCCGTCCGCGGACGACGGCCATGAGACCGAAATCGAGAAGTACGGCCCGACCGTTCTCGGAGACACGAACATTGCTTGGCTTGATGTCTCTGTGAACACGGCCCGCGCTGTGCAAAACGGCAAGCGCATCAGCTAACTGGGCCAGGGCTTGACAGGTCCGCCGCACCAGTGCGTCGTCAACGTACCCATCCGGACACGTCCGGCGAACCCACTCGACTAGGTGCGGCCCGTCGACGAGCTCCATCGTGAGGAAGCAGTCCCTCTCGTCCGCGACGAGCTCGTACACATGGATCAGGCTGGGATGGTGCACCTCACACACCAAGCGGAACTCTCGCTTCAGGTAATAGAGCTCATCGGGATCGAGACGGTGCAATCGTTTGAGTGCGACTTCCACCTCCGTTCGTAAATGCAGAGCCCGATACACCGTTCCCGTGGAACCTCGTCCCAGCTCATCGAGCACCACATAGTCCGGAGCGCCATCGATGGACCGCTCGGTGTGCGTTCGAAAGTCATCCCCCGAATGAGGGATCCCTGTCTGGATCTCCCACATGAAACTGCCCTGGCGACCCTAACACGAGCGGACACGGTTATGCGAACGCGCGCTCTCGGACCGTGACCCGGGACGCGGTCCCTCGAAATAGGGACTGCTTGGCGCTTCGGCGATCGTTATGTTGATGGGAGTCGGTCATCTTGGGTGACCGCACAGGGGGGACGGATGAGACACGCATTGGGAAAGCGGCCGCCTGGGCCGCGACAGCTACCGTTCGTTGGCAACGCGATCCCGTTCATGCGCGACCGACTTGGGTTCCTCACCGATGCCGCCGAGTACGGGCCGGTGGTGAGTCTGCGACTGTTCGGACGGCCGTTCTACCTGATTACACACCCTGACCTCATTCAGCAGGGGCTGATGCAGCACAGTCGAGACACGCACAAAGGCGATTTCGTCGAACAACTACGCCGTTTGCTGGGCGAAGGTCTCGTCACCAGCGAAGACGAGTTCTGGCGAAAGCAACGAAAGCTCGTGGCGTATGCATTTACACCATCGAGGATTCGTCGGTACGCAGACCACATGGTGGACGCTGCCGACCAAGTCGTCGACCAGTGGTCACATAATCAGAGCGTCAACGTCCATCGTGCAATGGCGGCGCTCACGATGGACGTGATCGGACGAACGCTATTCGGCACGGATCTAGCGAACGATAGCAGCGGGATTCTGGATGCGTGGGAGAGCATCAATGACTACTACGTCGAAGTCCTCGAAAGCCCACTTCCGTTGCCGAGGTGGTGGCCCTCGCGGCGGAATCTTCGCTTTCGTCAAGGTGTTCGGGAGATCGACACCGCGATCCGGAACATCATCGATGAGCGCGTAGCTCATGCTCAAGACCGCGGAGACCTCCTGAGCGGCTTGCTACTCGCACGAGACGACGAAGGCGGGCACATGAGCACGCAGCAGGTCCGGGACGAATGCATCACGATGTTCATCGCCGGCCACGAGACCAGTGGCCTTGCCTTGGTACATACGTTGTACTTGCTCGCTCAGCACCCGGAGGTCGAGAAGCGAGTACGACACGAGCTGCGGCGGGTTCTTGGCAATCGACGTGCTCGTTACGAGGATGTCGCCGCGCTGAAGTATACGGAACAAGTCGTGAAGGAGGCCATGCGTGTCTTACCGCCGGTCTGGGCGCTCGTACGAAAACTGACGAGGGACATACGCCTTGGCGGCTTCCCCATGCCCAAGGGCTCCACGCTACTCTTTTCTCAGTGGGTGACCCACAGGGACCCCGCCCTATTCGTAGAACCATCGTTTTTTGATCCTGAGAGGTGGTCCTCAGAGCGCATACACTCCATCCCCAAGTTTGCCTATTTCCCCTTCGGGGCAGGGCCGAGGGCCTGCATAGGAAACCATTTTGCGATGATGGAGCTCGTACTGGTCATCGCCACGATCCTGCAGCGAAGCCGTTTGACGTCGATAGTAGGTCATGATCTGCGTTTCGATCCGTCGGCCACTCTTCGTGCCGAAAGAGATCTATATATGAGGGTCGAAGAGGCTCCCCCCGAAACGAGCGGGCTTTCGAGACGACCCCGAACACCGATCCCAAGGCGTCGCCCCCCGCGGCGTCCTTCCGGTGGTTCTCAGGTCGCAGAGGTGCAGTCAACTTCGCCGGCTCATGGAAGCGCTCGATCCTCGATACCGAAGGAGTGATCCCTTTCCCGTCCTAGACCGGGACGACGGACCAGGGGATTGGACCGCGCGCACGCTCTACATCGCGCTGTCGTTGTGCATATTCCTGGTCGATGTGTTCTTGCCGTCAGAGAACGCCGCAGCGGTTCCCTATGTGGCGGTCATCCTCTTGACGCTCGTAAGGCGAGGTCAGGCAAACCATGCGCTCGAAATGGCCGCCGTGACCACGGCTCTTGCGTTGACGGGGTACATCCTTTCGGCGACATCTGCGGGCGCAACGACCGAAGTTTATAATCGTCTGACCGCCGTGCTCGCGATTTGGATGCTGGCCTTTGCCGGGTCGTTCCAGAAGAGAGAACGGAAGCTCGTTCGCGAAGCCAAGGAGATGTCCGAGCGCATACTTGCGGCCGTTCGGCAACCTCTGATCGTCTTGGATCAACACCAACGAGTCGTTCGAGTCAACGATGCATTCCGCAGCTTGTTCCCGACAGATTCAACGGACGTCACGGGCCAACCTTTCAGGGAACTGGAGAACGCAGATTGGAAGACGTCCGAGCTCCAGGAAATCGTGAGTGACGCCTCCTCGCACGTCTCACTCCACGTGGACTACGAAATCGATCGGGATTTCCCGTCGATGGGACGACGCGTCCTGAGGCTGAGCGCCCGCCCGATACCGCAATTGGTCGGGACCGGTGGCAGGGACGTCATTGTCGCCGTCGAAGACATCACCGATCACAGAAAGAAACAGGAAAGCTTGTTGGCGGCGGAACGCAAATACCGGGATCTGTATGACAACGCGCCGGATATGTATGGATCGGTCGATCCGCAGACTGGGGGCATCAAGGAATGCAACCAGACGCTTTGCAGCACGCTCGGATATGCGAAAGCAGAGCTCATCGGTCGTCCGGTCTCGAAGATCTACCATCGCGACTGCCATGCCCGAGTCGGCGAGGCCCTGCAAACGTTCGGCGAGACCGGCGAAGTCCACAACGCCGAGCTCGATCTGCGTAGAAAGAATGGAACGAAGATTCCCGTACTGCTAAACGCGTCCGCCGTGCGCGATCAGGCAGGCCGGATCCTTCACTGCCGGTCTGTATGGCGCGATATCACGGAACGCCGACGCGGACTCGAGGCCAGTCGAATGCTAGCGACGATCGTCTCGCATTCCGCCGATGCCATCTGCAGCATCGATCTTGCTGGCACGATCGTCAGCTGGAACCAAGCCGGAGAGGCCATGTACGGCTACACCGAAAACGAAATCCTGGGGCAGGATGCCGAGATCATCGTCCCGACGCATCTCCACAAGGAGTGGTACGCCATCATGGACCGGGTCGCTTCCGGCGAAGGCATCCGTCAGTTTGAGACTTCTAGAGCCACGAAACATGGTCGGCTCCTCGAGGTCTCGCTCACGCTATCCCCAACCCGTGATCCATCAGGAGAAATCGTAGGAGCTGCGATGATCGCTCGAGATATCACGGCCCGGAAAGAGGCAGAGTGCCGGCTGCAGACCTACAACTCCGAGCTCCAAGAACGGACAGCGCAGCTGCAGGAGGTCAACCAAGACCTCGAACGATTTTCTTATTCGGTCTCCCACGATCTACGGGCGCCGCTTCGCGCGATCGGAGGCTACGCCGAGGTGCTTCTGGAAGACAGTTCAAGTGTCGACGATGAGCAGTCCTACAAGGCGCTGCGTGTCATCGCTCGCAATGCAGAGAAGATGGATGTCTTGATTGAGAGCCTACTCAGGTTTTCCAGGCTCGGGCGTCAGCCTCTGCGGTGCGCGGGTGTGAACATGAGTTCGCTAGCGCAGGAAGCCTTTGAGCAAGCTTGTAGCCTCGAGGCGGGACGCACCATTCACTGTGACGTGCGCGAGCTGCCGACAATCCAGGGCGACACAGCCCTGCTACGACAAGTATGGGCCAACCTTTTAGGCAACGCCGTGAAGTATACGCGCCCACAAGCGGACGCCCGAATCATCGTCCGCGGAAACGTCGAAGACGGTATGGCGGTCTATTCGGTCATCGACAACGGAGTCGGGTTCGACGAGGAGCACGCGGAAGCCCTCTTCGGGGTGTTTCAACGTCTTCACTCATCCAGTGATTTCGAGGGGACGGGAGTAGGACTGGCGCTCGCGCAACGGATCATAGAGCGCCACGGGGGACGAATATGGGCGCGCAGTACCAAAGGGAAAGGTGCGGAATTTTCATTTGCGCTACCGCGCGAAGAGATGATGCACTGTGACCTGTGACTGGACTGGTCAGTTTGCTCTCGTAACCGAACTTCCCTCATGCGAGGGATCCCTCAAAGTGACGATTCGTTGACTCTGCGTGCAACCGTCGCGCTTCGCGCGATAGATCTTTGGGCGTGCCGCTAAGTCAGCCGTTATCTTGGTTGGGGGGATGAACGGTTATCGCTACAACATCGATCGATCGGATCGCATCTGCTCCGTCGATGAAGCATGGCTTGACTTTGCACGGGAGAACGGCGCGGGGCACCTGACCGAACCCAGTGTCATTGGCAGACGACTATGGGAGTTCATCAGCGGTCGGGAAACGCAGCACTTGTACCGCCTTATCTTCGAGCGCGTCAGAGAGAGTGGGCAGACAACCGTCGTGCCGTTCCGGTGCGATTCGCCGCGCTGCCGCCGATTCATGGAGCTCTCAGTGGCGCCGGCCGAAAGCGACGGGCTCGAACTCCTCGTACGCGTCCTCCGTGAAGAGTCACGCGTACATGTGAATCTGCTCGACGTACGCATATCACGAGACGATCGCTTTCTCGAGATATGCAGCTGGTGCAAGTGCGTCCGCGTCGACGAGGACCACTGGTTCGAGGTGGAGGAGGCCATTCGCAGGCTTCAGCTTTTTCTCGCTCCAGAGCTTCCGAGCTTGACACACGGACTATGCCGTCCATGCGAGTCGAGTCTGTTGAAATGAACCATTCATTGCGTGTGCTCCTTGTAGAGGACAACCCCGACGACGCGGAGCTTCTCCAACTCGAGCTAAAGCGTGGGGGCTATGACCTCACCTGCCAGCGAGTAGAGACGAAGGAGGCGTTGGAGAAAGCGCTTGAGGAAGGCGTGTGGGATTTGATCCTCTCCGACTACAACCTACCAAGCTTCAATGGACGCAAGGCACTGGAAGTCGTTCGAGCAAAGAATCCTGAGATCCCGTTCATCATGGTCTCTGGGGCGATCGCGGAAGACACCGCCGTGGACGTGATGCGTGCAGGGGCAAACGACTATTTGCTGAAGGGCAACCTCAAGCGACTCACGGCGGCAATCACGCGCGAGCTCGCGGAGGCGGAGTCGAGGCGCGCGCGGTGCGATGCCGAACGCGATCTCGAACGGAGCAACGAATACAATCGAGCGTTGCTCGAAGCAATACCGGACATGATCTTTAGGGTAAGACGAGACGGTGTGGTTCTGGATGGGATCGCCGGCGAGGTATCGAAGCCTTCGCTGAGACCACAGGCGGTGATCGGAAGGCGCATTCAGGAAATGGCGCCCAAGGACTTGGTTGACCAGGCGATGAGTTGCGTCGACAAGACACTACAAGCCGGTGGCATACGGCTTATCGAATGCGAGCTTGAGTTGAACGGCACGCAGCGAGCGTATGAAGCTCGGCTTGCCACTTGTGGTAGCGACGAAGTCCTCGCAATCATTCGCAATGTGACCGAGCAGAAAAGCTTGGAGGCCCAGATGCGTGCTGCGCAGCGGATGGAGGCGGTCGGACGTCTTGCCGGAGGCGTCGCGCACGACTTCAACAACATTCTGACGGTCATCCAGAGCTATGTGGGGTTTTTGCGGAGCGAATTCGACGATGGGGATGCGAGACGGGCAGACGTAGACGCGATCGGGGATGCGGCGGGCCGAGCGACTAGATTGACTCACCAATTGCTCGCGTTCAGTCGTCGCCAGATTCAAGAGTTGCAGATTGTCGACATCAACAGAGAAATCCAGGAGCTCGAAAAGATGCTCCGTCGACTCATCGGAGAAGACGTCTCTCTAGTGATGAAACTCCACCAAGAGCTCGGTCTGGTCGAAACCGACCCTACCCACTTGGAGCAGGTGATCATGAATCTCGTAGTTAACGCCCGGCACGCAATGCCTCAGGGAGGGACTCTCGAAATTAAAACTGCGAACGTAGCTCTTGATGAAGAATACGGCAGAAAGAGGGGAGTACGCGTACCGCCGGGGGAGTACGTCTTGCTCGCGGTCACCGATACCGGTGTCGGAATGGACGAGGAGACGGCATCCCGAGTATTCGAGCCCTTCTTCACGACCAAAGAGAAAGGCGAAGGTACCGGTCTGGGACTGTCCACGGTCTATGGAATCGTCAAGCAAAGCCAAGGCTACATATGGGTCAGTAGTCGGCCCAACGCAGGTACGACCTTCGAGATCCACCTGCCGCGCACTCGAGGGGCCGGTCCGACCCTCCGACCTCGTGCTTCGATACCAGTCGCGGTACGTGGCGATGAGACAGTCCTTTTGGTCGAGGATGAACCCGTTCTTCGAAGGGCTGCGCGGCGGATGCTCGAGCAGAACGGTTACCAAGTGCTGGAGGCCAGCCACGGTGAAGAGGCGCTCTCGATCTGCGAGCAACACGCCGGGACGATCGATTTGATGCTCACCGATGTAGTGATGCCCCATATGAGTGGGCCGCAGCTCGCGAAGCGCCTCCGCTCGGTACTTCCTGGCCTACCGATTGTATACATGTCGGGGTACACCGACGACGAGATCGGGCGCCATGGTGTCCTTCAAGAAGGGACCGTCTTCGTTCAAAAGCCGTTCACGGAAAAGAGCTTGCTTCGAACGGTGCGTGCGACCCTCGACGACGCCAAGAGCTAAGGTGGGGGGCGGGCTCCCCAAGTTGGGGGATCGCGTTCGTCAGTCGCGAGTACCTATACTGTAGAAGTTGGGGGAAAGTGTATGTGCAAAGTCCTGGTCGTAGACGACGCGCCCGATATCCGAAGAGTCGTAGAACGCGCCCTCGAGCGCAGTGGCCACGAAGTGACCGCGGTAGACAACGGCGCAGAAGCGCTCGAGCTGGCGAAATCCAAGCCCTTCGACATCGCGATCGTCGACTACCACATGCCACCCCCCAACGGTCTCGAGGTCCTTTCACGGTTGCGAAAGCTGCAACCGAACGGCATCCGCATCCTCATCTCGGGGGGCCTCGATGTCGCGATCACTGTCGACGCAATCAACAGTGGCGAGGTGTCGAGAGTACTGAAGAAGCCGTTCGATGGGGGCGCGTTGGTTACCGCGGTCGACGATGCGCTCGAGATGCGGGAACGGCTGGGAGAACAGTACGTCTCCGCGCAATCGAAAGACCACGAAGAAGAGACAGGATACTTGAGGGAGTGCTTCGAGGGAGACGCACTTCAGCTGGCGGTTCAACCGATCGTGAGCGCCACCGACCACCAGATCGTGGCCTTTGAAGCGCTGTTGCGCAGCAAGCACCCTATTCTGACAGGCCCAATGACGGTGCTGCGTGCCGCAGAAAGGCAGGGGTTCATCAACCCGCTTGGCGCTCTCGTGGCTCGTCGTGCTGCCGAATGGATCCCGCGCCTTCCAAAAGACGCCAAGTTGTTCATCAATCTGCATCCCGCAGAGCTTGCCGATCCCGAAGGGCTCGAGGACCGTTTGGAGCCGCTAAAGCATTGCTCGACCCGCGTGGTGATAGAAGTTACAGAGCGCAGCAAGATCATCGATGGCTCTGCATGGGAAACCTCAACGACGCGGCTAGGAGAATTGGGATTTGCAATCGCGGTTGACGATCTAGGCGCAGGCTACAGCTCCCTTTCCGTGCTCGCGGAGCTCAAACCGAAATTCATGAAGATCGACATGAGCATCATCCGCAACGTGGGCGAGGACCGGCACAAGCAAAAGCTGGTGGCCCTTCTTTGCCGATTTGCGCAGGCGACTGGAGCCGAAACCATCGCAGAAGGCATCGAGACCGAGGAAGAAGCCGCCACTGTATGCGCTGCAGGCGCCACCATGCTTCAGGGCTATTTGTTCGGGCGTCCTGTACTTGAGCTGGCCTGACCGGCGGCCTGCGGATCCTGCGGAATGATGTGCAATCCCGGCCTGCTGTGCACCGGCGGCACGTGTCTCGACCCCGGGGGGTGAGGCGCTCATGGGGTGGGACGAATCGCCCATGATGCGGTAGGGTGGAAGTCCCCTGAAGGAGGCAACGATGGGCCGCACCTGGACGTTACCCGGGCAAATCGCACATTGGGCGAACGAAAAACCAAACCGCAAGGCCATCCTCGAAATGGACGCGGACGGGAACTGGCACTCGACCACGTGGAGCGAGTACTGGCAGACGGTTCGTGACACCGCCAAAGGCTTGATCACCTTGGGCCTCAAACCGGGTGACGGCGTTGCGCTGGTCGGCGACAACCGACGCGACTGGGTCATCTCACAGTTTGGGATCACCGCTGCGGGCGGCGTCCCAGCACCGATTTACACCACGAACACGATCGACCAGGTGGCGTACATCGTGAAGAACTGCGGTGCACGGATCGCCGTTTGCGACGGCAAGGAACAGCTCAACAAATACCTGACCGCCATCGATCGCGGATCGATGACCCTCGACCACATCGTGACGATGGACCCGATTCAGAGCGGCCGCGACCTCGTGATCTCGCTCGCCGACGTGATCGCGCGCGGAAGAGCCGAGCCGGACACCGAGCTCGACCGGCGCCTCGACGCGGTCAAACCCGAGGACACGGGTCTTCTGATTTACACGTCGGGTACGACGGGAGTTCCCAAAGGCGCGATGTACAGCCATCGCGGCATGGACGCGATCAGCAAGAGCGTCGTCGAAACGTATCCCGAGCTCAGCGAGAAGGACCCCAGCCGCTACATCAGCTATTTGCCGCTATGCCACGCAGCGGAGCAGGCCTTCACCAACTTTCTAGGGCTGCGCGCTGGCACCGAGATCTACTTCTGCCCCGATATCACGAAGATCAAGGACTACCTCGCTGCGGCTCGCCCTCACCTCTTCTTTGCGGTTCCGCGGGTCTGGGAGAAATTCGAGGCGGCCCTCGTCGGCAACTTGTCCCAGGCCACGGGGCTCAAGGCGAAGCTCGCCGATTGGGCTCGAAAGGTGGAGTTCGAGAGCTTCGAGAAGGGGCTGCGAAACGGTCACGCCGTGAACTCCTTCCGACGCCGACTCGCGAACAAGCTGGTCATCTCGAAGATCAAGACCGCTCTGGGTCTTGATCAAATGATCGCCGCCGGGTCGGGCGCAGCACCGATCGCTCAGTCGACGCTCGAGTTCTTCGCCTCCATCGGTATCCCCATTCACGAAGGCTACGGCATGACCGAGACCACGGCCATGGCCACTGGTCAGCCCCTCAATCGTCCGCGTTTTGGAACCGTCGGCCAAGCGCTTCCCGGAGTCGAGGTACGCATCGCCGAAGACGGTGAGATTCTGCTGCGCGGAGAGAACATGATCTCCGGCTATCTCAAGCTGCCGGACGAAAGCGCCGAGCTCTACACCGACGATGGCTGGCTGCGTACGGGCGATCTCGGCACGCTCGACAACGACGGCTTCCTGCGCATCACGGGTCGCAAGAAAGATCTATTGATCACCGCCGGCGGAAAGAATGTCGCCCCCGCTGAGATGGAAAACCACCTGCAGGGAATTCCCGGCGTGGGCCAAGCTGTGGTCGTCGGCGACCGTCAGCCATACCTGTGTGCACTGTTAGTGCTCGACGAAGAAGCGCTTCCCGACCTGTGTAAGGAGGCGGGAGTACCCCTGGCGTCGCTCTCCGAGGTCGCAAAAGACCCGAGGATTCGCACGTTTCTCGAGACCCGGGTCGAAAGCGACTGCAATCGCAAGGTCGCGCGATATCAGACCATCAAGAAGTTCGAAATCGTGCCGCAGGCCTTTAGCGTCGAGGGCGGCGAGCTCACACCAACCATGAAGGTCAAACGCAACGTCGTGAACGAGAAGTACGCAGCGATCATCGACGCGATGTACGGCGGGGCTACTGCACAACCTCCGTCATATAGCCAGAGCCGGCCTCAACCGTAACGTCGCCGCCCTGCAGCAGCAGGAATAACAAGCCGATCGGAAAGAGCAAAATGCTCCCCGCGATCACTCCGCCAAGACGCTTCTTACCTCGTACCTTTCGAGGCGCGTCGCTCAGCCGTACCAACGCTCCGTTCACATCGGTCGTGGTCTTGAAAGCGACCATCACATAGCCTGGCTTGCCCACGCGGCGATGTACTTTGCGAGTCACCTGCGCAGTCACGGTGGTCCCGCTTGCGATGAGAACGGCGCCGTCTTCGCCGAGGACGTCATGTGCCACGACGAAGCCTTGCTGAGTCGAGGTCACTGGATCATCGCCGGCCACTTGGCGTGACGACAGGGTTTCGGTCGCGAGTACCGGCACTCGTGTTCCCGGCGGGATCGACCCGTCTCTCGTGCGCACGACGGTCGTCGGAACTTCGACCGGCCATTTGACGTTCTTCATGGGAGAACCGCACCCGACCGCCAGCATTACCGAGATGACCACGAAACGATGACCCGCCATAGCTCCTCCAGAGGCACGCACCGTATGGAATGCCCTGGCCGTAGTCAATGGCTCTGTTAGGCTGCTCCGGTGCCGGATCTGGTGACTGTACTGGTACTGATCGTCGCGGCGCTCGTCACGTCGACGATCTCGGGCATTCTCGGGATGGCGGGCGGCGTGACGCTCCTTGCGATCATGACGGCGTTGCTGCCCGCACGTCTCGTCGTCCCGCTTCATGGCGTCGTCCAGCTCGCGTCGAACTTCACGCGTACCTATGCCTTTCGAAAGCATGTGCGGTGGTCGATCTTCTTCATGTTTGCCATCCCTGCGGTCGCAGGGGTCGCGATCGCCACACCGCTTTGGGCTGGCCTCAAGCTGACGTGGTTTCGAGCGTGGATCGGAGCATTCATCCTGGCTTTTCTGGTGTGGCGGCGGTTCTTTCCCCGGCTCAGGAATCTCCCATTGTGGACTTACGGCGTGCTCGGTTTGGCCGCCGGTTTCATCGGGATCTTCGTCGGCGCAACGGGTCCGCTCCTCGCGCCCTTCTTTCTGCGCGACGATTTCGACAACGAGAACGTCATCGCTACCAAGGCGGTCTGCCAGACGTGGATCCACGTTCTGAAGATCCCCGCCTTTCTGTCACTGGACTTCGACTACGCGCCACATGCAGCGTTGCTGGGCGGACTCACGCTCGCCGTCATCGTGGGCACGTATACGGGCAAGTATCTTCTTTCGCGGATCTCCAAGGAGCGTTTCGTAGTGATGTTCCAGGTGGTTCTGGCGGCCTTGGCGGTCTACCTGATCATCGCGAACTTCTCTGCGTGATCAGTCGGGGCTGTCGATGGCTTCCTTCTTCGCTTGGATCTCGGCCTCGACCTCGAGCCTTCGTGCTTGAAGCCTCTTCAGCTCTATATCACTCTGCAATTTCGCAGCTTCGTCCTCCGACTTTTCGAGTTTGGCCTCAAGCTCGGCGATCTGCGTGGACAGGGCGTCCAACTCTGTCTTGAGTTGCGCGTGCACCTCGGCGTCATCTGCCTTGTCGAAGACCTTCGACTCGAGCGACTCCTCGTCCAGCGGCTTTCTCTTTTCGACCGCCTGGCGCTTCGAACGGGGGATGAACGCTCTATCCTCTCGAAACACGCGTTGGTTCATGAACGTCGGAGACACGATTTCGATGCGGTTTTCGTGAAGCGAATCCAGCATGCGGCATCGGAGCTGCGACCGTGCCGTGAGCAGGGTCTTCACGCCTTCGAGCAAGCCTCCTACGCGGTAGGTCACCGAAAAGTCACCAAGATCAACAACCAGCACGAAGGGATCGGTTAGCTCGGCTTTTTCGGCCGCCGCCAAAAGACAGCGTTCGACATCCTGTCGCGGCACATCGTACCCGAGCGACACGGTTGCGGAGACGACCGTTCCCGAAGCTCTAACCACCGTCACCGGGTGCGTGATGAGGTACTGATTCGGAATCGTCGTGAGGGTCCGATCGATGGTCTGGATTTCGGTATGAAGGAGCCCGTGCTCGGATACACGGCCGAAATGCTCCTCCACCTCTAGGAAGTCCCCTGGCCTGAAGTTACGAACCGCCCGTAGCATGAGGCCCGCCATTGCGTTTCCGAGGAAAGTCGTCGAGGACAAGGTAATCGCTGCGGTGAAGAGAATGCCGAGGAACGTCAGGATTTGGCCACGAAGGGTGTGTCCAACCGGCATGGCCAGAAGCACCGCGACGATCCCCATCGCGGTAAGGACCAGCATCAGCAACTGCCGGAGCGTATTCGCCTCGCCGCCGGAAGCTGGCCGCTTGACGAAAAGGACGTACCGAAGGGCCCAAAGCCCCCCGACGAAGAAGAGCAGTGTCAGTACCGACGGCACCCAGTCTAGGAGGACCGCGACAAGTCCGGTGAATTCCATGGATGGGTTCTATCCGTGGTGACTATCGAGGGCAATATGGCATAAGCTCCTCTGGGAACCGACCCCGATGAAACACATCCTCATCGCCACCGACCTCAGCGACACCAGCGCCCCGGCCATCGTGCACGGAGGCGCAATCGCGAAGAAGCTCGGCGCCCGCGTTACGCTTGCTCACGTGTACAACACGACGCCCGATGTCCCCCCGGTCGCCCTCGGGCCGTATGCGGTCATCGCCGAGCAAGTCGATGAAGAGGTGCGTCCCAAAATCGACGCACTCCTTGGAAAGATCCGGGACAAGGAGCTTTCAGACCTGCAGGGGCTCCAAACCATCACACTCAGTCACACCAATCCTGCCGCAGCGATTTGCGACTTCGCATCGGAAAATGGTGTCGACCTGATCGTCGTCGGTAGCCACGGACGCACAGGCTCAGCGAGGCTGCTACTCGGCAGCGTGGCAGAGAAGATCGCGCGCACTGCAGCGTGCTCGGTCCTCGTCGCGCGCTGACTTGCCCTTAGCTTCGTGAAGGCCCCGCGGGCGGTTCATAGCCCCATTCTTTGATGCGGTACTGGATCTTTCGTTGACTCACACCGAGCGTCTTTGCCGCTTTTGCAGTCGAGCCGTCGACGGAGTCCAGCGTCTGAATAATCGCCAGGCGCTCGAGCTCGGCCATCGTGATGCCCGGAATCAGCGCGGAAAGGCCACTGCCCTCGAGATGTCCCTGCGTGCCCGTGGGCAGATCGTTGACATCGATCGTTTCTCCCTCGCTCATCACGACGGCGCGCTCGATGGCATTTTCGAGCTCCCGAACATTGCCCGGCCACGGGTACGCCATGAGATGTTGAACCGCCTCGTCCGTGAACCCGACGAGTTGGCGCTCGTTCTCCTCGCTGAACCGATTGAGAAAGGACTGTGCGAGCAGAGGGATATCGCTTCTTCGGACGCGCAGGGGCGGGACATCGAGTTGTACCACCTTGAGCCGATAGAACAGGTCCTCACGGAACGACCCCTCCTCGACGAGTTGCTTCAGGTCTCGATTGGTCGCCGCCACGACGCGCACATCGACTGTGATCGTCTCGTTACCGCCAACCCGCTCGAACTCTCTTTCCTGCAAGAACCGGAGGAGCTTGATCTGAAGCGGAGGCGGTATCTCGCTCACCTCGTCGAGAAACAACGTACCACCATCGGCTTGCTTGAATCGCCCTTCGCGCCGCCCCGCGGCGCCGGTGAAGGAGCCTCGCTCATGTCCAAAAAGCTCCGATTCCAGAAGCGTCTCGCTCAATGCGGCGCAGTTGAGCCTGATGAAAGGCTTGCTCTTTCGCACCGAATGCTGATGGATCGCTGCCGCGATGAGCTCCTTACCCGTGCCGCTCTCGCCGTGAATGAGCACCGTCGCGCGACTCTTCGCCACCTGGGCGACCATCTTCAGCAGTCGCTGCATCGCCGGATGCTCGCCCAAAATGCGATCGAACTGGTAGTGATCGTCGATGCGCTCACGAAGCATCGCCGCCTCTCGAAGGAGCGATGCCTTCTCGAGGGCACGCTCCACCAACGCATGAAGCGCGTTGAGGTCGATCGGCTTGGTGAGATAGTTCTCCGCGCCGCCTTTGATCGCCTGGACCGCGGTGTCGATCGTGCCGAACGCCGTCATCACGACGAAGGCCGCGTAGGGGGCGAGGGGTCGACCCTTATCGATGAGGGCGATGCCGTCGACGACGGGCATCTTCAGGTCCGTCAACACGACGTCGGGATCGAACTGGGGGAGCTTGCCGAGGGCGATCTGCCCGTCGGCCGCCGTGTCCACGGTATAGCCTGCCTCTTGCAGGATCTCGGCGAGCGCGCTCCGTGCGTTCGCCTCGTCGTCGACCACCAGGATTCGACCAGTTTGACGCATCACGCGCGCCTCCTCGCTGGGTTTGTTGGTGTTGCTGCTTTGGCTGGTTTGAGAAACGGGAGTGACCTGCGGCATGGATCGGGTCTCAAGCATCCATCGTGCCAGCCAAAAAACGTTGGAAGTGATGATGGATGGCGCAAATTATGCGACGTGTTGGGGGGCAGACGCATAGATTGCGTATTAGCTCATAATAGCGGAGCCGCCATCGAAGCCGCGCTCTCCAGGCCCGCAATCCACCGAAGGCCGCCCACGAGCATGAGAAATGTGAGGGCATAGCCCAGTACCAGCGCCCACCCGATCCGGCGAAGGCGCTGAGGAGAAACGGGCACCAATGCGACGACCGCGGGCGCAATGACCGAGGGAATCGCCGCGACGAAGAGCCAAAGCGGCGTGTCGAATGGGGCCGGCGCACCCCACGCAACCAGCGGAATGATCAGGAAGCAGGCGGCAGCGACCAGTAGACCCCACAGGCGGACCCGGGTCTTTGCTTTGCGACTCGCGGCTTTGCGTCGGGCAAGCGTGATGTGAACCGCAAACGAGCCAAGCACGAACACCGCTGCCCATACACCGACCAGACACAACGAACGCTCGAACGGAATCCCCGCCGCGATCCCAACCGGAAGGGCGGCCGAGACGAGTCCCAAGGTCGACAGCAAAATTCCGCCGAGCTCCCGCTCCGCGCCCTGATACAGCAAGAGCGGCACCAGTCCGGCGACGGCGATTGGAAAAAGGGCCGCAACTCGGGCTTGCATCGGGGCGAGCCACAGGCCCACGCCACCCGCAACGAGGGCCAGCACGGCGAGCAGCGCCAGATACCCGCGCGCTCGCTTGCTGTTGGGTTGCTCTTTGTTGCGCCGTCGTTCGAGCATGATCGCTTTAAGCGGCTCATGGGCGAGGAAGACGAGGACCGCGGCGATGGACAACAACAGGGCCGCAGGAGTGGCTCTGCCACCGATGAGTGCCGTGAGGAGTGGATACGCCAGCTCCGCATACGCCCCGTGCTCGCGAGGAAGAGACATGCCTTGTGGCGCGGAGCTTTGGGACGCGGCGGTGGCGACGGAGGAGGTCATGGATCGTCTACGAGCTCGTCTCCGATGCAACCGTGATCAAGTAGTCGAAATCCACCGCGAGCTTCAGCATGTCCTCTGTGGTCACCATGCCCACCACGGCATTCTGGGCATCGATCACGGGAAGCCCGCTGATCTTGTTGTCGATCATGAGGCGGGCCGCCTCCGTAATGGGTCTGGTTGGGCGCGTCGTGATGATGTCCCGCGTCATCACCGCGTGCACTGGGGTTTCTTGCGGGTCGGTCGCTAGGTCCAGCTGAGTCCGAAGTAGGTCTCGATCCGAGAGCATGCCGACGAGCCGCCCTCCGTCGACGACTGGCAGGTGGCGAACCCCGAGCTCGAGCATGCGCTCCAAAGCGTGAGCCACCGACTCCCCGGGATCGGTCGTTTCGACCCCGCGGGTCATGATCGTGTGAACGGCGGTGATCTCGGACATCAGGCTGGGTCCTTCACGGTGGGGATGGTCAGCACGGGAACGGGGGAGGTGCGAACGACGCGCTCGGTCACGCTCCCGATCAACAGGTGCGCCAGCCCGGTGCGACCGTGGGTCCCCATGATGATGAGGTCCACCGAGAGACGTCCCGCCTCTTCGACGATGCCACGCGCTGGCGAACCCGACGTGACGTGGGGAGTGAGGTCGGCTCCACGCTGGTGCCAATCGCGAACCAGACGCTTCATCTCGGTCTCGGCGAGCTCACGGATCTCACACAACATCTTGGCGTGGCCTCCCGCGCCGGCGCTTCCGATAGGAGTGGGGATCGCGTACACGTGGACGACGTGCAGCTTCGCGTCGAGCTGGTTCGCCAGACCAACCGCGTAGGCGATCGCGCGGTCCGATTCGGCCGAGAAGTCCGTCGTGCATAGGATCTGCTCGATGCTGGACATACTATTTGCTCTCCGGTGTTGCTTCCGGGCGTACGACGAACACGGGACAGTGTGCATGCCGAACTACCTGCTCGGCAACGCTCCCCAACAAGGCCCGCGAGAGCCCGCTTCGGCCATGGGAGCCGACAATGATCTGGTCCACCTCGAACTCGTCGGCAAGCGCCAGGATTCCGCGCCAGGCGGAAGCGTCTCGCCGCACCGCGATCTCGAGGTCGGGCACCTCGGACAATAGCTCCGCGGTTTTTCCAGTCATCGCCTCCCGAACCGCGACTTCCATCTCCTTTGCGACACTCTCTTCGAATCCTTTGGCGTTCTTCCAGATTACCGGCGGGACCGCGGGCGTGGGGTCGAAGACATGAGCGACTACCACCGACGCCCCGTACGCCTGGGCAACCAGTCCGGCCATCCGCAGTGCGTCATCGGACGTTTCCGAGAAGTCGGTCGCTACGAGGATCCTCTTGGGGGGTTTCACGATTCCACCTCTCTGGGACCGAACTCTAGCACCCATGCGCCCGGTCCGGGACGCAAGATCTGCACCCGCCCGACGGCGCCGGGGCGCCTCGACCAGGCGAAGTCAGTCACCCGCCCTGGCACAGAACCTGCTTCGGGAATAGGTTGGTGATTGCACGATGATGAACCCAACCCACCAAACCGTCGCAAAGAGCCCGCAAGAGGTCGTCCAGCGCATTCGCAGGGAGCACTGGGAGATCACGTCCCACCTCACCGAGGTCGAAGACCTCGCAAACCGCGTCCAACGGGGCGATGAAGAGGCCGCAGTGGCGCTTCGCGATCGACTCCAAGTGCTCAGCGGAATGATGCGAAGTCACCTGCACTTCGAAGAGTACGAGCTGGTGCCGTTGATGATTGCAAGTGATCGTTACGACCAGAGCTCCATCGAAACCCTACGGCAGGACCACGAAGCTCAACGGAAGCTCCTCACCCGGGTGATCTCCGAGCTCCGTTCACGCCCCGCCGGAGCCAAGCTAGCGATTGAGACCAAAGAGCTCGTCCATGCGCTCCGGGATGACATGCGGCACGAAGAACAGGACCTTCTGGTCGGCATCGCTTCCTGACTGCGCTAGTCGAGGCTGACCGCGTAGAACAAGCAGTCCTGCTGCGCGATCTCGGGGTGCGTGGTGACCATGAAAAAGTGGATCGAACGTCGCGTGCGGAGGCGCCCGTCGTCCACGGCAAACAAGTCATCGACGCGATCGATTCCGTCGTCATCGGTCGCGATGAGAGCGCCAAGCCCTTCCGTCCCGACCCATCCGAGCTCTGTGCCCGCGGGTGTGGGCGCGTAGTTGAGCTCGAAAACGTTGGTGCGCAGCGTGAGCTCTCCGACCTCACTCGGCATGTCGTCGTAGCGGATCTCGACGCCGGGCTTGAGTAGCACTCGGACAGGGTGCCGAAGCACTCGAGGAGGGACCTCGGCTTCGAGCTCGAGTACATCCGGAAGGGATACAAAGCGCTCGAGACCTCGCAAAGCAAGCTCGTGAGCGGCTGGGTCCTGAGGGCCACCGGTCTCGATTACGACCGAGGGCCATAGGGATTCGGTCGCGTTGATGAGAGTCCCCATCTCGATGTGCGTGACCACCACCAGCTCGCAAAAAAGAGAAGTAAGCGAGAGCCGCTCTGGTTTTTCGCGCGTGAGCACTGCGTAGGCCGGACCGCGCGCTGAGGTGTTGTGGATGTCGACCAGCGCCTCTGGGTTGAGGTGCTCGAGGGCGTCGAGGATCGCCCTTGCAAGACCACCCGTCGGTCCGTCGAATGGCTCTTTGAAGCAACGGTTTAGGTCGGGCTCACCGGGAAGCGACCGCCATGCAAAGCCCGGAGCATGAAGGGCGGCACCCACCTGCGCGATGACCGCGGCTACCGTGACGGGCGGTCTAGGCGAGCTTCGCAGCCAGCGATGAATTGCGATGAAGCCTGACGGCTCATTGGCGTGCAACAGCGTGGAGATGGCCCGCACGCGAGAGGGGTCTTCTCCCGGGATCAACAACAACGTCGGCCCCCCGAGCTGTTTCAAGAAAGCGTCCGCGCTCTCGGGAAACGACTCGCCTGGCCGGACTTCACGAACGCTCAGGTGAGTGTGAACGAGTTGAGCTAGATCGGTTCCCATTCGTGTACCGGTGCGCCCGAGGCTACGTTGGAGAGGTAGCGCTCGAGCATGTGGTGCATAGCATCATCCCGTCCCATTGGCCGCTCCTCGAGCCGATCGATCTGTCGAAGCTGCCAATCAGCGGGGGTCGTCCCGGCACGGATCCTCGCAGCGATGACCCCGAGCACACGGTCGATGTCCTTGGAGGACACCCCGACGCTCTTCAAACCGTGCTCTGCCGTTTCGAGCATGGCTTGTGCGAGCGACTTGAGCGGTACGGTCACGGGTGAGCGCCGCTTGGGGCTGGGCCAAATCAACGACGCATCCAGCCCCTGCTGAGCGGCCCGATAGAAATTGTACTGGGCGTATGAGAACGGCAGTGCCGCGAGCAGCTCAGGGGCACGCTGTTGCAGCCCCAACGTCATGCCGACCAGGAAGGCAGCGTTCGCAACCATGTCGATCGGGGTCGGGCCGGACGGCAACGCCCGCATCTCCACACGAAGGTGACCTCCGTCGATCGGGTCGTAAATCACACGATTCCAGCGCCAGATGGTGCCGTGATGAAGCCGCAACTCGGTTAAGATCGGAGCGCCCCCGGGGGCCGTTTGAGCCGGATCGTTCGGCTCGACCACGGGAAGCAAGGGTGGATACAGCGCCACGGACTCGGCGAAGATCTCGAACGCTCCCCGTCGTACCCAGCCATCGCCGAAGGTGACCCGAGGCGGGCGGCTCCAGTCCGTGTCGCGTACCCGACGTGTGTCGACTGACTGCTTGAAGAGTGCGACGCGAGACTCTCGCCACAACTTGTGGCCAAACACCGTGGGCGAGTTCGTGCTTACACCGAGTGCGATCGGGGTTGCGATCTGGCAAGCGTTATAGACGTCGGCGAACTCGTCTGGATCGACGCAGATGTGGATTTGCATCGAGGTGTTGGCACCTTCGAGGAGCACGTCCTGCATCCGGAGGTTGAGCGGTTCCGGCCCGTCGATGTCGATTTGAAAGGCTTCGCCGCGGAGCTCACATAGCGCCTTGTTGAGAATGCGAAACCGAGCCGTGTCCGTCATCGCTTCGCGGCTTACGTCCTCGAGCCGGAGCGTCGGCAACACGCCCACGTGGACCACCCGTGCGTCGTGTTGAGCAGCCAGCCCTGCAAGCTCCTTTGTGGAGCGCTTGATTTCTTTTTCCAGCGCCAGGAACGAAGCCCCCTCGAGCGGGAATGGGTCGAGGTTGTACTCGACGTTGAAACGATCGAGCTCCACCGTGACCCGAGGGTCGTTTGCAGCGGCGACGACCTCGGGACCGACGAAGCATGCGCGTCCCGCCTCGTCGACGAGCGATGCCTCGAGCTCGGCCCCGATCGACGGAGCCCCACAACCAAATCCGGGCGCCTCGAGCGTTTCGGCAAGCAACTCCAGCTGGCGATCCAGCCGGATGCCGAACTCCTCTTCGTCGAGAAGTAGGTCGTCGTCGAGCTTAGCCCCCATGACGGTTCTCTTCTGGGCATTATACCGGAGGCTCGCGTGCTAGCCTAAACCGCGACGGAAACCGAGATGCGGGAAAAGACGAGAGACGAGCTCTTCGACAAGCTGGCCGAGGCCCTTGGCGGGGACTACCGGCACCGAGGCTCCTTGTTCGGCGACCGGACCGAGGTCGAGCTCAGGCACCACGATTGGCATCTATTCGTGGACACGATTCAGCGGTGCGAGCCTCCGGTCACGCTCACACGGCTGCGAGCACCGTATGCCAACAAAGACGGCTTCCGGTTCGCGCTTCATCGCCGAACCTGGCTCGATCGCATCGCCGATGCGCTCGGCAAGCACCGGATGCACGACCATTCGATCGACGACCGTTTCGCCGGAACCACGACGGATGAGGTCGAGCTCGAGCGCTTCACGTCCACACCGCTCGTGCAAGAACTGCTGCGCAACATGCCCGTGATCCACTTCGAGGTGAAGCCAGACGAAGGTCTGTTCGGCGCACACTTCCCAGACGGCGTCGACGAATTGTGCATCTGGACCGAAGAGCTTCGCGATCTTCGTACGCTTGCACACTGTGTCGAGTTGTTTGGGGGCGCACTCGATGGCTTGTGCGACTTGGGCTCGGCCGATGAACACGACCCCGGCGTCGATCTTTCCACAATTCACGAATCTGATATTGATTCATCAAGCTGATGTGGGACGTACGCGGTAAGACGGTCTTGATCGTCGGAGGCTCCCTCTGGGCGGTGACCGAGGAGTTGCTGTGAAGCTGGTCACGTCTCACGCCACGACAGACTTCGACGGCTTCGCGTCTTGTGTGGCCGTGCAGAAGCTCGATCCCGAAGTGCGTATCGGCTTGAGCGGTGGCTTCGCGCGCGATATCGGCGATTTCCTGTCGCTGCATCGCGACCGCTTTCCCTACGAGGACACTAAGGATCTGCAGCTCGATCAAGTGCGCACTTTGATCCTCGTCGACGTGCGGCGGCGCTCGCGCCTTCAGCACGTGGCATCGGTTCTGGATCCTGCAGCGCAAGCGAGGATCGTGGTCTGGGATCACCACCCGGCCTCGTCGGACGACATCCGTGGGGACGAAGAGATCGTCCAGCCCGTCGGCGCGGTCACGAGCCTTCTCGTGGAGGAGATGATCGCGCGGCAAATCGAGCTCGACCCCATCGAAGCCACGCTCTTTGCACTCGGGATCCACGCGGACACGGGCTCGCTCAGCTACGCCCGTACCAGCTCTCGTGATGCCGCGGCCCTCGCGTGGCTTCTTGGACAAGGTGCGCGGCCGGCACTCGTCGAGCACTTCGCACGCCCGCCGCTTCTGCCCGAAGACAGGGCAATCCTGATCAACGTGCTCTCGTGCCTGGAGGACCACATGCTCTGGGGTCTTCCGATCGGCATTGCAGGGATTCAGCTCGACGAGGCCCCGCCAAACCTGGGGCGAATCGTGACCGAGGCACTGCGGCTCACCGGACGGCCGGCGTTGTTTTGCCTGTTTCGGCTCAAGCGCGGGAAGTGCCACATCATTGGGCGGTCGCAGCACGAGGCGGTCCCGGCGGGCTCAGTCCTCGAAGCGCTCGATGGAGGTGGGCACCCCGGGGCGGGTTCGGCGATCCTTCGAGACACCACGCTGGAGGATGCGGTAAGTGTCCTCGGCGATGCGCTCGCGGCTCGTTGCGAGCGCCCGCAAACCGTTCGTGAGCTCATGTCGAGTCCCGTGCGTACTGTCGAATCCACGATGAAGCTCTCCACCCTGGCGTCGTCTCTCCGCGAGTGGCGCCACACGGGAGTCCCGGTAGTCAAGGACGGCCGTTTGGCGGGAGTGGTTTCCTTCACCAACGTCGAAACGGCGCGCCGCGAGGGCCGGCTCGAGCTCCCCGTCGCGTCTCACATGAGCCACGTGGTCCACACCATCGAGCCCGACGCCCCACTCGACTCCGCCCTAGAGAAAATGACCGAGCTCAACATCGGACGGTTGCCCGTCGTGGATCAAGGGCGTGTCGTAGGCATCATCACGCGCCAAGACGTGCGGGCGTTTCTCTATCAATGAGTCTCAGGCCGTGACTTGCGCCTCGGCTGGCGGCACCGATGCAAGCTGCTTGAGGTCTTCATAGGCCAGATCCATGTCTTCCATGAACTCGTGCACGTCTGGGAAGGATTGCCAGTCGGCGTTGAGTCCAAAGAAGATCTTGCCGAAGTAGCTGAAAAGCGCGATGCCGAGGTTCTGGTTCTGCATCAGCGGCACCATCGGATAGATTCCCAGCATCTTTGCGCCCAGCATGTAGAGCGGGAAAGGCGGACCGGGAACGTTGGTGACGATCAGATTGTAGGTGCGCACTCGCATCGCGGTTTTGAATAGCTGCAACAGCAGCTCTTTGGTCGTCAGATCGGCGATCTCCTCGATGATCGCCGCACTTCCGGTCTGATCGGATTCGTTTTTGAGCTCCTGGGTCACCTCGATCACGCGACGCATGCGCGTGAGTGGATCGGGCTCGTAGACGGGAAGATCGGCGAGTAGCATCGCGACCCGATTGCCGCCCTCGCCGTCTTTGTCGGTGCGGATGTTCACCGGCAACACGACTTTGAAATGATCCATCGCGTCGACGTCGACTCCGCGGCGGACCAAGAACCGGCGCACCGCATCGGTCACCACGGTGACGACGACGTCGTTCACCGTGCCGCCGAGCGTTCTTTTGATCGCCTTCACCTCATCGAGGTCGAACTCGGTCCAATCAAAGCGGCGGTATGGACTGACATCTCTCTCGGTAAAGGGGGTGCGCGCTGCAGGGCGGAGGCCGGCTCGAAGCATGTTGCCCATGCCTTTAGCATGCTCTTTGAGCTGCTTTACGTGGTCGACAACCTTAGGAAGGGCGGTTGCGCGGTGTCGGAATTCCGATCCGATTAGCTGTAGTTTCGACGGACCCGGTCGCGCGGTCCAGGGCGCGGGCTCGGGACATTCGGGATCGGGGGAGAGTTTCATGAGGGCCTGAAGGAGCTGCACGCCGGCCACCCCGTCGACCATGCAATGGTGAACTTTGGAGACCAACGCGACGCGGTCTCCTTCGACGCCTTCGACCAGCCAAAACTCCCAGAGCGGTCTACTCCTGTCGAGACGCTGGGAGAACAGCCGCCCGACCAAGCGCTTGAGCATTCGTTCCGACCCGGGTAGGGGCAGTCGGGTGTGCCGAAGGTGATAGAGGATGTTGAAGTGGTCGTCGTCGACCCAGACGGGATGGTCGAACCCGGGAATCCATTCGACCCGCTGCCTGTAGCGGGGAATCTTTTCCAGGCAGCACTCCATGTGTTTGATCATGAGGTCGATATCGAGGCCGCCGTGCTCTAGTTGAAGGGGCTTCGCATCGAAGATCATTACCGCCCCCACATGCATGGGTGCGGTCTCGCTTTCTACATCCAAGAACGTCGCGTCCAGCGCGGACAGCCGTTCGAAATAACCGTTCACTGCTTCGCCCTTTCCTTCGTCTCGGTTGTCAGAACGGATTCCAAAAGCAAGAGATGAGCCAGCAATAATACCCATATTGACGGCTCGTTGGGACCAGATCCATCCCACGCGGACGCATATTTTTCGCGACTTCCTCGCTACCACGCAGGAAAAGCATGGATATCGCGCTATAAGCCCGGTCCCCGACCGGCACGGATTCTGCTGGAGCACAACCCGACAAGGCGATATCCACGGGTAGTCCCATGAGCGAGCTCAAAGTCACCGACCTGATGACCCCCACCCCGATGTCCGTACGGCCGACGGCGCGCCTTGAAGAGGTGATCGAGCTCACGCAGACGAAGAACCTCAGGCACGTGCCCGTCGTGGACGAGAGCGGCCACCTGCTCGGACTGATCAGTCACCGGGACATACTGCGCGCGCAGGAGGGCGAGTTCTCCGGGGCTCCGGAGAGCGAGCAACAGGAAATGAACCAATGGATCGAGGCGCGCTGGATCATGACCCGAGAGGTGCTCACGGTGAACCCCTCGACGCCCGTGCTGGAAGCCGCCCATCTGTTGAGAGAGCACCAATACGGCTGCCTTCCGGTCATCGACAAAGGCAACCTCGTCGGCATTTTGACGGAAAGCGACTTCGTGCGGTTCGCGATTCGCTCCCTCAGTGACCCCGCCACATGAAAGGCGCGATGAGTAGACGATGCACATCCGCAAGATCATCGTAGGTACTGATTTCGGCCAGTCTGGAAGACGGGCGGTTCAGCTGGCGACCTCGACCGCCGAGGCTACGGGTGCGTCTCTATCGCTCGTTCATGCCTGTGAGACCAGTTTCGACTATGGCTGGCCAGATCTCCCCGTGGGGATTCGGCCCGCGGTGCGTGCACTGAGGGAGCGTTTCCAAAACCAACTACAGGACTCCGCGGAGGTGCTCGAAGAAGAGCGTGGCCGCTGTGAGCAAAAGGGAGTGCCGTGCGAGGGGTCCCTCGAAGAGGGGCACCCCTGGGAGACCATCCTTCACGCGGCCACATCATCTGAGGCAAGCCTGATCGTCGTTGGCGATCACAATGAAGCGAGCGGTCTGTCCGAGCGGCTTCTCGGGTCGACGGCGGAACGAGTGGTTCGTCACGCTCAGTGCTCCGTACTCGTCGCGTGCGGAAGACTCGCCAAGGATTACCACGGAGCGCACATACTCGTAGGGGTCGACTTCTCGGAACATGGCCTGTCCTCGCTCCGATGGGGAAAACACCTCGCGAATGTTCTCAACGGCAGGATCACCCTGCTGCATGTCGTTCCGCACCCGGTGACGCAGCGAACCCTTCCCAAGGAATGGGACAGCGTGCGGGAGGCAATGAAAGAGACCGCGACCGTACGGCTCGAAGAGCTCATCAAAAAAGAGGGCCTCGATCCGGGCACGCCCATGCTGGTGCTCGACGGACAGGTTGGCGCCGCGCTTTGCAACCAGGCCGCCGAGCTAGAGGCCGACTTGCTAGTCGTCGGGACTCGCGGTCAAAGCCGACTGCGCGACATGATGATCGGGGGCACATCACGCTACTGCCTGCGGTATTCACCGGTCCCGGTGCTCGCCGCTCGGCCCTAGATCTCGCCAGGACCGATCTTCAGCGTCGGGCGGCCTTCTTGATCTGACCGAGATCGATGATCGCCCCACCCTCGCCGACGACCGTGGGCTGTACTCCGTCCCACTTTTCAATGGCGCGGAGATAGATGATCTCCGGCGTGATCGTGCGGCGGAGCAGCTCCTGGGCTTTGGCCTCTGCCTCGGCGCGTGCGAGCTCAGCCTGCGCCTTACCCTCAGCGCGCGCCCGAGCTTGCAGAGCTTCCACCTCGATCCGCGCGAGATCGTTCCTTGCCGTCAAGGCTCTTTGTTCAGCGACCTGCTTCGACTCGACCGCAGCCTGGTACTTCTCGTCGAACTGAAAGTCCGTGATCGACAGCTCCGTGACTGCGACATTGCTCTTACGCAGGGTGCCCGTGATGCTCTCGGTGATCGCCTCTTTGACCCGCTGACGTTTTGTGATCAGCTCTTCGGCAGTGTACTGAGCGGTCGCCTTCTTCACCGACTCCTGCAGCGCCGGTTCGATGATCGTATTTTCGACTATTCTGAGCACGCCGATGTTTCGAAAGATCTCGACGATCTGCTCGGCGTCCAACCGATAGTTGAGCGCGATGTTGGTCCGCACGACTTGGAGGTCCTTGGAAGATGCGGTCGCGCTGGCCTCCATCTTTTGAACTCGCGTCGAGATGTTGATGATCTGAGTCATCACCGGGGTGCGAAAGTAAAAGCCTTCTGGAAGCGCATCGGGTTGGATCTCACCAAACTTCGTGACGATTCCAAGATGTCCTGCATCGACCTGGGACGCGCAGCCTCCCACGGCAGAGACCATTGCGATGGTGGCGATAACCACGGATGTTTTCGAAACGACGGCACTTCTCATCTTTCTACCTCCGGTGGTCATTACTAACATGCCGCGGTGTGCCTATCTTGTCCCTGGGAATGCCGTTTTAATGACAATCCCGTCACTAAGCACGGCGGATCGATCGATGGTAGCGTAGCGATCCGTGCAACTCACCGACGCGCAGCAGTCGGTCCTCGACGGACACGACGGCCACGAAATGGCTCTCGCGATGAAGACCCTCGTCAGGTACGGCGAGTCGTTCGATGCGCCGCGGCTGGTCCCGATAAAGAGCGCACACCTGACCGGGAGCTTCGCGATCGTTTCGTACTCCGGCTACTACGAGCTCTTGGATCGGCTGGTCGACGCCGGCATCAAAGTAAAGGTCCCAACCACGCTCAATCCGCGCCCAGGGTACGACTACTCGATTCAGAACAGGCTGGTCGCTTTCCGCAATCAAAAGCACCATGAAGAACAACTCGCCAAGCTCGGGGTCACGCCGAACTACTCTTGCGTCTGTTATCACAGTGCCAATGTCCCGGAGTTTGGCGACATCCTTGGTTGGGCCGAATCGTCGGCCGTCGTTTATGCGAACTCAGCCATCGGAGCGCGTACCAATCGCAATTCGATCATGGTCGATGTCTGCATGGCGGTGACCGGCCTGACGCCGGAGTTTGGGTTGCTCTATGACGAGAACCGCCGGGGCCAGATTCTCGTGAAGCTGGACATCGAAGAGATGGACGACGACGCATTGGGCTACCTGCTCGGGAAGAAGGTCGTCGACAAGATCCCGGTGCTGACCCACTTTCCCTTCGACGAGGTGCAGCTCAAGAACATGGGCGCCGCCATGGCCGCTTCGGGCGGAGTGGCCATGTACCACGTCGAAAGGCGTACTCCCGAATGCCCAAGCATCGACGCAGTGTTCGATGACGATCCACTCGAGGTGATCACCATCACACAAAAGGACATCGATGCGCTTCGACTCGAGCATCCCAAGCAAGAGCAATCCGGGTTGGTCGTCTTCGGCTGCCCTCAGATGACGCTCGACGAGGTGAAGCAGGTGGGAGCGTACTTCGTCGGCAAGCACGTCAAGCGCAAGACCATGTTTCACATCGTTCCGGGCGAGCTTTTGAAGCTCAAAGAGCTCCCTCTCTATGACCAGCTGCTCGACGCCGGCGTCGAGGTGTTTGAGCACTGCCCGCTCGCCGGCCTCACCGTACGCATCTCCCCAAAGAACAAACAGGTCCTCACCAACTCAGGGAAACTTCACTATTACCTTCAGGGCGCCGAGTACGGAAACCTACAGGACGTTCTTCGGGTCGCCGGGGTACTCGACTGATGAAGCTGCAGGGAAAGCCCGTCATCGACGGTCACGGCAAGGGCCCCCTGATGATCACCGAGGAGCCGATGAACTTCACGGCGGCCTTCACGAAGATCCCCAACTTACTGCCCACCAAGAGGGCAGAAGTGCGTGATCGGCATCATCCTTGGTTCAAGACCAACATCAAGGGCAAGGTCATCGCCCTACCCACCTGCATCGGCTCGACGCACACCGGGCTCGTACTCTTGGACCTCACTCGCATGAAAAACGGCCCAGCCGCGATCATCGTCGAGCACGCGGACTCGCTGCTCGTGTCCGGCGTGATCCTCTCCGAGGTGTGGTACGAGCAGTCGATGCCGATCGTGGAGTACCCTACCGAGAAGCTCCGCGAGGCCCTCAGCGAGGGCCAGGTGGTCGAGGTCAACGGCGCCACCGGCGAGATCATCGTGCACGATTGAGTGCTCGGCGAACGCCAGCCGCTCTCGCTGCGTGTCGTCGACCAGCCCAGTGTACGTCCGAGCAGAGTGTTGCTCAAAGCCGTTGGTACGTGGTCTTGAAGCGTAAGGGTGCGGGGAGGCGTTTTGCGTTGATCACGGTTTCGATCGTGAGTCGCTTGCCGTCGCTGCTCAATGTGAAGGTATTGAGGGAGCGACTGCGTTCGTCCTCGAAGCGCTGATACAGGGCGCCGTTTTTGTCGATACCGTGGCTCACCCTGAACACATCGCCATCGTCGGGATGACGCCAGTCAATGGTCTTGCCGTCGGCCGGCGCCGACACCTCGGGGCGGCCTGGGCGTGTAATGCGAATCTGGCCCTGTTCGACGAACACCCCGACCTCCGATGATGGAAGGTTGGGAGCCCGCAAGCGGCGGCGGGCAATGCCTCGGATGAAGAAGTTCATCTCCTTCACGACCTCGTCGATCGCTCGGTCGAGGTCTCGGATCTCAGCCTCGCCACCTGCGTAGCGATACGTACCCGCGAAACGCTGGAGCGCAGCACCGGGCTCGGAAGCGTCGACGATGGACACGGCACCGCATAACAGGATCACCGAGAACGCAGCCGTGGGCAGGAAGTTCCCCATCAGGAACGCTTCTGTAGGACGACCGCGGCCTCCCAAGCTCGGAGCACGTGGCGCTTTTCGGGCATGGCGGGCTCGTCTTGCAGGTTGGAGTGGAGTCGAACGTCCGTACGGCGATGAACATGCCGCAAGTCGAGCGCCACTTGGCGGTCCGAGAAGTTGAGGAAGATCTCGGCGCTTTCGCGAACGTGCGCCTTCTCGTAGACGCGGCGGTAAGCGAGCACCCTCTTCGGATCCGCGGACGTGTCGATCAACTCCAAACTGCCCGAGGACAGCGCTTGACTCCTGCGGCGGAGCTGCAGCATCCGACGATAGGCGGCCAGCACCGAGCCCGAATCCTCTTTTTGTACCGCCACATTCTTGCTCGCGCTCTCTGGGTGCAGCGGTAGCCACGTCTCGCGAGCTCCCGGAGGCGCGAAGCCGGCGTGTGTGCCGTGGTGCCAGGGCATCGGGCTCCGGCATTCGTCGCGGTTGGTCAGGATGCCGCGCCTCCGCAAGAACGGGAGGAGAAACTTCGGAATGAAGCGGAAGCGCTCAGCGATCGGGTCGCGTGCCGCGTCGCGTCGCATACCATGGTGGTGCGACAGCCCCAGCTCATCTCCGTAGTAAATGAACGGCACCCCGCGCACGGTCATTTGAAACGCCGCCAGCAATCGCGCGCGCCGCGGGTCGTCTCCCAACCGTTCCATCTGCCGAGGGCGATCGTGATTGCCAAAGACGTAGGTCGGGTGGAACGGCTCGGGAAAGGCGGACTCGAACTCTGCTACCAGCTTGCGGAAAGCCGAGGCTCGAAACGGAGTCTTGAGGCTCTTGAACAAAAACACGAGGTTCAAGCCGTCGCCGGACGGTCCGCAGTACTCGCGCAGCAGGTCCGGCGGCCCGAACACCTCCCCGACGACAAAGCGTGGCGGATCTTGGAACTCGTCAACGACCGCGCGCAGCTCACGGGCAAACGCAAACGTGTCGGCGTGGTTCTGCGTATGGAGCGCGTGCTGGAAGAAGCCGCCGGGATTGTCCTCCGATGGAATCGAAAACGAGCGAGGGTTGTCCGCAAAGGAAGCGTCCTTGTAGATCGCGTTGAAGATGTCGAGGCGGAGTCCATCGACGCCCTCTCGGAGCCAATGCCGAACCACGTCGAGCATGGCTTGCTTCACGGCGGGGTTCCGGTAGTTCAAATCCGGCTGAAACGGAAGGAAGCTGGCCCA
>CAJIBX010000031.1_pt1 | contig 37008 bp, 31 predicted proteins | sample 9199471 | NCBI WGS metagenome assembly CAJIBX01 (sample SAMEA7708317, study PRJEB35096) | sediment metagenome | biome: marine neritic benthic zone biome [ENVO:01000025]; feature: sediment [ENVO:00002007]; material: shallow marine sediment [ENVO:03000034] sea grass bed [ENVO_01000059] ...
CCCCAGCGGAGAACGGTTTCACGTCATCATCGTTCGCCAGGTAGTACTGCAGGTCATCCATCATCGCTGCGGTGGGCCCTGCACCGTAGGGGCGGAGCGCAGGCGTCGCAGCCGGCCCGCCCAGGAGCGTCGACTGAACCTTCGGGTTCTGAAGAGTGTACATGCTGTCATTGCCGACCGAGACCAACCCTCCCTCGGTAGCTCCCGTTCCCGGCTCATCGGTGATGTTCTTACGACGCGCGCCATTGTCGATCATGTAGATGTCGGGCGTCCCGGCGGGGAAAGTGAATGGCTTTCGCTCGCCATAAGAAAACATGCCGGCCGCCCCTTGGTAGTTGGTGAGGATTGGCGCGACCTCGAAGGTCGTCTGCAGCACGAGGGGTAGGCTGTAGACCAGCACGCCGCTGCTGTCGAAGGTCATCAATCCAAACTTGATGCGCTCGAGGTAGTTATCGAGGATACCATTGGCGCCCTGCGTCCCGGCATACGTGGCGATCTCATGAGGGAGATTGAAATGCCGTAGGAAGTACCCGTGGTCGTACTTACCGATGTACTTCACGGCCACGCGGACTTGCGGACTGCACTCGAACGGAGTCCACTCGCCGGTGAGCGCCTGCAGCACCACGGCCCAGCGGTTCTGTTCGAGCGCGCCGCAATCCGGTTCACACTCGCTACACGATGGGCTGGTGCAGGTGCAGCCCGGAGTGAATTCCATGGAGCCCGAAGTGTCGGCCAGCAGCATCACCACCGGTCGGATATCGCGGATGTCCGGGTCTTGGGCGCTTGCGCTCCCCCACGAAAACAAAGCCGTCGCGAGGAGCAAGCATGAGACCGTGACTGTCCTTCGGGTGTTCATCTTACTTTCCTGCGACATACGGCCCCACCGTGATGTATGCGCGGACGTCGCGGCTCACCTCGTTCCGTTCCCGGGGGTCCCAGCTGTCTTGCACGTCTCCTGGAACCAACGCGCGCCCGCGTGCGGTGATCGTCGCACGGAGAAACTTGAGCTCGCCGGAGCCGTCCATGGCGCTTCCGGCCATGAGTCGCATCACTTCATAGGTGTCGTAGATGTCGGAGATGGGTGCGGGTTCGTACACGCTACGCGGGCCGAACATCGCGTCTCCATCGACCGGGCTATTGACAAAGTAGTTGGGTGAGTTCGGGGGAAGCAGCGCGTCGATGTGCTCCGGATAGATGCGATAGACTTCTCTTCCCGGCGCGAGTTGCACTTCGGGGTAGTTCCCGTCGAAGCGAACCCCGTTGCCGCCCACCACCTGCTCGAGGATGTTGACCGGTCCGAACAGGTCCACCCACTCCAGTGCCGCCATCATCGTTGCTTCCGCGAGGTAGCCAGCTTGGGTGTTCTGCCGCATGTGGCCGCGCCCTCGCACCTCGACCGCGGCGGTGTGAACCGCAAACGCGGCCGTCGCCGATGCCATCATGATCAACATCATCACGATGAACATCACCGCCCCTTCCTCGCGGTGGCGTGGGCGCCTTCTAGTCATAGATTCCTCCCCGCCAGGTTTCTCATGGGGATCTCAATGTGGGCATGCCGCACCCGCGAGGACCCTTTTTGTGTGGAGTCGACCTCGTAGCGAGTCAGCGCACCGCCGTCCGCGCTGACAAAGGGAAGGCTCGGATCCTCAACCGGGTTCCGCAACGCGAGGTCGACGATCACTACGCGCACCTGTTCGGGTGCAGGTGTAGGGTTGCCGTTGATCACTTCCTCGGCCGTGGGGCTCGTGGTGTGGTCGCGGAGCTCGAGGTTCGGCGGGAGCGCCGTGCCCGAGTTCGTATCGATCAGGAAGCTGATCCGGAAGTCCGCCACCCATTCGGCGAGCACCCGAGTCGTGAACAAAACCGGAGCACCCGTATCGGGCGCGAGCTGTCTCGACACCAGGACCGCGTTGGTCTCCTCGAGCTCGCTCGCTTCGGGTGGGGGAAGGAGTGGGTCTTCGGTGATGGTCGGGAGGTACCAAATGCCCTGGAACTCCATGAACGCCCCCGGGACTTCGGCGCCGTCCGGCGAGGCCACCAAGTACTCGAGCCAGGTCAGCGGCGCGATGGTCGATCCCCGGGCGACCCCGGGAAGGCACGCGGTCTTCACGGGTAGCGGGTCGGCCAGCTCGAGGTGGCCGGTCACGAGCCCGGCAGTGAACACCGGTCCCCTGAGGACCCTTCGAAAGAAGTGATTGCCTTCGGGCGTCTCGATGTGGACGATCGCCCGCGGGTTGAACGCCCCGATCAGCGCGTTGAACTGCGTGTCGTTCGTCCCAGTGCGGAAGGGGATCGGGAGGCCGGTCGAGGCGTATCCGTAAAGAAAGCTCCGGCGAAACGCCTGTGACTCCTCTTCGAGTCGGACGTAGATCCTCCCGGCGGTACCATCTGCGTCGTATTCCTCGATGACGTAGCGATCGCTCGTCATGGTGTTGCCGACGATTCTCAGACGGTCCGCGCGCGTTCCATTGAAGCCGCCGGGGTCGACCACGGAGGTATCGACATCGTAATAGTATTGGAAGGCCGTCACTGGCATGGTTCCCGTGCCGAGCTTGTCGAGCTCCATGGGCGTCGGGTCACAGCTCTTCCCCTTGACCGCACTCACTGTGCTCGACGTTCCTTTCTCCAGCGAGGCGTTGGGCGACCCGAAAAGGCCTGCGCGCATGATGTCGTGACGAATCTCCTCGAGAGCGATCTGCGCAGCGCCTTGGGTCGTGGCGATCCGTTGCTGCTCGAAAAACTGCCGGTTCAGTGCCCCGCTGACGGCGTATACAGAGCTGATCGCGATCAAGCCGCCGACGATCGCGATCATCATCTCGACCAGCGTAAACCCAGCGGTCCCCGGCGAAGTGACGGGTGTTCGTGGTGTCTGGCTCAATGCGGTATCCATCGAACCACCGTGGACGCGTAGATCGCGCGAATGTTGACTTTGGTGTTGAGGTCGAGCGTGTCCGGGTCGCCGCCTCCGCAGTAGCCCGAGTAACTCGAGGCTTCGGTGCTGCCACGGATGCCCTCGCGCACCCAGAACGTGCGCGCATCCACTCGAACCGAGTGGAGGAACCGTACCCAGCTCAGCCTGATGTGGGTACAGAATCGAATGTCGGCGGCGGTTCGCGTGTCGCCTCCAACCCAGTTGAAGCCCCAGGACTTGGTCGTATCCGCTGGCTCTGGCTTGAACCATCCCGTGGTATCGAGCTCGTTGACGAGCTCCGAGACGTACTCGGTATTTCCGAGCTCAGCCGCGCTGAATCCGGCTTCGTTCCACTGGAACGCGTCGCGCTGAACTCGCTGAATCCAGTTTCGATTGATCGTGTTGCCCTGCGCCATCATTCGCGAAGCGCGATTGGCGAGCAGGGCCGATTGGTGCATCGAAAGCAGACCGACCGTGCCTACGGTCATGATCGCGACGGCAACCATCACCTCGACGAGCGTGAAGCCATGAGTGCGAGCCTTCATCGCATCATCCTCGGAATGCTGGCGCCGAAAGGAACGAAGACCTTCCGCATCACGCCCCTGGGCTCGCCAAGAACGACGCGAGAGATCGCCAGCCCGATCCCACCTCGGCCGGACATGGTCCATCCGTGCGAGAACACCTGGGATCGCCACAGCCGGTTGCTAGAGCCCCCTTCGTAACACAAGAACTGATAGTTCCATGCCTCGACGGCGATCGAGTCGTCGTCGGAGACGTCCGGGTCATAATCGGTGAGCTGGATGGACGCGACCAGGCGAGGGCCGTCGCTTACGCCCATGAAATCCCACGTGTTGCGGAGGCAGCCCGCGTTGGTCCCCCGGTAGACTTTGAAGCGCCAGTTCTTGCTCCACGCCGGCATCGGGAAGACGGTCACCGGATTGTAGTAGTAGGCGACGCCGTACGCGCGCCCGTACGCCATCGAGCTGTAGCGGGCTTGCCGGTAGATGCGGACGATATCGCGGGCGGCTCTGCCGACGCGCCGATCGGCCATCGCGGCGCTCATGGTCGGCGCGGCCAGGCCCACCATGATGCCCATGATGGTGAGCACCACCATCAACTCGACAAGCGTGAAACCGGTTCGTTGCCCCCGTGCTCCCATATCGAGTCTATACTATGCAACCGCCGTACCGAGGGCTAGTTAGCTGAAATCAATGATGAATTTCGACAGTAGCCCAATGGATTTCCCGCAAATTGATGCGCTCACTACGAAAAGTTTTCACGCTCAACGGAGAGGACTCGCCTCGCCCTCAGAGAGGTCTCGCCCCGCTCTTTTGTACGAGGCCGAAACTCAAAGTCCGGGACAGCCGCCCGGTGAGGGCGGCTCCCACCCCGCCACCCCCACGCCGAGCGCCTGAGTGCGGAAGAGAGGACTCGAACCTCCACGCCCTTGCGGACACATGAACCTGAATCATGCGCGTCTGCCATTCCGCCACTTCCGCGTTTGGAGAAGAGCGGGATAGACGCCACCCCACGGCGTGTCAAGCGCGAGGACCCCGCTACACCCGATGGGACTAAATATGCCAAACCTGTCATGGATAAAGCCCTATAAGTGACACTTGCGTCACAACGATCAAAATCACGAGCAAGCCCGATAATTACACTCTAGGGTTAGAAATGCGTTCTGCGCCTCCGAAGTAACCGCGTGACTTCGCACAGGGTGTAACACTAAAGGCGCTATTTCCTGAATAGGCTAAGGGCCCCTCTGATGCTTACGAAACCACCGTCGCGACGTCATGGTTCGCACCGTCTGGCACTCGTTCCGAGTGTTCTCGCTTTTGCGGCGCTGCTCGCCGCGAGCTGCGCCGTGGATCGGTCCGGTCTCGGCGGCGATCCCCGGTGCCTCCCCATCACTTGCGAAGAGCTCGCGGCGACCTGCGGCGAGATCGACGACGGTTGTGGCAGCACGATCCGATGTGGCGCCTGCGAAGCGCCCCAAGTGTGCGGCGGAGCCGGCGTACCGAACGAGTGCGGCGAAGTCGGATGCACGCCGACCACTTGCGAAATCGAAAGCGCCGAATGCGGGATGGTCAGTGACGGCTGCGCCGACACGCTCGATTGCGGCGCATGCACCTTGCCAGAGACCTGCGGCGGGGGCGGCGTAGACAACACCTGCGGTTGCACCGCGACCACCTGTGTCATCGAAGGGAAGAACTGCGGCACGATCGGCGATGGCTGCGGCGGCACGTTGAACTGCGGTACGTGCACCGGGCCGGACACGTGCGGAAGTAACAACATCTGCAGTTGCGATCCGACGACCTGTGCGACTCAGGGAGCGGAGTGCGGCGTGATCGGTGATGGCTGCGGCGGCACGTTGAACTGCGGGACCTGCACCCTGCCTGAAACCTGCGGCGGCGGCGGCGTCCCCAACGTTTGTGATTGCCGCCCGGTCACCTGCGAGGATGTGAGCGCCGAGTGTGGCGTGATCAGTGACGGCTGCGGTGGAACCGTGAATTGCGGCGGCTGCACCCTACCGGAGACATGCGGAGGTGGTGGCGTGCCCAATCAATGCGACGAGGGCGCTTGCATACCGACCACCTGCGCGGCGGCGGGAGCCGAGTGCGGGATCATCGGTGATGGCTGTGGCGGGACGCTAACCTGTGGCGGTTGTTCCGTACCCGAGACCTGCGGGGGTAGCGGCGAGCCAAACGTTTGCGGCTGTACGCCGACGACCTGCACCGCCGAAGGAAAAGACTGCGGTAACATCGGCGATGGCTGCGGCAGAACGCTCAACTGCGGGACTTGCGGTGGTTCGGAGAGCTGCGGTGGCGCGGGCATTCCCAATGTGTGCGACTGCGTGCCGACGACCTGTGCCGCCGAAGGCATGGAGTGCGGCTTGATCGACAACCGTTGCGGCGGAACCGTCAATTGCGGCGGCTGTGCGGGGGGCTTCCTCTGTGAAGCGGGCCTGTGCGTCGCCGAGACCGAAGTGATTCAAATGAGTGCAGGAGAGGGGCACAGCTGCGGGGTTCAGCGCTCGGGCAAAGTGGTGTGTTGGGGCCTCAACGGCGACGGCCAACTCGGCAACGGGTCAGAATCCGACAGCAATACGCCGGTTACCACGAGCGGACTGACCACGGCGCTCCACGTCGGAGCGGGGAACAAGCACACCTGCGCCGTCCTCAGCAACGGCCAATCGAAGTGCTGGGGCAAGAACGGCCGAGGGCAGCTCGGCAACGGCTCTACCACCGACAGCAATACTCCTGTAACCGTTCAAGGGATCACCAACGCGGAGCAGGTCGCGGCTGGCATCGAACATTCCTGTGCGCTCCTCGGTAACGGCCAAGTGAAATGCTGGGGCAAGAACGACAAGGGTCAGCTCGGAAACGGCTCCAACGGTGAGAGCTCAGTCCCTGTCACGGTGCAAGGCATCGATAACGCCATCCACGTCGCAGCCGCCGAGAAGCACACATGTGCCATCCTGAGCACCGGTCAGGTCAAGTGCTGGGGTCAAAACGGCCGGGGACAGCTCGGCAACGATTCGACGACGAACAGCAACGTGCCGGTCGTGGTCCAAGGGATTGGGAACGCCGAGCAAGCTGCCGCCGGAAAAGAGCACTCATGCGCCTTGCTCGACAGCGGCCAAGTCAAGTGCTGGGGCAAGAACGATCGCGGTCAACTCGGCAATGGTTCCAACTCGGACAGTGGAACCCCTGTCTCGGTTCAGAGCGTGAGCACTGCGAGCCACGTGACGGCGGGCCTGAAGCACAGCTGCGTGGTGCTCACGAATGGCCAAGCACGCTGTTGGGGTCTCAATGAGGAAGGACAGCTCGGCAACGGAAACACGAGCAATCAGAACTCTCCAGTCGCGGTTTCGAGTCTTTCCAATGCGATCGACGTGGCGGGCGGCGTCCAGCATTCCTGCGCCACCCGCAGCACGGGCGGCGTGGTCTGCTTTGGCCTGAACGAAGACGGCCAGCTCGGAACCGGAAACGACGCCGACAGCACGACACCCGTCTCCGTCGTCGGGATTCCGTAACGAAAACCGACTGCCCCGAGGCTTGGGGTGTGTCAAGACAGGGTCATGGAGCGGTTGAGCGGCCTCGATGCGTCGTTTCTCTACCTGGAAACCCCCCAGGTCCACATGCACGTGGCGCTGGCGGCGATCTTCGATCCCAAGGGTATGAAAGGCGGCTACTCCTTCCAGAGCGTGATGGATCACATCGCGGCTCGGGTCGAACGTCACGCACCATTCCGGCGTCGTCTCGCCCACGTTCCATTCGACCTCCATCACCCGCTCTGGATCGACGACCCGAACTTCGACGTCATCCATCATATCCGTCAGGTCGCCCTTCCAAAGCCGGGTGGGCCGGAGGAATTCGGGGCCATGGTCGGACGGATCATCAGCACCCCGCTCGATCGCTCTCGGGCGCTTTGGGAAGCGTGGGTGATCGAAGGCCTCAAGGGAGGCCGATTTGGCGTCATGCTCAAGATGCACCATTCGGCGGTAGATGGTGTTTCCGGGGCCGGCCTCTTCATGTTGTTGCTCGACAAGACCCGCGAGCCTGAGCCCTTGCCCCCCGCCCCACCGGTCCAACGCGACCGCGTTCCGAGCGAGCTCGAGATGGTCGGCTTCGCTTTGCGCTCCCGGCTAAAGCAGCCGCTCCAGTTTGGCGGGATGGCGTTCCGAACGGTCCGGCGTTACGCAGATCTGCTGCAACGGCAACGCAGTCCCGACGTCTCCGCCGGAGGGCGTCCTCTCGGCGCTCCGCGCACGCCTTTCAACGCCAGCGTGTCGGCGAGGCGCAATCTAGGGACGGCGCGCCTTTCTTTGGACGAGATCAAAGAAGTAAAGAACCGTTTGGATGTCACCGTAAACGACGTCTTGCTCGCCACGCTGGGCGGAGCGCTTCGGCGCTATCTTCGAGCCAAAGACGCTCTTCCAAGCGATTCGCTCACGGCGTGTTGCCCGATCTCGGTGCGGACGAAGGAACAGATGGGCCAGGCCAATAACCGGGTCTCGGCGATGTGGACCAACTTGTACACCGACGAGGAGAACCCAATCGTCCGCGCACAACTGATCAACCAAATCACTCTGGCTGCGAAAGACGAGCACCTAGCCATGGGGGCAGACATGCTTCAGGAGTGGGCTCAGCTCGCCCCGCCCCGCATCTTCAACATGATGGTTCGGTTCTATTCGTGGATGAGTCTTGCCGACAAGCATCGCCCGATTCAAAACCTGGTCGTTTCGAATGTCCCCGGCCCACGGTTCCCCCTCTATCTCAACGGGGCAAAGCTCCAAGCGATCTATCCGATGGGTCCCGTGATGGAAGGAGCCGGTCTCAACGTGACGGTCTTCAGCTACCTCGACTCGGTAGACTTCGGGTTTCTCGTCGATAGCGAGTTGGTGCCCGACGTTTGGGAGCTCGCTCGAGCGACCAAGGACGCTTTCGACGAGCTCTACGCGGCAAGCGTGACTTCGTCGGTGTCCTGACCCACCCGCGCACGATGGGCGCGGATCAGGGCAAGCCCAACGAGCGTGAGGCGACAGGCAGCAGCATCGACGAGTCCTTTGTCCTCCAAGCGATGCAGCTCATCGAGCACGGAACGACGATCGAGTCCCAACGCAGCCGACAAGCGAAGTGGTGACGCGGGTACGTCGAGCCGAGCGAGGAGATAGAGGACGGTCAGAACGACAATGGGTGTGGGGGTGTTTTCCATGCCCCGATTATCTCGAAGTACTGTTAGCCTGTCCAGTTTCTGCTGTGCAGGCTGAACATACTCTCAGATGGATAATTCACAATGATTTCGCGCATCTTCAGACGGTTCGCGCGTATGGCACGCAGGCTCTTGAAAATACAGGCCTTTAGATCTCGACCTCGACCAGCAGGTACTTGTTGCACTCGCGCTTGGTGCTCAACTCGCGCACTGACCGAGAACCCACGAGTCGCTTGAATCTCTGTAATCGTGTGTGCTCGAACACGAAGAAGGCTTTGGTGCCTGGGTTTTCTTTGAGCCATTCCTTGAGGCTCTTGGTCTTCGCATCGACGAATACATGGGCGCGATTGCCGGTGTAGAAGTTCTCGCCCTTCCAGTTCATCTGCCACGCGACGAACGGCTCTTCGGGTCCGGAACGGAGCTCGTAATAACGTTTGACCAGTTTTTGCGTCGCCCAATGGTCGGATAGGTCGACCAAGTACACGTTGACGCTCCAGGCGCAGAAGACGATGGCAAGCGCCAAGGAGAGCCGAGCCATCAATGGGCGCAGGCGTGCAAGCATCGCGAGCAAGACCACGCACGTTCCCACGATGGCGAAACCCGTCAGGATAGGCCTGTAGTCAAACTGCTCCGGCCACGGCCGCTTGTAGTTGTAGATGAACAGCTGGGCCAGTCGTTCGTACCCCTGGGGTCTGGCGGTCGTGACCCAACTGAAGTCACGCCCTACAAACGCGAGGAGCGCCGCTCCCCCGACGAGCGCAGCCCCTAGCGAGGCCTGTGCCCATTCGAACCGTCGTCCGAGGCCGGTTTCCATTGGTCCCAGCGTTCGCAACGCTGCCACTGCGGCCACCACCGCGAGCCCGATCAGGCTCCACGACACAGCGGTGCCGACCCTCTGCTGCAAGACCCAGTCTGGCTGATCGATCGCGTGTGCCGGCACGACCCCGCGGATGTCGCCCCAGAGTCCCGTGACGCCGATTACCGCAGCGACCATCCCGATCAAGCAAAGCGCTGCCACCAATCCCTCGCGACGATTCGCATAGCCGAAGAAGCGGTCGAGCAAGATCCCAACGAGCATTCCGAGGGGAACGACTGCAGGGAAGATGTAGTGGTGGAACTTGGTGACCATGGCGCTGAAGAGCGCAAACGCAGCAAAAAACCAAAGCCAGAGGAACAGGAGCGTCTGCCCGTGCCGTTCGGCGGTCGACCCCGTGGGGCGCGATCGCACGACCCAAAGCCATGAAAGCAAGGCTGCAGGGACGAACGCCACCCATGGGAATGTCGCGTATCCGAGTTGCTCGACGAAGTACTGGATACTGCCCTTATCGCCATGCACCCCCGCCGCCAAGCGGTTGATGTGATCGTGAATCAACAGGCGATTGGTGAAAGCCACGCCGTGGCGCACGAACATCGCCACATACCACGGGAGCCCGACGACGATCACGATGAGAGCGCCAGGCGCGATTGCGAACCGTCCGTCGCTCAGAAGCTTCCACCGCCCCGAGGCGACCAAGTAAAGAAGTGCAACCACCCCCGGAAGCGCCAGGCCCGGCAAGCCCTTGGCCATGAACGCAATGGCGCAGAAGAAATAGAATGCGATCATGTAGAGCCGCTGTCGGCGGCGCTCGTAGCGCAGTGTCCATCCGATCCAGCCGATGCCAAGCAGCCACACCAGTCCCTGAATGAAAGGCTGACCTCCGATACCGGGAATTGCGGGGTACTTGTCTTTGTGGGCAGGGTTGCCGGGAATGTCTTCATTGCCGGCGGAGCCGAACAGGAATTGGTCGGATTGGAGGTGGAACGCGAGTCCTTCGGTCCACACGATATTCCGGCTGATCAAGTAGAGCGCCTGCGGCAAGGCGCACAAGATGATGCTACCCAGCACCACGTGTTGCAGCGAGAGCTGGAACGGCCCGATGCGATACGGTGTGACCTTGTCCGCTGGGTCGGTATTGATCGCCAGGATCAGCAAACAAAGAGCGATCGTGGTGCTCGCCACCAACGGCATGTCGGTGATCGCTTGGTGTGACAGGAACAGGAAATGCGGCATCGTTGCGACGACGAGTGCTGCCAACACTCCTGCGCGAGCCGAGAAGATCCGCCGAACGGTGCCGTACACCATGAGTATTGCGGCGATGCTGAACAGGTAGACCGGCAGCCGGACCGCCCACTCGGGGGCCGTGGGATTGGCGTCGGGCATGAAATCCACGCCGAACCCGCCCATCGCTAGCGCTTCGGTCCAGAACAGCAAGATGGGCTTCGACCAGAACCAATGGTCCTGCGCCCACCACAGACTGATCCAGTCGTCTCGCGCCAAGATCTCACGTGCGACCTCGGCGTAGTGGGTCTCCCATGGGTCCCAGAGCGCATACGTTCCGAGGAGTGGAAGGTAAATCGCGGATACGATCACGAAGACGAGCAGACCAGGTCGCGACATCGATGCGGGCAAGAGCAAAGCGAGCGCGATGAGGATCGTCACGGGCAACCCGTCGTATCCAGCGACCGCGATTCCGCCCACCAGTGCGATTACCGAGGCACCGACTCCGAACGACAGATTCGTCCACGGTGCTTCTCCGGAGGTTGAGCCAAAGACCGTCGTTCGCCAGGACTTCGCCCCTTGCTCGCGAGGCGCTACGAACAGCGTCGCCCATCCCCAGGCAGCAACCAATGCGACCACGATTCCCCGGCCGGGTCCAAACGGAAGGTGACCCTCCCTTGCCATCATCAAGAACAGCACGGCACTACCGACGAGGGCGGCGAGAGTTGGAATCAAGCGCGTCGCTGCCATACCGCGGGTCGGAGCATAGCAGTGCCCTTCATGGTGTCCTGTTTTTTCGCGACCACTCTGTGAACGTGGGGTACGGTCGCGGCCGGTGACCAACGACTCGCCCACCGAAGTGAAGCCGTCCAAGAAGCCTCCGCTGACGAGCTATCAGCGACGGCTCTTCGTCTTCTTGAGCGTCGCCACTTTCTTCGAGGGCTACGACTTCCTCGCGATGACCCAGTTGCTGCCGAACCTCCGGGCCGCGTTCGGCCTCGGGATGGAAGCCTCTGGCTACCTGGTGGGGTTCGTCAACATCGGTACCGTCCTTGCGTACCTCGTCGTGCGCAAGGCCGACCACTGGGGCAGACGTCGGGTGCTCACGCTGACCATCGCCGGCTACACATCCTTCACTTTTCTGACGGCGCTCTCGCCGAACATCTGGCTATTCGCCGTTTGTCAGCTCGTCGCGAGGGTGTTTCTGATCGGCGAATGGGCAGTCAGCATGGTGATCGCTGCCGAGGAATTTCCAGCCAATCGTCGAGGCATGGTGATCGGTGTCATCCAAGCCTCCTCGAGCCTTGGTTCAGTGGTGTGTGCGGGGGTCGTTCCCCTGTTGCTCGAGACACCCTATGGCTGGCGAAGCGTTTACCTCGTCGGCGTGCTGCCTTTGATCATTCTCGCTTTCGCGCGGCGGAACCTCCGCGAGACGGAGCGATTCCAACGGGCGAAGCCCGCGGAATCCAGATCGCTCTTTGCAATCTGGAAGACGCCCTATCGCAAGCGGGTCATCATGATGGCATCGATCTGGTTCCTATCGTACATCGCGTCGCAAAACACCGTGGCGTTCTGGAAAGAGTTCGCACTGGGCGAGCGGGGCATGACCGATGCCGAAGTTGGTAAAGCAATCGTGTACGCGGCGGTCGTCGCCATGCCACTCGTATTCGCTGCAGGTAAGCTCATCGATGTTCTTGGAAGACGCTCGAGCGCGATCGTGATCTTCGGGCTCGGAGCGATTGGCACGGTAGGCGCGTACACGCTTCATGGCTTTTGGCCGCTCACGGTTGCGCTCATGTTCGGGATCTTTTCCGCGAGCGCGCAGCTCCATATCCTGAACGCCTACACCGCAGAGCTTTTTCCGACCGAGTATCGGGGGGCCGGATTCGCCTGGGTGAACAACTTGCTCGGTCGCGTCAGCTATATCTTCTCTCCGGTGCTGATCGGCATCATTGCAGCCGATCTCGGCGCCTTCGGCCCTCCGATTGCCGCCACGGCGATTTTTCCGATCGCCTGCATCGTGCTCATCCATGTCTTGCTTCCCGAGACCCGTGCCCGCGAGCTCGAGGACACTTCCACGCTCTAGGGGGTGGGCGCCGGCCCGAGGTCGATGACGATCGTGTCCTGTGTCGGGACCTCGATCCAATGCTGGGACGGCACCGCCAGGCCGTCGCAGTAGCTGGTGACTTGGACCTCATAGTGGCCTGGAACCAGCTTTGGCCGGTGGTCGAGGCTAGCCTGATCGCCGGAGGTCACATCGAATCGAGCGCTCTTGATGGCGTCTCCGCCCTGGACATAATCCACCGCGAGTGCCTGTGTGGAGGGAGCCAGGTCGAACCTGACATCGACTGCCCTCGGCCACGCTCGGTTGAGTCGATCGCCCACGAACAAGCACCCGACGACCGCGACCGCGAGTGCCAGCCATCGCCGTAGCCTGCCACCGGTACTGGATTCTATAGGTTCGGTCATCCGTCGAGACCTTGGCACCGATGGGGGTCGGTGTTAAATTGAAATAGCGCCGACATCGTTGGTGGAAGTTAATGGTCCGCCTCACCGATATCCTTGAGAAGGTCAAAGGGTACCACCCCCAAGCCGATACCGATCTGATCAACAGGGCGTACGTGTATTCGGCCCGCAAACACGACGGCCAAAGCCGCAAGTCTGGAGACCCCTATTTCGTCCATCCCCTCGCGGTCGCGGACATCATCGCCGATATGCGGCTCGACCCCGCAAGCGTATGTGCCGCCCTGCTTCACGATGTGGTCGAAGACTGTGGGGTTTCGACCGAAGACCTCGATAGCGCGTTCGGCGACGAAGTCTCCTTCCTCGTCGATGGGGTGACCAAGCTCGGTAAGGTGAATTTCGCCTCCAAGGAGGACCGCCAAGCCGAGAGTTTCCGAAAGATGCTCGTCGCAATGGCGCGCGATATCCGTGTCTTGCTGGTGAAGCTCGCCGACCGACTCGACAATATGCGCACGCTCGAGCACATGTCGCCGGCGTCGCAAGAGCGCATCGCACGCGAAACGCTCGAGATCTACGCGCCGCTCGCCGGGCGGCTGGGGATTCAGTGGCTCAAGGCGGAGCTCGAAGACTTGAGCTTCAAGTACCTCGAGCCCGAAGCGTACGAATCACTCTTCAGTCAAGTCGAGGCGGTTGCGAAGAATACGGATCAGTACATCAATGATGTCACGCAGAAGCTCAGCAAGATGCTTCTCAGTCGTGGCTTCTCTGCCGAAGTCCGTGGCCGCCGAAAGCACTTGTACTCACTCCACCGAAAGATGAAGCGCACCGGTCTCGACTTCGAGCAAGTACACGACTTCGTCGCCTTTCGCGTTCTCATGGAGACCATATCGGACTGTTACGCCGCGCTCGGCGTGATCCATTCGGAGTGGACGCCGGTGCCCGGTCGTTTCAAAGACTACATCGCTCTGCCACGCTCCAACATGTACCAATCGCTGCACACCGCGGTAATCGGTCCTTCACATCGTCGCGTAGAAATACAGATTCGCACCCACGAAATGCATCGCACCGCGGAATACGGCATCGCAGCTCATTGGCAGTACAAGGAACAGACGGGAGGTCTCGATCCCAAGGATGCCGCGCGATTCGTCTGGCTACGGCAACTCATGGAGTATCAGAAAGACGTCGCCGACCCTGAGGAGTTCTATGAAAGCGTTCGAGTCGACCTCTTTCCCGAAGATGTCTACGTCTTCACGCCCAAGGGCGACGTCAAGACCTTTCCGCGTGGTGCTACGCCAGTAGATTTCGCCTACGCCGTTCACTCGGAGGTGGGTCATCGCTGTCAGGGCGCTCGCGTCAATGGTGCGATCGTTCCGCTGCGATACAAACTGCAAAACGGCGATGTCGTCGAGATCATCAACAGCAACAAGCAGCACCCGAGCAAAGACTGGCTCGACTTCGTCGTTACCAGCCGTGCTCGCTCTCGCATCCGCAACTACCTGCGCACCGAAGAGCGCAAGCAGGCGATCAAGCTGGGTCGCGAGCTCGTGGAGAAGGGCATGCGCAAACACGGGCTCTCGTTGAGCAAGTACCTCAAGAGCAGCAAGGCGTCCTCGGCCCTCAAACACTTCAAGGTCCACTCCGCGGACGAGCTTTTCGCACAGGTCGGGTTCGGCCGCATTGGGGTTGCCGCACTGGTCGAGCACATCGACCCAAGCCAGGAAGACACGCAAGAGAGCCTCCGGCCCGGATTGATCGAGCGCACCGTCAATCGCGTCACACGAAGGGCCGACGTATCAGGCATTCAGATCGAAGGCATGGACGACATTCTCGTTCGGTTCGCCAAGTGCTGTAGTCCCATCGCGGGCGACCCAGTGACGGGGTGGATCACGCGTGGGCGTGGCGTATCGATTCACCGGCGAGGCTGCCCGAGGGCGCTGGAGCTCGACCCAGAGCGTCGCGTCAACGTGGAATGGGCCGACAAGGTCGACATGAAACTACCCGTTTCGCTCCGCGTCACCACGGACGACCGGGCTGGCATCCTCGCCTCAGTGTCGTCGGTATTCAGCGATAACGGCGTCAACATCAGCGAGGCCTCCTGTTTGTCCAAGGATGGCCGGGCCGAGAACCTATTCCACTTTCGCATCGGGGATATCGCACGACTGCGCACGATCATGCGGAGCGTAGCCAAGGTTCAAGGCGTGCTGGACGTCGAGCGCGTTTAGCACATGTCTGGGTCGGAACCTCCCGACAAGACCCCGTTCGCTGCGCCCTTGAGTCCCGGCTCCTCCTTCGGTGACCGATTCCACATCGAGCGGGTCGTCGGTGGCGGAGGCATGGGCTTTGTCTACGAGGCCATGGATCTCTACAAACGCGAGCTGGTGGCCTTGAAGATCCTGCGGTATCGACGCGAGTTACTCGATGATGCCGGCGAGAGATTTCGTCGAGAGGCGGAGATCCTCGCCTCCCTCGACCATCCGAACATCGTCGAGATTCACGACTTCGGTTATGCCTCCGATGGAACCCCGTGGCTCACGATGGAGTTGCTCGAAGGGCAGACGCTTCGTAGTCGCCTCGAAGGGGAGGGCGCCCTCGAGCTGGAAGAGCTTCGCAGCCTGTTGGAACAGGCAGCGTCCGCGCTCGAGCAAGCCCACGCGCAGGGCATCATTCACCGCGACCTCAAGCCCGAGCACGTGTTCTTGGTCGCCGATGGCTCGATCAAGCTGCTCGATTTCGGTTTGTCGCTCAGCGTTTCCAGCAAGCGTCTCACCAAGAAAGGCGCCGTCGTCGGAACGCCCAGATACATGGCCCCTGAGCAAATTCTGTCGGCGAGCGACGCGGGTGCACAAGCCGACGTGTATGGCCTCGGCGTACTCACCTACGAAGCCCTGGCCAATCAATCCCCTTTTGACGTGGTGGATCACGGTCAGTTGCTTGGAGCGATCGCCCAAGGACGAGTGGTTCCGCTGCAGGATCGACGCCGCGACCTGCCGGCGAGCGTTTTCAACGTCGTTCACACTGCGATCGCGCCCGTCGCGCGCGACCGTTACGGCTCGCCAGCCGAGTTCGCGGAGGCGTTCGGCGCCGCTCTCGACCGACCGACCTCCACGCCCAAATCAGCGTTGCGTAACCCCGTCAGCTCGACGCTAATCGTGCTCTTCGTCGCCGTCGTGGTCGGGGTCGTGTGGGCGATGTTACGGATTCGCTAGCCCTGAACCGGAAGGATTCCCTTGGCCTCGAAGGCCTGGCGCAAGGGCGATGCCTCGTCTCGGACGAGCTTGATCGTCGAGGTGTATCCATCCTCGAGAATGGCCCGCCGAGAAGCGAAGTTCATCGGTGAGTACATGAACATGGCCGCGTCTTTTCGGTCGGGTTCCACCAGCACGACCTCGACATCTGGGTGCTCGGCTTCGTACTTGGCAAGCCCCCTCTCGAGCCGTGCCTCCGTGACCAATCGCCAGGCCTGACTGTACACCCAAAGGAGGCCCTTATCGCGAATCCTTCGCTTCGGTCCGTGCCCCGTGGGGACGTCCTTTTCCGTGATGTCGGTTTGTACGGGTACCACGGGATTGATCACCATCACAGTGTCGCAGCCCGCGCTCACCGCGACGTCGGCGTGACCCGTCTCGCCCGCGTTCGCTGCGATCAGATCGCGTTCGCCGATGCGCACGGGCGCGTACAGCATCGGTACTGCGCAAGATGCCGCGACGGCTTTTGGAACCGATGCCTGCTCGTGCGGTTCAGCGCCAAAGACCACTCGTTCCCCCTGGTCGAGGTCGTAGGCGATGATATAGAGCGCACTCGGCAGCTCTTCGAAGCTCTCGGCGATCCCCCGCCTTCGGAGCACCTCTGACAGGAACCGTTCGAACGGGTCGACGGCGAAGAAGCCTGCGGGCAGTGAGTCGTAGAAACGGTCGAGCTCCGTCCACAGATCGAGGTCGAGCGGCTTGGACGTGACCGATCCGAGCAGGCGCCGAACCGCGCCAACCGTCGCGGTCGATACCCGCCGGATCTCCCGCCCATCGAATCGAAGCAGGTGGTTCCGCTGAAGCGGAAAGAAGTCATCGCCCGGGTCGAGGAGCGCTCTGTACAGCCTTTGCGCGGGGAACCCACCCGCGAGTGCGGTTGCGACCACCGCCCCAGACGCACCTCCCACGAAGATGTCGAAGTCGCACGCCTGGAAGTCCTGGAAGCTGTCTTCGAGAGCCGCGAGAACACCCACCTCGTACATCGCGCCTGTGATGCCGCCGCCCGTGAGGCAGAGTCCCATGTGATTCGACGCATTTGACTTCTTGCTCATCGAGGCCGCCTCAGTATCGCAAGGATTGAGACGAGTGTCACAGCCGAAGCGCCCAGCATGATCGGCCACTGAACATGTTCGACCTCGTCGCTGAACGTGTTGAAGCCCGGGATCTCGACCAAGCTTTCGGGGAGGAACACCGCTGCTGCGTTCACACCAGCGTGCACTACGATGCTCACCGTGGTCGATCCGGTCTTCAGAGCGACGAACCCGAGAACGAGGCCGGCTCCCGTAGCATAAATCGATGCGGTGGGATCGAGGTGAGCGATTCCAAACAGCAAGGAGCTGAGGACGAGCGCCACACCTGGCCCGTAGCGGTCGTTCAGCCCGTTGAGGATCACGCCACGAAACAGAAGCTCCTCGGTCACGGGTGCCACCAGCAGGAACGCAAACACGATCGCCGCGCCATCTTTCCAGTCATCGGCGACGAGCAGCTCACGAAGCCGGATCTGGTCTTCTGCATTCGGTGGCATCACTTCGTGAACCCAATTGCCCAGCTCGGCGAGCGGGAACTGAAGCGCGACGCCGGCGAGGAGACCCGCGGCCACGCTTCCTGCCGTGACCGGCGTGATCCTGAGCTTCTCCGCGAAGTCATCGAGTGGCCGGATCGCGAACACAATCACGCCGGTGAAGGCGATCGCCTGTGCCAACGCCAGCCTGAGCGGTGTCATCGCGGTCTTCGGGTCCTGTCCCGCAGGTTCGATCGGGCCGCTCAAACTGAGAATCGCGAGCCACAGCCCCGTCGTGGCCACCGTCAGGACGATCGCCGTCAGCCAGGAAATGCCCTCACCGTGCCCTCGCGGTGTCACGGCGCTGGTTACCTCGACTTCCGATGCAGAGCAACGCTGCGACGTGCGTGCGGCGTACGTATTGCTATGCTCTCACGCCTCGTGGCCTATCGTGTCTTTCGTTCTTCGCCCTTCTTTTACGGACTCGTCTGTGCCGTGCTGCTGTGCGTGGGTTGTGGAGCCGGTGGGCCAGGTGGTAAGCGCGCTCAGTTTGTGCCCCTCGATGCCGGCGCGTACCCCGACGCGGCGCGTCGCTACTTCGGGATGGCTCTCGACGACCCGAACCGTAAAGCTCTTCGCGAGCGACTGATCGCCTCGGTCGTGGCCAACTCCGAGGGATTGGTGGTCGCTCAGGACTACGACGCTGTAATTGCCGAGCTCAAGAAGATCACCGAGCTCTATGGGCCGTCCGATTTCCGACCGAAGCGCATTCCAAAGAGCGTGCGCCCGCTCGCGCAGCTCGTCGTCGACGAGGGTTCCCGTCGAGGCGATGAAGGTTCCGTGCTGTCTGGGTACCTCCTGCTCTCGCTGCTCGCTCCGGATGGACCTGATGCTCGCAACTACAAACAGGTTGCGCAATGGAGCCAAGAAGCGCGAAGCGAATTGCCCGATCCTGTCCAACGCTTCAGCGAGTTGCTTCGGGTATGGGATGCTCACGCAAAGCTCACGCCCTCGTATGGCGTGCTCGAGCGTCTAGCGCAGCTCTACGCGCTCCGAAGAGACGCCGTCGTCGGCATGTACGAGCACTCCGAAGAGGGAATGCCGCCCCAGTTCAGAGCGATGGCCAATCGCATCTGGCGCTTGGCATCTCTCGATGTGGCTGCCGTGTTTCTCGAGCACGGCGATATCGATTCGGCCGTCGCGCACGTCGAGAAAATGATCCCGGCCGGCGAGATGGAGATGCGGCTCCTCGAGATCCTTCGCCTGTCACAACAGGGGGACAGCCAAGGCGCGGATGCCACCATAGAGCTCGTCGAAGCCTTCCAGATCGCCCGCCCCCAAGTCGCGGTCGGGCTCTGCCGGGCCGGTTTGAGTCGCTTCCCCAAGGACTATCGTTTTCCTGCCTGCCTCGCGCGCGTTGCCTCGGATGAAGATCAACACGCCGACGCGACGGCTTGGTATCTGCGCGCCATCGAGCTCGCACCCGGTTCCAAGGAGCTCTACGACGAATCGCTGATTCGTCTCGATCGGTTCATCGAGACCCGGCTCATCGATTCCAATCCAACCCAATCCCGCGCGCTTTCCCGCCGCGCTGAGCAGATCCTCACCGCGAGACAGCAGCGCTGGCCTGACTCCGATCCACCCCTCGCACCGGAGCGCTTGCAGTATCTAATCGGCATGCTCGAGATGAACGCTGGCGGCGCGGAAGAAGCCAAGCGACGCCTCGAGGCAAGCATTGCTATCGGCGAGAGCGCAGCGGCGCTCTTGCAGCTCGGCATTCTGCTGGAGCGTACCGGTCAGCCTGCAGCCGCCGAAGCTCGCTACAAGAGAGCCCTCGCGCTTTCGCCATCGCGGACGGGCGCACAACGATTGCGCCGCGCCGAAATCCTCGAGCGCCTCGCGGACGCCACCCTCGCCCAGGGATCTCGCAAGCAGGCGATGGTACTTTATCGTAGTGCGCTCGACATGTGGTCCGACGCATCCGCCGAGCTCGAGGGGCCCGCAGTCGCCGTCTTGCAGATTCGGCGTGGCGTGCTTCTCGATCACCTAGACCGGCACGACGAAGCGGTCGCAGCTTTTCAAACGGCGATGGCCTCGGCGCCTCGGTGGCGCGAAACTTACGCGAGCATATTGTCCCATGTCGTGATCTCGGTACCGGACATCGAGCTCGCCCAGCAGGTGTGGCGACGAGCTCAACTTCAGCTGACGCTCCCGCCCGAGTGGAAAGTGTACTTCACGCTCTGGATCGACATCATTGCGGTTCGAGCTGGCGGTGCTCCGGTACCTCAGGGCGCCGAGCTATTGCGTCGTTTGGGGCAAAGCCCGACGTGGTGGGGTACGCTCGCGAAGTTTGGGACCGGCCAGCTCGACTACTCCGCGTTACTTGGTTCAGCGTCCAATCTCGGCGAACAAACCGAGGCGCACTTCTATGAAGGGATGCGGCGCCTGAGCAAGGGCGACGCGAGCGGTGCCCGCAATCAGTTTCGTCGGGTGCTGGACACCCAGATGGTCAGCTTCTTCGAGTATGAAATGGCCCGCGGGTTGCTTCGTGCCACCTCTTCCCCGACAGGAGGTTCGCTCTGACCGATTTCGAGAAGCTGGGCGCGTTCTACTTGGGTAAGCGCTTCGATCCTCAGCAGGATGAAGTGACCCCCGAGTTGACCCTCTACGACTCCAAAGACCTCACTACGCACGCGGTGTGTGTCGGGATGACCGGGAGTGGCAAAACCGGTCTGTGTCTGACTCTGCTGGAGGAAGCCGCAATAGACGGTGTTCCAGCGATTTGCATCGACCCCAAAGGTGACTTGGGAAACCTTTGTCTGAGCTTCCCAGACCTCAAGGCCGAGAGCTTCCGACCATGGATCGACCCCGACGAAGCCAAGCGCAAGGGCCGAACGGAAGACGAGCATGCAGAGGCAGTCGCCAAGCTGTGGCGCGACGGCCTTGCCAAATGGGGCCAGGATGGCGCCCGCATCGCCAAGTATCGAGACTCAGTCGAGCTCGCGATCTACACACCAGGCAGCTCCGCAGGCCTTCCGGTGAGTGCACTTCGGTCGTTCGACGCACCATCGGCCGCCGTTCAAAGCGACGCCGACACGATGCGGGACCGCGTGATGGGCGCGGTGTCGAGCCTTCTCGCGCTCTTGGGCGTCGAGGCCGATCCGATCCAGAGCCCAGAGCACGTGCTGCTATCGAACATTCTCACGCGTTCTTGGTCGCGCGGAGAGAACGTCGATCTGTCGAATCTGATCCGCCAGATCACCGATCCGCCCTTCGAGAAAATCGGCGTGATGGAGCTCGAGAGCTTCTACCCGGCGCGCGAACGTCAGGGGCTTGCGATGCGGATCAACGCCCTCTTGGCATCTCCAGGTTTTGCAGCCTGGATGGAGGGCGAACCACTCGACGTCCAAAAGCTTCTCTGGACCGAGGACGGTAAGCCACGCATCGCGATCTTGTCGATTGCTCACCTCAGTGACGAGGAGCGAATGTTCTTCGTGACCCTGTTGCTCAACGAGATCGTGAGTTGGATGCGAGGTCAGTCCGGCACCTCCAGTCTCCGTGCTCTCGTCTACATGGACGAGGTCTTCGGTTTTCTGCCTCCAGTCGCAAATCCACCCAGCAAGGGCCCCATGCTCACACTGCTCAAGCAAGCGCGCGCGTTTGGGGTGGGTATGGTTCTCGCGACCCAAAACCCGATCGACCTCGACTACAAGGCTCTCTCCAACTGCGGGACGTGGTTCCTCGGCAGGCTTCAGACCGAGCGCGACGCCGCGCGGGTGCTCGACGGCCTTGCGGGCGCTTCCGAGGCGGCAGGGCAGGGCTTCGATCGCTCGGCGATGGAAAAGACGCTCGCCGGCCTGAAGAGCCGCGTCTTTCTGCTCAACAACGTTCACGAGGACGAGCCCGTGCTTTTCCACACGCGTTGGGCGCTTTCCTATCTTCGCGGCCCGCTTACGAGAGGGCAGATCCGCAAGCTCACCCCTCAGAAACCGAGACCGCTGACAATCCCCGCAACCCCCGCCACGAGAAAGGCAGCCCGCGCGAGCGATGGGGGTAGCGCGCAGCGCCCGGTGCTTCCGTCCGGCGTCGAAGAGGTGTTCCTGAGCGACGCGCCGGGGGAGTATGAGCCGTGCTTGCTCGCCGAAGCCACCCTTCATTACGTGCGCGTCTCCGCAAACCTCGATACCTGGGAAGAACCCACCGTCCTATCACCCCTCAAATCCTCAAAGGTGGGTTCGGTATGGGACGGCGCCGACCTGGTCGAACGGGACGACCTCGATCTCCTCGATTCGGTACCCGAGGACGCGAGCTATCGAGACCTTCCGTCGGGCGCGGCCAATGCCAAGCGGTTCAAGTCCTTCGAAAAGGCCTTGAAGAACCATCTTTACCAGCATCACCCAAAGCCCGTCTGGCAGTGCAAACCCCTCAAGCTCACGTCCAACCCCGGGGAGACCAGAGCCGAGTTTGCCGCGCGCGTTCAGCTCGTGTCGCGCGAACGGCGCGACCTTCAAGTGGAAAAGCTTCGGGACAAGTTCGCCCCCAAGCTGAAGCGCATTCAGGACCGCATTCGCACCGCGGAGGACAAAGTCGAACGCGAAAAGAGCCAGTACGAACAGCAAAAACTTCAGACCGGGATTTCGGTCGGCGCGACGGTGCTCGGCGCGATCTTCGGGCGCCGCACCATGGGTAAGGCGACTACCGCTGCCAGGGGGGCGGGTAGGGTCGCACGCGAGAAGCAAGACATCGCCCGCGCAGAGGAAAAGGTCGAAGACCTTCAAGAACAGCTCGAGGAGCTCGAAGAGAAGTTCGAAGAAGCCATCGAGGAGTTGGCAGACGAGGCGGTGCAGGCGCCCCCCATCAACGAGATTCTCGTCCGGCCACGGAAGGGGGACATCGACATCTCGCGCTTTGCGCTGGCCTGGCGATTGGTGGACGGCTCTTAGTCGGTGGGTCCCAGGTCTGCGTGGGCGGTACGGACTGCCTCCGGGGCCTCGACCAGCTCGATGAGTACGCCCTCGCCCCCGATTGGGGCGTCCTCGTTGCCCTTGGGATGGATGAAGCATACTCGGTGGCCTGCGGCGCCGTCGCGGATGCCGCCTGGTGTAAAGCGGACCCCCTGCTCGGTGAGCCATGCGACTGCCGCGTCGAGGTCGTCGACCCAGAGTCCAATGTGATTGAGTGGTGGCGAGTCGACACGCGGCTTCTTGTCCGGGTCGATGGGCTGCATCAAGTCGATCTCCACCGTAAACGCGCCCTTGCCCAAGGTGACGATGTCTTCGTCGACGTTTTCCTTTTCGCTTCGGAAGTGCCCGTGAGCTTCGAGCCCCAGCGTATCGATCCAAAGCCTGCGCAGCGCGGACTTGTCGGGTGCGCCGACGGCGATCTGCTGCACTCCCAAAATCTTGAACGGTCTCGTGCTCACGTCGCCGAACTTACACCGGTTCATTGCTTTGTCTAGCGACTTGGTTCAATCTCGCTTTCGTGAAGACGGCGTTGACGGGGATCAAACCCACCAACCTTCCACACCTTGGGAACTACCTCGGTGCGATTCGGCCGGCGCTGTCTCTGGTGGACGAGTACCGCACCCTCTACTTCATCGCCGACTACCACGCCCTCACGACCACCCACGACCCTGACGCCCTTCGCGGCTATGTTCGCGACGTAGCCGCCACATGGCTCGCTTCCGGCCTCGACCCGGAGCGCACACTCCTATTTCGTCAATCGGACGTCATCGAGGTGTTCGAGCTGACATGGGTGTTGAGTTGCTTCTTGGCTACCGGCCAACTCGAGCGTGGTCACGCTTACAAGGACGCGATTGCCCGTGGCGAGTCGCCCAACGCCGGCCTGTTCAACTACCCGTTGCTGATGGCGGCCGACATCCTGCTCTACGACACTGACGTGGTTCCCATCGGCAAGGACCAAAAACAGCACCTCGAGCTCACCCGGGACGTCGCTACCCGCATCAACCACACCTATGGCGAGGGGACGCTCGTGGTTCCCGAGGCCCTCATCACGGAAGCGCCCCTGGTTCCCGGAACCGACGGGGAAAAGATGAGCAAGAGCCGCCACAACAGCATTCCGCTCTTCGCGTCCAAGAAGGCACTTCGTAAATCGGTCATGGGTGTGAAGACCGGCTCAGAAACACTCGAAGAGCCAAAGAAGGCCGAAGGTTCGACCGTCTTCGAGCTGTACCGCTTAGTCGCGCCGGAGCGCGCCGCCGAGATGAAAGAGGACCTCAGCCGCGGAGGCTATGGTTGGGGTCACGCGAAAGAGGCGCTGGTCGAAGCGCTCGAGACCGAGCTTGGTCCCAAGCGCGAGGTCTACGAGGCGACTCGTTCCGACGATGCCAAGCTCGAAGAGATCCTTCAGTCTGGGGCCGAGCGAGCCCGGGCCATCGCTTCGCGGACCATGAGTCGCGTCCGCAGCGCGACCGGGATTCGCCCTCAGTCCGGCTGAGTGTTTTGCGGCGCGTCCGGCTGCATGTCGACGAACGCGAGCAAGCCAGGGTGACCACTTTCGACCACTTCATCGGTCAGCAGGAAGGTTTGCTTGTGCTTCTTCCACGTCTGAAGAACCACTGAGTCCGAGATGATCATCGAGTTCTGGTGATACCAACGAATACTCACCGTCGAGATGGCTTGGTCCTTTTCCTTGTGTCGAGTCATCCCGGTCACTTCGCTATCGGCGATTTGGACTTCTTTGCCCCACGACGCATGAGCAGCCTGAAATTGCTGCTGATACGTCGGCGCCACGCGTTGCATCGCAATATCGAAGCGGTTCCACCGCGTCTCTTGGTTGAGGCTCATCACCGCGTCTCGGAGGCGTTCCTCCGGACTGAGCTGTTGCATCACGCATCCAGCAAGACAGGCGGTGACGATGAGAACCAACAAGACCCGCATGGCCCGACGCTACGCCCGGCGGCCAATGCGAGGCAACTATTTGGCGTCTCGAAGTCGCCGGCGCGCCGCACGGTTCCCACTATCGAGCTGAAGCGTCTTGCGCCACGCCTTTTTTGCTGCGTCGGTGTCGCCGCTGAGCTGCAGGGCATCGCCGTAGATCAGGTGGTACTGGGCCCGTCGCGGCCGCTTCTGGACGGCGATTTCTGCCCAGACCACCGCCTGGCTAGGGTTCTGTTTTGCGATGTGTAGCTCCGCGAAGGCGGCCATCGCTTGCGGGTTCTTGTCGTCGAGCGCCCACGCGCGCTCCAGGATCGCTTCGGCGGCGGCGAGCTCCCCTTTTCGAATCTTCGGGATGGCCCGCCAAACGAGCACGTCGGACGCCTTTTGAGGATTGGCTGGCAAGCGCGCCAGGGCCTCGGCGATGTCTGGGTCGACCGTCGGCTCGGCTTCCGGTGTGGCTGGGTCGACCGTGGGTTCCGCTTCCGGCGCGGCTTGCTCGGCCACGACGATCGGCTCCGGCACTTCCCTCACCTCCACGGGTTCCACGATTACGGGCGCCGCAGGCGGAAGCGTTGGCTGGGCGAGTGAGGCGGCTGCCTCCTCTTGCTCACCCACCCATCGAACGAAAAGAGCAACGGCTGCCGTGAGCAATAGCAGCAAGAACCACACCGTCGGGCGCTGCGAGCTCTCTTCGTCTCTTACGCTCACGCGCGCCGGTCGCGGGGCCGTCAAGGCTGGATCAGGCGCGCCCAAGGTGGCCGGCTGCTTGACCTTGGTCGTGGGCACCTCCTCGCTGTCTGGCCGCGCCCTTACCGAGCTCTGGAAGCGGGCTGGCTCCGGTAGCTGGACATCGTCGAGTGGGGGGAAGGGTTCTGGGAGTGCGCGCGCGGTCGCCGTCGAGGCCTCATACTCGACGTCGGACAGTCGATCGATCGCGATGGGCTCGACCCATTGCGTCGTCGGCTGCTCTTCGTCGAAGCCGTCTTCCCGCATCTCCCTAGACAGCGCGAGCTCGAAGTCGTCATTGCCTGGGCCGCCTACACTTTCGACTGCTGGCAAGTCCTGGGATGAGCGACTTGGGGGGACGAGCGTCGGCGCGTCGACGTCGACCGGTGCCGCGTGCACCCCCGTACTGGGCTCCGATTCATCGAGCTCTCTCGCTGCGAGTCCGAGTGCTTCGTCGACCGGCATCATGACATTGGCGATCGACGGGACATCCTGCTCCCAGACTGTGACGCGACCCGTGGGCATATTCCATAGTGCGGTAAGCGCGGGAATTCCCTGGGCCGGCGCTTCGTCGTCCGAGGTGACGTATGCACCGAGGACGACGCCATCGGCGATATCGAGCTCCACGGCGTGCGTGCGTCCCGCGACCGTCACGTGTCTCGAGCCGGGCAAACTCGCGAGGGCACGTACGAGTCGACCCGGGCCCAGCGACTCGAGTCGGGTATCGAAACGCGACTCTTCCTCGGCGCGTCGCTGGAGCGCGGCGTCCTGCTTTGTAAGTGCTGCGATGCGGTTGGCGAGCTTGACCAAGTCGGGGGCGTACGCGCTTTCTGGCCAGATTTCGTCCCACCGCACGACCAAGAGCGAAGCCCATTGAAGCTGTGGGTCCTGACGCATCTGCCGTACCACCTCGAACCCCTCGCCTTGAATCGACTCCGCGCCAAAGATCGCGACTTGGGGGTCGATATCGCGAATACCCGACAGCGACGATACGTTTGGCTCGGCGATCACCGCCTGGGCGCCGCGCGAGGCGAGCGCTTGTAGTAACACTCGATTGCGCTCGGAATCGCCGTCCATCAGCACCACGCGTACGCCGCTCAGATACTCGAGATCCGCGGTGGTGCTCTCCTGCTCGGCCGAAAGCAGTGACACGCGACCGCCGGCCGTTTCATAGAACTCGTAGTGCAACTCTTCGGAGCGCGGCAACATCGCTTGCAGTTGGGAGAGCGCTTCTTCGATGTTGGTGGCAGGAGGTCGTTCGGTATCCAGCACGACGCTCACGGAGTCGACCCCTGGTGCGTCGGAGTCGATACTGAGGATACCCGCTTTCAACTCCTCGGAGACCAAGTCGATCAGCGTTTGCAGGCTCTCCTGCGTGAGGTCGCCCGTGCTCAGACCCGAGCGTTGAGGTACTTCAACGGCGAGCTCGGCGATGCGTCGGGCGACCGCTTCTGCGCCGAGTCCCCTTGGCAGCACCGCGACCGGGCCAGTGCGAAAGGACGATGATTCAGGCTCGAGAGTCGCTTCGTTGGACACCAGGATGATCGGCAGGATCGACGTCTCCGCGTCCAGGGTGAGTGTGCGAATCAGGGCCGATCCGCCGCGGACCGCCGAATCGCCAATGAGGACCAGCATGTCGGGGGCGATCTGCTCGACGTGGGTGTGTACGTCCGGCGTCGCACAACGAGTGATCTCCAAGCCGTGACGCTCGAGCGCTTCGGTGAGCGAGCCTTCCATGGGCTCGCCTTGGCCAACGATGAGCAAGACCGGCTGGCTCTGCATCGCTCGGGATGGTCGCTCATTCCGCCTCATTTCGCCAGCGCCCGTTTTTGTCGGATGCGAGCCTGTCGCCGGCTGCTAGACTCGCCCGATGACCGAGCCGATCACTTTCCTCCGCGACACGTTCCCTCAGCTCTTCGCAAGGGGCGTTGAGCTTCTCGAGTCCAGGGCCGCGAGTGGTGATGAGCGGGCTGCCCGACAGTTGGACGACGTGAAGAACGTGACCGGCGCGGCACACCTTCAAGTCGACGACGAAGCCCCCGTCTTTCTGTCGACCACACAGGGCAAGATGACTGCCGGAGATGCGCCCACGGTAGAGGTCAAGGTCGCCGCGGCGTTCCCCGGCAAGGCCCTTCGGGTGCTGCTCGGCGAGGCCACCAAGGCCGGTGCGCTCGAAAACGACGAGGTTGCGATCGGGGCCGCCCAGACGGCATCCCAGCGCCTCGAAACCGCTCTGGCTGACCGTCCGATCAGCTGCGACGTGACGGTCACCGGCGTCCCCGATCTGGGCGATGTCACGGTTCGGGTAGGGCTCAATGTCGGCGGCATTCCAGACAGTCCTGGCTTCACCGCCGCGGTGGAGTTCGCGGACATCGAGGCAGTCCAGCAGGGCGCTTCCACGGTCCAAGAGCTCTTTATGGGCGGAAAGCTCCGAATGGAGGGCGATTACTCCACCGCCCTTCAGGTCGCCATGGAGCTGATGACCAATCCACTTTAGCGGCAACTCCGCTCCCGATGGCGCGATAAGGGGTCATCATGCGCTATCGGTCTCTCGCCATCTTCGCCGTGCTCATCGCTTCTGGCTGTGCCACCGCCATTCCAGTCCACACCGAAGCGGTGACCCACAACGACGAAGGAGCCCGCCTGCTATCGGAGGGCGATCTCGAAGACGCGGAGGCGCGCTTTCGCTTGGCGCTCGAGTACAATCCAAAGTTCGCCGAGTCCCGTGCCAATCTTGGCATCGTGGCCTTTAGGCATGGCGATCTCGAGAAGGCCGAGCAGCATCTCAAGGGCGCGATTCGCCTTAACCGGGATTTCGCAGAGGCATGGTCGAGCTTAGGCGTCGTGTACGAGGCGCAAGGCCGACCAGAGGACGCGCGCCTTGCCTATGTAGAGGCGCTTTCGATTCAACCCGGGCTAGCCGACCCCCGACGCAACCTCGCGCTTTGGTTGGTCGGTGACGAGGAGTTCACGCGTGCCCGAGCTCACTTGATCCGGCTCGTGCAGATCGTACCCGACGACGTCGTCGTCCAGAGCCTTCTAGCCTACTGTGACGTTCGCCTCGAACGCTTCGACCCCGCCTTGAAACGAGCGGAGGCAGTGCTCGACGCGCATCCCGATGAGGTGATTGCGTACGTCGTGCGGGGCATCGTACACGCCCATCGCGAGGACTGGCAGCTCGCCGAGCGAGACCTTCGCGTGGGATTGAACGACTCCGTAGTTGGTCGCGCGGCTCAGCAACGCCTGGCGGCGGTCTATGCCGCGCGCGGTGATCGCCCGGCCGCCTGGCGCCTCGTGAGAGAGCTCCTCGCGACCGATCCGGACGATGCCGCCGCCCAGGTGATCGCGACCTGGATGCGCCAGCACCCCCGCTGAGTTTTTTTTCGGGCGGCATCAGACCCCTGATCCAGGCCCTTTTTCCCATTCGCCCCGCATCGGAGCGAAGAGTTCGTGTGTTCCGCTGGCGGCGGAACTTGCGTTGACGGGGCGCGGCCAGATAACCTCAAAAACGCTCGGGATCATGTTTGATCAGATCGCGAAGAGTCGGTACGGGGGACTGGGGCTATTGGTTTTCGCGGTTGGGGCCGCGGCTGCCTGGTATTCCTCTGAGTCCTGGGCGGGTTTGATACCCGTCGCCTTACTCGTCGTCGGGCTGTTGTTGATCGTCTTGGGACTCACTCGGCGCCTCACGGAAGCGCGGAGGCTCGAAGCCGACTTCCTGAAGACGCGTCAGGAAGTAGGTTCGGCGCAGAAGATCATCAACGAAAACGTCGGCGAGCTTTCCAGCGGGCTCTCCGAGCAAGTCGCCGCTGTCGAGCAGACGACGGGCGCGATCAAGGACTCTGCGACGACCTTGCGCAACGTTTCAGAGCACGTGGAAATGCTTGCCTCGAGTGCCGAAGAGAGCTCCTCGAGCATTCTTCAGATGACCGCAACGAACAACGAAGTTGCTGAGAACATGGGCAAGCTCGGTTCCAGTGTTCGAGAGACGGTCTCTTCAATCGAGGAGATGGCCTACAGCATCAAGGAAGTTGCCCGCAACGTCGATGCTCTGGCTTTGACCGCCGAGGAGACATCCTCGTCGATGAACGAGATGGATATCTCCATCGACCAGGTGCAATCCAACGCGAACGAAACGGCTCGCCTTTCCGAGGCGGTGACGGTCGATGCGGAGATCGGTGCGGATTCGATCGTGAAGATCATCGAGGAGATCAACCGTATTAAGTCCACATCCTCCGAGGCCGTCGACGTCATTTCCAACCTCGGGAGCCGTATCGACGCGATTGGCGATATCTTGAACGTCATCGACGAAGTTGCCGAGCAGACCAACTTGCTCGCCCTCAACGCCGCCATCATCGCCGCTCAGGCTGGCGAGCACGGAAAGGGCTTTGCCGTCGTGGCGGACGAGATCAAGGACCTTGCCGAGCGCACTGGTGCATCGACCAAGGAGATCGCCGAGCTGATCAAGACGATTCAGCATGAATCGAGGAACGCGATACAAGCGGTGGAACGAGGGGCAGGCACGGTCGATCGCGGGGTTACGGTCAGTGCCGAAGCCGAAGCCGCGCTCAAGAAGATCCTCGACTCGGCCAAACAGTCAACGAGCATGATCAGGGCGATCGCCCGTGCCACGGTCGAGCAGGCCAAAGGCTCCAAGCAGGTCACGGACGCGATCGGACGCATCGCGGAGACGGTGCAGCAAATCGCGGCGGCGACCGCTGAGCAGGCTCGGGGTTCCGAATTGATCATGAAGAGTGCCGAAAACATGCGCCTCATCACCCAACACATGGAACGAAGCAGCCAGGAGCAGGCCAAGGGCGGCCAGCAAATGACCGAGACGATCGAGCACATCTCTCAGATGGTGACCCAGTTGCACGAGTCTCATCAGCTGCAAGCGCGAGGATCCGAGCAAACACTCGCCGCAGCGCGACGGATCGAAGAGCTTACCCGCGAGTATGAGCGGAGAGTCCGCACGATGAGCGTCGCATCGGAACGCCTGCGAAAGCTCGAGGGCTGAGGGCCTGGGCTGGACGTAGGGCGGGTGGAGCAGTCATTCTAGGACCATGTTTGGGATCGGGACGACCGAGCTCCTCGTTTTTGCCGTCATCGTGCTGTTGGCCGTAGGGCCCGACCGCATGCCGACGCTGATGCGGGCCATCGGGCGCACGCTGAGAGAGCTGCGACGCGCGAGTCGTGAGTTCCGCGATGCGGTCGGTCTCGACGAGCTGTTGCGCGATGACACCCTGCGCGGGCCGCTGTTGCGTCCGCCGACGCAGAAACCGCTCACGTTCGAGAACACCAAAGGCGAGTCCAAGGCCGAGCCCGAGTCCGAGACCGCGACCGAGACCGAGACCGAGTCCGAGACCGAGTCCGAGACCGAGTCCGAGACCGAGTCCGAGTCCGAGTCGGAGTCCGGTTCCGATCGAGCGAGACCGCAGACGGAGCCGCCACCCATTCCGGCAAGCGCCGTGGAGCGGGACACCGAGCCACAATGACCGACGCGACCACAGACCTGCCCGAAGACGACCGGGAGATGGGCTTCTTCGAGCACCTGGCCGAGCTTCGCACTCGGCTGCTTCGCGCGGTCCTCGGCCTGATTCCAGCCGTGGCGATCGCTTGGGTGTTCAAGCAAGAGATATACGAGTTCCTCATTGCGCCGCTCAAGCCTGCCTGGGAGCAGCTCGACCTGCCCGGTGAGGCGGTGCTGCGGGTCGCCGCCCCGGCCGACGCCTTCATGATGTACATGAAGAACTCCCTCATCGGGGGGGTGTTGCTGGCCGCGCCGTGGATCTTCTGGCAGCTGTGGGGGTTTATTTCGCCCGGGCTCTACAAACGAGAAAAGTATCTCGCGTTTCCGTTCATCATCGCTTCCACCATCTGCTTCGTCGGCGGGGCGATCTTCGGCTACCTCTACGTGTTTCCGGAAGCGTTCAAGGTGCTCTTGGGCTTCACGGACCAAACCCTGGTCGCCGAGTTCTATGTCGATCGGTACATGCCATTTTTTCGGAGGATGCTGATCGCCTTCGGCGTGGTCTTCGAAGTACCGGTCATCGTCACGTTTCTCGCCGGGGCCGGTATCGTGAACTGGAAGCAGCTGCTCGGCTTTTCCAGGTGGTGGGTCGTGCTCTCGGCCTTTCTCTCCATGCTGCTCACGCCGCAGGACGTCTACACCATGGTCATGATGCTAGTGCCGCTGGTGCTGCTCTACTTCGTCGGCGTGGGCGCGGCGTTCCTGATCAGTCTGCTTCAAAAGAAGAAGTCTGCGTGACGGCGATCACTTCCCGCCCTTGTGCTCGGGCACGGGGTAGGGCGGGGATTGCGGTACGTCGTCCGGAATGAACCAGCTGGCGCCCCATAGAGTTGCGCCGCCATCCATGTAGATGGTCTGACCGTTCACGTAATCGGCATACCGGGAGGCGAGGTAGGTGATGAGGTGGGACACCTCCTCCGGTGTGCCGAGACGCCGCATCGGGTTGTTGTTCTTGGAAGTCTCGAGCAGCTCGGGGGGATACTGACCAGTGCCGGTGGTCACGATGACGCCAGGCGCGATCGCATTCACGCGAATGCCGTGAGTCGACCATTCGATGGCGAGCGTCTTGGTGAGGTTGTCGACGCCCGCGCGTGCCGCCCCCGTATGCGCCATGCCAGGGAAGCCCCGTTTGATGCTTGCGATGATATTGACGATACGGCCGCGCTTTTGAGGAATCAGACACTTGGTGGCGACGGTATGCGTCATGATCCACGTGCCGATGAGGTTGTTGCGGATGACGGCCTCGAAGCCCTTGGCCTTGAGCGCGGAGGCGGGCGAGGGGAACTGGCCGCCAGCGTTGTTGACCAGCACATCGATGCGGCCGAACCGCTCGACGACTCCGTCGACAAACTCGCCCACCGAATCTGCATCGCGGATGTCGCAAGTGGCGTGATGCACCACAACGCCCTTTTCCTCGAGTTGTCGCGCGGCTTCGGCTAGCGGTTCCACACGGCGTCCGCAGATCGCGATACGGGCTCCGAGCAGGCCCATTTCGGTTGCGGCGCACAAGCCAATGCCCGTTCCGCCGCCGGTGATGACGACGACTTGGTCTTCGAACAACCCATCCGCATACACGACGTCCATGGCCTGGAGAGTGGCGATACGATCTTATGCGGGCAATTGGAAGGGGCTTTTGGGTGCGTGCTCCATGACCAACGCGCAAAGATGGTCGGCGGCGAAAGGCTTCCCCAACGCAGCCCGCGCGTTGAGCCGTTGAGACACCGTGTCGCGCTTGGCACTCGCGCTCAGCACGATGACGGGCACGTCCGTCTGTCGCCAGCGAAGGCGGAACTGATCGAGGAACGACTCGCCGTCCTCGGTAGGCAGCATCAGGTCCACGATCATCAGTTGTGGCATCTGGACTTCGCACTGAGCCAACGCTGAGCGGGTGTCCGCGGCGCTGATCACCTCGAATCCCGATTCCGTCAGGAGGGCACAAAGCAGGTTGCGGATGTGGGGGTCGTCGTCCAAGACGAGAATGGGTGGAGGGGTGCTCACGACCAGAGCATACTACCAGTCCTGGCGGCCGCTTTGAATAGGGGCCGTTGTCTTACATCGGAACCTTCGTCTCCACGGGAAGTGAAACACCATGACGCGATCTGAGAACGGAGCTCCCGAGGAGCCGCGCGCGGACGCCGACTCCTTGCGTCGCGCAGCGCGGGCCTTCGAGCTCGGCGACTTCGCCACGGTGCGGCGCCTCTGTGACGAGCTCAAAGACGCCTCCGATCCACGGATATCTCAGCTCGCTGCAAAGTTGCACGCGCAGACTCGCCCCGATCGCGCTGAGTACTTGGTCCTGGCGTTGTGCCTACTGTTCTTTGGGTGGGTAGTGGCGAGGTATCTATTGTGAACCGAGCCTTAGGGTTTTGGTTGCTCCTTGTGTTCGTGGTGTCGTGCGCGGGCGCTTCGACGGGTGGCGGCAGGGGGGCGAGCGCGGTCACGCCTGCCGATCTCTACCCGCTGCGTATGGGGTACGTCTGGTCTTACGACGTGGACTCCGGTGAGAAGACCCCAACGCTCGCCATCACGAAGGTGCAAAGCGTGGCAGGGTCTCGCGTGACGGTGCGAACCAATCAGGGCGCCGCAGTCCACTACGAGATGCTGCCGGACGGGATCTCCGCGGGCGTCGGTGTGTGGCTGCTTCGCTCACCGATTCGCGCGGGTGAATCCTGGCCCTCCCGCGGAGGCCGGGTAGCCACCGTAGCGGCCGTCGATGAATCGATCACGACGATTGCAGGCTCTTTCGAGAGCTGCGTTCGCGTCGAGGAAAGCGGTGGCGAGCTCGGTGTCGAGGTCACCACGATCTACTGTCCAGCGGTGGGGCCGGTGTTCGTGCGGTCGTCGATGGCGACCCAACGCGCTACCGTCGCCGTCACGGCCCGCCTGCGCGGCTACTCCCTCACCCCATCTGATTGACCCGTGTCTTCACCCGTCCTGCACGCGCGCGGCCTGACCAAACTCTACGGCGAGCGACGAGTCGTCGATGGTCTCGATCTCGATTGCAGTCAGGGTACGGTCCTCGGTCTGCTCGGACCCAACGGCGCAGGCAAGACCACTACCCTTCGGATGCTCTACGGCTTCGTCGATCCCGATGGCGGATCGATCACCTATGACGGAAAGAACTTCGAAGACCACCGCTCGGAGGCGAAGCGGTTCATCGGGGTCTGTACGCAAGACGACACCTTGGATTACGATCTCACCGTCGCTCAAAATCTGGAGGTCTACGCGAGCTACTTCAGGCCTCGAGTCGAGTCGCTCGAGCGCAGAGTCGAGGAGCTGCTCGTGCGATTTGGGCTGCACGGGTACGCCGCGGCCTCGCCTCATGTGCTTTCGGGCGGCTTCATTCGTCGACTGCTGATCGCGCGGTCGATTGTGCACGAGCCGCGCGTACTGTTCCTGGATGAGCCGACGACGGGGCTCGATCCGAGCGCCCGCCTCGATGTCTGGGAGTTGATTCACGGGATGCGTGCGGAGGGACTCGGCATCATTCTGACGACTCACTACATGGACGAGGCCGAGCGGTTGAGTGACGCGCTCCTCGTGCTGAAAGAAGGAAAGGATGTCGCGCGTGGGGTGCCTCGGGAGGTGATTGGGCGCCTTCTCGGTGACTACGTGCTCGTGATCCCACCGGAGGAGACGCAGTCGGACGCGATCGAGCAGTGGCTTCTCGAACAAGGAGAAACACGGTTGACGCGCGTGCTCGGCGAGCTTCGTGTTCCGGTTACGAAGAACGAGCTCGGCGCGCTTTCCGAGCGCTACCCCAACGCCAAGTGGGAAGTACGCCAGCCGACACTGGATGATCTCTTCATCGCGCTCGCACGCGGAGGCAGGGCCCGTTGAGCAATCCGATACGGACGCTCACCGCGGCTTTGGACTGGCGCTCTTGGGCGGTATTGCGGCGAAACGCGTTCGTATTCCTGCGGAATTGGCGCACGGCCTTCCTGCCGCCCGCCATGGAGCCGGTGATCTTCTTTCTCGCTTTTGGCATAGGATTCCGCGGGTTTGTCGGCGAGATCGGCTTTCGCGAAGCTGCGATCGACTACGCAACCTACGTTGCGCCGGGGCTGATCGCCTACACGGGCTTTGGAACGCCCTACTACGAAGCGCTGTACTCCGCCTACGTCCGGATGTTCTACCAAAAGACCTGGGATGGACTCCTTGCCACGCAAGTCGAGCTGCCGAACGTGATCTGGGGAGAGATCCTATGGGCTGCCGTACGGGGCGCCTCGAACGCCGCGATCGTGAGCATGGTCGTCGCGATCTTCGATGCATTTGGCGTCGTGGACGTACGCGCGGAGTTCTTGTTCGCGATGCCAGTGCTCGCGTTCTTCGCCGGTTTTGCGTTTGCCGCGTTCGCCTTGATCTTCACCGCCATCGTGCCCGCGATCGACCACATGAACTACCCTGTGTTTCTGATCGGTTGGCCGCTGAGCCTCGTCAGCAACACGTTCTTTCCGCTCGATCCACAGACTCCGGGGTTGCGCCTTCTGCTCGAGCTCAACCCCGTTTACCAACTCGCCGAGACCGCGCGAGGCTTGCTCGTGCTCGGAGATCCGGGTCCCCACCTGCTCCGACTCGCTGCGACTACGGCGCTTTTCCTGGTTCCTTCGACGCTGATCGCGGTGCGCCTGACACGTCGTCGAGTCCTCGGATGATCGTCGTTCTTGAGGGGTGGTTTTGGCGTCGAATTAGACAATAAAAACAAGCACTTATGCGTGCTGATAAACCTTGCGTGTGATCGGCACTAAGGCTAGTCTCCATTACAGGTTTTGGTTGCGAAATCGAGGGGATCAGTCGCAGCCGCACAGAGTCCATGGCAAACCCCACCGGCGTCGAAAACCAGGCCTCGCGGCCCTCCGATTACGACCAGAGCGCCATCCAGGTACTGGAGGGACTCGAGGCCGTTCGGAAGCGTCCGGGCATGTACATCGGCGACCCGCACGACGGGACCGGTTTGCATCACCTCGTCTGGGAGGTCGTCGACAACGCGGTCGATGAGCACCTCGCGGAGTTCTGCACCCACATGACGGTGACCATTCATGCGGAGGGTTCGCTCACTGTGGTGGACGACGGTCGTGGCATTCCGGTCGGCCTCCACGAGAAGGGCGTCAGCGCAGCCGAAGTGGTCATGACTCAACTTCATGCGGGCGGGAAGTTCGACAGCGAGAGCTATTCCGTCTCGGCGGGGCTCCACGGCGTTGGCGTGAGCGCCGTCAATGCGGTGAGCGAGTGGCTCAAGATGGAAATCCGTCGCGACGGCAAACTCTGGTTTCAGGAGTACAGTCGTGGTGTGCCCAAGGCACCACTCGAGGCCATCGGCACCAGCAAGAAGACGGGGACGAAGATCACCTTCAAACCCGACACAGACATCTTCTCGATGACGGACTTCAGCTACGAGGTGCTCAATCGGAGGTTGCGCGAGATCTCATTCCTCAACGCAGGCTTCGAGGTCAACCTCATCGACGAGCGGGGCGAAGGCAAGCAGATCACCCACAAATTCGAGGGCGGAATCAGCGAGTTCGTCGAAGCGCTCAACAAAACCAAAACGCCGCTCCACGAAGAGGTGGTCTACCTGCGTGCAGAAAAAGACGGCGTCGATGTCGAGATCGCCATGCAGTGGTCCGACTCGTACAACGAGTCCATCTTCGCGTACACCAACAACGTAAACAACCGCGACGGGGGCACCCATCTGACCGGCTTCCGAACCGCCCTCACCAGGGTGATCAACCAGTACGGTCAACGAGAGAAGCTGCTCAAGGACTTGAAGAACCCTTTGGGCGGCGATGATGTTCGAGAAGGCCTTACCGCGATTATTTCGATCAAACATCCCGATCCGGCGTTCTCGTCACAGACCAAAGACAAGCTCGTCTCGAGTGAAGTCAAGGGCATCGTCGAGAGTGTGGTCAACAGCAAGCTCCGTCACTACCTGGAAGAGAACCCCAAGTCGGCGCGAAGAATCGTCGATAAGGCACTTCTGGCG
>CAJIBX010000281.1_pt1 | contig 36227 bp, 32 predicted proteins | sample 9199471 | NCBI WGS metagenome assembly CAJIBX01 (sample SAMEA7708317, study PRJEB35096) | sediment metagenome | biome: marine neritic benthic zone biome [ENVO:01000025]; feature: sediment [ENVO:00002007]; material: shallow marine sediment [ENVO:03000034] sea grass bed [ENVO_01000059] ...
CGCGGGCTACGACGGCGGCGACGGGGGCGGAAGCCTCGAGCCCGACGAAGCGCTCGAGTGCCTGCAAGAGGCCTTCAAGCGAGCAATGCTTTGCTACGGTCAGAGCTGCGATTACGACTGCATGTACATCTTCTACGATGAAGCGTACGAGTGCGACATGGACCCGTACGACATGGAAGGCATCGTGAACGAGTGCATCAGGTTCGGATGCGACGGCGGCCGCTGCTGAGCTGAGCCACCGACATTTCGAGACGGCCCGCTCACAAGGCGGGCCGTCGGTCGTTTAAGCGTCGCTCCTGAGACGGCCAACCACGGTGGCGGTCGAGGCGAGGCCGGCGGAAAAGGACCTCGCGAGTGCCAAGCAGCAGCTCACCGGGGCGCCTCGCTTGGCGCGAGCGCGAGCGAGCCTTGCCCGGGCCCAACGCCAGCAGCTCGGGAGGCCCGGACCTGCAAGGCGAGTGTGTCATTTGGAGCCGGCGTCGCTCGACCGCCAAACGCGGTTCCGATCGAAGATGCCTAGCTGCCGCTTTCTTCGGCCTTCTGCTTGCCGAAGATGGAACGAAACGAGACCGGCTCGCCGGCGACGGGCTCCGGGAGCTCGGACTCATCGAGCTCTTTGATCAGGCTCGGTGCCCCGCCATCGCCTGCACCGACCAACAGGACCCGGTCGCCGAGCTTGACCAGATAGAGCGACCGCCGCGGGTCGAGCGCCACACGCTCGAGGATCTCGATGCGCCCCCCCTGACCGCCCTTGCCGAATCCGAAGCGTGAGGCCCAGCGGAGCGCGACCCAGGCGAGCAAGCACACCGCCGCGAGGGCCAACAAGGCGCGAAGCAGGTCCATGAGATAGCCACCCGGCAACTCGGGCGAGTCCGCAGCGGCCTGCAGCAGCGCCAACATGGCCTACTCCGCCGCCTCGGCCTGCGATTCGCCTGCGTCGTCGAGCTCGACCGCCTGCGCCAGCATCTCGGCGACATCCAGTTGCGCGATGCTTTCCTCTTTGTCTTCGTTCTTGAGCCCGTCGGTGAGCATGGTCATGCAAAACGGGCAAGCGCTTGCGAGGGTATCTGCGCCTGTATCGAGGAGCTGAAGCGTGCGCTTGTTGTTGACGCGTTTTTCGCCCTGCTCTTCCATGAACATCTGCGCTCCGCCTGCCCCGCAACACAGGCCCTTGTTGCGATTCCAGTAGGGCACCTCCACGACCTCGAGGCCCTCGATCGACTTGAGGATGTCGCGTGGCGAGTCGTAGACCTTGTTGTACCGGCCGAGGTAGCAGCTGTCGTGGTAGACGACCTTTCCTTTGACCGGCTTGGTGGGGACGAGCTTGCCGGCGGTGAGCAAGCTGTAGAGGAAGTCGGTGTGGTGTACGACCTCGTAGCTGCCGCCAAAATCGGCGTACTCGTTGCCCAGCGTGTTGAAGCAATGCGGACACGCGGTGATGACAGTCTTTTTGGATGCTTCGTAGCCGTTGAGGGTTTCCACGTTCTGTTCGGCGAGCATCTGAAAGAGGTACTCGTTGCCGGCGCGCCGCGCAGGATCTCCGGTACACGTCTCCTCGGTGCCGAGAATCGCGAAATCGACGCCGGCCTGCTTGAGCAGGCGCACCACGGCACGGGCGACCTTTTTGGCTCGATCATCGTAGCTCGCGGCGCAGCCGACCCAATAGAGCACTTGCGCGTCCTTGTGGTCGCTGAGAAGCGGGACATCCAAACCGTTGGCCCAGTCGGCACGCTCCATCGATGAGATGTTCCAGGGATTGCCGTTGGTCTCGATGCCGTTGAATGCACCGGTGAGCTGTGGCGGGAACTCGTTCTTCATCATGACTTCTTCCCGACGCATGCCTACGATTTTGTCGACGTAGGAAATCATGACGGGACATTGCTCCTCGCACGCACGACACGACGTGCAGCCCCAGATCACATCTGGGTGAAGGATGTTGGGCACCAAATCGACGACGGTCGCGCCGACGAAGTACGCGCCCTCAGGCGCCGCCGGATAGGTGTGAATCGGCTCCGACGCATCACTCGGCTTAGGTGCGGGGGCCGGCTCATCATTTGGCATGGTGACCGTATCTTGGGCACCGAACATGTCCTGCTCGGTCGCGTAGAGGTGGTCGCGCAAGGCAAGCGTGAGGTGCTTGGGCGAGAGCTTCTTGTCGGTCAGATACGCGGGGCAGTTGTCGCTGCAACGCCCGCATTCCGTGCAGGTGTAGAGGTCGAGGATTTGGGTGTAGTTGAGGTCTTTGATGGTGCCGATGCCGAGGGATTCCTCACGCTCCACTCTGCCCTCGAGATCGTCGACCTTGGGCAGGGCATTGGGACGAGGATCATACGCGAACACGTTCGGAATCACGCTGAGCACGTGGAAGTGCTTGGTGTACGGGAGGATGTTGAGAAACAGCAGAACCCAGGCCGAGTGCCACCAGAACCCGGCGTGCTGTAGGGCCTCGAGCGTGGTCCGGCTGGCTCCCGAGAACCACATCGCAAAAAGGCCGCCGAACGGCTCCCCGTCTTTCAGGTAGCCAGCCCAGCTCGAGTGTGCGCCCCCGCCCTCGAGTGCAAGGGTCGCGCCGACGTACACGAAGTCGGCCAGCATCATGGTGATGATGATCCCGAGGATCAGGCTCGGCTCGGTGAAGACGACGTGTTTGGGCTTGTGGCTCAGCGTCATGCGGGGCTTGTCCCCGACTGCTTTGGGATCGCCACTGTCTTTGCCGCGCTTGACCCAGCGCAAATACACGAAGGCCAGCGACCCGACGATGGCCCCGAACGCCGCGAGCTCTTTGATCAGCGAATAGCCACGACCGATGGCGTTGTCTTTGCTCAGCAACCCCCAGAAGTCGAAGCCGACGTCATAACCGCGACCCCACAGCATGATGCTGTTCAACAGGAGCACGTTGAACGCGACGAAGATCAGGATGTGCGAGAAGCCTGCGAGCCAGTAGCCACGCATCTGGTGCATCTTTTGTTGGCCGAATGCGTAGATGAGCGTGGTCTTGGCGCGATCGATGATCTGTTCGGTCGTCCAGGCGAAGCGTGGGTCGGGGACGCCTGCGAGCACTTGCCGCGTGCGGCGGTAGACCGACCAAGAAAAGAAGCCCAACGTGCTCACCAACAGCAGCGTCATCCCGATCGCACTCATGTCGTCACTCCCTCGTCGAAGCCTTTGCTTAGGCTGCCCTGGTGCGATTTGCAACGCGATCGCTTAGGATCGGAGCCGTGCGTCACTCATGGATGCTCGGCCTCGTTTTGCTGGGATGCGCGCCCCCGCCTCCCAAGACGATCCCTCGCGTCGTGGACGGCGAGATCGAACAGGGGCCGTCGGTCTCTCCGTACGCCTACCATTGGTTCATTCGGGGCGAGGTGTATGCGACGAAAGACGCGCAAGAGGCGGCCGCGTTGGCCTTCGAGACGGCACAGACCGCTCCCACCGAAGATGCGCTGTTGCTTACCCGTCTCGCGGAGGCGTATGAGCGCAGTGGCCAGCGCCGCCAGGCGGACCGGGCGCTTGGTGAAGCCAAACGCATGGCGCCCACCTCCGAAGCGGTTTGGCTGACCCAGGGGCTGATCCATCAAGCGCGCGACCGACCTGAAGACGCGCTGCGCGCATACCGACTCGCGTCAGAGCTCGCTCCCCACTCGTCGAGTGCTCCGATCGCGATCGCGCGCCTGCTCCAGGCGAAGGGACAGGCCGGCCGCGCGCAGGCGGTACTGCAGGCATTCGTGCAACGGACCGATGGCGATCGGTCGAACGCGCGAAATGCCTACTTGACCCTGGCGGAACGGCGCGGCGACTTCGCAGCCGTTCTCGCGTTGGCAAACGACACGGACGCGTCCCTTCAGCCCGCCCGAACGAGGTCGAGCGCGGCAAGCGCGGCGCGGCGTGGCATGCCGGTGGCAGCCGCCAACCTCATGAAGAAGAGCGCGACCAGCCAGGAGGACATGAGCTTCTTGGTCGATGCTCTCCTGAGCGGTGGCCAGCTCGACGAGGCACGAGCGTTCCTCGGTAAGCCCCCGAAAGACCGCTTTGGCGATCGACTGGATCGAGCCGAGCTGTACCTGGCGAGTGGTCGCGCGGACATTGCCGCGCGCCTGGCGCTGCGCGCCCCGGATAGTCCGAGGGCGCGCTACGTGCGTGGCGCTGCGCGACTTGCCCAGCATCGGTACGACGAAGCTGCGCGCGAGTTCGCCTCCGTGCCCTATGGGAGCAAGGATCACGACAGAGCGCGGGAGGGGCTCGTCGCCTGCATGGTCGCGATGCGTCAAGAAGGCGTCGCGCTCGAGCTGATCGAACGAAGTACCATCCCCTCTCGCGTCACATCCGCAGAGCTCTACGACGCCCTTGGGGAGCATGCCGCCGCCGTCGGAATGCTGGCCTCCGATCGATCCGTGGAGCAGCTCGCGCGGGCACGCCTCCTCGAGCGCCTCGGACGACGCCGGGAAGCCCATCTGCAGTACGGCCGCATCGACCAGCGACGAATCGCAGACCCGTCGGCGCAGCGACGCATTCGCGCGGAACGAGCAGTGGCAAACGACGAGCTCGATGACGCCGTGGCCGAGCTGTTCGTGTTGCGCAAGATGGCCCCAGAAGACCTCTGGGCCCGCGCACGGCTCTCCGAGGTGCTCGAGCTGCAAGGCAAGACGGCAGCGGCAAAACGCGAACGAGACGCGCTACGGCAAGTGGCGCATCAGGAAGCACTCATCCGGTGGCTCAGTACTCGCCGAACAGATCCTGAATCCGCACGTCGAGCGCCGTAGCGATCTTGTAGAGCGAGCTGATCGACGCACTCGATTCGGCGCGTTCGATCTGCGAGAGCAACGAGACGCTGAGCCCGGTGCGTCGGGCCATCTGCTTGAGCGTCAGCCCACGGTCCTTGCGCAAGCCGCGAATGGTCTCGCCGATCACGCGGTGGAGGTTTTCTTCCGGCGTGCGCAGTAGACCCTTCTTGCGCATGACGCGGTCCAACACCTCGCGGAACTCGTCGGGATTGAACGGCTTCTTCAGGTAATCGACCGCGTCGAGCTTCATCGACTGGACCGCGGTCTCGAGCGAGGGATAGCCGGTGAAGATCACCACGGCGACGTCGCTATCGACCTTGCGAATCCTTTCGAGCACCTCGACGCCACCCATCTGGGGCATCATCAGGTCGAGGACGACCAGATGGTAGCCGCCATCCTTGACCTCGTCGGGGGCACCCTTGGGGTCTGCGAGCGTGGTGACTTGGAAGCCGTCCTTGGTGAGGAACGTCTCCATGAACTCGCAGATGGCCGGGTCATCATCGACGACGAGCACTCTGACGGGGGGTACAGCTTTGGCCATTCGTTTCCTCGCTAGTTTTTCGCCTTGGGGGGCATCTCCAGTCGGGGCGAGAGGATTTGAACCTCCGACCTCACGGTCCCGAACCGTGCGCGCTACCAAACTGCGCTACGCCCCGTTTTGCAGGCATGGCGGAATCTACATTTATGGCAGCCTTCTGTCAACGCTGTGTCTTTTTTTGCAGCAGAGTCGGATTAGGGTCGCGGCTTGGTCCAGCGACTGACCTGAAACGAGTCGGTGGAAGCGTCTGCCCCCGGGGTCCACGGCCCGATGCGCAGCCAGCCATCCATGTCCGATTTCAGCCACTCGAGAGCCCAGGGCGCTTCCGCCGCGGCTGGCCTCAGCCCCGTCGCAGTGGCTGCATCCAACGCCCCCCGACCCTCCTGTCGCATCGGCGAGCACACCGCGTAGACGAGGGTGCCGCCGGGCTTGAGCAATCTCGCCGCGTTCCGAAAGATCGCGCGTTGGATCTCGCCCATGCGGCCAGGGTCTTCCGGGGTCGTGCGCAAGAGGATCTCCGGTCTTCGCTGTAGCGTCCCGAGCCCGGTGCAGGGCGCATCGACCAGCACGCGATCAAACGCCGGGGACAGGTCGAGATCGTCGCGGGTGAGGTCCAACGGACGAAGCTCGAGTGCGCCCTCGAGTCCCAGTCTCTCGACCTCCTTGGGGATCTGCTCCAGGCGGGAGGCATGACGGTCGAACGCGGTCACCGACCCGCCCGTTCCAGTGGCGGACAGCAGCTGCGCCGTCTTTCCACCCCGCCCCGCACACGCATCGGCGATCTGTTCGCCTGTGGCCGCGCCGGCGAGCAAGCCGACGACCTGAGCACCTTCCTCCTGCACGGCAAACTCCCCTGCCGAAAACCCCGGGAGCCGACGGGGGTCGCCCACGTGCCGCAGTCGAATCGCCCATGGTGACAACTTGCCCGACTGCACGTTCGCGGCAGGTCGTGCTGTGCGAATGCGGCCCATCAAGGAATCGCGGTCCGCAAGACGTGTAACGCGAAGATCGATGGTCGGCGCGTCGGCATCGAGCGCGAGCAACGCGGCGGTCCGCTCTTTACCGATCGATTCTTCGAGCGCATCCAAGAGCCACGCGGGAACACACAAACGTGAAGGAGGCTGGGGATCTTCCGGTCGATGATCCGCGACCCGTCGAAGCACGGCGTTGACGAAGCCTGCCACTTTCTTTCCGCGCTCGTGATCCGCCATCGATACGGCGTCGTGCACGATCGCTCGCACAGGCAGTCTCCCGAGATGTCGAATCTGATAGGCCGAGGCGCGCAGCAGCGCGCGCACCCAAAGGTCTTTGCCGAGGTCACGCTGAACCCACCGCCGCAGGCTTTCATCGAGCTCCGGAATCACGCGAAGCGTACCGTAGGTGATTGCGGTCGCGAGCGCGCGATCGCGCTCGCTCAAATCGGTGCGCTCGATCTCCGCGTCGAGCGTGGGCGCCGCCCACGCCCGGTCTTTTTCGATGCGGTGCAAAACACGCACGGCGGCTTGTCGGGCGGCACTGGGCACAGCGGTGGCAGTGACATGCTCATGCATCGAGAGCAAAGGTGCCACACTGCATTCGTTGAAGTCACCGAGCGCGGCATGCTAGGGTCAGGCTTCGCATGGGGTCATCGACACGCGAGCAGTTCTGCGCCGGGGGAGAGCAGGCATGAGCGCGCTGGTGCTCGTCGCCGACCACGACCCTTTCAACCTTCGCCTCCTGCATGAGGTGTGCGAGGCCGCTGGATACACGGTAATCACCGCGGCCGACGGACCAGAGGTCTTGGCGATGGTCGCTCGGCAACCGCCTGACCTCGTCTTGCTCGACGTGGAGATGCCCGCCCTGGATGGGTTCGAGATCTTGCGCATTCTCAAGACAGACGTGGACCTCGCAAACATCCCCGTCGTGCTCGTGACTAGCGACGACGACGATGCCGCGCGAAGCCGTGGCATTCAGCTCGGTGCCGAGGACTACATCAGTCGTCCCTATCGGGTGTTCGAGATCCAGCAACGTGTGCGCAATGTGTTGCGCGCGACACGTGGCGATCGCGGCGCAATCAGCGATACCGTTCCCCCGGCGGACCAGCGCGACCCGGCCACGGGCGCCGGCACGCCATCGCAGCTTCTGTTGGCCCTCGACTACGAGCACACCCGGGCGGAACGCTACGGTCACCCGCTCACGTGCATGGTCATCCGCGTTCAGAACGCGGCCGTGCTCGCCGAGACGAGCGACGCGGGAACTGCCGATCACGCGATGGCGCTGGTGGGCAGCGGAGTGCGCTCGTGCATTCGTGCGGTCGATCATCTATTTCGAGTCCGGCGAGACGAGTTCGGCGTCCTTCTGCCAGAAACGGACGCCGAAGGCGCGCTCTTCGTGCTGCGGCGTCTTCAGAAGCAGATCGCATCTGCCGAGCTCTGGGGCGGTGAGCTCAATCCACGACCTGAAATCGCGATCGCCCATGCCACGGCGCCGAGCCAGGACGTCAAGAGCGGCGACGCGCTACTTCAAAAAGCGCGAAGCATGCTCGAAAGTTAAGTGTCGCCGTCCGAGGGCTCACGCGGTCCGCGTCCTTCGGTGATCGCCGTGCGATGCGGTCGATATGGCTTGAGCGCGTCGATCCACGCGTTGGCGAGCTGCAACGCGTCGCCGAATCGCTCGTTGCGATCGAGTGCCATCGCCCGCATGACGACATCCGAGATGTCTTGGGGGAGATCGGGACGGTACGCACTGAGCGGGATCAGGTCTCCCTTGAGAATCGCCATCACCAGTTGAGTTGGGCGGTCGGCCGCGAACGGTGGTCGGCCGCTGAGCGCTTGATAGAGAATGGCGCCGAGGGCGTACACATCGACGCGTTGGTCGAGATCGCGATCGGCCATGAGCTGCTCGGGCGCCATGTACCGTGGAGTGCCGAGGATCTGTCCGGTGTGCGTGATGCGATCGGAGCCGGCCAACTTGGAGATGCCGAAATCCATGATCTTGACCTGGAGGGGGCCGCCCCATCGTGGGTAAGTCAGAAAGATGTTGTCCGGCTTCAGGTCACGGTGAATCACGCCCGCCTCGTGGGCCGCGTGGAGGCCTACGGCGACGCCGGTGATCACAGGCGTCAGCTCGTCGGGATCGAGGCGGCCACGAACCATCCGAGCGCCGAGGGTTTCGCCCTCGAGAAGCTCCATTGCGATGTAGATGCTGCCTTCGCCGACGCCTCCGGTCCCGCGGATCGACACGATGACCGGGTGCTTGAGGTGCTCGAGGATCTCGCCCTCTCGCAGAAACCGCTCGACGGCCTGCTGGTCCGCCGCGAGGTTTGCCTTGAGCACCTTGAGCGCGACGCTGTCGTGGTTATCGAGGTCGACCGCCCGGTACACGCGCGCCATGCCGCCCTCCCCCAACGGCGACTCGATGCGATAGCGACCAGCAACGATCGTGCCCGGCTCCAACTCGAGTTCTGTCCGTTCGCTCGCCACGCGAAACCCCCAAGTCAGAGATCGTTCGCGGCTCGCACCGCTACCGTGAGCACCGCGCTGACAATCACGACCGCAGCCAGCCGGCCGGTGAACGGTCGCCGAAGGACATCGTCGATCGTCCGCCGGCGGACGACGGCCGCCATCGAAACGGGCACCGTGGCGACCATGATGACAAACAAAACGACCCCGAGCGGATTGGCGGAAACCGCCTCGACGATGTCGAGCCGAACCATGTGAGCGAACGCCGTGGTCAATCCGCACCCTGGGCACCGAAGGCCAGTGACCGAGAAAAAGCCGCATGGCGGAAGCCCGAGCTGAGTGTGAGTGCCGTGCCCAGACGGTGACGGCTCGAGCACGGCGGAGACCGTGAGCACGCCAAGAACGCCGAGCAATAAGGTCACCCAAGCCGCGCGTGACCCCCGTCCCGCAACAGGGATGGTCATCGTGGCTCTTTCCAGTCGGGATTTCGATGCGCGCCTTGTCGATCGGTCACCACGCAGGGCTCCACACAATCGAGTGTCCCGATCCGGTCCATGATGGACTGTCCGACGGGATTATCGTTACCGGCATGAAAGTCAGCATAGTGTGCATGAAGGCATTTGACCCCTTTTGCGACACCGCCAACGCCCCCGCGAGGCTTGAGTGATGCGCCTTCGGGGACGAGGGCGTCGCGGTCACGCGCATAGCGCACATGGGCAGCTGCGAGGGCTTGCGCGAATGCGGAATCACGGAGGGCCCGCTCCTCCGCTTCGCGAACGCCTCCCTCGGCCTCGAGCCGCGCGATCCGGCGGTGCGCCAACGGACACACGAGCCAGTAACGCGTCGGAAAAGGCTCTCCGGTGTCGAGCACCGGAGGGACCTCCACCACGACCGGCAACCCCAAGTTACAACGCCGCAAGACGCGGGACTCGGCTCGGAGCGGTCTGCCGATCTGTGCGGCGAGTATGTGCTGTTCGTTTGGCATCAGCAGCGGATGGAATCGACCACCTCTTCCCAGAAGTCGGACTCGCCGACTAGCTCGACGATGGTGACAGCCTCGGCGGCAGCACGGTCGGCGCGAGTGCCGTCGCTCTGCAGTCTTCGAGCGATGTTTCGCGCGATCGCCAAGCGGGTCACCAGCTCGAGTCGCGCAAGCTGGAAGTGGCGGTCTTCCGCCCACTTCAAGGACCAGATTTCGTCTGCGATCCAGTCGGCGAAAACCTCGGCGGCGGGCCGTTCCGCTTTGGAGCGGGCTTCGGCGCGATCGAACGCCGGCGCCCACGGTCTGGAGGGCGCGCGCGGTTCGGCGCCCATCTTCAGGTGAAGGATGGTATCTCCCATCCAAGCGCTCGCGATCCCAAACTGCGTGCCGTCGCGCGCGTCGATGAGCTCGTGCGCTTGCTCTTTCCAGCTCGTGCCCTTGAGCTTTGGAAACGGCTTCGCGTCCAGAACCTCATCCGGCGATTGCCCCTCGTTCAGGCGAGCGAGGAGGTCCGCTTCGATCGGTAGCCACTCGGCGAAAGAAATCTTCTCCTTGGCCTTGAGCGGAATGCGCTTGATCCTGCGATCCGCGGTGGGGCGACCCGCTCGATTGCAAAGAGACGGCTCGGCTTCCTCGGGCGTAAGCACGGGACGCTTACCCAGCGTCCGGCATGGGCACCGGTGATCTGTCGTGACCCGGCCACCCATCGGTGTGGCCACGAGCCCTAGTGGAAAGCGACGACATCCCTCCGGCTTGGCTTCGGGGCCCCATTTTGCGTGAATCGAGCACCGCATGTCCGAGAGAAGAAACACGCAGCCTCCGTCGGCAGCCGTCTTCATCATCAGATCTTCATGGTGCTCGTCCCAATCAGCCGCGTCGCGATCGATACGACGGATCTCGACGAGCTCGCGGTCCGTCAACGGGCCGATGCCATGGATATCGGTGCAGCACAGGCCATCCCCGAAGCATGTGTAGTGAGCCCCCTCGCGCACGAGCAGAGGACGGACTGTGGTCTTTTGCTTTTTCTTCATTTAGAGCGTCAATCCGGGGAGAAGGTGCAGGCGGTTGCTCGATCAGATATGATCGAGTTGATGGCGAACAAGGCTTCTCCACTCGTCGGTTACAACACTAACGTGCGACATAAGGGAAGCCTGTACCATATTCAAACCGAAGACCTCGGTGTGAAGCGTGCCCAGATCATCACTCAGCTTTTTGCGGACGGCGGCCGGATCGTGACGTCCGAGAAGACGACCTACGATCACCTCGTCGACAGCGAGGATTTCGCAGCCACCATCAAAAAGCTCATGCAGGACCAGCACAAACGCGTGTTCATCGGGCTTCGCGACGGAGTGTACGACGAAGGGGGCACCGCAGACGCAGCAGAGACGGAAGTGCTCGACCACGCGGCCGCAAAGCTCATCGAAGGCTCATCCACCCAGGAGCGACGTTACGAATCGATTCAGGTCGCCACCGACGAGATCACGGGCCGCGTTTCACAGGTGCCACCCAAGCCCTTCGGCGACGAGGTGCTGTCAGAGAAGTCGCTCGACGAAGTAATCCTCGCCTATCTCGCGCAAGACCTCGAACAACGCTAACGCGCGTGGTAAGAGCCCAAGGTGGACCTTCGCTCCTATCTGACGCAGCGCGCGCTTCAAGCGATGAAAGACCCACGTGTGGCGTCACTCCTGCGCGACGAGCGGGTAAACCGAGCCCTCATGGAGGCTCTGCGCTTTCGCGGCAAACTTCAACGCTCGTTCGATGACCGGGTCGACAGCGTCGCGAAGACTCTCAATCTCGCAACCAAGCGCGAGGTCCGAGAGCTCAGGCGAACCATCCGTCGACTCGAGCAAGAAATCAAACGCGCCCAGCTCGAAGACACCGGCAATTAGTCTCTGATCGCCGTCGCGCCGAGCACCTCTGAGAGCACCGAGTGAAGTCGCTCGCGCAGGTTCGACCCCTTCTCGATGAAATGGTGAATGCCAAGCTGGTGGAGCAGCTGCACGTCGTCTTGCTGTGCGCCTGCGCTCACCGAGATGATGGTGCATTCCTGGGCGATGCGCTGACCGCGAAGGTGCATGCAAAGCTCGATGCCATTCATGCGCGGCATGTGCAGGTCGAGCAGCATGATATCGGGTTCCTTTTCCTGAACGCGTAGGAGCGCTTCCTCGCCATCGACCGCGGTCCGGACTTCGAGCTCGCCCATGATTTGTCGAACGTAGAACGCCAGGATTCGAGCGAGATCTTCGTCGTCATCCACGATTAGCACGCTCCGTATCGGTGGAGCGGGCCGAATCGTGTCACTGGTCGCGACGGCGTCGCGCACGGCGCGCAGCTTCCATGCTACTGCCTCGGCACTCTGAATTCGTCGACGGGGGTCGACGTCGATCATCTCGTGTACGAGCTCGTGCAATTCGAACGGGCAGTCGCACAGATTGGCCACGGGCGTCGGTGAACCGGCGTCGTGGGCGGCAAGCACCTCGCGAATGGTACCCCCCTCATATGGACGCTTGCCAGTAAGCAGCTCGTACGCGACTACGCCAAGCCCGAAGATATCGACGAGGTGGCCCTGACCAGAGTTCGTTCGGTTGCGCAAAGCCTCTGGCGCCATGTACGGCGGCGAGCCCGCCACGGTGGTCTGGCCATCGATTTTTACGTCGGGCAACACGAGCCCGAAGTCCATTAGGACGACCCTTCCGTCGGGGGTCATCATGACATTGTCGGGCTTCACATCACGATGCACGAGACCCGCGCGGTGAACGACCGCCAATCCCTCGGCCACAGGTACGATCATCTCCACGGTTTCGTCCCAGTCCAGAGCCGGTTTCGACAGCGCAAGCACGTGTTCTGCAAGCGGGACACCGTAGACCCGCTCCATGACCAAGTAATCGACGCCATTGTGCTGGCCGAGACTATGCACCATCACCAGGCTCGGATGACTAAACGCCGCGAGGGCGCGCGCTTCGTTGCGAAGCGGCGGAGCGAGCGGGTTGGGCCAAACCGCCTTGATCGCGACGCGACGATTGAGTGAGTGGTCGAGCGCTTCGAACACCTGACCCATTCCTCCGTGACCCAGGAGCTGGATGATCTCGTAGACGCCGTCGACCAACTCGCCGGTCGCAAAGATCTGCTCGTCTTCCGTTTGCTCACCGGAAGCGGCATCCGCCAAAGTCCTGGGTCCCCGTCGCACCAAACTTCAATATAGAGGTCCAGCGCCGTCGACTTCAAGAAGGGGTCAAATCGACCTGTTCTACGTGTGTGCCCTCGACTGGCCTACCAAGGAATCGTGACGCGACATCGGCAAACCAACCTGGCAGATCGGTAACGATGAGATCGAGCGATCCCACCGCACCTGGGCGGGCGCGAGACAGGCCGAGCTCTGCGAGCAACGATGAAAGCTCGGCCGCCGTGGCCTGAGCACTATCGACGATCCGGACGTCGGATCCGATCGTGCGGCGTGCCACCTCGAAAAGAGTGGGCGCGAGCAGTGGATAGTGAGTGCAGCCGAGCAAGACGGTATCGACGTCTGCCTCGGCAAGCGGAGCAAGGTAACGCTCTGCGGCAAGGCGCGGAACGTCGCCGTCGACCCATCCCTCTTCGGCGAGCGGGACCAGGAGCGGGGCGGAAACACCGATCGCGACCGCGGAAGAATCCTCGATGGTGAGCGCACGCGGATAAGCGCCAGAGCCGGTCGTGCTCGGCGTCGCCAGGACTCCGATCCGACCGCTCTGACTCGCGGCGATCGCAGCCCTTGCCCCGGGCTCGATCACGCCGAGAACGGGAATGCCCAGCTCGGAGCGGAGCGGCTCGAGAGCGACCGCGCTGGCGGTATTGCACGCGACGATCAAGAGCTTGATATCGAGCTCGATCAGTTTGGCTGCGCAGGCTTTGGCGTATCGAACGACCGTCTGCGGGCTGCGAGTGCCGTAGGGAACCCGGGCGGTATCGCCCAGATAGATGAGACGCTCCTCGGGAAGGGCCTCTGCGACGGCCCTGGCGACGGTCAGGCCACCCAGCCCGGAGTCGAAAATACCGATGGCTCTTTCCAATTTACGCCGCCGGACGATTACATATTCGAGGAGGTAGAGCCACCTCGCTGCCCCTGGTACGCTGAGGCAGGTAGTGTAGCTCCATGGCGTCCATTCTTCTCATCTCTCCAGACCGCGAGCTCGCCCAGGCCCTACTCGAAGGGTCGAAGGGCCACGGCTGGTCGGTGACAGCGCTGGACTCCGTCCCGGTCGAGGGCCTCGATGGCGCAGGGCCTGGGGTCGTCATCGTCGACGTCCGCGCCGAGCGGGCACGAGCCTGGCTGTCAGACGACGAGAGAGCCTACCATCCGCTCACCATCGTCGTCGCCGATGAGAGCTCGCTTGAGGACGTCCATCGCTGGTCAGTCGATGACTTCGTGGTCCAGCCCGTCCGTGCTTCCGAGCTGCTCACCCGCACCAGACTGCTCATCGAACGATCCCACACGGAGCCTTCACCGGTCGATGGCGCGCGAATGGTGAGATTCTTCGAGTCGTTGATCAACGCCAGTGGCGATGCTTTCGTCGTGTCGGACATGCACGGGAAGATCCAACTGTTCAACAAGGGTGCCGAACGGCTCTGTGGCCAACGCGCCGAAGACGTCGTGGGCAAGCTCCACCTTCGCGAGATTTTTACCGCGGCCGGCGCCGACGCGGTGATGACACGTGTCTTGGCCAAGGCCTTACGTGAAGAGACGCGTCTGGAGCCGATGGTCATCGATGCAGTGGCGGTCAACGGAGACATGATTCCAATTCGTCTCTCGGCGGCCATTGCACGCGACGGCGACACGCCGACTGGAATCGTGCTGGTCTTCGAAGATGTGCGAGAACAACTGCTCGCCGAACAAAAACTCGAGGAAGCCCAGAAGAAGCTCGGCTTCTCGCAAAAACAATCGGTGCTTGCGGAGCTGGCCGGGACGGCTGCCCACAAGCTCAACCAGCCACTCACGAGCGTCATGGCGTACGCCGAGCTTCTCAAGCAGAAGTCCGAGCCTGGTTCTGTCGGGGAAAACGTTGCCGGCGTGCTCCTGCAAGAGGCCGACCGCATGGCGGACATCGTACGGAAGCTGGGTAGCATCGCGCGCTACGAAACGACGTCGTACGTCGGCACGCAAAAGATCTTCGACCTAGACCGGGCCGCTGAGGCTAACGACCCAAGCGAAGTGGAAAAGGGCTCATGAGCGTCCGAGGGAAAAGAGACAAGCCTGATTCCATGCGCGTGGCCGCATCCGGGTCGCGGCACTCGACTATTGAACCGATCGGGTCGTCCGTCGCTGCGCCCGACCTGGTGGAGGCACTGCAAGCGATTGGTCAAGCCCGGCGGGCCACCGCGCGCGCCACCTCCGAGGAGCGCATCCTCGGTGCCTATGTGCGAACCTTGGGGCAGCTGTTTCCAGACATCGCTTTCGCCGGCCGAATCGCCGCCAGCGCCGCAAATCACGCAATGGCTGCCCAAGCATCGACCCGGCCTTTCCGAAACCCGGACGATGACGAAATCACTCTCAGCAACTCGGCTCTGCGTCTCGCGGGACTCGCAAACACCACGCGGTTGGCCTCTGGTATCACGATCGTCGACGCCTACCGGCCCGTACTTCAGGCCGAGCCATCCGAGGCATCCCTCGAGACTCGCGGACTCGATGCACCACTGCTGAGCGGCAATGACGTGATCGGGCTCATCGCTGCGGAACATCCAGAGACGATTCGAACGCCGGCGAACCTCGGAGACTGCCTACTGCTCTTTTCGGGGCACCTCAGTGCCGCGCTCGAATCGGGCCGTCTTCGCCAACAGGCTCTGCATCTGCGCGACTATCTGGACAAGCTACTCGAGCACGCGAGCGTACCCGTACTCGTGATGGCCAAGGATCGCAGCGTTCGGGTGGTCAGCGAGGCATTCAGCGAAATCACGAAGATGGAGCGAGACGACGTCATCGGGATGGACTTGCTCGAGCTCGTTCCGGTGAAAGAGCGGGTGCGGCTGCTCGCAGCGTTTTCGAGCGCCCTCCGCGGCAGGACCATCCCACCCATGGAGATACAGGTCCCGCGTGATTCGGGGGGCGCAGCTCGGTTGTCGATCAAGCTCGCGCCGGTGCTCGATGCGGAGGATGACGTGGTCGGGGTCGTCGCCATCGGACGAGACCTCACTGAGGTCAGGGAACTGGAAGACCAGGTGCTTCACGCGGAGAGACTCGCGACCCTCGGCCACCTGGCCGCGGGGATCGTACACGAAATCAACAATCCGCTGACGAGCATCTCGGTCTACGGAGAGTATCTGCTCAACAAGCTTCGCAACACCGGGGCCGACGAGACCGACCAGGAACGGCTGCGTCGCATCCTGAGGAGCGCCGACCGAATCCTCCGCTTCACGCGCAACGTACTCGCGTATGCGCGACCCACTCGCCAGGAACCGCAGCTGCTGTCGGTCAACGAGGTGGTCGATGAGTCTTTGGTCTTCTGTGAGCACGTGATTCAAGAGGCGCGGGTTCGAGTCGTGCGTGACTACGGGAAGAACCTACCCAAGGTACGTGCCGTCCGTGACCAGCTTCATCAGGTGTTCGTCAATCTGATCACGAATGCATGCAACGCGACCAAGGGCAAAGGCGATGAGATCACCGCCGAGACACGCTACTTGGGCGACGGAAGAATCGCCATTTCGATCCGCGACAACGGCGTCGGGATCTCCGAGACCGACCTAAAGCGGATCTTCGAGCCTTTCTTCACCACCAAGCGCAAAGGCAAAGGCACGGGGCTCGGGTTGCCCATCGTCCGGAGTATCGTCGAACAACACGACGGACACCTCGACGTAGAGAGCGTGCTCGGGCGCGGTACCACCATCATCGTCACGCTTCCAAGCGCCTCTACAACCGATTGAAATCAGACCTGTATTCGAAAAAGCGGGCCTTTCGGGGAATCGGTTCGCCCCCTTGACGGTTGAGTGAGAGCGCACGAAGACTGGGAGGTATGGTGTACGCATCCACGATGGTCAGAAGCTCATTAGCCGCGCTATTTACGGCGCTTTTTCTCTTTGGGAGCTCACACGCCCCCGTTTCGGCAGATAGCCCGTCGCGGGTCGATGAACGCGCGCTCGCCGACGCCGCCAAGATCGGTCAGGCATTCGTGAGCGTCGCCGAGGCGGTCTCGCCCTCGGTCGTAAGCATTCAGGTCGAGGTCAAACGCGCCCCGCAGAACTTCAGCATTCCGTTCTTCTCGGTTCCAGACCAGGGGGGCATCATGCGCGGTGGCGGCTCGGGCGTCCTGCTCAGCAAGGACGGCTACATTCTGACCAACAACCACGTCGTCCAACGGGCCGATCGCATCGAGGTAAGTCTCAAGAATGGCAAGACCTACACCGCTACGCTCGTAGGCGCCGATCCCGCGACCGATCTCGCGGTCTTGAAGATCAAAGCCAGGGGGCTTTCACCAGCGAGTTTCGCATCGTCGGACAAGGCCCGCGTCGGACAATGGGTCGTCGCCATCGGCTCGCCTTTCGGCCTGGACTACACCGTCACGACCGGCGTGTTGAGCGCAAAAGGTCGAGGCGGTCTAGGAGCCAACGAGATCGAGGACTACCTCCAGACCGACGCAAGCATCAATCCCGGCAATTCCGGCGGGCCACTGGTTGATCTGCGAGGTCAGGTACTCGGCATCAACACCATGATCATCGGTCGTGGCACCGGCATCGGGTTTGCCATCCCCGCCGAGCTTGCGCGGAGCGTCGCTCGGCAGATCATCGACCAGGGAGCCGTACGCCGCGCATGGCTCGGGGTCGGCTTCCAAGATCTCACGCCAGAGCTTGCGACGCACTTCGGGCAGCGCGAGCACGGGGGGGCGTTGGTCAGCAGCGTGGTCCCAGGCGGACCCGCACAAAAGGCCGGCATCAAGCCCGGAGACATCATCGTCAAGATCGGCAACACCGACATCGTTCAGGGACGCGACCTGCTTCGTGCCGTATTGCGTCAGCAAGTAGCTGAAAAAGTGAACGTGACCGTGCGGCGCGGAGGCAAGAAGAAGACGCTTTCCGTCGTCACGGGCGAGCGTCCGTCCGAACAACGCACGGCGGCAGCGCAATCATCGACGCCCTCTGGAGTCGACTCGCTCGGTCTTGCGCTTCGCGAGATCACGCCGGAGATCCGGCGACAGCTCCGTTACGAAGGCGTCGGCAGCGTCGTGGTCGAATCGGTCAGCCCAGGCTCCAACGCCGACCGCGCAGGACTGCGACGCGGAGACGTGATTCTCGAGGCGGATCGAAAACGCGTGCGTACGATTGCGGACGTGCGACGCGCACTGGGCGACGGAACCGCGCTACTGCACATCGAGCGCGGTGCTTACCAGCAGTACATCGTCATCGAACGGTCGACGGACTAGCGTTCGATCGTGATTTCGAGATTGGTGCCCACGGCTTCGACGCGGTATGCCGGTGCACGGCCTTCGACGAACCGCAGCGTGAACTCCGCGTAGTCCCCTCGATTGAGAATCATCGACCGCTCGACGTCCGGATGTTCGGCAGCGATCGGGCCAGCCCGTGAAAGCGAGAGGCTATTCGGTATCGTGACCGAGAAGCCTTGGGTTTCGGCTACCCCTTCCAGACGAGTGACGGGATTGCTCATCCGCAGAACGAATTTCTCACCGTTGGGAACCGAAGCGGCACCAAACACGATCCCATCGACGGGAGTCGGCGCTACGGCGGTCGGTGCGGGCTCCTGGGTTGCCTCTGGAGCCGCGACCGGCTCCTCGATCTCGACTTCCGGTGGCGCCTCGAACGTCGGCGGCGAGGGTGCATCTGCCCTGAGCCACCAGGCGGTACCGATCACGCCGAACGAGAGCACGGCAGCCGCAAGCCCAATGCGTAGCCGCCCGGGCTTGGTTCGAGCCGGGGCCCGTCCTCCTCGCGGTCGTTGTTGGCGGCGCCGAGGCTCCCCGCGAACCTTCTGCAACAGCGCCCGAGCGAACCGCGAGCTCACCGTCCAAGCACGCGCGATGGCATCCCGACACCTAGGATACACGCTCTCCACGTAGGTCCGCCGGACGAGATGCGCGCCACGCTTGATGCGAGACCAGCCCAACTCGCCGGTCGCCACCAGGTGCGCACCCACCGGCTTGAGGCGGTTCCACCCGCGAACGAGCACCGCGGAATAGGCGGCCTTGGGGGGTAGCGCTTCAGGAGCCTCGAGCTCTTCGTCGGTGAGCTCGGCTCCATGGACGACGACCCTTGGTGGTTCGTCGTGCAGATCCTCGGGATCGGGAATGGTGTCCATCGCATCGTCGTCGGCGATTGCGACCTCCGGATCCTGATACCCGATTGTCAGAACCAAACGCGGCGTGTCTCGTTCGAGTCGGAGCTCGACGCCGGAAAGCCTGCCCTTGCGCCCAGTCGTCTCGTTCTCGACCGTGGTTCCGATCGTCAGGAAGGGAAGCGGCTGCTCGACCTCGATACCGGCCTCGTCCTCAGTGGTAAGCGTCGCGATGATGGGAGAGGCTACGCCCTCGAGCGCGAGGCGTACGGTAGGAGAGTGTTCGGGATCGGTACGCGTCTGACGCTGCCACCGGTACACGATTTCCGCGATGCGGTCGTGGTCCGGTTCCGCCAGTTCCCGAAAGCGCACGCCAAACTCACCCATGTACGGACCGCTTTCGTGCGCCCAGACGACCTCGCCGACCACCTGAATGGGAACCCCTTCGTCGGCCGCCTCGAACTCACATCGCAACCGAGAACCCACCTCAGGAAGCACGGCTGCGCGCACCGACAGTCCGCCAACGCCCATGTTGAGACCGTCTGCTTCGAACTCCTCGTGGAAGCCCTCGGGTGCCAGCCTAATCATCACTTCATCGAGCGGGACCCGGGGAGCCCTCGGCGAGCGATATCCGACCGATGTATCCATGTACTGCCTCCCGCACGGTCGTGGGACCGCACCTTCCACTGGTCTCAAAAACCACGCGAAACGTCCACTTTTCGGCCAATCGAGACCGTCGATTTCCTTGACCGCGTCGCCTGCCAACGCGCACGCTGGCGGACTCATGGGCATTCGAGTTTCGGTTCGGTCTTTGTGGACGCAATCGAAGGCGGACAGCCTGGACTATGAGTTCACCCAGGAGCGGATCATCGTTGGGCGGGCTGGGAGTGCAGATGTTCAGTTGCCCCACTCCGCGGTGAGCAGCTCGCACGCCACGATCCAGGCCCAGGGCATGGGCTATGTGCTCCTGGACGACGGGTCGACAAACGGGACACGCATCAACGGCGAACGGGTTCCTCCCGGCAGGGCCAAGCCGCTTCGCACCGGAGATGAAATCGATATCGGGGGATTTCGTCTCGTGGTGACGGTCGGAGTTCCGATCGCGCAACCGACTTCGACGGAAAGGACCGCCGCGCTCGCGAGAGAAATGGTGAGGGCGTTGCTCAAAGGGTCCGAGGACGAGGTCGATGCGCCACGGCTCACGGTGCTCAACGGCCCGGCAAAGGACAGAAGGCTCGTCCTGCCTGCCCCGCCGAGCACGGTCATCTTGGGTCGTGCAGAAACCTGCGATTTGCCGATCCCCGACGCGGATGCGTCGCGTGAGCACGTCGAGCTCAATCGGGACCTGACCGGCACGATCGCCAGGGATATGAACAGCAAGAACGGTCTCTTGATCAATCAAAGGCTCGCGATGCAAAAACGCCTGCAGGACCGAGACGAGCTGCAGATCGGGGAGACGCTCATCGTCTACGAGGACCCCGCGGCCGAGCGACTCTCGCAGCTGCAGGAACAACCAGACGAAGAGGTCGACGTGCTGCCATCGGGTGATGCCCTTTCGTCAGGGGGGCGAGCGACACCCGCCGACAGCCGCTCAGGCGGCCCTCCGGCGAGCAAGGGCAAGAAGTTCTCCGCGGAGATGCTGATCTTCGCGTTGGCGGGCCTCCTGGTTCTCGCAAGTGTGGTCGCCATCTACTGGCTCGCGACCAGCGAGTAAATAAATTGGGTCGTGTTGCGTCGTAGCCCTAGGACATGCTTGTATCCCGGAGCGAGCCGGTGCTTCACAGAAGGCTATCCCCACTCTTAGCGATTCTTGTACTCGGATGCGGGTCGGCTGGCGCTCGACCCCCGGCTACCCCTGCCTCAAGTGAGCTTCAAAGCACCGAACCACGTGAGGCGTTGGACGAAGCGAACCAGTTCCTCGAAGAGCGTGGTTGGCGTCGCATGGGACCGGCCCTTCGTAACCCCAAGATGCGGGCTCGCGGAATTGTCGCGTACGCCGTGCGAGCACGCGACGGCAGCTGCTACACGGCGATGGGTATCGCGGAACAGCACGCCGATCTGAACATGGTCGTCGTCGACCCCGCGGGCCGCAAAGTCGGTCACAACGTCGCACCCGATCCGTACCCGTGGGTGACGTTTTGCCCGAGGAGCCCCGGCCATCACATCGTTCGATTACAAATGGGTAGCGTCGCAAGCGAGTACGTCTACGCGATCTATCAGGCGCCCCAAGGCACACCGCCACCGCTGACCTCGTTCTTTCCGACGGAGGCGTATCAGTCGGGCAGCACACCGCCCGCTCCCATCCTCGACCGCGACACGAGAAAGGTCTTTCGAAGCATCGATCGAACCCTCGTCGCTCAGGGCTACGTGCGACCCGCGGAGCCGCGCGGGCTCATGCTGACAGAGCGTTCGTACCAGGACGTTCCGGTCCAACTGCGGCGGGGTTACTGCTACGCGTTCGCCTCGCTCGCAAGCAATCAAACCAACCGCATCAATGCTTCCGTGCTGAACAGCGAGGGGCGTCTGGTCGCCAAGAACGACACAAAAAAGCGAAATGTCGTGCTCAAACTATGCCCGAAGGAGCCGGGGCGACACGTTCTTCGGACCATCGCGCTAAAGGGAAGCGGGGCGGTGTTCGTCGCGGCATGGGCCCGAAGTGAGGGAACCGCACCATCTGCAACGGACAATGTGATCAAGGAGGCCACCAGCAGCGAGGAGCTCGAAGCAAACTTCCGGCTGCTCAAGGCCGAGATGGAAGCACGGGGCTATAGCGACGACGCCGACATGAAGCGGGCCGCGCTGAGCGAAGGCGGCTCCGAGAGCTTCATCCTGCCACTGCAGGCCAATACCTGTTACGCGGTCATGACGGTCAGCGACGACGGCGTACAGAATCTCGATCTCTCACTCAACAACCCTGCCGGCACCGTCATCGACCGCGATTTTGGCACCGACGCGACCCCCGTGGTGCGCGCCTGCACTGCAGCGGCGGGCGACTTCCGGCTCGAGGCGCGCATGGTCAAGGGGAGCGGTCAGTTTGCCTACGCGGCGTTTCCATGGCCGCGGGGCACGCGTGGGCCGTTCGGTTTACAAGGGCTCATCTACCTTCGACTGGCCGAGGCAACCTCCCTCCTGACCTACGAAGGATATCAACCCGCCGTCGAGTACGACCCCGTCCGCGGCTCGATCCCCCGCGAGGGCCGGTCCGGTTACCATGAGCTGGAGTTGCCGGCCGATCGATGTCTAGCCGTGGTCGTGGTCGGGGGAGACGGTGTGCATCAGCTGCAGGCCACCTTGGCGCTCGGCGGGCAGACCGTAGCCGAAGACCGCGACCAAACCTCGTTCCCCGTGCTTCGTCACTGCACCACCAAGCCAGGCACATACCTCTTGAACATCCGCGCCGCCCACGGCGCCGGTGATTACTTCTATCAGATCTTTCGCCGTCAGTAGGGTGTCTAACGGTTGCGCTCGTGGAGAAGCCGAAGACCTTCGAGCGTGAGAAACTCATCGACCTCGTCGACAGTCTCGCTCTCGGCTTCGATCAACGAGGCCAGCCCGCCGGTGGCGATGACCGAAACCTCATCGCGGGACATCTCAGAGACCAACCGGCGAACCAGACCGTCGACCAAACCCGCGTAGCCGAAAACGATCCCCGATTGCATGGACTGCACCGTGTTTCGCCCGATGGCCTTGGGGGGCCGAGTGATCTCCGCTCTTGGAAGCTTGGCGGCACGGGCAAACAGAGCATTGGCGCTGATCTCCATGCCCGGGGCGATCGATCCGCCCATATACTCGCCCTTGTCGGAGATGCAGTCGAAGGTGGTCGCAGTGCCGAAGTCGACCACGATGACGGCGTCGCGCACCTTCTCGTACGCCGCCACGGCGTTGACGATACGGTCGGCGCCTACCTCCCGAGGGTTGTCGTACAGAATCGGCATCCCGGTTTTGATCCCCGGGCCTACGACCATCATTTCGTGGTCGAAGGCGCGATCGACGGCGTCGACCAAAGTCTCGTTCACCGAGGGCACGACGGACGCCAGAATGCTCGAACGCACGTCGGATCGACCGACGTTCACGAGCTGGAGCAGATTGTGCAGAAGAGCGTGGTACTCGTCGCTGGTTCGTCCCTTGGCCGTCTCGATTCTGAAGTCGTGGATGAGCCTGGCTTGCTCATACAGACCGAGCACCGTGTGGGTATTGCCTACGTCGACGACGAGGAGCATCTATCGAGGTCTGAGCGAAAGGGTGAGCTCGAGCAGCTCGCCAAACGTCTTCGCACGAGGGAACTCCGGAGCCTCGGTCGACCGCGCGACCGGCTGCGACGGCGCCGGGATGCTCTCCGGACGGATCGACACTGGCTTCATGGGACCTGGAGTGCCGGATCGAGTCGCGGTCGGCAGCGCGGACGGGCGCGGTGTTTCTGAAGTGACACCCGCGAGCGGGCGCTCGACGCCGGGCGGCCTCGACGAATAACGGGTGGTGCTCTCGGGCTCAGGGGGCGGGGTCGAGCTCTCTCGAGCGCTCGGCGGCGGCTGGGAGTGCCTGCCGGTGGTCTCCTTGAGCTTCGCGACCACGTTGACCGCTCGGTGTGGACGGGATTGACGTCGGTTCGACCGCACGCGCTCCAAGAGTGATTGCAGTTTGTTTGATTCGGCCATCAGCTCTCTCCCCCACGGAGCCGCCCGACGATCGAGGGAAGGTCGGCGCCCTCCTTGAACCAGGCCCATACCGTCTCGGCGACTTCGAGATCGACCATGATGAAGCGGCTGTTTCCCGTCGGGACGCACGCCACCTGTTGCTGCGACAGTCGAGAAAATAGGCCCCCCAAAAGCGCGGCCGCGCCGAGGTCGTCCTCGTCGACCGGGGGCAGATCACCGACCACGATGACCAGTGCCGGGCCCCATCGCTCGAAGGCAAGACGACCCCAGCCAAACAACGCCGTGGCCATCGAGGCCTGTCCAAGAATCGCTTCCGGAGACAGGACCGATGCAGGACGATCGATCGCGTCGACGACGAGGTCGCCGAGGGCCTCGCCCAGGCGCCTGAGCGGCGTGAGGTCGCCGTCCCGCGCGGCCGAGGAAATCAACGCCGCGAGCGTGTCGTCCGGAAGAACGACCACCCTGCCCCCGGCACGCGTGCGGACTGTCCCCCCAGCTAGGTTAAACTCGTAGAATCCGCCCGGATCGAAACGACCGTCGTGCATTGAAGCCTCCGCCACGGGTGTAGAAGAAGGCCTGGGATCGTGTCAAATGCTCAAAATGGGGCGGAGGTATGCGCTGTTGCTTCTATTGGCAGGATGTGGCGGATCCACGCCCGAAGAGCCCGTGCCGCACAGCGTCATGCCGGGGGTGGATGAGTTCGCCCAGGCGATGGTGGAGCTCACCACCCCGGTCTGGGTGGGCCCTCGGGTGCCTTTTCCGGAGGAGCGCGCTCGGCCGGCGGTCCCACGCCTGGCAGAATCGACATTCCTGCCGTTGGCCGTCCACGGGGGTCCGCACGTCACTGCCGAGCGAGCCGACCTCGCTCTGCAGGCGCTCGAGCTGGCTTATGCGCAGCTCTCACACCAAGGATGGCCACTCCCGATCGCCGACGGCGGGCGGGGCGGCGGTGGCGAGTTCGATCTTTATCTCGTCCCTTGGGACCGCACCGGATCGGGCGAGGTGGATGGCGAGATTTTGTGGTCGTATCTCGACCGCGCTTCCGTGTACGCAGTGGTCGACGAGAACGTGCCGACCCGCGACCTTCCTGTGTGCGTCGTATCGTCGTTCGTTCGGGCTCTGTTGCTCGCGCTCGATCCCGCAGAGGCTGAAAGCTGGCGACGGGCGACGGCCGCTTGGTCGACGTGGGAGATGACCGGGCGCCTCGGGTGCTCGGATCCGGTTAGCGCGCCGGAGCCTTCACGCTCTTGGATCTCGCGCTCCCCCGAGGGCGCGGAGGATGCCGGTCTGCTGCTCGCGTTCCTTTCCGCGCGCCACGACGCGGAACCGGGAAGCTTCATCCGGGACGTGTGGGAGCTCGGAAGTCAACGTACGTGGGAAGGCGTTGGACTTCGGGCTTCGCCCGATCTGTGGATGGCGCTCGACACCGCGGTGGGCCTCACCGGGGACTCACTGGACGAAAACATCGAATCGTTCGCGCTCGCTCGATACTTCAACGGTACGGCAGCGGGGCCCATGCCCGAGGTCACTGCCGCGATGGAGCACACGACCTCGACCCCGGTGGCGTGGAGTGGCCGACTCGATTCTTTGCCGAAGCGAGTCGTTCACAACCAACCAGTGGAACCGTATGGTAGCGCGTACTTGAAGCTCGATGTCGCAGGCAGCGCAACGGACCGCCGCGTAAGTGCGTGGTTCGAGGGGGAGTACGGGGTTCGCTGGTCGTTCGTCGCTCTGCAGATCGATGACGCGGGGCGTGAGCTCAGTCGGCTTTCCGCTCCTCGCACGACGGGCGTTCCCCGTGCCTATCTGCCGATCGAGCTAAGCCCCAAAGCAAGCGAACTGGTACTGGTCGCAACCAATCTGTCGAGTCGCCTCCCCGATGCGGATGCGGTCGATACGAACCAGCGCGCGTTCCAAGTGACGCTCTCCGAAGGACCGTAGCGTCGAGCACGCCTACGTCTTCGTCCGACGGCGACGGCGACGGCGGCGCTTTGGTGGATGTGCATCGTCACTGTAGATCGCTTCGGTCGGATCGAGAGCCCATGATGGCACTTCTTCCTCTCTCGACATGCGATCGAGCGCATAGAGAGTCGCGGCTTCGGCGAAGTATTCCCGCCGGACGATCGAACGCACGCGCCCGCCGCGAAGGCGCCGCTGCGCGGTCACCAACAGGCGAATGCGGTCTTTGAGACGACGCGGTAACGCGAGGCGGAGCGCCAGCTCTTCGATGAACTCCTCGTACGCAGAGGATGAGTCGCGCGCGCCGTCGAGCGCCTCGTCCACGGGGCCCAAGAGGAGCGCTGCTAGCAGAACGGAATCCGAAGGGAGCTGATCTTCGCTCGCAAACTGGTCGATGGCTCGCAGCCGACCCCAGGTGAGCTCCGCGTCACTCGCCTGGTCGTCGAGGAAGGACGCGACCTCGGGAAGCACCTCGGCGAGAATGCCGAGGTCCCACGCGAGGTAGATCGAGCGGTGGGCGGCCCCTCCGCGCATGAGGCGCAGGACTTCCTCGAGCACTCGTGGGGCAGCTGATCGTGCCAGCTCATGTCGTTGTTCGACGATCGCGTCATAGACTCGCGGGTCCAGCCCCATATCCAGGCGAGCGCTGAACTTCACGGCGCGTAGGATCCGCACGGGGTCCTCACGAAAGCGAACGGCAGGCTCGCCGATTGTGCGCAGGACGCGTTCTTCGAGGTCGGCCACCCCGCCGACGAAGTCGATGACCTCGCCGCGTTCGAGGTCGTAGAAGAGCCCATTGATCGTGAAGTCACGACGGATCGAGTCCTCGTGAGGCTCGCCGAAGACGTTGTCATTGGTGATGAGCAAGTCGGCGCTGTCCGAGATCGAGCTCTTGGGACGAGCCGGAATGAGCCGGACCGGCTCGGGGCCCGCGCAGACGTCGAAGGTCTTGGCGATCTTTGGCGAGATCACTTCGACTCGCTGATTGGGGTCGCGTCGAAAGGTCGCAACCTCGATCACCTTGCCACCGCCGAAGAGGACATGTGCAAGCCTGAAGCGTCGCCCGATGACCCGGCAGTTTCGAAAGAGGTCGCGCACCTCGTACGGGCGCGCACTGGTCGCCAAGTCGTAATCCTTGGGTCGGCGGCCGAGGAGCAGGTCGCGGACGCCGCCCCCTACCAGGTACGCCGTGTGGCCGTGACGATGAAGCCTTCGGATGACCTTGGCGGCATCCGGGTCCACCAGCTCACGCGGCAGTGGGTGGGCGTAGACGACAGGCTCCGGGGTTTCCTCTCCGAGGAAGCGTTCGCCTTTGGAATCGCCAAAGTATTGATCGTAAACGCGCGTCACAAGACACCGAAGATTGCGCGGAAGATACCTATGTCTAGCAATCAAACGCGAATTCCGCAATAAGTTGCATCGATGACCCTCAGTGTCGAGCAGGCGGCAGGTCAGGTGCTGATCGTTGGTTTCACTGGGACCGAAGTGCCCGCGCGTATCATCGACGACATCGCGGCCGACCGACTTGCGGGCGTGATCCTCTTCAAGAGGAACATCGAGTCATCCGGACAAGTCGCGATGCTCTGTCGCGCGTGCGCATCGGCAAACGCACCAAAGAACCCGCCGTTGTTGATCTGCGTGGACCAGGAGGGTGGCCGCGTCGCGCGCTTGGGGGAACCGGTCTTGCAACTGCCTCCCATGCGCGAGCTTGGCCGCCTCGACGACGTCGAGTCGACCCGCCGCCAGGCACGCATCCTTGGAACGCAACTTCGAGCCTTGGGCTTCACACTCGATTTCGCACCCGTGCTGGACGTCGATACGAACCCGCAAAACCCGATCATCGGAGACCGCGCCTTCGGGGACCACCCCGAGGTGGTGATTCGGCATGGCCTCGCGTTTGCCGAGGGGCTGCTCGACGCGGGCCTTCTGTGCTGCGCAAAGCACTTCCCGGGACACGGCGATACGCGCGAAGACAGCCATGTCGCACTTCCTCGACTGACCCATACCCGGGACCGCCTGGACCGCGTGGAGCTGGCGCCCTTCGTCGCAGCGATCGGGAAGATTCCCGCCTTGATGACCGCCCACGTCATCTTCGATGCGATCGATCCCGAGGTGCCGGCAACGCTTTCGTCCACCGTGATCTCCGGACTACTCAAGGGCGAGCTCGGCTACGACGGCGTCGTGGTCACCGACGACTTGGAGATGAGCGCCGTCAAAGATGGTTGGGGCGTCGTCGATGCGGGCGTTCGCGCGATCGCCGCCGGATGCGACCTCCTCTTGGTGTGCTCGGACCTCGACGCCTGTCACGCGTTGCGCGAAGCGCTTACCGCCGAGGCCGAGCGTGATGCGGGCTTTCGCGCTCGACTCCTCGATGCTCACGGTCGAGTACGGCAACTGCGCGATAAGCTCCCGGCCGAGTAGCGCTCCTACGAATCGTCTTCTGGCGCCGCGGCTTCGGCGACTTCTTTCTTTGCAGAAGCCTGAACCTTCTTCTTCAGCCTGATTCTCACTGTGTCTTGGCTCGCCTTGAGGCGAATGGTCCGGCGATGATAGCCGTTGGCCCGAAGCGAAACTCTCCAGGTCTCGCCAACTGGGATCTCGATTCGTAGAGGGGTCTCACCCAATCGTTCACCATTGTAGCGAACCTTGGCTCCCGCCGGAACCGTCTTGACCAAGACCTCTTCGGTTGCGACGGTCTCCTCGGCTGGAGCTTCGGGCAACACCCTTTCGCTATCTGAGGCTCGAATCGCATCGATCACCGCTTCGATCACCGATGCCCGTGCGGGCTCGGCCAACACCCGGTGATGGGGATCGATGGGGACGCCAGGCGTCATCGCCACCCGCGACTCACCGGTCGGGGCAAATCTCAATCCGACCGAGGCGAGCACCAAGAGCAGCATCGAAGCGCCGACGCCCCACGCGAAAAGCGGGGACCTCGAGTAGTTGACCAGCCTGGGTGTACGGTCGTATTCGGTTTCGCCATCCCACTCCGTATCGAGCGCGGGTGGCGGCAAGCTCGTCGCCGCGGGACGCCACGAGGCCCCGCGTTCGACACCCGAGGCCTGCACGATCGCGTCGGCGAGCTCTTCCATGGAGCTATACCGGTCTTCGGGCCTCTTGCGCATACACCGCAGAACCACGGCTTCGAGGTCCGGCGGAACGTAGCGATGCCCGTCTTGATTCAACGGCTTCGGTTCGGATTCGAGGTGGGCCATCATCAGGCGGAACTTGGAATCCGCTTGAAATGGCGGATGACCGGCGAGCGCCTGATACAGGCACGCGCCCAGCGAATAGATGTCGCTTTGGGGACCGACTTCACCCCGTTCGATCTGCTCGGGAGGCATGTAGCGCGGAGTGCCGACCATCGCGCCGCTCTGGGTGAGCTCCCAATCGTCTTCCCTCCCGCGCTTGACCAAACCAAAGTCGAGCACTTTGACCAAGTCGTCATTCCCTCGCCTGGTAAGCATGACGTTCGAGGGCTTGAGGTCGCGATGGATGAACTCTTGGTCGTGAGCATCGGCCACCGAATCACAGATCTGGAGGGCGATGCGAGCGACACGTATGTAGTCGATCGCACCCTCCTCCTCGATCATCTTCAGGAGCGTCCTGCCTCGCAAGAGCTCCATCGCAATGAAATACACATCGGGTGCGCATTGTCCGTAGTCATGAACTACGACGGTATTGGGGTGGTTGAGCTTGGCTAGACTGGCCGCCTCGATGAAGAAGCGGTGCCTGAAAGACTCGGCCGACTTCTCGCCCACGCGCGATTTCATGAGCTCGCGCATGTCGAGTAGCTTCACCGCGATCTCACGGTCGAGGGCGACCTGTATGGCGCGATAGACGCGGCCCATCCCGCCACGCGCGATCAGTTCGACGATGCGGTATTTGTCGTCGATCAAAGAGCCGACAAATCGGTCCTTTGCAGCGGATTTGTTCCGATCATTTGAGCCGGACACATTCATGCCTAGTCGGGGTCTCCCTGTCGATCATATTTACACATTTTAGGGCTATAAGCCAACCCTTCTGGGTGCAAAATCGCACAAGATTTCCGACTGAGGGGCCCGGGGGGGGCCCACCCGTGGACCCCTCACCCCGCCGGCCGTAAGATATAGGAAGTTGGAGATTTTCGGCGACACCAGCGGGCTGAGCCCATCCCAGATGAAGGGGCTGCAACGCATTCAACGCCGACGGGTCCCCTTCGACCGCATCACGACGCCGGAGCTGACCCGGTCTCTGGTGACGTTCTCGCACGAGACCGGCCGCCAAGTCGGGGTTTTGGTCGACCGGCGAGGCACGGTTCACCACGTGATCGTCGGCGATGCCTCCAAGCTGATGCTGCCAGACGTGGGCCGCCTTCGTGCCGCTCCGGGGAGACTCCGGGGCCTTCGGCTCATCCATACACACCTCCGCAACGAGCCACTGTCACGCGACGACCTGGTCGACCTGACACGCCTTCGGCTCGATTTGGTGGTGGCGCTGTGCCTCGCGCCGGGCGAGGCCCGAGCGCTGTGCGCGTACTACGCCCACAACGTACCGGTCGCTGAAGACGCCGATGCGCCGCCGTTCGTCACGGTTGGCCCCATTCCCTACGCGAAGATCAACGCCAACCCTGCACAGATCATAACCGCCCTCGAAGAGGAGTTCGCGCGGGCCGAGCGAGCGAGACCCACCGTCGCCAAGGACGGCCGAGCGATTCTGGTTCACGTCTGCGACAAACAGCACATGGGGCAAGCCGACGAGTCCCTTCGAGAGCTCAACGAGCTTGCGAGGACCGCCGGCGTCGAAGTTGCCGACACTATTCTGCAGATCCGCGATCGCGTGGATCCGCGCTACGTACTAGGAAAAGGCAAGCTCGAAGACGTAGTGATTCGCGCCATGCAGCTCGACGTCGAGACGCTGATCTTCGATCAGGACCTGCGACCTGCTCAGGCTGCGAGCATTTCGCGGCTAACGGACTTGAAAGTCATCGATCGAACGCAACTGATCTTGGACATTTTCGCGCAGAGGGCCGATAGCCGTGACGGTAAGCTCCAGGTCGAGCTTGCGCAGATGCGCTACCTGCTCCCCCGCCTCTCTCAGAAGGACGACGCGCTGTCGCGGCTCACCGGAGGCATCGGCGGCCGGGGGCCTGGTGAGACGAAGCTCGAAGTCGGACGACGCCGCGCTCGTGAGCGCATTGGTCGGTTGCAGTCCCAGCTCAAGCGCCTTTCGAAACAGCGCACCCAGCGTCGGTCCCGGAGGAAACGAGCCGGCGTTCCGATCCTCGCCATCGTCGGGTACACGAATGCGGGAAAGAGCACCCTGCTCAACGCGTTGACAGGCAGCGAAGTATTGGCAGAGGACAAGCTCTTTGCCACGCTCGACACACGCACCCGCCGGCTGAGGCTGCCGTCCGGTAGGCAGGTCATCGTCGCCGACACCGTGGGTTTCATACGCGACATGCCGAAAGATCTCGCGGCTGCTTTTCGCGCGACCTTCGAAGAAGCACAAGATGCAGACCTGCTGCTCCACGTCGTCGATGCTGCCGATCCGGCAAGAGAAGAGCACATCGAGGCGACGGAGCGACTGCTGATCGACCTCGAGCTGGAGGCGGTGCCTCGACTATTGGTGTACAACAAAAGCGATCTACTCGGCCCCGAAGCGGCACAGAGAAGCGCGATGAAGCGATCAGGAATCGCGATCAGCGCCCACCAGCCGGCATCGGTTGCCGCGCTCGCCCAACGCATCGACGAGACCCTGGAACGAACCGACAGGCGCGATGCGGAGGCAGCGCTCGCCGTCGAGCCTACTTCTTCACAATGGGCTTGAGGCCCACCTTTCCGTTCTTCACGACCACCTCGAAGTCGACCTGCTTGCCTTTGTGTTCGCGTTCGATCTTCGGGACCATTTGCTTGATCCGCTTTGCGACCTTCTCATAGTTGACGTTGTCGACCGACTCCTTGTTCTTCTTCTTCTCCCGCACATAGGCATCGTAGAGCTGGCGAAGCCTTGCCTCACCGGGACCGCTGCTGCGAGTGGGCGCCTCGGGAGGGGCCTTGCTGTCTCTTCTCTTGCGGGTGCTTCGCTGCTGGCCCTCCGACGCGACGTCACGCGCCGCCGGCCTCTTTGCGGCAGCACCGGGAAAGAGATCGTCGAGCTCCGTGCGTTGGGCCGTTACCTCTGGCAATGGGTCGTCGTAGACTTGGCGAGGAGCCGGTCGCGGCCGCGACCTTTGCGGCGGCTTCGATTTGGCGGAGTGATCCAGCTCTTGGTACGGCCCGGCCTGACCGTCCAGATCGAGCTCTAGGTCCTGCAAGGTGTCCGGATCTTTGGCTGTCTTGCCGGTGAGCTGGGCCCGCTGCGCCTCGCGCTTGCGGCGCACCTTCATCAAATCACGGCGATAGGTACCTTCTTCGATCTGCCGAGCGACGCGTCTCCAGTACGTTTGAAGCGTGGTGTACCGCTGGACGAGCATTTGAAAGCGAAACCTGAGTGCCGCCCGGCGCATCTTTGCCTTGCGCAGCAGACCGAGCGTCCGCTCGAAGTTCTTTCGCGGGATGTGCGGCTCCAAACGCTCGAAACCTTGGAACCATTGATCATAGAGATGCTTGAGGCGCGAGAGTTGGACCTCCGCATCTTTAACGGCAGCTTCGAACTCGTCAGGCGTCATCGCATTACAGTGGAGTTATTTTAAGGTTGTCGAACCACAGGTCGGATTGCCAGTTATTAAAAGCAAAATGGTCGTGACCGCGACCCCATAATGGGTCGGGATCGGTCATTTGGACCAGAATCACGTCGTCCACCCAAGCGGTGATCTCATCACCCACCCGCTCGATGCGTACGTGGTAGGTCGTGCCTTTTGCAACCTTTCGGGTGGCACCCACCACCCGATCCTCGCCGTGCTCATCCATCCGCGCAAGGACGTTCAAGGTGTTATTCCACCCGCCGAATATGATGACGTAACTCGTCGCCGTGTAGCTGTCCTGCTTGGCGTACGAAGTGCCGTCTCCGTAGACCTCGACCTTGATGTCGCCCTCGGGCGACTCGCTCCGCACGTCGAATTCGATCCGGACATTGCGCGGAAGCGCCCGGCGCAACCAAAGGGGGCGGTTCTTGGCGCCGCGAACATTGAGTTGGCCCTTGCGAATACGCCAGTTGCCGCCGGTGCGGTTCCACGAGTCCCCCAAGCGCTCCCGCTCGAAGTCGTCACTAAACCCCGCGCCGATGCCCGGATCGCCCTGCGGCGTACACGCCAGGATGATGGTCATCGACGCAAGAACGCTAGCTCGGATCGGTACACCCATCTTCGTCCTCATCGCGGCCCTCCAATGCCTCGTCGTTGGGGCACTTGTCGTCCACGTCCGGAATCATATCGTTATCGTTGTCGGGATCGGGGCAGCCATCGGTATCCTGAAAACCATCGAAATCCTCGGGGAGCCTGGGGCACTCGTCTTTGTCATCGGGAATGCCATCCATGTCTGCGTCCTTGGTTTCCATGCGCCACGTCATGCCGACGATCACGCGCAGCGTCGGTGTACCCAACCCTCGCACAAAGCCCGTACCTATCGCCCCGGAGATGGTGAACCCGCCTTTGATGAAGCGAGCACCCAGGTCTCCCTCCAGCGTGTTCGTTTTCCGACCGCGAAAGCTCGTGGAGCCCCGCAGCTCGGTGATGCCGAATAGATTGGCGATGGCTGGAATCGGCAGCTTGAGGCCGAAGCCGTAGAGCATTTCCTGCTCGAGCGTGGCGGTGCCGATCGTCACCTCATCGTTCCGGTAGCGCCATCCCAACATGATGCCCGCGCCCGTGCCCAAGATGTGGAAGTCCGCCAGCGCGTGAAGGTCGAAGGTGAACTGACCCTGACTCGCGAAACGCTTCTCGGTTCCGACGGGAATGGGCACCATCGCGAGAAGCGCCACACCGGGGCCGTCGGCTCGATCGGTGTTTTGATCGCTGGGGTCGCCGTAGACGCGCACACGGCCGGTCACGCGCGGATCACCTAATGCGGCCCCCGTCAATGACGCGCCGCCGAGCACCGCGTCGTTGCCCCATTGGTACATCACGAACGGCAACTCGACCGCCAGCGCGCCTCGCCCCCCAAGACCGACTTGGAATTGCACGTCGGCTCCGAGCCGATGCTCGATGGCGGTTCGGTTTGGAGCCGCGCCGGGGATCTTCAGCGGGCTCTTGAGATAGTCCGTCCACAACCCGAGGTTCCATCGCTTGTGGCCCGGGGTGGTCGTTCCCTGAAACCCGAGGAAGCCGAACCGGTCGAGGGTTGGGTGAAAGCGCTCAGCATCGAAGTCGCGCTGCGCGTCCGCGACCTCCGGCAGCAGCGACAACACGAGGACCACGCCGACTATTCGCCTGCCGCGCACACGTGTCCTTTCGAGGGCTCTCGCAGCTCGGGATCGAGCAAATGCGTCGGGTGAACGTTCTTGAGGGCAGCGAGCATGCTGCTCCGTACTCTAGGGGCTCGCCTTTCGAGGTCATCGAGCATGGCCTTGATCTGCTGCCGCCACAGGTTGGGCTGCGAACCGCACAGATTGCATGGAATGATCGGAAACGACTGAAGCGAGGCGAACGCACCGATGTCTCGTTCGGATGAGTACAGCAACGGCCGGATGACCACGTTGCGCCCGTCATCGCTTACCAACTTGGCGGGCATGGACGAAAGGCATCCCTCGAACAGCAAATTGAGTAGCAGTGTCTCGATCGCATCATCGCGGTGATGACCAAGCGCGATTTTGGTGCAGCCAAGCTCTTGTGCCGCGTTATACAAAATGCCGCGACGGAGCCGCGAGCAAAGCCCGCAGTACGTTTTGCCCTCAGGCACCTTCTCTGTGACGATGGCGTAGGTGTTCTGTTGGATGATCGTGTGCTCAAAACGGTTGTCCGCGAGCCACTTTCGCAATGGGCTTCCATCGTACCCCGGCTGGCCCTGGTCCAGATGAACCGCCACCAGCTCGAAACCAACGGGGGCCTTGCGTCGAGCGCGCTCGAGCAGATGAAGGAGCGTGTAGCTGTCCTTGCCCCCGCTCAGACCGACCATGATGCGGTCGCCATCTTCGATCAGGGAAAAGTCGCGAATGCACTGACCCATCTCTCGTGCCAGTCGCCGCTCCAGCAAGTCTTGGTCCATTCGCTCAGTCCTTTCGTCGAAGGGCGACGGCCCGGGCGTGCGCTTCGAGGCCTTCCAACCGCGCAAGGCCCTCGAGCAAGTCGGCCTGTGCGTCGATCGCCTCCGTAGAGTAACCGATGATCGAGCTGCGTACGGTGAAGTCATACACACCGAGTGGCGACGCGTAACGCGCCGCCCCGCCGGTCGGTAGTACGTGGCTCGGCCCCGCAGCGTAGTCGCCTGCGGCTTCCGGGGTGTGATAGCCGAGGAACACCGCGCCCGCGGCGCCGATCTGCCCGAGCAACGCATTGGGGTTCGCCACCGAAAGGCTCAAGTGCTCCGGCGCAAGAGCGCTGGCGACTCGTGCGGCCTCCGAGAGATCGGCAACGACGAAGCCGTATCCGTTGTCACCGAGCGCGGCCCGCGCGATCTCGTTCCGTGGAAGCGCATCGAGCTGCCGCGACAGCGCCTGTTGGATGTCGGTTGCCTTGGCGCTCGACGTGGTGATGAGCAACGCGTACGCCGCTTCGTCGTGCTCGGCCTGGGAAAGCAAATCAGCGGCGACCACCTCCGAATCGGCTTGGTCATCCGCGATGACGAGAATCTCGCTCGGGCCGGCGATCGAGTCGATGTCGACCACCCCAAACACCAGGCGCTTGGCGCAAGCAACGTAGATGTTGCCGGGGCCCACGATCTTGTCGACCCGTTCGACGGTCTCGGTGCCATAGGCGACGGCCGCGATCGCCTGCGCACCTCCTGCGTCGACCACCTCGGTGACACCGGCGACTTCCGCTGCCGCCAAGATCTCGGGTGTCGGCCGGGGCGTGACCAGCACGATTCGCGGAACACCCGCGACAGCCGCCGGAACCGCCGTCATCAACACCGTCGACGGATAGCGCGCTTTTCCCCCTGGGGCGTAGACGGCAACCGAATCGAGCGGTCTTACTCGCTGACCTAGCTCGATGCCCTCTTCCGTGTACCGAAACCCCTGTTCGCGTTGGTGCTCGTGGTAGCGACGAATGCGCTCCGCAGCCGCTTCGAGCAGGGCACGGACCTCGGGAGGAGCGGTCTGGGCCTCGGTGCGCCAACGATCACGGTCGAGGACGATCTGCTCTTGAATGCGCCCCCCTTCGAACCGCTCGGTGAGCTCTTGTACGGCATCATCGCCCCGCTCGCGCACCTGATCGAGGATCTCGCGCACGTCGGGCTCGACGCGAGCCAAATCGGCATCGCCACGACGACCCAAGGAAGCCAAGGCCTCCTCGTACTTCGCGCCTCCTTGCTCGTAGACCGTGAGCATGGGGTGCCTTGTAGCACCGACTTCAGTCTCGGTCTCGGTCTCGGTCTCGGTCTCGGTCTCGGTCTCGGTCTCGGTCTCGGTCTCGGGCGCGGTCCGATGGACGACAAATACAGCGTGGGGTAGACCGCGTGAACGATGACAAGAAGGGCTCTCGGTAAGCGATGCGTGGCTCCGGCTATCGCGCTGTTCGTGGTCTGCGCAAGCGTTGGTCGTGCTTCGGCCGA
>CAJIBX010000210.1_pt1 | contig 34193 bp, 36 predicted proteins | sample 9199471 | NCBI WGS metagenome assembly CAJIBX01 (sample SAMEA7708317, study PRJEB35096) | sediment metagenome | biome: marine neritic benthic zone biome [ENVO:01000025]; feature: sediment [ENVO:00002007]; material: shallow marine sediment [ENVO:03000034] sea grass bed [ENVO_01000059] ...
CCGGGGGAGCCTTCCGCGGCGCCCGCTGCGAGGTCATGGACCTTGGCGGCAAGCGCAGTGACGCCGGGTGGGTTCTCGAAATCGGGTTCGTCATCGTCACCGTGAAGCGGTGCTTCGCTCAGCACCTGGGCGGCTTGGCGGAACGCCGGCGTCGAATCCATCAGCAAGGCTTCCCACATGCGCTCGACTGCCCAGGCGTGCCGCCGCATGTGCTGGGTGATGTCTTTCCCGGCCGGCACCGGGTCTAGCTTCATCCCTGGGCCGCGATCCATGGTGTGATGACATCCACCGCAGGCGTGGGTGAGCTTCGCGTATGCCATGCACGCCGCCTCGAGGTCAGAGGCCTCACCCGCTTCGCGCGCGAGCTGCCGTGTCGCTGCGGCCTGTCCCTCGCCCAAGTCGGGAAACGGGACGTGCTGCATGAAGAAGGCGAGCCGCTTCATCGCCTGGGTGGCCACCGGCAAGTCCCCTCGGACCAACGCGTTGCGCGCGCGTGTCGAGAGCTGCGCGTGCTCCTGCATCAGTTGGTCGAACTTGTCTGGGAGCTGCACCTGTTGGGGGGCGGAGATTGGCCGGGGCTCGACCGAATCATCGACCGGCTTGGAACGGCAGTCGCATCCGCCCAATGCGGCGAGGAGCAGCAAACCCAAGACCCCGCAGCAAGCACCGGTCGTGGTTTCCTTTGTCACGGCAGAAACGCCTGCTCTTCCTCATCCATGTCAGCGATGATGTCCGCCAAAAAGGCGCGGATCCGGTCGGCGCACGCTGGTGGATCCGGCGTCATGAGCGCCAGGTCCTCGAGTGCCGAGGCCAGCGCGACCCGTTGCAGACTGTGCTCGCGCATGTAGTGACGCACTTTCTCCTCACCGTGCTCGCTCTGTGCCAGGGCGGGCAATAGGATGCGCTCTTCCATGTTCATGTGCCGCGTCAGAGCGCCGTAAAGGGCGCGAGCTCCTACGCATAGCTCATCGAAAGCGGCCATGTCGCCGGTGTCGGTTTGATCGCTCAAGCGCTGGAGCTCGGTGACCATCTGACGCAAGTGCTTATGGTCGTCGAGGATGCGTTTCCGGATCTGCCCAGCCGAGCCTTCCTCCTGTCGAGCGACCACCCGCCCGGCGGAGAGGAAATCCGCTAGGATCAACAGTGCGTCGGTCGCGGTGAAAACACCCCGCACCGTGACGTCCTCGGCGATGATCGCGGACCCGATCTTTCGCTCACCCATGTGCCGCACGACATCCAGGAGCAGAGCATCGGGGCCCACGACGTACGGCCGCCCCGCCACCGCTTCGTCTATCGGCATCTTCTCCGGGTCGAAGTCCTGCAACGCCTCCACGAGAGCGATGTCCCGCTCGGACACCATCCCGACGATTTCGCCCCCGTCGAGCACGGGAAGGTGTCTGATCTTGTGTGTGTCCATGAGCCGCATCGCGGCGGCAATCGATTGTTCGTACCCGATGGTGTACGGGGCAGGTGTCATGTAGTCGGCGATCTTCACATCGAGCATGGCAATACCTAGTGTGCGAACAACAACGGGATGGGGCTCTTGTGCAGCAAGCGCAAAGCCACACTGCCGATCAAGATCCGTTCGAGACCGCTCTTACCAGTCGTGCCAGCGCAGATTAGGTCCGCACCTACCTCCTCGGCAACCTCGAGGATCTTCTCGGCCGGATCACCCGCGACCACATGGGTCTGTACGGCTTGCGCATCGATCGAGAACAGCGAATCCGTGTCGTGCTTGAGCATCTCGATGAGCCCACTGCGAAGCGCCTCTCGCCGGCGCAACGCGGGTTCGCCAGCGACGGAGCCGCGATCTGTGTACTCGCCCCACACGTCGAGGTATGTGTGCACGATATGCATCGCGCCGTGAACGATGCCGTGAATCGTTCTAGCGAGATGTGCCACCTCCTTGGCAGGTTCCGAGAAGTCATAGGCCACGACAATGGTCGCGGGCTCTCGATCACCTGTGCCCTTGGGCACCGTGAGAAGCGGTACGCCTGTGGTGCGAAGCACCCGCTCGGTGATACTGCCAAAGACGACCCTCGCCACGCCCGTGCGCCCATGTGTCCCCTGGACGATGAGGTCGATATCGTGTTCGCGAGCGTAAGCGTTGATCGACTCGTGAATGATGCCTTCCTTCACGGCAGTGCGAACGGTGAGACCATCGGCCGCGTGCCGGTTCTCGAGCGCCTCCATGCGCTCTCTTGCAGTTGCGAGAATTCCGCTCACCGCGTCGGCAGTTGCGGACTGCGACGCATCGAGCAGCAAGTAGGTGGGAATCTGGCAGATGTGGACGATATCGAGGGTCGCGGAGGCCCTCTTCGCCAAGCTCGCTGCGTAGGTGAGCGCTTCGTCCGCGTTGTCGGAGAAATCGGTGGGTACCAAGATTCGCTCGATCTTCATGGGGTCTCCAGTGGTCCAAGGTCACGATAGAAGCAAGAGCTGATCCAGCTGTTTTCGCTCTGCGCGGCCTGTACGCGCGCAAGGGTTGCGCGATAGGGATGCTCATACGCAAGCCGTGCGAATCACTATTGGCAGAAATGGCTTTCTGATCGGCACGATAGGCTACAACGGAGGGACTTGGACCACAACCTGCATAGTCGAGAGGGCTTATGGTTCGAACCTTGAGAGCGACCCCGGAACCCATGGCTCGGGTAGATCACGAGCCCACAGCGTGGATCCAGGATCTGTGTCCCGACTTCGGCCACCACACGTTCCAGCACGCATCGAGCGGCAAGTGCCCAAAGGTCTTGGGGCGGTTGGCGTGGGGTCTTGACCGCCTCGTCACGACAGCGATGTCGATTCCGTACGCACGAAAGATCAAACCACGCCTCACGGACAGAACGCTGCAGGAGTACATCGACTACCACGCGTTCTACTCGAACGAGAGTCTGCTCGCGGATCCTGGTTCGTACTTCGAACCACCACCAGAGCGCGTCGACGTGCTCGAACGCCCCGCTCGTAAGAGAAGGCATGACCCAAAGGGTGCGAAACGCGTCATGCTCGAGTTCTACAGTCCATTCCGGACCGTGAATCCCCAGTTTCGCGAGGAATACGCGTCGCTCTCTCCCAACGAGCGCGTCGAGTCACGAGCTTGGTTCCACAACAACGGTCCACGTCCGGTCGTGATCTTGCTACACGGTTTTTCGGCACCCGCCTACCATGTCAACACGATGTGGTTCAACGCACACAAGTTCTTCGAGGCAGGGCTCGATGTGGTGTTGATGAACTTACCCATGCACGGGAGTCGTGTCCCCAACGGCAGCCGCTTCCACGGAGGCGCGATCGTTCATCCGTCCATGTGGCGCACGAGCGAGGCGTCCGCTCAGGGCGTCATGGACCTCCGCATCCTGATGCGACACCTACGGTCGAGAGGCGCCCCCGCGGTAGGCGTCATGGGCTACAGCTGGGGTGGCTACCACGCGGCAATGCTGGCGTGTGTCGATTCGAGCGTGGACTTCATCGTGAGTATCGCACCAGTCGTGAGCATCGGTGATCTCGTCATGAGCTGGCCGACGGCGGCCTTCTTTGAGCACTCCATCGAGCAGCAAGAGCGGATGATCCGCGAGCTTCGAAAGATGCTCGCGGCACACACGCCGCTGTCGCACTCGTTGAAGATCCCTCCTGAACGTGTGCTTCTCGTCGCGAGCGTAAACGACGGAATCGTCCCTGCGACGCATACGGAGCTGCTTTGGAAGCACTTCGGGCGACCGCGCGTCTATTGGAGCTGTGGCGGCCACGTGCTCTATTTCGACAAGAAACGCGTTGCGAACGAGGCCCTCGACTTCATTCAGGGGCTCCAACTGGGACAGGCGCCCGCTATTCGGCCGGCTTATAGCTCATGACGATATCGGCGAGCTGACCGATTTGCTCGGCGTCGTACGTGCTCCCGTAGGCGATCATCAGGGCTGACTTTCCGACAGAGGCCCCGCCTTCGGTGATCACCTTGACGACGTGGTCACGATCACGGGTCTCCCAAAACGATGCGTCGGCGAAGCTCGCGGGCTTTGGGTTCAGCGCCTGGCCCGCGGGGCCATCGCCTAGACCCTCTGTGCCATGGCAGGTGGCGCACACGGTGTTGAACGTCTGCCGTGCATCGAACGCCACGGGCTCGGGGGTCGGCGTCGGCGCGGGAGCCTCAGCTGCAGGCTGAGCAGGCTCCGGCGCCGCAGGGGGTTCCTGCTTGGGAGTGCAGCCGTAAGCTGCGACAACGAGACAAGACGCGATCAAATTACGCATGAGCTGCTTCCTCCTCGAGTCGGCGCGCGCGCTTGCGCAACCAATAGATCACACCGCCGATCATCATCAGCGGCAAGAACGACAAGAGCCCGGTGGTCACCAAGAAGGCGACGCGATTCTCCTCCGTGCCAGCAATACACCCCGGACACGCCAACGCACCATCAGGGAAGAGGACCACAGCGAGAACGCCCAGCGCGGCGAGCGGCAAGCGAAAAGCGGCGAGCGCCTTCGTTCGGAACCGCGCCCAGGCGTGTTGTGGCGCACCGACTCGGAGGACTCGCTCGCCTTGCAAATCCGCACCGGATAGACTGCGGGCCTTGGGTGCGGGCAAGGCTCGCTCTCGGATCGTGCCAAGCGAGGCGCCTCGGTAGACTGCTGCTTGGCACGCCCGGGGTCCTCCTCCGTCGGCACGCCGACAACACGCCTCCGTGGATGGCCGCCTCAGGAGCCAAGAGCGGCGAGCGGTCAGCGGAACGCGGAGTGCGGAACGCGGCGAGCGCTCAGCGGCAAGTGGCGCGCGGTAAGCGGCTCTCGGTAAGCGGCTCGTGGCGCGCGGTAAGCGGCTCGCGGCTCGCGGTGAGGGGATCACAGGTACACCCTCCAGTAGATAATCGGCCACATCGCAACCACGAAATACCAAAACAGCTGCGCGGGAACGAAGGTGTTGGGTCCTAAATCGTCCTGCTTGAGCCGCTGGTAGGTGAACACCAACACGAACAAAGCGGCGATCGCGTGAAGGGCATGCGTCCCGACGATGAGATAGAAGAAGCTCCCGTGCGTGCTGGAAGTCAGCGTGAGCCCTTGCTTGAGGAGCGCGACCCACTCGGCACCCTGAAACGCCACGAAGAACGCACCCAGCAGAATCGATGCGAGCAGGAGAGGCCGCGCTCTAGGAAGACCGGCCTTGAAGTCGCGGTTTGCAAAGAACAGGACCACGGCACTCAGCAAGAGCGCCGCGGTGTTGATCGCGGTTTCCCCGGCTGGCAGTGTTGGCTGACCCGGTGGAGGCCAGCCGCTTACCGCGTTGCTTTTCACGATCATGAAAGCGCTGATCAGGCCAGCGAAGAACATCACCTCCGCGATGATGAAGATCAGCATCCCGAGCACGCCGTTTGAAACGACCGGCCCGTGCCGTGCGGGCATCAAGGGCCGAGGTGTGTCGTCCGTCAGCAGCATGGCTCAGTGCTCTTCGTGATGCTCTTTCCTCTCGACTTCGGCCGCTTGTGCGCGCTCGATCTCCGCCTTGGCGGCAACGTTCTCCCACCGCTGACCCTCGTGCTCCATGACGTCTGGTGCCGTCCCTGCGAAAAAGAGCACCATGAAGACGAGCATCGTGGCCAGGATGTACCGAATGAAGGGCTGCTCGAGATTCAAATGCATGAAGTTCTTCGCGACCATGTACGCCTTGACGAAGGCGATGCCGAAGGCGGTGATCAAGGTGACGACTTGGATGCCGAGAAACGGCCCCGCAATGCTCACGACGAGCAGCGCCAACAAAATGAGCCAAATGTTGATGTAGTGTCTTTCGCCGTGTGCGCCTTCAGCCATGGGTTTCCCTATTTTGCGATGTAGAGAAGCGGAAAGAGGAAGATCCAGATGATGTCGACGAAGTGCCAATAGATGCCGATGAGCTCGACGCGGTGGAGCTCCTTGCCCTTGGCCGCATCGGCGGCGATGAAGAGCATGATGATCGCGCCGGCGATCACGTGGAGCGCATGAAGACCGGCCGCCGTGTAGTAAAACGACCAAAACCCATTGGTGGTGATGGTGTATCCGTGCTTGATCTCGGTGGTCCACTCGACGGCCTTCACGCCAATGAACACCATGGCACCGATCGCCGTATATCCGAGGCGTTTCGCGGCGAGCTTGCCGTTGCCCTGCTCGGCGGCGTAATGCGCGAGCACCGCGGTCAGGCTCGAGGTCAACAGCACGAATGTATTGAAACCGCCAAACCACACATTGGTGTGGATCGCATAGTTGCCCCACTCAGGATGCCCGAGCCGATGCATGAGATAGGAGGCCAGCAGGCCCCCGAAGATCACGATTTCCGAGGCGACGACCCACCAAGTGGCGAGCTTTCCGGTTTCCATCCCGGTCGCGGTGCGTGTCGTTGCGTGCGGTCTGTGCGCCATCTCTCTCTACTCCGCCGCCGCTGTGTCGGGCGGCATGTCCTGTGGCCAGTAGTCCTCTTCCCGACCTGGCACGCTGTACTCGTAAGGGCCCCGATATACGGTTGGGAACTCCGCGAAGTTTCCGTGTGGGGGCGGCGAGGGGACCGTCCATTCGAGCGTATTGGCCTTCCAAGGGTTCTTCCCGGCTTCTTTGCCCCTGAACATGCTCACGAAGAAGTTGATCAGGAAAGGAATCTGGAAGAGGAGCATGATGACCGCAAAAGTGGTCGCGAACTCACGCAAGTACTGCATGTCAGCCAAATCGGGATAGTTCTGGAAGTTGTAGATGCGCCGATGCTGGCCGGCCGCCCCGAGCATGAACAGCGGGATGAATATCAAATTGAACGGGATGATCGTCCCCCAGAAGTGCACCTTGCCCCAGAACTCGTTCAACATCCGGCCAAACATCTTGGGGTACCAATAGGTAATTCCTGCGTAGAACCCGATGATCGCGATGGGGAAGAAGGTGTAATGGAAGTGGGCGAGCACGAAGTACGTGTCGTGGAAGTAGATGTCTGAGCCGCTCGCACCGAGGAAGATGCCCGTGACACCGCCGATGAGGAACTCGGCGATGAATGCGAGCGCCCAGAGCATTGGGGTGCTGAGCGTGATCGAGCCGCCATACAAGGTGGCGATGTACAAGAATATCATTTCCGCAATCGGTATGGATATGATCAGCGTGGTGACCGTGAACACATTGGCCATTCGCGGGTCGATGCCGGCGACGAACTGGTGATGAGCCCATACGAAAAAGCTGATGATACCCGTGGCGAACGCCGTGTAGAGCATGAGCCTGTAGCCAAAGAGCTTCTTTCGCGCGAAGACCGCGATCACGTCGGCGACGATGCCCATCGCAGGGAGAAGCACGACGTAGACCTCGGGATGGCCAAAGAACCAAAACAGATGCTGCCAGAGGATTGGGTCACCGCCCCTAGCCGGGTCGTAGAAGCCTGTGCCGATCACCTGATCGAACAGCAGCATCACAGCCCCCGCGATGAGCGGACCAACGGACGCCATGAAAAGGATGCTCGCGATGACGATCATCCAAAGCACCATCGGGATGTCGTACATCTTCATTCCGGGCGAACGGGAGTTCATCAGAGTCGTGATGAAATTGATGCCTCCCAAAAGAAAAGCGACGAACTCGAGGGCTACGGCTAACACCCAAAGCGTGGAACCGAGCGGTGTTAGACTGTACTCGGCATTCGCAGAGAGCGGAGGATAGGCCGTCCATGCACCGCCAAACCCGCCTCCCGGAACGAAGAACGAGATGATCAAGACGACCGCGCTCAGGAAAAAGATCTGATACGAAAGTCGATTGATGCGTGGGAACACCATGTCGTCGGCGCCGATCATCAATGGGATGAGGAAGTTCCCGAAGGCGGCGATCAGCACGGGCATTGCAACCCAGAAGATCATGATGGTGCCGTGATTGGTAACGAGCGCGTTGTACTCGGCCGCGGAGACCGTGCCGTAGAACGGGACGTGCTCCCCGGGGTACGCGAGTTGCATCCGAAAGACGTAGGCCATGTACGCTCCGATGAGGCCCATCGCGATTCCGGTGAACATGTACTGCATGCCGATCATCTTGTGATCGGTCGAAAAGATGTACTTGCTCAAGAAGCTCTCTTCGTGGTGATGCGCTTCGTGGGCGTGGGCGCGATCCGCTGTGGCTACCTCAGACATGGCTCACCCCTCATGGAACCGCCGCCGCGAGCCTGGTCGCGGGGCTGTTGTCGGCGATCCAAGCAGCGTGCTCTTCAGCCGTTTCGATGAAGATCCGTGCGCCCATGATGCCGTGACCAATCCCGCACATCTCGGCACATTGAATGTCGTACACCCCTGTCTTTGTGGGCTCGAACCAGCCCGTGATCACGCGGCCGGGGATGGCGTCGTGCTTCAATCGAAACACAGGCACCGAAAAGTCATGGAGGACGTCGAGAGACTCGAGCTCGTAATGGTACAAAGTATCCACTTGCACATGGAGCTCGTCGGACATCTTGATGTCATCGGGCGTGTCCAGCTTGCCGTCGGGACCGGGATGCTCGAAGGTCCACGCCCACTGCTGCGCGACGACCCGGACCGTCTGCTGCGCCTCCGGGAGATCCTGTTTGATGTCGTACCAGACCTTGACCGCCATGAAGACGATCACGACATCGCACACGATGATCAGTGCGTGGGGCCAAGTAATCCATCGCTTGAGGTGCGTCTCTTTGCCGGTGATGTACTGGCCTCTAACCCCGTCCTTCTTTCGATAGCGGAGGATCAAGTAGAAGAACATGCCCTCCGCCAGGATGAACCAGAAGCCAACCAAGACCGCGATTAGGCCGATGACCGCGTCGATGTCGGTCGCGTAGCTGGATGCCGCATCGAGATGGTCGCCGACCAGGAGCCGCCCAACGGGCGCAACCAGGGTTTTCAAGAAGTCGAAGATGCTCTGAACCATCTAGCTCCCTCCGAACAAAATGATGCCGAACGCCGCCGCGATGAAGAGCACGGCACCCCCGATGGTCCACCAGAACCAGGCGCCAGCCACAATGTTTGGATCGATTTCCTCATCAGCCATCGAGTAACCCCATTCACTCGGACAATGTCATGATGTAAGCGACGACGTCCTTCATCGCCTGCTCATCGGCTAGCAACATCGACATGGGTCGCATCTGCGCACCGGTCACGTCTTCCGGGTGAGTTCCACGCACACCGCTCTTGAACTTCTTCAGCTGCTCAACCAGGTACCAGTCACTGGACTGGTTCAAGCCTGGGGCACGCAGCTCGAGCTTGCCTTTCCCGTCGGGACCGTGGCACGCGGCACACGTCGCGTACAAGACCTGCCCTTTGGTAGCGTCGCCTCCCTCGAGGATGGGCTCTGGCTTGCTCGCCTCCAAGCTCGCAACGTACTCCGCAACCAGCTGCAGGTTCTCGTCGGTGGTGAGATCCAGGGCCATCGGGCGCATGCGCTTACCAGAGTGGTCCTCGGTGTGGGTGCCGCGAATGCCCCGCATGAACTTCCTGAGCTGCGACTTGATGTACCAACGCTCCATACCGGCGATCGCTGGCGCTGCGAGCACTGGATTGCCGTTGAGCGCGGGACCCGAGTCGCCCTCACCGGCGCTACCATGACATTGCGCGCAGTTCTCGAAGAGCTCTTGCCGGTAGGCGACGCTCTCCCGGTCTGGCGCCCCGCAGCCGAGGCTCGTGAGAACGGTCGCGAATGCGAGAATCCCGGTCAGGTAGATCTGTCGTGCCATGGTAACCGAGCGACTCCCCCAAGCAGTGGAGCCCCTAAAAGGAGGCATAGGTTCAGCCAAACAGGCGGACAACCCGTGAGCGCGGGCGAACCTAGCACGGGTACAGGCAGATCCAAGTCCCAAGTCGAGACGGGCGGAATTACGAAAAAATTTCGTTCGCCGTCCGTTCAGACCGTGTCCAGGTTTCCAAGATCACACCAGCGTCGACAAGACCCGCACGGCGACCACCAAGATGATCAGGGCCGTAATCCGCTGAAGCTGGCGAGGGGAATAGCGCCGAATCGCAAGCCTCGTCCCGATCTGGCCGCCGAGGAACACCGAGACGGGGAGAAGCAGCATGGCGGAAGTCCAATCCGCGAAGCCGGACTTGGCCCATTGGCCCGCGAGGCCACTCGCGGAGTTCACCAAGATGAAGAACGTCGTGAGTGCGGCGATATGCCGCGGCGTACCCCACCGCAGGAAGTAGGCGATGGGCGCGAGGAAGATCCCTCCGCCAATGCCCACTACTCCAGACAAGAACCCGATCCCAGCTCCTACGCCAAGACTCAAGGGCACACCCCGACTCCGCCCGAGCTCCGATGGCGAACCGTCCATCGCCGTTGGCGAACTCCGCACGAACGATGTCCAGAAAAGTCGACTCCCTGCAAACAGGAGCGTCAACCCCAGAAGCGTCAAGAAGGTTCGCTCCTCTACTGGTAACGACCCCCCGACGTACGCCGCCGGAATCGAGAGCACGACAAACGGAAGGCAACGACGCCACGAGAAGTCGCCCGATCGGACGTACAGAAGAAACCCACCGACGACGACGGTCAGGTTACAGACCAGTGCGATCTGCGGAAGGATTGTGTAGGAGAATCCAAACAGCGCCAGCAGTGCGAGATACGTCGAGCCTCCACCAAACCCCGCGGAGGAATACACCACTGCGGTCGCGAAGAAGAGCGGCGCAAGGTAGAGGAGCGCATCCACGACTCCGCATATCTACTGCAGATAGTCCGAAAGCGGAACGGACGCGCTCATGCTCACCGGCAGCCGTTTCGCTCCCCAGTCGCCGGGATGCTCCTCGAACACCCCAGCGCAGCGCGTGCCACAGGCGGGACAGCCACCATTGGAATCGAGGTTCCACTTCAGCAGGCGGTACCAATCCCGAACGATGAGCTCTTCACCGCACATCGCGCAAAACGTCGTGTCGCCCTCGCGGTCGTGGATGTTGCCGGTGTAGACGTATTGGAGCCCGGCCTTCATCGCGATCGTGCGGGCACGTCTGAGCGTGGCTGGCGGCGTCGCGGGGACGTCGAGCATCTTGTAATCGGGATGAAAGGCAGAGAAGTGAAGCGGGACGTCTGGGCCGAGCTCGGTTGAGACCCATTCGCTCAGCGCCCCCATCTCCGAGTCGCCATCATTGTGACCAGGGATGACCAGGTTGGTGACCTCCAACCAGGTGTCCGTTTCATGTCGGATGTATTTGAGCGTATCGAGCACCGCGTCGAGATGGCCACCGGCGATCTTCCGGTAGAAGTCCTCCGAGAATGATTTGAGGTCGACATTGACCGCATCGATGTGCTCGAAGAGCTCGGCGCGTGGCTCGGGGAGCACATAGCCCGCGGTGACCGCGACCGTACGCAGCCCCAGCTGATGACAGGCTTGTGCCACGTCGATCGCGTACTCGAGGAAGATGACCGGGTCATTATAAGTGAACGCTACGCTCCGACAGCCAAGAGCGTGCGCGCGCTCGGCGATCTCGAGCGGACCCGCGGCATCGGCCAACGTGTCGATCTCCCGTGACTTCGAGATGTCCCAGTTTTGGCAGAACTTGCACGTGAGGTTGCAACCGGCCGTGCCAAACGAGAACACAGGAGTCCCGGGGAGGAAGTGATTCAGGGGCTTCTTCTCGATTGGATCGACGCAGAATCCGCTCGACCGGCCGTACGTGGTCAGCACGATGCGGTCGTTCTGTCGCGCTCGCACGAAGCACATCCCTTGTTGGCCCTCACTCAGCTTGCAGGCCCGCGGGCACACTTCGCACAGGAGCTTTCCGTCCGAGAGCGCGCTCCAATAGCGCGTCTCGACCGTGTGCGGATCTTGGGGGGTCTCGGTGGCCATGCTTGGGGTCAAGATGCGCACGGACGCGGTCCGTGACAAGGGCAAGGAAGGGATTGACAACGGAAGCGATTCGGGAGCAGTAAATCAGCATGGAAACCCCGCGGCCCCCCGCAGTGGCCGGAATGTTCTACCCCGGGGACGCGCAATCGCTGCGCTCGGAGGTGGCCCAGTTGCTGCTCGCGGCTCGAATGAAGTCGGAAGGACCGAGCACCCGCGGGCCCAAGGCACTGATCGTTCCACATGCGGGCTATGTCTATTCCGGCCCGGTCGCCGCGTCCGGCTACGCACTGATCGAGCCCGGGCGCGGTTCGGTCGAGCGGGTCGTGCTTCTCGGGCCCAGTCATCGGGTTGCGTTTCGCGGTCTGGCCGCATCACCGAGCAACGCGTTTCGGACTCCCCTCGGTGATGTCCCGGTCGACCGGGAAGCCGTCGAGCGTGTCTGCGCTCTGCCCTTCGTCGAAGCGCGCGCCGACGCCCACGCTCACGAACATTCACTCGAAGTGCATCTGCCCTTCCTGCAACAGACGCTTGGGGCATTCCGTCTGGTGCCCATCGTCGTAGGCGGTGCCGACAAGGACGAGGTGCGGCAGGTGTTGGATCTCTTGTGGGGCGGTCCCGAAACACTCATCGTGGTGAGCTCGGATCTCAGCCACTACCTCGAATACGACGCCGCACGGGCTTGCGATGCATCCACCGCCCGTAAGATCGAAGCCATGGACTCCGCACGACTCGGGCCCGACGAAGCCTGTGGCCAGGTCGCGGTGAGCGGCCTGCTGGACGCGGCGCGCGCACGCGGCCTCGTCGTTCGCCGCATCGATCTTCGCAACTCCGGAGATACTGCCGGGTCTCGTGCGGAGGTCGTCGGATATGGTACCTGGGCGTTCGAGAGCCTGAAATGAGTCGTCCCTCCGACCTTGCCGCGACGTTTCCGAAGATCGTGCTCACGGGTGGCCCCGGCGCGGGAAAGACGGCCGTGCAAAATGTCGCGGCTCGTCTCTTCGGCAAACGGATCGTATGCGTGCCCGAGGCCGCGACAATCCTCTTCAGCGGTGGTTTTCCAAGACATGGATCGCTCAAAGCGCGGCAAGCAGCGCAGCGAGGCATCTTTTGGATCCAGCGGGAGCTCGAGGCACTGCACATCGCAGACGCGCCGGCGGGGAGCACCCTGCTCTGTGATCGCGGTACGGTCGATGGGCAAGCCTACTGGGAGGGGGAAGAAGATTTCTGGTCGCACGTGGGCTCGAGCCCGGAGCAGGAGTACGCGCGGTATCACACGATTGTCCATCTTCGAGTCCCCGAACCCGAGGACGGCTACAACGACCACCCCAATCCGGTACGCACGGAATCCCCTGAGGAAGCAGCCCGCATCGATGCGCGCATCGCCGCGGTGTGGGCCGGGCATCCGCGCGTCATTCAGATCCCCAGCACCGAGAACTTCGTCCTCAAAGTCGAAGAGGCGACCGAGCGGATCGGCGCCGCGCTCGCCCTGATCGTCCGTGGCCACTCAGGGCGCTAGCCACCAAACGTGTCGCTCGGAACCAGCGTATCGCGCAACAGATCCTCGTTGACGTAGTCCCGCTCTTCTTCGTCGATGTCCTTCTTGAGGATGTCGACGAGCTTGTGTACCGCCGCGGCGATGTCCTGAGGCTTTGCGGCATCCCTGATCGCATCGACCAAGCGGTCTAGGTCCGCGCGCTGCTCTTCGTGCTCGTCTTGGAGGTGACGGATGCGTTCCGGGCCGAAGCCATCGGCCTCGCGGATCGCAGGCGCCATGTACCGCTCCTCGAATGCCATGTGGAGCTCGAGGATTCCCCGGAGGGCGGTCGCCGCGCGCTTGACGCGGTCTGCCGTTTCGAGGCCTTGAAGGAGCTCCGATGCGCCGAGGCGCAGCTCTTCGAGCATGGCTTCGATCTCGCGATGCTGGGAAAGCACCTTTTCCCGAATCTCGGACGGCAACATCGGCTCTTCGTCAGGCACGTCGCTACCTTAGCACTTTTCAGGCAACGACGCGTGCGCAATGACCGCAGTGCCTGCGCGTACGTCCTCGAGAATGCGCAAATCGTGCGTCGGACTGACGACACTACAAGGGATTTTTCAAGGTGGCGCGTGGCACGGAGTTTGCGAATCATTACCCGCCATAAGGAAAGTGTGGATTCTAATGGCGCATCTTGGAAAGCTTCCTCCGTGATTCACCGTCTCCTCATCGCGTTCGATTTCTCCGCCCCTTCGCGGCGCGCACTCGAGCTGGGGGTGCTCCTCGGCCTGAAGTTGGACGCCGAGGTCCACGCCGTCACCGTTCTCGACGAGGAAAACCGCTCGGAGACACAGCTCGAAGCGCTGGCCCGTGCGCTGGAAATCGAGATCGAGCAGGCGCTCCACCAGCCAGATCACAGCATTCACTGCCACGCACTCGCCGGCGACCCGGTGGATTCGATCATCTCGCTCGCACAAGAGATCGAAACGCCCATGATCATCGTAGGCACGACGGGCAAGGGGGCCGTCGCACGCACCCTGCTTGGCAGCGTGTCCAACGCGCTCGTTCAGCGAAGCGGCGCGATCGTCATGACGGTGCCGTAGATGCTCGAAGAGCTCAAGGGCTATGTCGGTTTCGGTGCGGACGACGCACGACTCCTGAGGGAGGCTCAGGAGCAGGTGACGCCCTATTTTGAATCGATCGTAGAAGCATTCTATGACGCGATCCGGAAGAGCCCCAAAGCGCGCGCAGTGTTCGAAGACGACGCGCAGATCGAACGTCAGAAGCGATCGCTCCGCGACTGGCTCCGCACGCTCTTTGGCGGCGAGTACGACGCCGCCTACCTCACCCAGCGCGAGCGCATTGGGCGGGCCCACGTTCGTGTCGGTCTCGAGCAACGCTTCATGTTCGCCGCGATGAACGTGGTGCGCGCTGGTTTACACGACGCCATCGAAGGGCAAGAGTCGTCGACGCCGGCGCAGAAGCTCAAAATCCATTCCGCGATCGACAAGATCTGTGACATCGAGCTCGCGATCATGCTCGAGACGTACCGAAACGCCTACATGGAGCGAATCCAGATCGGCGAGCGACTCGCAGCGCTGGGGCAGATCGCTGGCGCGATCGCGCACGACCTTCGAAACCCACTCGCCGTAATCGACACGTCTGCGCACCTGTTACAGAAGCGCACGATCGAAGAACCCAAAGTCGCAAAGCATGTCGATCGAATCGCGCACCAGGTAACGCTGATCGACGGTATCATCACCTCGCTCTTGTCGCTGACGCGGGACGAGCTACCGGAGCGCCAGCCCACAGTTGTGACGGAGTTGATCCAAGATGCCATCGACCAGGTGAGACTTCCGACGGGGGTGACATGGGAGGCAGACATCGCACATGATTTGGACGAGGTGCTCCTCGAACCGACGCAATTCAGGCAGGTCCTTTACAATCTGTTCAAGAACGCTGCAGAAGCGCTACGCCTCGAAGGGGGGTCGATCCACATAAGGGCAGAGCGAGACGGGGACTCCTTGAAACTCACGGTGTCGGACACGGGCCCAGGGCTTTCCGAGGAGATTCGAGAGACGCTCTTTCACCCCTTGGTGACCACCAAGACGGGAGGGTTCGGCTTGGGGCTTGCGCTATGCCGGTATGTTGTGGAAAAACATGCAGGTACGATTACTGGGACGAATCGCCCAGAGGGCGGTGCATTGTTCGACATCGTAGTCCCAGACGCGATACCCCCTAGCTGATGCAAATCCTTATCGTCGACGACAACGAACCCCTTGCGCAGAATATCGCGGAGATCCTCGAGCACGAGGGCCATCAGGTGGCCACCGCAAGCTCGGCCGAGGAGGCCCTCGAGTGGGCAAGCCGTATGCCGCTCGAAGGTGCGCTGCTCGACATCCGCATGCCGGGGATGGACGGGGTTGAGCTTTTCGAACATCTCCAAGCGATCCACCCTCGAGCGACTTACTGCCTCATGACGGCGCACGCGATCGACCAACGGGTCGAGCAAGCCGTTGCAAACGGCATCAAGACCGTCCTGTCCAAGCCGCTTTGCGTCGACGATCTCATCGCCTGCGTCTCGACCGCCAACGTCGCCCGGCTCCCGTCCAAGGACCTGGATTTCACTAGCTCATGAAGGAAGCCGCCCGGATCCTCATCGTCGAAGACAACGAGGACCTCGCAGACAACGTGGCCGAGCTTTTCGACGATCTCGATGGCGAGGTCGCGATCGTCACGAACGCAGACGAAGCGCTCGAGACCGCACAGACTGGCTTCGACCTCGCGATTCTCGACATTCGCCTCTCGAGCCACGTCAACGCGATCGACCTCATGCCGCAACTTCGAGAGGCTTCTCCGGACAGTGAGATCATTCTCATGACGGGCCATGGCACGTTGGACTCCGCGATCGCTGCGGTGCGGCACGGCGCATTTGCGTACGTCCTCAAGCCGTTCGACCCGAAAGAGCTCCACACGCTCAGCACCCGTGCCCTCGAGCGTGTCTTTCTGCGACGCGATCGCGACGAGCTGGCGCGAAAACTAGCCGAATCGGCCGCGCTGGCGGCCATGGGACGGCTCACGGCTGGGCTCGCGCACGAAATCCGCAATCCGCTCAACGCGGCGAAACTCCAGCTCGAGCTTCTCAGCCGACAGGCCGCCCAGATCAGCGATGAAACGCTGGCAGACAAGATCGCGTCTCGTGCATCGGTGGTACGCGAGGAGATCTCGAGCTTGAGCACGATGCTCGACGAGTTCCTCTCGCTCGCCCGCCCCATCGAGATGGAGACGGAGCCGTTCGATCTAACCACGCTGGTAAGCGAGGTGATCGAGCTGCAGTCCCCAGTCGCGACGGACAAAGGCGTCCAGCTCGCATGCGAGTGTGAGCCAGACCTGCTTGCGCTAGGCGACCGCTCGAAGATCAAGCAGGTACTGGTCAACCTGATCACCAACGCGGTCGAAGCCGTCGGCGCGATCGAGGACCAGGGCCGAGTGGCGGTGACTCTGAGGGAGAGCCGGCCGGGTCGGGTCACCGTTTCCGTCTCGGACAACGGCCCGGGCATCTCGGAAGACCTCCTAGACCAGGTCTTTCTTCCGTTCTTCACGAGCAAGCCGGCGGGCACGGGGCTGGGCCTAAGCATCGTCGAGCAGCTCATCACCGCACACGAAGGCAAGGTTTCGCTCTCTAACAACACCGACGGCGGACTCGACGCGACGTTCTCGCTAAAACGCGCGAGTCCCAGGAGTTGATGTTGCGCGTTGACCTCCAGGATGGCATGCCTCTTGCCTTGTTGCTCTGGAGGAGGAATCGATGATCGTACAAGAACTCATGACCGAAAACCCCATGACGGTCACCGAAAACGCAAGGGTCGCAGAGGCTGCGGACCTCCTTCAAGACTTGGACATTCGGCACTTGCCGGTCGTCCGCGGAACCGAGCTGGTGGGGATTCTGAGCGACCGGGACCTCGGCAGCATCTACCGACCCTCACTCGACGATGAGGACGCGTTGAGCCGGATCGAGGCGATGTACAACTCCCCCGTCAGCGAGTACATGAGTACGAGCATCGTACACATTGATCCTGAATCGAACATTCAAGACGCAGTGCAGATGATGCTCCAGAACCGAGTGAGCGCCCTTCCCGTAGTGGAATCGTCGAGCGGCGACCTCGTCGGCATCCTGAGTTATGTCGATATCCTCCGGGCTGCTGAGCCCGCTTTGGGCAAGCTCTAGCCGCCGCCCTGCACCCATGCTTTGAGCCGGCGCATGCCTTCGTCGTAGGTGACCTCGGGGTGGTACCCGAGGTCTCTGCGCGCCGCCGCGATGTTGTACCAATGGGCTGTGGACAGTTGGCTTACCAAGAAACGGGTCAGCGGTGGCTCGGTCTGAAGGCGCAGCGCCTTCCATACGCCCTCGGTTACCGCGGCGGCAGCACGCGCCAAGCCAAGAGAAATCGTTCGCGTCACCGGAGGCAAGCCAGCGGCATCGAGCATGTCGTTGACGAACTTCGGGGCCTCGAGTGGTTCGTCCTGCGTGATGAAATACGCGTTCCCCGCAACGGCAGAATCCGGCGCAAGACGATCATATGCGGATAGGTGGGCGGCGACGGCGTTGTCGATATAGGTGGTGTCTATGCGTTTTGGCTCGCCCACCAGGCGCAGGCGCCCCGCCTTCGCGCGAGCGACGAGGCGCGGCAACGCGGAGGTGTCGCCCGGACCCCAGACGAGGTGAGGTCGGATCGCAACCGTGGACAGTGTGTCGTCATTTGCCGTGAGCACTTCCTGTTCGGCGATGGCTTTGGTCGCAGGATAGTGCGCCTCGAAGTCAACCGGGTAAGGAGCAGACTCGTCTAGACCCTCGACCGAGTCCCCGCCGTGTACCACGCTCGGTGTGCTCGTGTAGACGAGCTTTCTAACGCGATGCACCCGACACGCCTCGATCACGTGACGCGTCCCGAGCGCATTGGTCGCAAAGAAATCTTCGTAACGCCCCCATAGATCGAAGCGAGCCGCTACGTGAAACACCGCTTTGCAACCTTCCATGGCTGCAAGCACGGCGCTCAGATCGCTGAGGTCTCCTCGACATAGATCCACGCTCCACGCGCGGAGCTCTGGATAGTCTCCCCGACAAAACACTCGAACGGGTTCGCCCCGGTCCAGCAGTGCGCGAACGATCGCACGGCCGATGAAGCCGCCACCGCCTGTAACGAGGATCATCCGCTCACTCCACGGGAACGGACCCATTGCGCGAGCTGTTCGCGGCCGATCTTCGCATTGTGACGGATATCCACCGGAAAGCCTGGGTGCCGAATGAAGCGCGCCACGCGATTCAGTTGCGGATGCGCCTGCGCAATCTGACGGAGCTGCTGCTCGACCTCGCGCCACTCAGCACGTTGGTGCCCTGGTTCGAGCTCCACACAGAGCGTCGGCGAGCCCTCAGGGCCCACCAGTGCAGAACGATACACGGCGGGGTGAGCGTCGAAGATCTTCTCACATGGGACGGTGAACAGTGTTTCGCCTTCAACGGTGATTCGGTGACTCTTGCGACCACAGAACCAAAGGCGACCTTCCGCGTCGCGCCACCCCACATCGCCCATGCGATGCCACACGAAGTCGCCGTCGCGCATTTTCGAAAGCGCGGTGTTCTGCGCGTCGCCAAAATACTCCTCGGTCACCATCGGCCCTCGCACGGCGATCTCGCCGATCTCTCCGTCGGGAAGCTCGAGCTCGCTCGAGAACCGTTCGATCGGCTCATCGGTGATGCGGATGATCTTGACCTCGATATCGGCAACGGGTTTGCCCACGCAAACGCCAGCTCCGCTCTCCGTCCTGGCCCAGGTGTCCGTGATGATTTGGCGGCCCGGGAGGCACGCCACCGGCAACGATTCGGTGGCGCCGTAAGGGGGAAACACGTCCCCATCCGCGGGCAACATCCGGTGCCAACGAGCCAACGTGTGGGCCGGCAGGGGGGCTCCGGCGGCGATGACTCGACGGAGAGTCGGCAGGTTGGTTTCGTGAACCTCGCCGTAGCGCCCCACGGTATTGAGCAGAGCGGGCGATCCAAACATGGTGGTCACGCCGAACCGCTGAATCGGCTCGATCACATTGCGCGGGTCAACGCTTGCGGGTCGACTCGGATCCATGTCGGGGATCACGGTGGTCATGCCCAATGCCGGATCGAAAAGTGCGAACAATGGGAACGTCGGCAGATCGATTTCGCCGGGCTCGATCGCGAACATGTCTCGAATCGCCGTCACCTGCGCGAGGAAGTTGCGATGCCGGTAGACGGCGCCCTTGGGTGGCCCGGTACTTCCCGATGTGAACAGCACGGCCGCCACTTCGTTTCCGCCCGTCGGAGCGGGGCGATCTCCGGAGGCGAGCCGTTCCGCGCCAACTGCCTCCACCTGAGCAAGCGTGTGTTTCCCGAGACCCCAGCCACCGACGGTGATCGTGCGCTCCACCGTCGCGCGACCCCAGCCCAAGGCGATGCGGGCGGCATGGGCGACGGGAATCCCGATGAACGCACTCGGCGCTGCGCGGGCAAGGCACTCGCCGAGACCCCGGATGCCAAGACCAGGGTCGATCATGACGGGTACGACGCCGGCCTTGAACAAGCCGAATGTGAGCGCAAAGAGCTCCGGGCTCGGTCGCACCATGAGAGCTGCTCGATGACCGCGTTCGATGCCTACGGCGTGAAGCCCAGCCGCGATCTTGCTGCTCCGCTCATCGAGCTCCTGGTACGACACCTGCGTGTAGGCGACCTTTCCATCCCGGTCTCGGCGTTTCGTGGGAAAAAAGATCGCGGTTCTGTCCGGCTGGGCGGCCGCCATCCGGGGAAGCACGTCAGCGACCGTAGACAGTGCGGGCGTCATGCTGCAACTCCCAAGAATCCGCGCACGAGTTGCTCGATCTCGTCGGGGGCGTCTTCGAGGACGTAATGGCCGCAATCGGAGAAGCGGTGGACATCCGCGGCCGGGAGCTTCTCTTCCCATTGACGCAGAAAATGATCATCGAAGACGAAGTCGCGCTCGCCCCAGCAGATCAGTACTGGCCGGTCGCTGAACTGATCGAGATGCTCCCCAACGTCGCGAACCAGTGAAAAACTCGGATCACCGTCCTGCAATGGAATGTCCTGCACGAAGCGCAGGACCGCTCGGCGGCTATCCCAGGTGTCGTACGGGGCGCATAGCCCGTCGCGGACCTCCTTGGGAAGCCTCTGACGAGTCACGGCGAGTCGAGTGGCACCGCGTGCAAAGGCATTGAAACCGCGAACCAGGACGGCCCCTGCCTTGGTGTTGCGCGCCCACCAAAGCGAGGCTGGGAGGCGTTTTGTCGCTGGCATCGGAAACGCGGCGGTGTTGAGAATCACCAGCCGGGCGACGAGATCGGGATGGCGGTGCGCCCACCCCATGCCGATCATTCCACCCCAATCGTGAAGCGCGAGAGTGATGTTCTGCAAGCCGAGGTGCGTCACGAGGAACTCGATATCCTCGACCCGCTGCTCTAGTCGATAGGAGTAAGCGTCATCGTCCGGCTTGTCCGACTTGCCGCAGCCAATGTGGTCGGGGGCGATCACACGATGCGTGGGTCGCAGTGCCTTGATCAGTCGCCGCCAGTAGAACGACCACGTGGGGTTGCCGTGAAGCATTAGAACCACTGGTGCGTCGCGGTCGCCCTCGTCGACGTAGTGCATCCGCGCACCGCTCGGAAGCTCCAGCCAGTGCGGGGCGAACGGATAGAGCTCCTGATCAACGTGCATGTGCCGCCCTACCAGACGACTTCAGCCATGGTGCAGTTGAGCCCGGACCCTATGCCCATGAGCGCCACGCGGTCACCTGCCTGAATCCGCCTGGCCTCGAGCGCCTTCGAAAGCACCATCGGCACACCAGCCGGACCGACGTTGCCAAGCTCGGCGTGTGCGGCCAGGAACTTGTCCGAAGGCAGCTCGAGCGCCCGGGCAAGCTTGTCGGTGTACGGTCGGCTCACTTGATGCAGAACGTACTCCGCGACGGCGTCGGGGCTCCACCCGAACTCGCGCTTCGCGCCCTCATAGGTCTTCTTGGCGAGCGTGATGCCAGCGATCAGGAGCTCCTGACTCTGGGTCTCCATCCCGTCGACCTGCCCGCGGCACAGCCGGTTGTGCTCGGTGGCGGCAAGCGTGACCCCGCCACGGAAACGGTGGCCATCGCGCACCAAGTCACTCCGTCCAAGGACCATTGCCGCGCCACCTGACCCCAGCGTCAACGTGGCGAAGTTTGCACGAAACGCCGCGTCATCGAAGCCCGGCTCCTGCATTCGTTTGATGGTGCTCTCGACGACGGTTCGACTGTTCTCACCGTCGACCACGATCCCGTAGTCGAGTTGCCTGCGTTCGATCATGTTGCCGATCATATCCATCCCGTTGAGGAAACCGAGACAGGCGTTTCCAAGATCGAAATTGATGCAGTTGGGGCCGAGACCGAGGTTGCCGTGCACGAGACAGGCGGTCGAGGGCTCGATGTAGTCGCGACACACCGAGGTGTTGATCAAGATTCCCAGCCGGTCGGGATCCACGCCCGATCGCTCGATGGCCAGTTTGGCTGCCGCGGTGGCCGCCTGCGATGGCTGAAAATCGATCGGCCACATTCTGCGCGCGCGAATGCCGGTGAGCCCTTCGAGGAAACCGGGCTCGAGACCTAGCCGTCGCATGGGTTCGGCCAGTCTCGCCTCGATCTCGGTGGAGGTCACTCGGTCGGCTCCGTCGACGTGGGCGACACTACAGATAGAGACGTTCTCGAAACGCACGGCCGCACCGTACTTCGGGCAAGGGCGACGCACAACCTCGCGCGCAGACTTGCCCGTAGCTCCCGCAGTACGAAGGAAACGCTAAAACTGGGCGCCAGCGCCGACCGAAATGAAGGGTCGGGTCTCCGGATAGAGCGCGTTCCTGATCAGGTTGACCTTGATCGACAAGCCGGCAAACGCGGAGCCGCCGAGCGGGATCATGTAACCTCCACCGAGGAGCACGTTGCCAAAGGTCTCTCTCGGCGTCGAAAAGCCCGACTGCTTGAAGCCCGTGTTGAGCAAGAGCCCTTCGACCTCGGCGAAAAGAGTACCGATGACGAAGGCGCGCAAGAAGAGACTGCCGCCGATCGTATTTCCCCGAATGTCCGGCCCGGGCAGGCGGTCCTTGGAGTACTGGTAGATGAACCTCGCGCCGGGCTCGACCCGCTTGCGAATGAGATACGAAACCGCAGGCGACACGTCGAGGAAGATAAAGTTGCTGGACATACTGAACCCGAAGCTGCCACCGACCCGCACATGACCGAGAGGAGGTTTGGGCTTTGGCGCATCCTCGATCGCGATGCTGATCGGCGGCACCGGGTCCTCGGTTACTCCGAGCGAGTCTGGCGGGTCGGCCACGACCCCCTCTGGTATATCGGCTGCTTCACCGCTCTCTTTGGACGAGCTCCCATCCGAAGGGGGGTAGCCGTCGGCGCCGCGGTACAGTTCATCATCGGCGAAAGCCACCGCGCTACAGAGCGCGAAGACGCACAATGTGACCAAGAAGCGCATGATCCCCGTCGAATCCTAACAGCTAGGAACGAACTGGGCCCGCTCGGTATTCCAGGGTGCGCTCAGAGGAGAAAAACGTCCTCGAGGTCGTCGAAAATGGTCGCGCGCCATCGTGCCAGCGGGCTTTGCCCTTCCAGCAGCTGTTGGGTCGCTTTGAGCACGGCCTCCAGATCGACCAAGTAGCAGTACGGGTCATCCTTTGACCGCGTCGCAATGGCCTTGGGGAGATCCATGGGCGGAAGCCAGGCCGCCATCTTTCGGTTCTCGCCGGCCATGAGAGCGCGTACGGCGACATTGGCCAATCGACTGCCGAGGAGACGATCGAACGCAGTGGGGCGACCTCCTCTCACGACGTGTCCGAGCACGGTGACGCGCGTTTCGATCTCTGTCACCGCGCCATCGCTGAGGTCACGCAGCTTCTCGTCGACGAGGTGCTTGAGGCGCTCGGTGGGCGTCGGAACGCCTTCGGCCTTGATCGCGATGACGCGTTGGTTCCCCCGATGTCGTTCGCGCACGGTAAGCACGGTGCGTGCCATAGACTCGACCAGCTCTTCCTCCGATCGGGCCGCTTCGGGAAAGAGCACCATGTCCGCGCCCGATGCGACGCCCGAGGTCATTGCCAGGTAGCCGCAGTCGCGCCCCATCACCTCGATGATGAACGTGCGCTCATGAGCGCTCGCGGTGTCGGCGATCTTGTCGCACGCTTCGACGATCGTGTTCATCGCCGTGTCGACTCCAATCGCGAGACCCGTCAGTGCGATGTCGTTGTCGATCGAGGCCGGAACACCCGCGACACGTACACCAAAATCGCCTGCCTCTTCGGGGTCCGTGAGGGCGAGCGCACCTGCCAGGGAGCCGTTACCTCCGATGACCATCAAGCCATCGACTTCGTGGTCCGTGAGCACCTTTCGGCATTGATCGCGGGTCTCCCTCTCGAGGAATTCCTTGCACCGCGCCGAATGGAGCATCGTTCCGCCTTCGCGCAGGAGCTCTTTCACCGCATCGGTGTCGAGGGGCACGAGCTCTTCGTGGAGCAGCCCGCGATAGCCGTGCCGGATGCCGAGCACCTTGCAGCCTTTGGAAAGCGCGACGAGCGTGGCAGCTCGGATCGCAGCGTTCATTCCTGGCGCGTCGCCACCGCTGGTGAGAATTGCGATCGTTTGGGACATCTGAACCTCCTCACTCCTCGAGCAGAGCCAGTTTGCGATTGGCCTGCTCGAGCACCGCTTTGACGCGAGCATCTTCCTCGAGTTTGCTCCACAGGTCGAGAGCGGCCTGACGGTAGGTGTCAGGGCTCATTCGCCCCCGAAGGAGCTCAACCCGCAAAAACACGAAAGCCGTTTGCACGACGTCATGAAGACAGTAGTCGCGGATTTCCGCATGCCGGCCCTCGTCGTGCATGCCCTGCACCATCGAACCATCGACTCCCATCTTGCCAGGCATGCCGACCAACTGGGCGAGCGCGTCCAGACTGGGCCGCCGGCTCGCTCCGTAGTCGGTCAATACATCGGCCAAGTCGATGTGGCCGGCGTCGCTGAAGCGATACCGATAGTCACGATCTGCATAATAGACAGGAAAGGGGATCCCGTGCTTGAGCATCCGATTGGCGAGCACGGGCAGGTCGAAGGAGCGTCCGTTGAAGGTCACCAGGTGTGGATGCTCCTTGCCGACGAAGCCCGAGAACTCCTCGAGCACCGTCGATTCAACTGGCGGACCCTCACCGTCACCACCAAAGGCGCCCATCTTTCGGAGTCGATACTCCGAGTCCAGCCACAGCACACCGAGGGCCACCACTTGGTGAAAGGGCGCCGGCGGAAAACCTCCCTTCGCCGCGTCCCATAGAAGCTCTGGGTCGGCGATGGTCTCGATGTCTAACACGAGGTAGCTGCGCGACACCCGCTGAGGCTATAGGAATCGGGTAGCTCGTGGCTAGGGGGCACTTGACCGGAGGAGCGGTACGTGCGGTGATCGGACCAGGGAGGCTGGATGTTCAAGGAAGTCCTGCAAGAAGTCGTCGACGGAACGGAGGGAGGCATCGCTGGTGTCCTGATGGGCTACGATGGCATCACGGTCGACCACTACACCGGCAACTCTGCCTCCTTCGATGTCGAATCGGTTGGTATGGAATACTCGGTCGTGCTCAAGAACATCGCCAATGCAGCGCGGATGCTCGAAGCCGGCACAACGAACGAGGTTTCCGTCAAGACCGATCGCCTCACGACACTAATTCGCCCGCTTACGGAAGACTATTTCGTCGCGGTGACACTGCACCCCGACGGTAACCTCGGGCGGGCGAGGTTTCTCCTGCGCACACGGGCCTCGAAGATCCTCGAGAATCTATAGCGACCGATGAGCTCCAGACCGAACCGCGTTCTCGTGTTGCATGGTCCCAACCTCAATCTCTTGGGGCAACGGGAGCCCGACGTGTACGGAAGCGCGACACTGCAGGACGTCGATGCATCACTCGATGAGTTGGCGACTCACTCAGGTGCAGCCGTCGAATGTCGTCAGTCCAATCAAGAAGGCGAGCTCATCGACTGGCTCCACGATGCCGCCAGCTCTTTTGACGGTGTCTTGATCAATCCGGGCGGTTTCACACATACCTCAGTCGCGCTCCGCGACGCCATCGCGGGGATCGACCTTCCGGTCGTCGAAGTCCACTTGTCAAACACCCACGCGCGCGAATCTTTTCGACAAACCTCGTTGACCGCTCCCGTATGCGTGGGCACGGTCATCGGCTTCGGACTGCGAAGCTATACGCTTGGTCTTCTGGCACTGCTCGATCATTTGAAGGACGTCACCTGAGCCAAGCATTCGATGGAGATCGATTTCAAACAACTGAGGCGCCTGATTCAGACCCTCGAGAAGTCGAGCCTGAGTGAAATCGAAATCAAAATCGGCGAGGAAAAGATCCACCTCAAACGCGGCACGCCTGCCACCGCACTTGAACCCGTGGTTTCTACGGGCACCAGTAGTCCGGCCACGGCCGAGAACCGGGACGATACCTACGTGACTTCGCCCTTCGTGGGGACGTTTTACCGCGCGGCTGCTCCGGATCAGGAACCCTTCGTCAGCTTGGGTGACACGATCTCGCCCGGAACGGTCCTGTGCATCATCGAAGCCATGAAACTGATGAACGAGATCGAGGCGGAGGTGAGCGGCACCATTACCGAGGTTCTGGTCGAGAACGGCAAGCCCGTCGAATACGGCGATCGTCTGTTCAAACTCAAGCCCTCTCCCTGATGTTCAAGAAGGTCCTCATCGCCAACCGGGGCGAAATCGCACTTCGTGTGATTCGCGCTTGTAGAGAGCTCGGTATCCAAACCGTTGCCGTCCACAGCGACGTCGACACCGAAGCGCTCCACACACGCCTCGCCGATGAAGCGGTATGCATCGGTCCCGCCGATCCGCAGAAGAGCTATCTGCTCACGCCGGCGATTCTTGCCGCAGCCGAGATCACCGGCGCGGATGCCGTCCATCCCGGTTATGGCTTCCTGTCTGAGAACGCTACCTTTGCGGAGACGTGTCTGGAATGCGGCTTGTCGTTCATTGGTCCGACGCCTGCGGATATCAGCCAATGGGGAAGCAAGCTCGATGCGCGTGCTCTCGCCAAACGCCTAGGATTGCCGATCATCGAGGGCAGCGGGCTCCTTCAGGATGCGCAACAGGCGGTGCGCGCCGCAAGCGAGCTCGGTTTCCCGGTCATGCTGAAGGCCTCGGGTGGCGGTGGCGGCCGCGGAATGCGGATCGTTCGAGACGAGGCCACGATGCTGCGAGTGTTCGACCACGCACGCGCCGAGTCAAGCGCAGGGTTCGGAAGCGAAGAGCTCTATCTCGAACGCTACATCGACGAACCTCGCCATATCGAGTTCCAGGTTCTAGCCGACGCTCATGGGACCGTCCGCGTGCTGGGCGAACGCGAGTGCTCGATCCAACGGCGACATCAAAAGATTCTGGAGGAGGCCCCAAGTCTGGCGGTGTCCTCGGAGCAGCGTGCGGATATGGTCGCGACAATCGGCCGCGCAGTGGCGCAGAGTGGCTACACATCGGCAGGTACGCTCGAGTTCCTCATGGACGAGCGCGGCGAGTTGGCTTTCCTCGAGATGAACACCCGCATTCAAGTCGAACACCCTGTAACGGAGCTCGTAATCGGGCTCGACCTAATCACCGCGCAAATACGAATCGCGGCCGGTGAACCGCTGGACCTTCCCGACAAGAACCTCATTCCGAGAGGTCACGCGATCGAATGCCGAATCAACGCCGAGGACCCGAGCACCTTCGCCCCGTCACCGGGCCGCATCACTCGATACCACCCCCCGGGTGGCGCCGGGATTCGCGTGGACAGCGGTGTCTACGGCGGCTGGACGGTTTCGGCCGCCTATGACCCGCTGATCCTCAAGCTGCTGGCCCATGGCAGCGCTCGCACGGAGTCGATCGCGCGCATGCGTAGGGCGCTCCAGGAGACCATCGTCGAGGGCATTCGGACCAATATCCCGCTGCACCAGCGCATTTTGGAGCATCCGGACTTCGTCGCGGGTCGCCTTTCTACGCGTTTTCTCGAGCGGCTGTGAACTCGCCCGGGCGGGTGGCTCTGTTGACCCGACTCATCGGGCACCATTAGACTTCTATTGCTGATCCATTGGCTATTAATCGCAGAAAAGTTATCGACACCGCGCGAAAACATCTCTCGCGCGGGCAGTTCGACAAGGCGATCGCTCAATACGAAAAACTCGTAAAAAGCGACCGTCGCGACGTGCGTTCATTGCACAAGATCGGCGAGATCTATCTTCGCAAAGGCGACAAGGAACAAGCGGTGGAGACCTACCGCAAGGTGGTCGAGCAGTACGCAGAGCAGGGGTTCTTCCTCAAGGCGCTGGCCGTTTGCAAACAGGCGCTAAAGGTTGATCCAACCCGCTTGGATCTCATGGTGCGGCTCGGCGATATGTACGAGCAGCTGCAGCTGATGAGCGACGCGATGAACACCTACGGTGAGGTGGCTAACACATACATGCGGGCAGGAGAGACCGACCGCGCGCTCGGCATGCTCGCGAAGATGGCGGAGCTCGATCCGGATCACATCCCCGTGCGGATCAAGTACGCCGAGGCCCTATCACGGGCTGGACGAACACAGCTTGCCGCTGACGAGTTCGAGAAGAGCGCTACTCTTCTGAAGGAGCAAGGGCGACTCGACGACTACGTCAAAGTCGCCGAACGACTTCTCTATCACCGCCATAACGACGTCAACGTGGCCCGGGAGCTCGCCGAAGCCTACGTCGCGCGGAGCGATCCGAAGCGGGCGCTCACCAAACTGCAGATCTGCTTCAAGGCCGATCCGCGCGATACGCGCACGCTGGAGTTGCTCGCCGAAGCATTTCAGCAACTCGGTCAGGTCGACAAGGCAATCAGCGTCTATCGAGAAGTCGCTCGCATTCATAGAGAAGCGGGGCGACCGGAGGATCGGGCCGCGGTTCTCGAGAGAATCCTGAGCATCAACCCTGAGGATAAGGAAGCGCGGAAGAGGCTCGATTCCACGATGGCGTTGATACCCCCGGAACCATCCGTGCCAGAGTCCGTTGCGCCACCTCCGGCTGAGCCCGCGCCCCCATCACTCAGCCCGGCAGTTCAGAGCTCGGCGCCGATTGCTTTCGAGCCGACCGCGGTCGACGAGCGGCCGAGGATGCCTGCGCCGCCGACGCCGAGAATGCCGTCTTCGGTACCAGCATCAGCGGCAGCACTCGCACCCATGAGTTTCGCCGAGTTCGAGTCACTTCCGCTTCGCTCCGTCGCTGCCGAACCGTCTTCGATGGCGTCGCTCCCCGCTCCGAGCGCACTGGAGGCTGCGCTCGAGCAAGCCGACTACTACCTCACTGCGGGACTGTTCAAAGAAGCGGAGAGCATGATGGTCGACCTCCAGAAGGCACTGGCGGCGCATCCTCTCGTAATCGATAAGGCGAGAGAACTGGACGAAACCATGGCGGCTGCGGTCAACGGTGGCGCGGCGCGACCCGCGATGGCATCCGCACGCCCCTCGACTCCCTCTTTAACGCAGGTCGATGCTCCTGCAGACCTCATGGAGCCCATGGAGCCGCTCGCAGGGAACGTCGTCGAGCTCGATCCGCTCTTGGATAGACCCACCACGGCGCCCAATGACGAAACCTTCGCAGTCGCAGAGAAGCTAGCCTCGGGGCTGGTGGGGGTCGACTCGGTCGCCGACGCGGATATGGTCGATGTCGACGCCATCTTCGAGCAGTTCAAGAAGGGCGTGGCAGAACAGGTGGCGGACGAGGACAGCGAGACCCACTTCGACCTGGGCATTGCGTATAAGGAGATGGGACTCCACGCAGATGCCCGACGCGAATTCCAAGTTGCAATGGCGAACCCTCTCAAGACATGTATGTGCTGGACGATGATCGGGCTCAGCTACATCGAGGAGTCGCGTTTCGATGATGCGGTCGAGGCGTTTCACTCGGGCTTGCGCTCACCGAAACGAACGGACTCCGAGGAGCTGGGTCTTCACTTCGAGCTGGGCCGCGCCTACCACAAGGCTGGCGACAACGCGATGTCTCGCGAGCACTACGAGCTCGTCCACGCCCGTGATCCCAAGTTCCGAAACGTCAAAGACCGCCTCGCAGCACTCGACGGCGCCCCGGGCGAAGAAGTCACCGGCCGCCTCTCGACCTTTGCGGAGCTATTTCGGGACGACTGAGGAACGATTGACGTAGCTGGTCTGCGGGCGTACCCATCCTCGCCGGGTCGCCCCTCATGAGAACATCCCTCGTCTACCTCGTATTGCTCCTTTTGCTCCTCGCGACGGTTGTCGCCGCCCTCACGGTGGGACCCGCAAGCCTCGAAGACCCGAACCTGCGCGCGACACTACTCGAACTACGCGGAGCCCGACTGAGTGCCGCGTTTCTTGCCGGAGCAGCGCTCTCGGTCGGCGGAGTTGCAGTGCAGGGATTGTTTCGGAATCCCCTTGCGAGTCCTTCGATTCTCGGCACGACCGCGGGCGCCAACCTCGGTGGTCAGATGGCGCTCATCGCCTTTCAGTTGACGGTGGGTGTGGAGGTGCTTGCACCGGAGATCATCTTGCACTTGGGTTGCTTGCTCGGTGCTGTGTTCGCGCTCGGGGTGCTTCTGCTCTTCCTGAGGTGGAACCCCGACCTGCTGACGCTGCTGCTCACGGGCTTCATCCTCTCGTCGCTCTTCTTGAGCATCGGCTCCTTTCTGACGAGTCTCGCGCAGGAATCGTGGGAGCTTGGCCGCGCGATGGTTGCCTGGTCACTCGGCAGTGTAGGAGGTGTGGGAGCACGCCAGGTAGTTCTCGCAGTGCCGCTGGTTGTTGCGGGGGTCACGGCGATTTGGATGTGGGGCCGCACGCTGGATGTGATGCTCTCGGGAGAAGAGGAGGCGGTGTCGCTCGGCGTGAACGTCGCCGCGACTCGACGGTGGATCGTGATTTGGGTCGCCGTACTGACCGGCGCGGCCGTCTCACTCGGGGGCGGTGTGGCGTTCGTCGGCTTGATCATTCCGCACGTGCTTCGGCCGATAGTAGGTGTCGAACACCAAAAACTCGCCCCCGCCGCCGCGATCCTCGGAGGTGCCTTTCTGGTCGCTTGCGACACCGTCGGGCGTGCGATCCCTGCACAAAGTGAGGTCCCCCTGGGAGTCGTCACGGGGTTGATCGGCGCTCCGGTATTCCTGCTTCTACTGTTGCGTCTACAAAGAGGGGGCGCCCATGTCTGACGCCGCGATCCAGACCCGCTCACTCCGGGTGATGCTCGGCGATCGAACGGCGCTCCAAGGCGTCGATTTCACCGCGAGACGGGGAGAAATCACCGTCGTACTCGGCCCCAATGGCGCGGGGAAGAGCACACTCCTCAAAGCGATCGCAGGGCTTCTCGACTATCGGGGGGACATCCTCATCGACGGCAGGTCGCAAGGTCGGCTCTCGCGCCGCGAACGAGTGCGAAAGCTTGCCTACGTGCCACAGCGGTCGTTGCTCGCGAGCGCGTTCAGTGTGGAAACAGTCGTGAGCCACGGGCGCTATTCCTTCGGCAGGCCGTCGACTACAGACGGCGCACGGGTTCGAGAGGCCATGGCACGTGTCGATATCGAACACCTCGCCAAGCGCCCATTCACGCAACTCTCCGAAGGTGAGCACCGACGCGTCCTGTTGGCGCGCGCATTGGCGACCGAGGCGCGCTTGATCTTACTCGACGAGCCGACATCCGCGCTCGACGTGTCCCACGCTCTTCGTTTCTTTCGTCTTTTGCGCGAGCTTATCGCCGAGGGGTACACGGTGGTCATCGTGGTTCACAGTCTCGACGACGCCGTGCGCTTCACCGATCGCGCGCTATTGCTCAATGAAGGACGTGTCGCTCATGCCGGGATTACCACCGACGTCGTTGCGCCCGATCCTCTGCGCGAGGTGTACGGGGTCGAAGTAAGCGAGCAAGGTGGACTGGCATTTCGCCTCCCAGGGGATGACGAATGAAGCACAGGGTCGACCTCGCAAACGCACTTGGTCTTGGCGTCGCCCTCGCCTGCTCCCTCTGGGTCACGCCGATCGCCCAACCGACTCGGACCAACTCCGATATCGACGCAGAAGAACCGGCCAGCCCCTACTCGCGCATCCTCTCGGCGAGCGTGGTCGCCGACGAGCTTCTACTCGAGCTTTGTGAGCCTGATCGGATCGTGGGCTTCACGCGGTTCAGCAAGCATTCCGGCCCACACTCCTATCGCTTTCAGGGCAAGCCGACCGTGCCGACGATCACCGACGTCGAAGCCATCCTCGCGCTCAGCCCGGACCTCGTGTTGGTTCACAGTGTCGGCGATCCAAGACCGGTCGCGCGACTCCGCGAGGCACGGATCACGGTGGTCGACCTGGGTCCCGTGGAAGGCGTTTCGACCCTCGTGCCTGATATCGTCGAAGTGGCGCGGCTGATCGGCCACCCAGCGCGAGGCGACCGCCTGATCGAGAACCTGACCGAGCAGCTCCGCTCCATCGCCATCGATATCCCGGTCGAGCGTCGGAAACGCGGGCTCTATGCCAAAGTACTGGGCAATCAGATTTATGGAGGCAGCACCGGTTCTAGCTTCCATGACGTGCTCACTTACGGAGGACTGATCGACGTAGCAGCGACGCAGTATCAACGACATCCCGTGTACACCGCAGAGCAACTCCTCGCTCTCGATCCACCGCTAGTGGTCTTGAATGAAGGCACGGGAAAGCTCCTTTGTGCGAGACCCGGGCTTTCTCGACTCGCCGCGTGTAAGGATTCGCAAGGTATCATCGAGATTCCAACGGCGCTGCTCGAGAGTGCAGCCCTGGGCATCGTGGACGCGGCGCGCGCTGTTCGAAACGCCGTATATGGCCCGGCCGCAATGTGAACTCGGTTCGTGTAATGTGTTATGCTCACTGAACGATGCGACAAGGCTGGGCAAAAACGCATCGGTCCATCCTGCTCGCCTCTGCGGTAATCTGCTTCAGCACCGCCGTTACATTCGGCGGGGGCCTGGACGGCGGTTTCCTCTGGGATGATGGCCCACTGATCGTAGGCAACGCGTACGTCCATAGCTTCGAGCACGTTTCCGAGGCGCTCACGAGCAGTTTCTGGAACCTATCTTCGTCCGCTGAAAACATCAGTGAAACGTACAAGCAGGTGTACCGGCCTGTCGTGACGTTCGCGTATCTAGTCCAGTATCAACTCTTCTCTGGCAGCCCGTTTGGTTTCCATGTCGTCAGCCTAATCCTTCACACGCTCTGTGCGTTGCTCGTGTTGGTCCTGTTGGAACGACGACTTCCGGAGGGGAAGGGAACCCTCATTGCCGCAACCGTCGGCGCATTGCTTTTCGCGCTCCATCCGAGTCGTGTGGAATCGGTCGCCTGGGTCTCAGGCTCCACGGATCTTTGGATGTCGCTCTTCGTGTTGTCGGGCTACTGGCTTTGGCAGAGACGAGCGGAAGGCACGCTGTTTGCCATCGCGGCGGCGATTCTGTTTTGCCTAGGTTTCCTTGCGAAAGAAGTGGCAATCGTCGTTCCCGCGCTGCTGCTCGCCGACAACTTCGAACGAGAGCCTCCGGTGTCGTGGAAGCCCTGGACAATCGTGGCCACCATCATGGGACTATGCGTCGTGTTTCGTACTCGCATGGTGCCGCTCAGTCCGTCTGCGGAGGGTACATCATTGGTCGAGACCATGACGCGGGTCGTCGGCTCCATCGGCTACTACGCGGAGATGACGGTATGGCCCTGGATACCATCGGCGCAGCGGGCGATTCGGTACCACTCGTGCGGCGGCGGACTCTCGATTCCGACGCACGTCCTCGTCGCAGGCAGCCTCGTATTGGCGATCGCCGTCCTCGGAGGTTTGCTGAGCCTTCGTCGATCGATGCGCACGCCATGGCTCGCCGACTTCGCGTGGTTCTTTCTTCCGTTGTTACCGGTCGCCAATATCGTTGACCTACACGCCTCGGTGCTCGTCGCCGAACGCTTTCTCTACCTGCCGATGTTCGGGGTCGCAGCCCTGCTCACCCGGCTCGTCGGGTGGGCTTTCCGCCAACGTATCTCGCTGGGTCTGGTCGCAGCGACCATCAGCTTGACCGGCATCGTCGCTTGCGCCGCAGTGAGCATGCGGCATGTCGAGCATTTCCAGAGTTCCAGGGCGCTCTGGCAATACCAACACGAGATCGACCCAGAAAACCCGGAAGCACTCAAACACCTATCGACGTTTCACTATCTGGACCGCGACTTCGCGGAGGCCTTGGCTCTTCTTCAGCACGGTTACCAAGGCGCGGTCGAGCGCTGCGACCGTGGCCTCGCACTGCGATTCATGCTGCGGGCATCGAGTCAGATCCTCGGCACTACGCCCGATACAGACCAGCTCTCGCTATGGGCAGTGCGCAACATGTATGACGGCCTTGCCCGGGGAGAGCCGCTCGAGCTTCGCACGAGGGCACTGAGCGCAACCTTCACGGTCCCGCCGGAGGGCGTCGCACAGGTCCAGGCCGACGTCGAGTTCTTCCAACTGCCGCGCGCGATCTCTTGGATGCGAACCCTCGACTTGGAGGGTGCCCAAAACCAACTCGAGGTCATACTCGCCGCCAACCCGCGAAACCCAAAGGCGTGGAATATGCTCATTACGACCTATGCCCGACGTGGACGATGGGGCGACGCGACGATCGCGATACGCGACGCTGAAACGCAGCTACGGGATCGCCGCGCGGTGGAGGGCATCAAGCGAACGACCGAGCAAGCGCAGCAGCTGGCGGGACGGCCCGTAGCGACCGATCGCGACAGGATGATTCGAGACGCCCAGACCCAGGTTCTTCTCGGGGCGCCCGAGGCTGCACGGCGCATTCTGGAGCCCGAGCTCGACACATCGCCAACCGACGTCGTCTTGGTCGTCGCCTTTGCAA